>Ga0209066_10000253_pt1 | contig 80475 bp, 87 predicted proteins | sample All_14_2_FD_187198 | JGI IMG/M metagenome (GOLD analysis project Ga0209066, IMG submission 187198) | Freshwater microbial communities in response to fracking from Pennsylvania, USA - Allegheny Zone_MetaG_DW_15 (SPAdes) (version 2) ...
GTTAAAATATCCTTGTAAATAATTGGGTTTTTGCATACTTCAATTATACCAAAAAACCACCCTGGCTTCCAGAGTGGCTTTTTTGTTATCAGGGCTGAATCTATTTTATTTCGTTACAGCCCCTTTTGATTTATCGTGTGAAGATTGATGTCACATCATCAAATGTTTGATATCACGGATAAGATGTTTAATCTCATCTTGTGTAGTCCGATAGGTTGTGACCAGTCGAATAGTTTTTGTGTTGCCATAATCATGCCAAATTTCAAATGTATAGTTTTTCAAGAGGGCATCCACCACATGAGTCGGTAGGGTAATGAACTGTTGATTTGTTGGGGTTTCCTTAAAATCAAGACCTAACCCATGCAGTTCATGGACGAGGATTTCAGCCATGTGGTTTGCTTGTTGACCGATTTCAAAAAAGAGCTGATTTTCAAATAAAACTTCGAATTGGATACCTGCAACAAATCCTTTTGCGAGTAAACCACCTTGTTGTTTGATGGAATAGCGGAAGAATTCATCCATTTTTGGATCTTTCATGACGACTGCTTCACCAAGTAATGCACCATTCTTGGTTCCACCGATATAAAAGAGATCGGTATATAATGCGATGTCATGTAGGGTTAGATCATTGGGTTTCGATGTCAAAGCAACGCCTAAGCGAGCGCCATCTAAATATAAGTATAAGCCGAGTGATTGACACATGTCATAGAGCGACTTCAGTTCTTGTTTCGTGTAAATCTGTCCTGTTTCAGTCGCATTTGATATGTAAACCATTCTGGGTTTAACCATATGCTCATCTGAATGACGCTGATAGACGCTTTTAATCATGGAAGGTGTCAATTTCCCGTCTTCAGTGGGTACACTGATAATCTTATGACCTGTCGCTTCAACGGCTCCCGTTTCATGAACCTCAATATGACCTGTATCAGCTGAAATAACCGCTTCATATGGTTTCAAAAGATGAGCAATCACGGTTTTATTCGCTGACGTACCACCTGTCATCAAATGAATATACCCATCAAAGCCAATCGCTTGTTTAAGACACGCTTTAGCACGTTCGACATGGGTATCCATGCCATAACCGAGATGAGTTTCGTTTTGGAGCTCGACGAATCGTTTTAAAATGGTTGGATGTGCGATATCGCTATAATCGTTACGAAAATGAATCATCATATCACCCTCTTCTTCATGATTATAGCATAGAAAAAAAGAGAAGCACACGGCTTCCCTTAACTTCTTACAAATGGATTAAACTTTTTTTCATGTCCAATATCGGTAGGTCTTCCATGTCCAGGATAGACAACGGTGTCTTCATCAAAAAGCTGATACATACGCTTAATCGAACGATAGATCACTTGAGAATCGGATAACGGAATATCTGTTCGACCGATACTTTGATAAAATAACGTGTCACCAGAAAAGAGGATATGATCGGTTTGGAGTACTGTGCTTCCTTCGGAATGTCCAGGTGTTTCATAGATGGTCCATAAATGACCAATCGCTTCAAACGTTTCTAAATCATGAACCCAAATATCGACAGGAATTTCATAACCAAGTTGATTATATGTGCTTTTGCCCATCCAAATACGATCCTTATAAGGTGCATACACGAAAACATCAAAAAGGCTTTTCATCTGTTTAACGCCACCAACATGATCAGGATGACCATGCGTGATATAGATTGCTTCAACGGTTAGTTCATTTTTTTTAATGTATTTGACAACATCATCGCTCTCATAACCCGGATCGATGATGAGTGCTTTGTTTTCTTCACTCACAATGTAGCAGTTACTACGTAAACTACCCAGTGAAAACTTCATAATTTCCATTTAAATCACCTGTTGCATTATATCATATTTTTAAAGAATACCAAGTCTTTTTAGCTTGTTTAAAGCCATTCATATCAAGTAAGCGTTATCTTTTGTCTCTTTCATGCAAAGAGAGACCAAATTGTATATAATGAATGTGCTTAAGGAGTTGAACATATGAAAATCGCACAAAATTATACCGAGCTCATCGGGCATACGCCCTTGTTACGACTTCGTCATCTTGAAAAGATGTTTAACCTCGATGTTGAACTTGTAGCAAAACTCGAAAATCATAACCCACTTTCAAGTGTTAAAGATCGTTTAGCGTTTGCACTGATTGAATCGATTGAACAGCAGCATACCATCACAAAAGACACCCATTTTGTTGAACCAACATCCGGCAATACCGGTATTGGTTTAGCCTTTATTTGTGCGGCTAAAAACTATAAACTGACCTTAGTGATGCCATCATCTGTCTCGAAAGAACGGGTTCAAATTGTCAAAGCATTAGGCGCTGAAGTCATCTTGACTGATGCAAGTTTAGGGATGAAAGGTTCTATCGCTTATGCATATGAAATGAAAGCGAGCAATCCCCATGTGATCATCCCGATGCAATTTGAAAATGAAGCCAATCCAAAGATGCATAAAAAAACAACAGCACGTGAAATACTTGAAGATACCGATGGAGTCGTCGATTATTTTATTGCTGGTGTTGGAACAGGTGGGACAATCACGGGTGTCGGTGAAGTTTTAAAGGAACACATTAGTCATGTCAAGATTATTGCAGTTGAGCCTAAAGATTCTCCAGTCTTATCAGGCGGTCAACCAGGATCTCATAAAATTCAAGGGATTGGTGCAGGATTTATTCCTAAAGTGCTCAACATGAACGTCATTGATGAGATTATCCCAGTCACGAATGATGATGCTTTTGAACACGCACGTTTACTTGCGAAAACAGAAGGTGTATTTGCAGGTATATCATCAGGAGCTATTCTTTATGCTGCACTAACGATTGCCAAGCGTCCTGAATCGAAAGGGAAGCGACTTGTTTTTATTGTATGCGATACGGGTGAACGCTATTTATCAACCCCGCTTTATGACCTATGATGAAATGCACCATTGAAGATGTACAAGCTGTAAAAAAATTTGATCCTGCTGCCCCCTCGTGTGTGATGATTTATCTAACCTACCCAGGTGTCATTGCTTTAAGACGTCACCGAAGAGCTCATCGGTTATGGGTTAAAGGTTATAAAAACTTAGCACGATGGATGAGCTATCGCACACGAAAGATCACGGGTATTGATATCCACCCAGCGGCTAAGATAGGTCATGGTGTGTTCATCGATCATGGCATGGGGACCGTCATTGGTGAAACAGCCGTGATTGGCGATCATTGTGTTCTCTATCATGGCGTAACCCTTGGGGCCAATACATTCGAGAAAGTCGATCGTCATCCTAAATTAGGCAATCACGTCATCGTGTATGCTAATGCAACACTTTTAGGACCCATTCATATTGGTGATCACAGCGTGGTTGCTGCTGGAGCAGTTGTGGTCAAAGATGCACCTCCTTATAGTAAACTGATTGGAGTTCCTGCACATCGAAGTAGCCTTTAACAAGGCTCTTTTTTTTTACTTTATTATAAATAAAAAGACTAATTATAATACGAGTTTTATCATTTGATATGATGACATGAAATCGTTAAAATGGTATCGATCTGTAAGATTTGTAGAAGAAGGTGAATCGCCATGTATGTTATTTCTCGCGTACTCACATTTAAAAAGGGTTACCGCGATTATATAGAAACGATGTTTAATCAAGAACCGCTCATGAAAAAGCATCAAGGGTTTATCCGACGTGATGTACTTTTAAATGATCGTGATCCAGAAGTTGATGTGATTCGCGTGCTCATCTATTGGGAAAATAAGGAAGCCTTTTATCGTTTTGAAGGAAGTCCCGAACATATCGCCATGCACCAACAAAAAGATCATCCCCATCATCACAAGCCTGAAGGCTTAATCGATAGCAAGCGTGAAAGCTTCATCCTGATCCATAGCGACCGACATGAGTAAATCACGATCGCTATTTCGTCATCGACGAGCCATTCTCATCGTTCTTTTTGGATTGCTCGTATGTCTTTCTCTTTTTGTGGGTGTATTAGATGTATCGGTGATTGATATCATCGAAGGAAACCCTGATACATGGAACATTCTATGGGTTTCACGCATTCCAAGAACACTTGCGATTATTCTCACAGCATCGAGTTTATCGATTGCTGGTTTAATCATGCAAGCCATTAGTCGCAATAAGTTTATTTCACCATCAACTGCTGGAACGACTAATGCAGCCATTTTAGGTGTCTTGTTGGGGTATCTCATCATGGGTGATCAATCACTGATCATTCGATCAATCTTTGCGTTTATCTTTGCGTTAATTTCAACATTCATCTTCATGCTAATGTTGCGAAAAATCAAGTTCAAAAATGTCATTTATATTCCCTTGATTGGGATGATGTATGGTGCCATGATATCTTCAATCGCAACCTTTATTGCACATCGTTATCAAGCCCTACAATTCTTGAACACGATTGGTATTGGGGGATTTTCAAACAAAGCCGTTGGCTCCTATGAACTTCTTTATATAGTCGTGCCTGGAATGATTGTCGCGTGGATATATGCAACGCGATTCAGTATCGTTGGTATGGGCGAGGATTTTGCGAAAAACTTAGGTGTTCGCTATGGCTTTGTCATTAGCGTCGGATTGATGATCATTGCGATTGTCTCCTCCATCACATTTGTGATGGTAGGTACACTACCTTTTGTAGGACTCATTGTTCCTAATCTTGTCTCCTATTATTACGGTGATCATGTGAAGAAGACGGTCATCGATATTGCGCTTTTTGGATCAGCGTTTGTTTTACTGAACGATATCATCAGTCGTCTGATTGTTTTTCCATACGAAGTTTCCATCAGTTTTACGATGGGTGTTACGGGCGCTCTCATCTTCTTAATCATTATTTTTAGGAGGATGAAACATGAAGGCACATAAGAAGATGTGGATTATTGTTGGTAGTTTAACAATCATATCGATTCTTGTTTATCTTTTCTTTTGGATGGTCACTTCACCTTACGACTTATTCCCAGATGATCCCATTCGTGCAATCAGAATGAGAGAAGCAATATTGAATATATTATCTAGAAAAGGAATCCAAGTGCTTGCAATGATCGTATCCGCAATCTTGATCAGTTCAACCTCACTTGTTTTTCAAACGATGACTCAAAATCGTATTTTAACACCTAGCTTAATCGGATTTGATGCAATCTTTATTACCGTACAAACTGCGATTGTATTCTTGTTTACATCCTCATCCATCGTTTATCTGAATCCCTATCTTAACTTCCTTGTTGCGACAATCATGATGCTTGGTGTATCACTCTTGATGTATCGTTTGATCTTAAGAAATAACCGAAATAATATTGTCTTTTTGCTTCTGGTGGGGATGATCTTATCGACGTTATCACGGTCATTAGCATCATTTCTACAGACCATCATGGATCCTGAAGAGTTTCAAAGTTTGACGATTCGTACAGAGGTCAGTATATCCAACATGAATACCTCCATGATATGGATTGCTATTCCAATGATGCTTATCGTTTTAACTGCTTTAACAAAAGATTTGAAGACGTATGATGTCATGACGTTAGGGGAACCTCAAGCCATTGGTTTAGGTGTATCGTATAGCAAGAAGATGAACCTTGCACTAGTGTATATTGCGATTGCCATGAGTGTTGCAACCGCGATGATTGGCCCCATTTCATTTTTAGGTTTAATTGCTGTTAATGCTGCACGTGAAATACTTAAAACATATCGCCATTTACCCTTGCTCATTTTATCATCGCTTATTGGAATCATCTTTCTTGTATTGGGTCAAGCGATCATTATTGAAACAGGCTATTTAACGACAGTCACAGTCTTGATCAATATGGTCGGTGGAGCGTATATGATTTATTTAGTACTAAAGGAGAATCGCACATGATTGAACTCAAACATATTCGTCACGCATATGGGGATTTTAAAGTCCTTGATGATGTGAGCTTAACTATTCAAGAGCGTAAAATTACAGCATTGATTGGTGCGAATGGTGCAGGAAAATCAACCCTTCTTGGTGTCGTATCTCGTCTACTTAATCCCTCACAGGGAGAAGTCTTTTTGGATGGCATCGATATGAGCACCATGAAATCAAAAGATATCGCAAAACACCTTGCGATATTAAAACAAACCAATCAATTGAATATCCGTATCACGATTCGTGATTTAGTCAGTTTTGGACGCTTTCCTCATTCGAAAGGAAGGCTAACGAAAGAAGATTATCTCAAAATCGATGAAGCTCTTGTATATATGAATATAAAAGATATCGAAGGTCAATATCTCGATGAATTATCAGGGGGACAACGGCAACGTGCATATATCGCGATGATCTTAGTACAAGACACGAAGTATATTTTTTTAGATGAACCGTTGAATAATTTGGATATGCGTTATGCTGTTGAAATGATGACAATCTTACAAAAGATGGTTAAAGATCTTGGAAAAACGATTGTGGTTGTCATGCATGATATCAATTTTGCAGCAGCATTTTCTGATCATATTATCGCGATGAAAGATGGAAAAATTGTTGAAGAAGGCTCGATCGATTACATGATGGATAAGAAGATTCTTGATCACATCTTTGATCACGATTTCTGTATTGCAGGCGTCAATGGAAGAAAGGTTTGTATTTACTATAATCATCAACAAACGGCTGAGTTAGCCGAAAGAAAGGAAGAAGTGTTGTAGATGAAAAAAATGATTTCTGTATTAGCTTTTGTGATGTTACTTGGTGTCCTTGTAGCTTGTGCACAAGAAAACACACCGACAAATTTATATGAGCGTGAAGATGTCACACTCACATTTTCAGTGACTTCAGGTGCTCAAACCAATGAAGCACAAACGGGTTGGACGGGTGGTTCACGCGTTGAAGTCACGAAGACATTTAAAACTAATCCTGGTGTTGTTGCGATATTCGCCTATGATGCACTGGATATCTTAGATACAGTAGGGATTGATCAGACATCGATTGTTGAACTTGGTGTTCCCAAAAATAACTTACCGATCTATCTCAATCAATATAAAACAGATGATACGAAAAATGTAGGAACACTTTTTATTCCTGATTGGGATGCACTTGATTTATTCATGCCAGATTTAATCATCATCGGAGGACGATCTGCAGGCTCTTATGATCGCTTAATCGAAGATTATCCGTATGCTGATATTTTGGATGTCTCATTTGTGATGGGTGAATATCAAGAGGGCATGATCAGAAATGCTAACAATCTTGCAAAGATTTTTCCAACAGTGGCCGATGCGATTGAAAATGAACGAGATGCAATCCTAGAAGAAATGGAAACAATTAAACGATCCGCACAGGCTCATGAAGCACTCTTTATCATGGTCAATGGTGAAGCTTTATCATTCTATGGTCCACATGGACGTTTCGCTGCACTGTATGATGAATTTGGATTTATTCCTGCAGATCCACGTGCTGAAGAAGGTGGCTCACATGGCAATGTGATTGGTTATGAATATGTTGCATCGGTTAATCCTGAAATATTGCTCTTATTGGATCGCGGTGTGGCTACTGGTGGATCATCCTCGATTGATGCGGTTGTGAATAACCAACTCATCCAAAATACCCAAGCTGGACAATACAATCATATCTTTACGCTTGATCCCATCGCATGGTATATCAGTACCGGTGGATTCCAATCAACACGTCAAATGATTGCTGATTTGACAGCTGTTCTCGACGGTTTATCATCATGAGCCCCTTTGGGGGCTTTTGTTTCACATAATCATAAGATGAATTGACAAAATTCTATTTTTTTGTTATCATTAATTGAGTTTTTTAGGAGGTTTAAGATGAACTGGGCTGACATTCTTATTGTTATTGTTACAATCTTATTGATTGGTGCTGTCTTACTTCAACAATCCCAAGATGATATTAAAGACGCATTTAGTGGTGAAAAATCCGAACTTTTTAAGAATAGAAAATCAAGAGGACTTGAATTATTCTTAGTTCGTGCATCCGCGGTGTTGTCACTCTTACTCATCGGATTAGTGATTGTTTCCAACCTATTGCACTAAGCGATTGAACTGAAAACAAAGTGTTTCCGAGGGAAGCACTTTTTTCATCATAAAGGAGTCTTATGCAACGCTATTTTGTTTCTGAATGGTCAAATGAAATCAAAGGACCTGATGCACATCATATCAAACATGTCATGCGTATGAAAACAGATGATGAAATCATTATCTGTTATGAAGGGCATTGTTTTTTATCGACGTTAACGATCGACCAAGACCACGTATACTATGAAAAAAAGCATGAACTTGATCATCAAGCAACACCGCATATTACACTCATTCAAGGATTACCTAAACACCCCAAAGGTGAAACTGTCGTCAAATATGCAACGCTCTTTGGAGCATCGATGATTCTTTTTGTTCCGATGTCAAGAAGTATCGCAAAACCGGATAATGAAGCCAATAAACATCGTCGTATGACACTGATTGCAAAAGAAGCCAGTGAACTTTCTCATCGTTTTGATGTCCCAAAAATCGCATTTGAATTATCCTTAAAACAGATTCAATGGTCCACCTTCACTCAGATTATACTCGCCGATGAAAATGAAAAAACAGTTGAACTTGATCAGGCTATACCTCATGTTGATTCAACCGATAAAATCGCACTCATCATCGGACCCGAAGGTGGTATTACCGATCAAGAAAGAAGCTATCTACAATCCATTGGTACGAAAGCTGTATCCCTAGGTCCACGCATTTTACCTACAGAATTGGCATCCCTTTATGCACTCACTTATCTCAGTTTAAAAAACACCAAAACATTTTGACAAATACCAAAAAATGCTATATAATGATTAAGGCTAATGAAACTCAGCGTGGAAGGAGGGCAGACTATGCCTAAAACAATCGTTCGCGAAAAAGAATCAATCGAAGATGCTTTACGTCGCTTTAAACGTGATGTTTCTAAGTCAGGAACTCTCCAAGAAGCACGCAGACGTGAGTTCTACTTAAAACCCTCGGTAGAACGTAAAGAACGTCAACGCGCAGCACGCTCTAAGAAGAAGTAAAGTACAAAATCGCACCCTAGGGTGCGTTTTTATATCGGTTTAACACGAAAAAAGGACATTCAGTGCTTTTTTCTTTTTCTGGCTATGGTATAATGTAAACACGGTAAGGAGCGGATTTAATGAAATTAAATCAACAAATTCATCACGCCGAAGCAATCGCCAGACTCGTCGGTGTCCAAGATCGTAACCTTTTGGTTTTCAAGCAATATTTAGGAATCCTCGTTTCCATCAATGGTTCTGAAATCATTACTGATGCGAAAGCTGAACAGATTCCTCTCTTGGAAGCTATTTTTTCTGTCTTGATTGAGCTTGCTGAACATCAAGTTCAACTCTCAGAACGTGATATTATGTACATCATCAAGTTAGCAGAAAAAGATGAACTTGAAGGTGTATTTGATTTATATAAGAACAGGAAACGTATCTTGATTAATGATCAAGGACGCTCCATTTATCCAAAGACCTTTAATCAAAAAACATACGTGGATGCGATTCAAACCTATGACCTCGTATTCGGGGTTGGGCCTGCTGGTACTGGGAAAACATACTTAGCGGTTGCACAAGCTGTGAGTGATCTCAAAAACAATAAAGTCAAAAAACTCATCTTAACAAGACCCGTTGTTGAAGCTGGTGAAAATCTAGGTTTTTTACCCGGTGATCTCAAAGATAAAGTTGATCCATATTTAGTCCCCCTCTATGATGCACTTTATGAGATGTTGGGATCACAAACAACACTTTCCTTAATGGAAAAAGGCGTTATTGAAATCGCTCCGCTTGCATATATGAGAGGTCGCACTTTAGAAAATGCGTTTGTCATCTTAGACGAAGCACAAAATACAACCAAAGTACAAATGAAGATGTTTTTAACCCGTTTAGGATTTGCATCCAAAATGGTGATCACAGGGGATCCATCTCAATCCGATTTACCCAAAGGTGTACCCTCTGGTCTGAATCAAGCCTTGCAACTCTTTGATCACATGGATGATCTTAAGATCGTCACATTTGACAAACTAGATGTCGTTAGACACCCGCTCGTTCAACGTATACTTGAAAGGTATGAGGAACATGAAAGTTAATCTTTTCAATCAAACAGAACATTCATTTGATGACATCAAGACATTGATGAAACGCATCTTTAAACACGTTAAAGAAAAACAGACCATGCAAATCATTTTTGTCACACAAGATGAAATCAAACGGCTCAATCAAACCTATCGAAATATCGATAAACCAACCGATGTCTTAAGTTTTGTCAATGATGATCCGATGGATAAATCGTTAGGTGATATCTTCATTTCTGTCGATCAAGCAACCATGCAAGCCCAGGACTTTGGTCATTCACTTGATCGTGAACTTGGATTTCTTGCTGTTCACGGATATCTTCATCTAAAAGGGTATGATCATCATACACCAGATGAAGAAAAAATCATGATTGAAAAACAAGAAGAGATTTTAAAGAAAGCGAAGTTAGAAAGGAATTAAACGATGAAACCACAACTCCAACAAGCACGTCTTGCACGTGAAAAAGCATATACACCCTACTCAAAGTTTAAAGTAGGTGCAGCCATCGAACTGAAAGATGGAACGATCATTCATGGTGCAAATATTGAAAATGCATCCTTTGGTTTAACGTGTTGTGCAGAAAGAAATGCACTTTTTTCACTGATTAGCCAAGGCTACAAGAAAGAAGATATCGTCTCCATCACTGTGATTGCAAACGATCATGGACCAGTGTCTCCATGTGGAGCATGTCGTCAAGTGATGCACGAACTCATGCCACGAAACACCAAAGTCTATTTAGCAAACACCAAAGGCGACATCAAAGAAACGACCAACGATGAACTCCTCCCTTATGCCTTTGTGCTGGATGAAAAACCCCATGAGTAACGAACATCGATCAGGGTTTGTTGCGATTGTTGGACGCCCCAATGTAGGGAAATCAACCCTCATCAACCAACTTATCGGTGAAAAAATCGCCATCATGAGTCCGAAACCTCAGACTACTCGTCACCGAATCATGGGTGTTTTAACAAAGCCCAATTATCAAATCGTCTTTGTGGATACACCAGGACTTCATAAAGGAAAAGACTTGCTTAATAAAACCATTGATAAGATTGCTGTTGCCGCGATCTCCGATGTGGATGTCGTGCTCTATGTCGTTGATCGAAAAAAAGATTTGGCATCAGAGTATATTGTGTCTTATTTTAAACAAGCTAAAGTTCCCGTCTTCTTAGTGATTAATAAGATTGATTTACTTGCGAATAAATCAGAGATTGATGAAATCATTCTTTCTTACATGGATAGCTATCCATTTGAAGGCGTGATCCCCTTATCAGCAAAAGAAGGAACATATGTCGATAAGATTGAAGAACTCGTTGTACCGATGCTTGAACAAGGACCGCGTTTCTTTCCTGAGGATATGAAAAGCGATCAGACCGAAGAGAAACTGATGAGTGAACTGATCCGTGAGAAAATTCTTTACCACACGGAACAAGAAGTTCCACATGCAGTGGCTGTGGTGATCGAATCCCTGAAAGAAAACGACGAAATGAATACGATTGATGTCTCAGCACTTATCATCGTTGAACGACCAACCCAAAAACAGATTCTTATCGGTAAGGGTGGCGAAAAGATGAAAAAAATCGGTATGGAAGCACGCAAAGAAATCAATATACTTCTCAATACTAAGATTCATCTCTCATTATGGGTCAAAGTTAAAAAAGATTGGCGTAATCGTGCACAAGATATCAAGTCATTTGGATTATCTGAGGATCTCTAATGGAAGGTATCATTTACAAGGTACAACCTTACCAAGAACATGGAAGGTTACTGTTCACCTATACCCCACAAGGGAAGGTAACACTCCTTGCACAAGGTTCTCAAAAACTCAATCAAGCAAGTCGCATTTTAGCGCAATACTTAACAAAAATCACCTTTAAAGAAGGGAAAAAGTCGTTTTTAAAACTTCAAGAAGGTATGATTATCGATGATTTTGCAGTGATTAAATCAGATTTCAGCTATACAAAGTCAGCTGCACTCATGCTTGAGATCATCGATCACCTCGTCGTTGACAATGCCGATCATGAGCGTATCTTTCATGAACTGGATCTTGCACTCCATGGGCATGATATCGAACTTTGTTCACTATCCTTTACGATCAAAATGACTGATATTTTAGGATATGGGCTTGATCTCACGCCTGATGGACGACCACTCAAAGGTTTATCGATCACACAAGGACGACTCATCTATCAAGATGAGGTAGATCCTATTGATATTACATTATCCGATGCAGTAGGGATTCTTAAATTGATGAGGATGCCTTATGCGTTACTGACTGAAGATCTCAAGATATATCTTGATGCAGCGAAAAACTTTATTTCAAAATACTATGACTATCATTTACAAACAACACTAAAAAATCTACAATAGACATTAAAGGATGTGCTCACATGGTTACCCTCGATCAGATTGTACAATATGCTAAGACAACAGGTTATATCTTCCAAGGTAGTGAACTCTATGGTGGCTTAGCCAACACATGGGATTATGGTCCCCTTGGAAGTTTACTGAAAAAGAATATTAAAGAAGCATGGATAAAAAAATTCCAACGCGAAAACCCTTATAACGTGCTTTTGGATAGCTCGATTTTAATGAACTCTGAAGTCTGGAAAGCTTCAGGACATGTCGGTGGATTTTCTGATCCATTGACTGAATGTAAGAGTTGTAATAACCGTTTTCGTGCGGACAAACTGATTGAAGATCACGATAAAAACGTTCATCCCGATGGATGGAAGACCGATCAGATGTATCAGTACTTAGTTGAACACAAAGTGACATGCCCTAATTGTGGTAAGTCAGACTGGCTTCCCATTCGAGCATTTAACATGATGTTTCAAACCTATCAAGGCGTAGTCTTAGAACAGGCTAATCAAATCTACCTACGTCCTGAAACCGCGCAAGGTATCTTTGTTCAATTCAAAAATATCCAACGTACAACACGAAGAAAAATACCTTTTGGAGTATGTCAAGTCGGCAAATCATTTCGCAATGAAATTACACCAGGAAACTTCATCTTTAGAACACGTGAGTTTGAACAGATGGAACTCGAATTCTTCTGTAAACCAGGAACAGAACTTGAGTGGTTTAAATACTGGAAAGCGTTCTGCATGGATTGGTTAGTTAGCTTAGGTTTAAATAAGGAATCGTTAGCCTTTGATGATCATAAACCAGAAGCACTTTCCCATTATTCAAATGCGACCACCGACATTCGTTATCAATTCCCATGGGGATTTGATGAACTGTGGGGGATTGCATCGCGGACTGACTACGATTTAAAAGCCCATCAAAATCATTCAGGTGAGAACTTAACGTATCTCGATCCTGATAATAATGAGCGCTATCTTCCTTATGTCATTGAACCATCTGTAGGTGTTGAGCGTTTAGTCTTAGCCTTCTTAACGAATGGTTATGATGAAGAAACACTTGAATCAGGTGACATTCGTCAAGTCTTGCACATTCATCCTGCACTTGCTCCTTATAAAGCCGCTGTGCTTCCACTGATGAAGAAAGAACATAGTGAAAAAGCATTTGAAGTCTATCAAGAACTTGCAAAGTATTTTGATGTGACCTATGACGAGACACAAAACATTGGTAAACGTTATCGCAGACAAGATGCAATCGGAACCTATCTTTGCATCACCATTGACCACGACACCATGCAAGATGGCACAGTGACCGTGAGAAATCGTGATACAATGGCACAAGTTCGAGTTGCCATTAACGATTTAAGAGGTTATATTGAAAAAGAGATCGCCTTTTAAAAGAAAGGAAGGGCAGCCATGGATGATAAACTCATTGAACTGATAAATGAGAAAACACCCATCGTTGATTTAGTCAGCGAATACGTTTCGTTGCAAAAAAAGGGTAAAAACTTTGCTGGTCTCTGCCCATTCCATCAGGAAAAAACGCCAAGTTTTTTCGTTTCACCAGAAAAAAACTTTTGTAAATGCTACGGATGTGGTGAAGGTGGAACACCCATCAATTTCTTAAGAAAGATTAAAAATATCTCGTTTGAAGAAGCTGCACTTGAACTTGCTGATCGAGCAGGGATTGAAGTTAAAGACCGAAAAGTAAAAAAAGAACTCTACGAAAAAGAATATGCCCTCATGCAAGAGGTTGCTAATTTCTATGAGTTCAACTTGACCCATAGTGAAAAGGGTAGTGAAGCTATTCGATATCTTTACAATCGCCAGATGTCTGATGAAGCCATCAAACACTTTCGATTGGGGTATGCCCCTAGCTTTGGAAGCTCTGTCTATCAACTTTTAAAAAATAAAGGTTACCAAGTGTCTGACATGATTAAACTGGGTGTCGTCAAACAAAACGACCAAGGTGAGTATTATGACCTCTTTGCTGATCGCATCATGTTTCCAATCACCGATCCTAAAGGACATGTCGTTGGATTTTCAGGAAGAACAATGAATAAAGATGAGACTGTCAAATACATGAACTCTCCTGAAACACTCATCTTTAAAAAAGGACGATTGCTTTATCATTTATATGAAGCTCTTCAAGATATCAGAAAAGAGAAACAAGTGGTTCTCTATGAAGGTTTCTTCGATGTCATTTCATCGTATGGAGCAGGGATTAGACATGGGATAGCAACCATGGGGACATCACTCACGAAAGAGCAGGCTCGATTAATCAAAAGCGTATCGCCATCTGTTCTGATCGCTTACGATGGTGACCAAGCAGGACTTAGTGCTGCTGATCATGCCATTCCCATCATGGATCAAGAAGGTCTTAAAGTAGAAGTCTTAACGATTCCTGAAAAAATGGATCCTGATGATTTTATTACATCCTATGGACCAGAAGCTTATGAAAAGCTATTTGGTGAATATACCGAAGACAGTTTTCAATTTCGGTATCGCTATTATCGCATGGGCAAAAATTTAACCAATGCGAACGATTTAAAAAGTTACATTCAACAGGTTCGAAACATGGTTCAATCTGTTGATCCATCGATCCGTGCATTCTATTACAATCGATTAGCAACAGAATTCCAAATTCCTATCGAAGAACTTGGCATTAAGCCACTACCTAAAAAGATTGAACCTATCAAGATTCCTGCCAAAGAAAGACCGAAAACAACCAATAAGTATGAGATGGCAGAACGTTATCTCATCATGGCCATGATGCAAGATCGTGCATGGAGCGAACTCATCATGAGTAAACTGAGATCCAACGATTTTGCAGACCCCATCTTAGCATCGATACGGATTCAAATCGAGCACCTTTATGAAGATCATGAAAAGCTTACACCTGAAGAGATTTTATCAAGTTTAACGAGTGATCAACGTGAGGTGATGGAAAAGAGTATCTTAAAGGATGCTATTTGGAAAAAAGGGAAACCTGTGGAAGAAAAAGATGTATTAGAAGATATAGAAACACTTTATGAAGCTAGCGATAAACGACGTTTAGATGAACTCAATCAACGGCTCCAACAAGAGTATGACCCCGTGCTTGCGAAAGAACGCGATGCACTCAAGATAAGATTAGTTGATAAAACCAAGGAGGATTAACATGGACCGTGAGAAGATCATTGCCCAATTGATCAAAAAAGCTGGAAAAGACAAATTCTTGAATCAAGATGATGTGATCCAGTATGCTGATCCCAATAGTGAAGACTATTATGAAATTGAAAAGGCGTTGTTAAACGAGGATATCGATATCATTGCACTCGATGAAGTTGAAGAGGAAGAAGAGGAAGAAATCAAGAGCGAAGAACTTGAAATCGAAGAAGATGAAGAACCTGATTTTGATCTTGAAGATGTAGAACCTGATGATCTCTCTTTATCAGGTCTCGAAGTTGAAGAGGAAGAACTCATCAATATCGAGTCGATTGCATCCACCATTAAAATCGATGATCCTGTTCGGATGTATTTAAAAGAAATCGGTCAAATCCCCCTTCTCAATCAAGAAGATGAAAAGAAATATGCGGTTGCCGTATCGTATGGACGTTATGCGAAAGAACAGCTCGATGAAGTCGAATCAGGTAGCCTTTCTTTACCCGATAAAGATGTTGAAGAACTCAAGCGAGCAGTAGATAAAGCTCAACATGCTAAAAACAAGCTTGTAGAAGCGAACTATCGTTTAGTTGTCTCGATTGCAAAGCGTTATGTTGGTCGTGGTCTTCTTTTCTTAGATCTTATCCAAGAAGGTAATATGGGACTCATGCGTGCCGTTGATAAGTTTGATTACGAAAAAGGATTTAAGTTCTCCACCTATGCAACATGGTGGATTCGTCAAGCGATTACGCGTGCCGTTGCTGACCAAGCGCGGACGATTCGTATTCCGGTTCACATGGTTGAAACGATCAATAAAATGATTCGTATTCAGCGTCAACTCATTCAAGATTTAGGAAGAGAACCATCTTTAGAAGAAATAGCAACCAAGATGGGGATTACACCAGAAAAGGTTCAAAACATTCAACGTATTGCCAAAGAACCTATCTCATTAGAAGCTCATGTCGGTGAAGAAGAAGACTCATCATTGGGTGACTTTATCAGTGATCCGAATGCACTCACCCCTCATGAATATATGCTTCAAGAAATGGTCAAGCAAACCTTAGATGAAGTCTTGGAAACCTTAACTGATCGTGAAGAAAAAGTATTACGTTTACGTTATGGTCTATTCGATGGTAAAAACCATACCCTCGAAGAAGTGGGACGCGAATTTGGCGTTACCCGTGAACGTATCCGTCAAATCGAAGCGAAAGCACTCCGTAAACTGAGAAGCCCATCTCGTCAAAATAAACTTCGCGAATTCTATTATGGTAAGAAATAAAAGGCTTACGTTTCTCGCATCACTCATCAAGGACTATCCGGTTGTCTGTGATATCGGTAGTGATCACGGATATGTCTTGGAAATGGCCTTTAAAACAGGAACAATCCAAAAAGGGATTGCTACTGATGTGCGAGACATGCCCTTACAATCAGCCATGAAAACATTAGAGAACTATCCGGTAAGAGCCATCTTGTCGGATGGTTTTTTGGCTATTGATGAGCCCTTTGATGCTGCAGTTGTCGCGGGTATGGGTGCACACTTGATTGCTGAGATCATGGAACATGCACCGCATCATAAGGCCATATACGTCTTACAAGCCAATGATAAAATCGCCTATTTAAGAGAGCGATTAATCACACTTGGTTTTCAGATCATCGATGAACATGTTATTCATGATCGCTTTTATTATGTCATTTTAGTGGTCAAGCGTGGAACCATGAAACTCAATCATGAAGACCTCTATATCGGTCCTTTTCTTAAGCATAAACCTGAAACAAAATCTTATGTCGAGCATCGTTTAAGACAGCTTAAAAAGATCATGGATGTTGCAGATGAGATGAAGAAACAAGCTCTTTTTGATGAATGGAATACCCTTAAAACGTGGCTAGAGGATAGGGTATCGAAAGATTAATTTTCTTTACTTATTTCACTTTTTCATGTAAAATGAACAATGTATATGACGATTAATCAGGAGGACTTCACGTGAAAGAATATCAAACATTACAGAAGCTTGACCGCTCACTACAAGCATTTCGCCTATCTGGTATTTATAAACGCTCACAGACCAAATTATCTGATGCAGATATCATGGTCATGTTTTGCGTAGCATTTTGTGATACGAATCAACGACTCATGCTCACTGATGTTGCGAAGACACTTCGTGTGACACTTCCTGCAGTCACACATAAAGTGAATGATTTAGTCGCAAAAAAATATGTGGAAAAAGAAACATCAAACAAAGATTTACGTGTCACTTACATCCGTTTAACACCAGCTGGAAAACAGTTTGTTGAATCGATTCGTGATGAGTATTATCAACCACTCAAAGCATTAGTCGATCATATTGGTGAAGAAGACACGAAGAATCTCATGCGTATCTTAGATAAAATCAGTGAAATGGGAAAGATTGCTTAATCTTTCTTTTTCTTGCAGAAGAGGGATAATTTGCTTAAGACGTTACGTTATTTAAAGCCATACCGATGGGGTGTGGCGCTTGTTTTTACACTGGTCGGGCTACGAGCTTTTTTAGACTTGTTACTTCCCAATTTATTAGGACAAATCGTCAGTGAAGGTTTAGGTTTAGGTGGTGTTGTTACTGAGCCTAATTTGAATCGTATTTATTATTATGCAGGTTTAATGCTTCTTGCAACACTCGTATCGATTGGGATTACGATTTTTGGTGGATACATGGAATCGAAGATCTCAGCTGGATTTGCCAAAGATTTACGCCGAGCAGTCTATCAAAAAATTGAAACATTCTCGCTTCGTGAAATGGATCATTTTACGACATCATCGTTGATGACACGTACAACCAATGATATACAACAACTTCAAGGTATCGTTCATATGCTTCTTCGCATGATCATCTTAGCACCTCTTTTAGCGATTGGTGCGGTGACATTTTCTATCATGCAGCAACCGACATTATCGATGGTTTTAATTGCATCGATTACAGCATTAATCACGATGCTCATCATTGTATTCTCGATTACGATGCCTAAATTTCAGTTGGTGCAACAGATGGTCGACCGTCTGAATTTAGTAACGCGAGAAAACTTGACAGGACTACGTGTTGTACGCGCATACAACACTCAAGAATACCAAGCAAATCGTATTGATGAAGCATCGAAAGAATCGATGCGTTTAAACATTTTTGTTAACCGAGTTTCATCGATCATGTGGCCATTTATGGGTCTTATCATGGGATTAACAAGCTTGATTATCGTTTATATTGGTGCGCGCCATTTTGTAGGCATTGATGGTTTTTCTCCAGCGTCGCTCATGGCACTGATGCAATATGCAATGCGTGCGATTATGGCATTTATGTTTATGTCATTTATCTTTGTCAGTATTCCTCGTGCAGCCATTTCAGCACGACGTATCATGGAAGTTTTAGAGATGGACATTGAAATTCATGATCCAAAAGAGCCGATTAATCTACCTGAACATATCCATGGTGAAATCACGTTTAAGGATGTATGTTTTCAATACCCAGGGGCTCAAGAACCTGTCTTATCACGTGTTTCATTTACCGTTAAACCGGGTACAACAACAGCATTCATAGGTTCGACTGGATCAGGTAAGTCGACATTGATCAACTTAATCCCACGTTTTTATGAACGGACATGTGGTGAAATCTTAATCGATGGTATCGATATTAAAGATATGCGTCTTGAAGATCTTCATCATATCATTGGATATGTTCCACAAAAGGGTATTCTTTTTGGTGGTTCGATTGAAGATAATATCTTATTTGATGAACGTGCAGAAAAAGAGATGCTTGAAGAAGCAGCAACCATCGCACAAGCCCATGACTTTATTTTAGAGATGGAAGATGGCTATCAACATCAGATCGCTCAAGGTGGTACGAACGTCTCAGGTGGGCAGCGTCAACGATTATCCATCGCGCGTGCCATCGCAAAAAAACCTCCCATTTATATCTTTGATGATTCATTTTCAGCACTCGATTATAAGACCGATCAAACCTTAAGAAAGATGCTTAGTGAACATGTGACTGCAACCAAGCTGATCGTTGCACAGCGGATTAATACCATTCGTCATGCCGATCAAATCATCGTCCTTGACCAAGGAACAATTGAAGGCATCGGTACGCATGAAGAATTGATGAAATCATCGAAAGTTTATCAAGAAATTGCATCGTCACAATTGTCGAAGGAGGAACTCGCATGAATCAGTCACGTGAAAAATCATCCTCAACTGAACAACGTCCGATGATGCGTGGTCCTCGTGGGATGACCTATATGGGAAAACCTCAAGACTTTAAAGGGACGATGAAAAAGCTTTTAAAATATTTACGTCCTTATCGTTTTCAAGTGTTATCAGCAGGGATGATGGCGATTACTGCAGCACTCTTGTCAGTCTTAGGACCGTGGTTTTTAGGGCTGATTACCTCAGAAGTCGCACGAGCATATAAGGCTGCAGATGGTGTCTTTGAAAACATTCAATTTGGTTTAATCCAGATCATCGGACATTTCAGAGTCTCGATCGGTGAGATTGCACTCATGATTGTTGGTGTTCATCTCTTATCGGCCTTGTTTAACTATTTTCAGTCATTTATGCTAATCGGTATGACGCAACATTTAACGTATGGTATGCGTAAGGAGCTATCAGCGAAAATCAATCGTTTACCACTGAAGTATTTTGATAATCAGCAGTTTGGTGACCTCTTAGGACGTGTCACCAATGACGTTGAAACCATCAACATTACCTTGACACAAAGTATTGCAGAAATATTCAGATCAATTGCACTGATCATTGGGATCTTTGTCATCATGATGTTATTGAGTTTGCCCTTGACAGGAGTCGCATTAGTAACGACGGTTTTATCGTTTATTGCCGTTCGACAGTTTGTTAAGCTTTCACAAGGCTACTTTAGAAGCCAAGCAAAATCATTTGGTGAACTATCCGGTCATATCGAAGAGACCTACAGTGGACATACAGTGGTCAAAGTATTTAATCATGAACACAAAGCACGAGCTAACTTTGATCGAATCAATCACGATTTATATTCAAGTGCGGTGAAGTCACAGTTCATTTCAGGGATCATGTTTCCGGTTCAATTATTCTTTGGTAACATCGCTTATATCGCGATTGCAGTTGTGGGTGCTCTCTTGGTTTTAACCGATAATCCAAGACTCGCCATTGAGGTAGGTATCATTCAGACATTCATACAATATATCCGTCAGATCAATCAACCCATTCAGCAAATCGGTTCTATCGCAAACGTTCTCCAATCCACTGCTGCAGCATCTGAACGTATCTTTAATCTCCTTGGTGAACCTGAAGAATCGAAAGAAAGAGAAGATTTAAAAACGCTAAAAACGATCAAAGGACATGTCGTCTTTAAAGATGTTCATTTTGGATATCAAGATGACATCGATATCATTAAAGGTTTCAATGCAGAAGTTAAACCAGGTCAAAAGGTTGCGATTGTAGGACCTACAGGTGCAGGAAAAACAACCATGGTTAACCTTCTGATGCGTTTTTATGAAATCAAATCAGGTTCGATTGAAATTGATGGCGTTGATATCAGAAATATGTCAAGAAGTGATTTGAGATCACTCTTTGGAATGGTGTTACAAGATACGTGGTTATTTGAAGGAACCGTTAGAGAAAATATCATGTATGGATCACCTGATAAAACACATGATGATATGATTCGTGCTGCGAAACTCGCACAAACCCATCACTTTATTGAATCACTGACGGATGGTTATGATTTCTTACTCAGTGAAGGCGGATCCAATATCAGTCAGGGTCAACGACAGTTATTGACGATTTCACGAGCAATGCTTGCTGATCGTCCGATGCTCATTTTGGATGAAGCAACATCATCAGTTGATACACGTACCGAAGTCTTAATTCAACATGCGATGGAAGCATTGATGAAAAATCGCACCAGTTTTGTCATCGCACACCGCTTATCCACGATTAAAGATGCCGATGTCATCTTTGTCATGAATGATGGAAATATCATCGAACAAGGTAACCATCTCGAACTCTTAGATAAAAAAGGCTTTTACGCGAAGCTTTACTACAGTCAATTTGAAACGAATTAACACTTGTAATTCAGCACTGATTGCGTTATAATAATCAATGCTGACTTTCAATGGTGCACTAGCTCAGCTGGATAGAGCAACGGCCTTCTAAGCCGTCGGTCGGGAGTTCGAATCTCTCGTGCATCGCCACCTAGATTTCACACCATGACATAACGCAGCTAATTGTCATGGTTTTCTTTTCAAAATTAAGACCAATAATATTTATCAGATACCTTGATGATAAATCATATTGGTCAATATGTCAATATTAAAACATAAAAATGACCAATAATGCTTATCAGAATCATTTATAAGGAGGTTTTATCTATGAATGTATTACGACTTAAGGAGTATCGTGAAAAACTAAAATTTAGTCAAAGAGATGTTGCTAAAATGATGAATATCACTCAAGCATACTATTGGTATTGGGAAAAAGGTAAAAACTTTCCTAATGCTAATCAGATAATCGAGTTATGCAAAATATTCAAATGCACCCCTAATGATCTCTTTGGAATTCATGGAGTTTATTCTTCGGTGATGGGTAATCTTGATGATAAAGGAAAGGAGGAATAAACATGAGTTTAGAACGTGTATTAATTAGTGTTACATTTAAAGATGGCAAAAAAAACCCTAGGGAAGTTAAAAGAGTAACGAATTTCTTGTTCAATCACTTTGGAGATACTTTGAAGATTAGTAATGAACAAGCGGAAACTGTAGTATTTAAAGCTACCCTTCTTAGAACATTCCATGATACAGAATGGAACGTCACGAAAGGATCAGAATCATTAACGAATAAAGTCCGTAGCGTAGAAAGCGTCACAATGATACAATTTTATAGTGATACCATATGACAAGATTTTATACGTCGAGCTTATTGATTCGTTCTTGATAAGTTTTTTTAACATGTTTTGTCGAGACGTGAAGATAGCGTTCCGTCGTCTTGATGTTTTTGTGTCCTAAGATCTGCATCACCGAAGCGATGTCAGCGCCAGCTTCAACTAAGGTTGTTGCTGTCGTATGTCTAAACATATGAGGATGAAGTTTCTTCAGTCCTAGTTTCTGTTTGACAATTCTCAATATATATCGAATGTCGTCGTAATTTGCCGGGCGATTTTTATCACTGTTATGCAGAAGATATTTGTGATCGTGTTTAATCTTCATCATTTCTTTCACTGCAGGTAGACCAACTGCATCACTCAGATAGACTACGCGATCCTCTTTAGTCTTCGTTTGTGTGAGAAGAATCTCCTTCGTCTCTAGATTGACATTCTTTTTTTCAATGAACATGATTTCCTGAATACGAGCTCCCGTATCAGCTAAAAGTGCCAGGAAGCATTTGTGATAGACTCCATTGGTCATGACCGTTGGAAGATCTCTGATATACTTGCGGAGTGTTTTGAACATGTCTCTGTCAAGCATTTCGAATGTCTTATTTCTTTCTTTCAGCTTATCGATTGTCTGAAGATAGGGAAAACTGATTCCCATGTGTCGATACATGCGTTTCATGCAACCGATGCACTTATTGATAGTCACATTTTCACATGTCTCTTTCATGTGGAATATATAGTCACTAATCACAGTATCATCGACATCATCAACATTGGTGATACCACATTTTTGAGCGTACAGAACAAAGTGATTCAAATGACTACGGTAGAAACGCCACGTCCCATTGGAGTGACGGATCTTAACTTCTTGAAGATAATCTAAAACGAGCTTATTAAGTTTCATATGGTTTCCCTCCCATTATATTTGCTCTAACTCAATTATCGTTCAAGCGGGGAGAGATGTTGTCCACATTATCTGTGGACAGACACTTCTTATTTACTTCATATTTATTTCACATTGACGACATCAATGACGTCAATCCGACAATATCCATATATGTATATATAAATATATACAATGCAATTGCAAATGCAGACTAAAAGATGGACTCCATCACATGGGTGCATGCGCGTTCGTCTGCAGGCGTTTGCGTCATCGTCTGCACGGTGTTGTTATTTTCCGAGGATCTTGATGAGGTCCTCTTTTTTCATCCGGGAGAAGCCTTTAATCTTTCGCTCTTTTGCGAGTGCATGAAGGTCTTTGATCGTCGTCTTGCTGTCGATCATTGCTGCATGAGCGTTCGTATCATCTGATGCATCATCTGATGAATTCTCTCCGGATTCTTTCTTGAGTTCCTTCAGCCGCGCTTCCAGGGCATCGACCGCGAGCTTGAGCTCTGTCTCCCTGGACTGGAGAACGTTGATCGTCGTCCCAGATTTCACGATGTCCTCGTTCATCTTGACGATGATGCGCTCAGCTTCCTTCCTGTCCGCATCTTTCCATTTCTTATATTTCTCATACGCATACATGAGGATGATCAAAACGATGATCGGGATTGCGATCCACAGTGTATAGAACAGCACGCGATATGCGATATCGAGCACCTGACGCGTCGTGTCTGACATGATAAAACCTCCTAGTTGTAGTCCATGGGTAAGCCCGCATGCTTGTAGGCTTCCGCGTGTGTATCGAAGATCTGAAGGACCTCATAGGGAACGGGGAGAGCCCATCTCTTGACGAGCTTCCGCTTGTGGTTGCCCTCGAAGTCGTATTCGATCACATAGGTGTGAAACTTAAGCTTGACGGGGATGTAGTTGAACTTCCCATCCTCGAGCCATCTCTTGATCGGGATGTCCTTCTTTGTCTCGACCTCGTGCATGTAGGTCAAGGTCTCCATCTCCTGAGAGTCCAGCTTCATGTGCTGCGAGTACTTGATGATCGTCTTGAACTTGTCGTGACGCATCAGGAGTTCATCCTCGTGCTCGACGACCCATTTCTTGTTGTACTCTTTGCCCTTGTTCATCCGGGGATTGTAGTCGAGATGTCTTTCGTCCTTGTGGAAGTAGGGGCGATTCGCGGCATTGAAGTTCTTGACCTTCTTGCCGTCTCTGTAGTAGTCATCGGTGTTCACGACTCTGTGCATCACGTAGTAGTACCTGCCATCCTCGGATAGCCTTGGCTTTTCCACCGGTGATGTGAAATAGGATGGGAGTCCCGTCGTGTTCAGCGTGAGCTCTGCGAGGACGAGAGATGTGAGTGACTTCCCACCGCCGACCCTGGATCTCACGAGGTGCATCCCCTCTTTGAGGAGCGGGATGTTTTCGAGGTCGTTCGTGTGGAGAAGCTTGTAGCCGTAGAGGATCACCAGGCTCCAAGGAAAGGAGAGATATCTCAGCGTTTTCGCATGCTTCGAGTAGATCTGATGGATCCCTTTGAGCGCAAGGTTCCCCTTCAGAGAGATCTCTTTCAGTCCCGCTCCCACGACATGGAAAAATGCATCCAGGGCGACGTCACCCAGATGCATGAACTGATCGATTTTGATGATGGCTTTATCGAATACTTTTTCAATCTTTTCCATGGTTCACCACTTCAAAACACCGAGTTTGCTCAGGAAGATCAGCACGCCAGCTGCAGCGAGGATGAAGGCGACCGCACCCTCGATCGTAAACAGTCCGAGGATGGCGTTCTTCACCGCCTGATAGAGCTTTCTGAGGATCCCTGTGAGGACGAATGTGATGATGATCGCACCGTAGATCACGAACTCTTTGAGCCAGTTCTCCCAGATGTTCTTCACCCATTCGATGGCATCGATGATCCACATGATCCTAGATCCTGATGACGCCGAGATAGATCAGAAGGATGATCGCGATGACGATCACGATGATCGCCTTCCTTCTGTTCGCGAAGATGTTGCTCAGGCTTGTCGTTCCCTTGTCGACCGTGGGTGCGATGAAGAGGATCGCGATGACGACGAGGATGACGATCACCCATTCTGGAGCATCGCCAAAGATATCGTCAAGCCATGATCCCGACCCTTCAGGTGGAAGGTTGTTCATGTAGTCCTCATCGAGCACGGCATCGGAGTCGATGATCTCAGAATCCAGTGTGTAGACCTGTCCCTTGGTCGCCCAGGTGATCTCGGTGTAGACGAGGGTTTCGGGATCGGGTTCCACAACGTTCGTGTTCGCCTTGGTGAAAAGGCCGTAGTAGAGCTTGTGAACCTTGGCGTTTGTCGGAAGCACGGTGATCGCTCCGGATGCCTTGGTGTAGTGTTCGTTCAGCGTGTATCTGAGGGTCGATGATGGGATGAAGCTTTGGATCTCGCTCGTCTTGCCTGTGATCGCGTGTTCGATCGCTCCGACGTTGGTTGCGACGATGCCTGCGACACCTGATGCGAGCAGTGTGAGTCCGATCGGTTGCAGACCGGGGATCATGGAGACGATGATGCCCACCGATGCAGCTGCGAGCGATGCGCTGAGCACGTCATAGCTCCACTGCGGAAGGGATCCCTCCCAGATCGACTGGGATCCATAGCTCTCCTCATCCTTCTCCAGGAAGAAGACAGCCTGCTTCCACTCCTCATACTTCTGGGTTCCCCAGATGTTCTTGTAGCCGTAGCGATAATAGAAAGCACCCGAGACCGAAAGAAGATCCTCGACCGGGATGTTTGGCAGGTAGAGATAGCCGTAGATCTTTCTGTCTTCCGTGACCTCGATGTATGTCAGTGCGAGGGCTTTATTGTACATGATGAACTCGTTCGAGGAGAGGTTCCAGAGGGCGAAACCGTTCCACCGTTTGGCGAACTGACCCGATCCGGTGAGGAGCACGTTCTCGCTCTCGATGAAGTTAAATTGAAAGAACTTTTGGCCATCGACCGTATAGTAATCGATGGACTCGACATGATCCAAAAAAGCGTCATCCGCGAAGCCGACATTCGGGATCGCGAGATCGTACTCGGAGTAATACTGAACCTTCGCGCCAAAGGTGTTTGTCACATCGTTGTAGGACCAATCCCAGACGACGCCGGTGAGACCGCTCTGATAGGGATTTCCCGCCGTGGTTGGGAGATCCGCGATCGTTTGACCCTGGAGCACATCGCGGAATGTCACGATGTTGAAGGTGTATTCGAGTCGGTAGTTGTTCAGATAGAACTCCGCGTTCGTGAGAAGGCTTGGGGATGCGGGCTCTGCATCCGGGTTGAGGAGCAGCGTGATCTGCATGTACTTGTTCTGATAAGCCCTCACATCCACGGTGTAATCGTTCGGGGTATCATCGAAGAGGAAAAGGATATCGGGTGCATCGGGCAGCTCGTAGGCGATCATGTAGGTCTTGACCAGGGATCCCAGCTCATCGTCATCGTAGATTTCAACGACGGAGTTATAGGGTCCTGAAGCTGCGACAAAGGCTTGAGCCCAATCGCCCAGGACTGCACCGAACTCCATTTCGACCTCTGCGAAGTCGATCAGAATCCGATCGGACTGCGCGTAGTAATACCCATTGGTCGCAGCGACGGTCCATCCGATCTCATCCGAGATCTCCTCGGAGATGGGGAGAGACGTCGCAAAGGTGGGCTGTATCAAGCTCGCTGCAGCGATGATGGATAGGATGAAGAGAATCGTCAATTTTTTCATGTGTAGAGAGCCTTCTTTCTGTTTTTCTTGTGCTTGTACGCCAGATATGCGATGAAAATCAGAGCACCGATATAGACGAACGGTTCGATGAAACGCCATGCGCGCGCCAGGAGTGATGGCGGCGCTTCAAAGACGATGTCGGGGATGAAGGGATCGTCCTCTTCTGAGACGGTGATGACCGATGAGTAGATCGCGTTCACACCTGCCGAGTTGACCAGGCGAAACTCGAAGAGATAGATGCCGGGTGTCGATGCGTTCTCGGTGTACGTGTTGGAAAGCATCATCATCTGCGTGGTCGCGGTGATCTCGAGATGCCCGGTGTTCTCGAGCACCTGGACGATCTGACCCGGTGTTAAAACCTGGTTTGTTCTTAGATATATGTTCTTGTAGTCGGTGACCGCGAGGACGTTCCCGAGGGATGGGATGACGATGATCTCGACATCCTTGGTCGCATGCGTCGTGCCGTCGGTCGAGAAGAGCTGGATGAGGTGTGATCCGAGCACGTTCCCATAACCGGTGAACTGGTCGTCTGCAACCTGGATCACACCGAGCGTTGAGGTGAAGAGATCCAGGATGTCAGCGATCGTTAAAATCTTGTTCTGTTCTTTGTGAATGACGGAAGGACCGATGATGCCGGTGCTTGATGCATTCACTTGGATTGAGCCTGCAAGGATGCTCATGATGAAGAGAGCAAACACCGCGAGTTTCTTCATTATCGTCTCTTTCCCTTCTTAGGATTAGCCTGTGATCCGGCGAGGACTGCGAGGGCTGCAGCACCGAGTCCGACGTAGAGCCAGACGGATCCCGATGATGCGGGGTCTTCCGCGATGGGATCTCCACCGCCGGAGACGGGTGTCCACTTCGCGTAGAGCGTCATGTCAGCTGTCGGAGCTGCATCAAAGATGTATGCGCTGGTGAGCGCGATGTCCGAGTACCATCCCATGAAGAGATAGCCGGTTCTTGTCGGATCTGTCGGTTCGACGGGAAGATCACCGTCGTTCACGATCTGATCCTGGATCGCGGATCCACCGTTCTCGATGAAGGTGATGATGTAGAAGATCTCACCGCTCTCCTCCCACACGGCTGTGAGGGATATGTTTCCGGTGATGGGGATGCTGAAACTGAACACATCCGATGTCCCCGTGACGACCCAGTGCAGGAAGGTGTATCCCGATCTGATCGGTGGGGTCGGAGCTGAAGCGAGATCGCCATCCTCGACAGCGATTGGTGAGACAGCTGTTCCACCATCCGTGATGAAGGATACCTCATATACGGTCGCACCGTTTGGTTCCCAGTACGCGTAGAGCATGAGATCAGCGGTGACGGGGGTTGCAAATTCATAGACGGTGAAGTGATCAAGAGGATCTAGGACCCAGTTGACGAAGTTGTAGCCCGCACGGGTTGGTGCTGTGGGGATTGAAGCAGTAGCGAGATCATCGATCTCCTGGGTGGAAAGGATGACGCCTTCGCTCATGAAGCTGACCGTCCATGTCTCAGCTGCAGGCGGTATCGTCTCGATCATGAAGAAATCAAAGTCTGAAAGGGGTACATAGACCTCATCCTGTTCGACTGAGTCGACAAGCTTTTCGATGTAGACGTTGGTCGCATCTTTCCTGATCACGAAATCGCCGGTTCCCCCGATGTTCTCTTCACCACCGGCGATGCGTCCGATGTAGAAACGAATGTTCGCATCCGCTGAGACGAACACGAGGTTTTCGGTGAGGATATTGAGATCAAAGGTGTCACCAGTCGTCGTTGCGAGATAGACAGCAGGATAAACCGTGAAGGGATTTTCGGTGACCGTGTTGAAGTAGACCTTGTCCTGGTAGAAGGAACCCGATAGTGTCACACCTGTCGGAGGAGTTGTCGATTCACCAGGAGTATTTGATTCAGTGTAGAGTTCAATAACTTGTGCATGCAGTTTAAATGTGAAATTTGAGTAAGCACCAGTTGTTCCAGGACCAAAACTGAGGGACGAAAGATTATCGATGATTCTTCCTCTGATCATGTTTTCTTCGCCAAAATAGAACATCCAGTTTCCACCACCAATACTCAGTGCATTGTCTGTAGTTGATCCAGATACGTACTCATAAGTAATCATTATCTGTTCGTCTGAATTTATAATCTCAGTGTTTACTTTAGCCAAAATATCTACAGCTGATCCAGATGTTATTGTGCCATTCATAACCACTGTGTATGCATCTAAAAATGAAATGGTAACACCTTTTACAGTTGTCGAAGTCGTGTCTGTAAAGAAGGTGAAATCGTTTTGGTTGTGATCAGTGACCTCAATGATATGAAGTTTAAATGTTAAATTATTGACAACAGTTCCAGCATATACACTCATGCGATGATCGGTGACAGCAGAATATGTAGCAAGAAAACCGAGGTTTTGAGCATAAGTTGTTGCGCTCAATGAAATCGCGCGAACGTCACTGTTCGGTGTAGAACTGATCTGTATAATTTTCGTTGATCCATTTGTATCTCCAGAAATATACTCATAGTGAAAAGCATATTTTTTTTGATATTCGATCAAGCTTCCATTTGCATTTGCGGTGAACATGTTAGGCAGATTATAGTCACCACTATTGTTTGATGTACCATTCAAAGTGAATGTGTTTGTACCCTCTTCTATGGTGAGTGATATCCCATTAAAGGTTGTGCTCAGCGGGTCAAAAATATAATCGCTCAACATCGTTTGTGCTGCATATACTTTTGGTGCTCCGATGATCATCATTGCTAATGTCATCAGTAAAGCCGTTAAAACAAAAGCTAGTTTTTTCATAGGTTGCTCCTTTCAAAGCAATATTTTTTTCAATAAATAGAAACGGGCACCCGCGAGGATGCCTGATGCAAGAGACTACTTTCTGATCGGTTTAGGATCATGAACCATGAAGTGATAGATCACCCAGAGCACACCGAGACCTAATGCGAGGATGTTGAAATCGGTTGTGAGCGTGTTCTTGAAGTCGATCAGATATCCCTGGACGTCGACGAGCCATGCAGCTGCGGTAGCTTGAAGCGTGACAAAAGGAACGATGAGAGCGATCAGGATGGCAACGAGGATCACGACAAGGGAAACCTTGCGAGCTGTTGAAATCTCAGAGGCTTTCTTACCCTTACCGATCTTCTTGGGCTTATACCATAGATAGACGACAGCGATCACTGCAGCGGCTAACAAGAGGACGACATAGAAGAAGTTGCCTGTGACCACACCTTTGATATCTACGAAGAAGTCCTTGAATGCGATGAGACCTGCAGAAGCTGTTGCGGGTAGTGCGATCATGGGGATCGCGTAGATCATGATGACGAACAAGCCGAGGACGGCTGCCAAAACTTTGAAAAGCTTGATTTTTTGATTCTTATTCATGTGAGAATCTCCCTTCATTTTTTTGATAGCGCGTGGGCATATCTATCATCTTCTTATCAAAAAAGTGACAATACTGTCACAAAAATTGGTGAGTTTTGATAAAAATGTTTATACACTCTAAACATATTCACCCATGATTGGTTAAATTCGGTATAGTTTAACTAAACAAAGCGATGTGTTTTCGTCGGATAAATGATCATCTGATATCATCTCGATTGCTTATAACGCGTGCACGTATCAATCGAAAACAAAAAAGGTTGATCGCTCAACCTCTTTTGACCTTGATCCGCGCAACCTTCTCATAACGCACATCGATGACCTGGCATCTGATGTAATCATGACCGGGAAGATCCGCAGAGATCTCTTTTCCATCTTCATCCAGGATGACCACATCAGCTGTGTCCTTCTCCAGGTTGAAGTCAAGAAATTCTTCAAGATTCATATCATCACCTCACACTCATGATAGATGATCATGTTTTATCAATCCATGTCACGGCTTTGAAAATTCGGTTTTAAGGACTTTTGACTTCAGAATGAATCATACATCATCTTTGTTAACGCGTTATCATTCTCCATGGTTTCCGTCTTCCAGGATCGCGCTGGGAGTGAGGTACGATACGACCTTCATTTATCAGTCTTTCGCCTTTGTCTTGGATTGCTACCCATGGGCATGAACAGGTGAACATCAACGTGAGATGTATCAGAGGAAGGATCTCTTTTCATGAGCGATCCCTTTTTGATGATGAAATCATCAAGAACAGGAAGAAGTAAAAATATTGATTTTTACTGCTTCCGATATAACTGATGAAATATAACGACGGTTCACATGCAATATATCTCTTTTCGATTTTTGTCCATGCGATATAAACACCTACGCCATGCAATCTATCTATGCGATGGAGTGAAAAAAAGTCCCCGGGGAGGATGGGCGGGGACTTTAGGAGAGATGATCGTGCATCTCGTGCACTTTTTCGATGTATGATGAGCCTATTTCTGCAGTTTTGATAAGCAATAAAGGGTTGCATGTGCAACCTGATAGGTGATTTAGTTTTGATTTGACCTCGATGAGAGCTTGACAGCAGCTTCTGGATCAAGCATTCGTCTAAGACGCAGTCCGTACACCGCGGTTTCTTCAATGGCTTTATAGACCTCGAGCATGGGGACATTCTCATCCACCTCAGGAGACTTGTAGCTCTTGTGTCTCTTCTGCATCGCCTTGATGTGTCGATCGTAGTTCTCCTGGCGCTTTCTGATGGCTTCGAGCTTCATGTGATCGTTCATCTTTTTGGCTATGGCGATCGCGTGGTTGAAGAAGCCGATGATTCTCACCGGGATCTGGTTGATGATGCGTCTGAGCCATCCGCGCTTGGATGCGTTCTTGTACTCGTCGTCATATCTGGAGATGTTGGCGTACTGAAGCATCTCGTTCACGTTGATGAAGATGCCGAGTCTCTTCCCGACGTTTCTCGCTTCCACACCTTTTTTGGATGCTCTCTCCTTCTCATACTTGATGGTAATAAATCCCAGATCCTCGAGCTGCTGCAGGATGTACTGGATCTCCCGCTCGGATGCATGCATGAGATTCATGAGGGTGCGGTTCGATATCTTGAAGATGTTTCCGGATGATCTCACTCCGGCTTCCAGGAAGTAGAGGAAGAGCTTGGGCAGGACATTGGCGTTCGACGCGCTGAAAAACTCGTCTCTGACGACGTCGTTCACGTATTCGATCTTGTTCAACCGCAGCGCGTATGAGCTCATGTCATGCATCCTTTCATTTGATGTTGTTGTAGATGGAATCGAGTTCTCGTTCCAGTTCGGGATCGATGGGGATCTCCCTCATCGGTTTCACCGGTGAGACATCCTCGAAAGCACCGTTTGTGCCCTTGAGGTTTTGTGCGATCTCCATGGCCTTCTTGAAGTAGGAGAGAACGGCTTCAGGTGTGATCAAGTTTTCCTCTAGCCAGTCCTCCTGGACCTTCCTGTAGTATATCTCGGAGTTGGGAAGATATCCCTTCCTCTTTTTCTCGGAGTCGACCGAGATGATGTAGAGGATCATCATGTTGATCACCGCACGGGAGAGCTTGTTTCTCCTCGCGATGAATGATCTCAGGGGATCGAGCGTCTCCTCTGATGCGTTGATGGCGTACATCCTCGCGATGACCAGGGGATCTGCATATGTGAAAGCTTTTGATTTCGTCATGGCTTGTCCTTTCGATGGGAGGGGGAGGGGCACCGGAACATGACGGCACCCCTGGAGACTATGTTATGCTCTTCTGAGCTTTAACATCCTTGGGATCTGCCTGCTCATCCATCTTGAGCACGATGATGATCTCGATGATGAGAGGGATGAGAGCTAGCAGGGTGAACAGTGCGATCTTAATGAACATGAGGTTCCTCCTTGGTGAGCTGCGATTCGGTCACCTGGATGCATATGCTCGTGCCATGGACTCGAATCTCGTAGAATGGGATCTTGTTCCAAAAGAATGTATCGAGAATGATGACGGGTCCGAAGCGCTTATGAAACACTCCTGTTTCATTGATTTGATAGTGATGCTTCGTTTGATGATTGACTTGATCTTTCATATCAGAATACCCTTGAACCACATGACAGCCTCGGTTGGAAGATTGACAGTCTTCTCATAGGCTGCACCGCTCCGGTTGTCGATGCATCTGTAGACATCTCTATCCCCGGATTTTTCGATCGTGATGAATGTCCCCTTGTTCTTGTCGAGAAAGGGATATTTTTTTATCTCTTGAAGTCGATCTTTCTGAATGAGTATGATCATGATAACACCTCAATCTAAATTCTGTTTAATTTCCAGCATGTGATTGACTCTTTCAAGCGCTAAATCAATCATGACAGATTCAGCAATGTTCTCTGAAGCAGACTTGCTTAAGTCATACTTAAATGTTTTTTTAACTCTCTCAATATGCATTTGATAGAGTTTGAGTGACTCTAAACTGATCATGATTTCACTTCCTGATAATGGTATAAAAAATCGAAAAGTGAGATTGTGAATTTTCTTTTATCCTCATAATTGATTGTGACGGTTGCACTCATTCCATAACTTTCATAATTGGCATCAATGATGGTTGCTATTGCTCCGTTTACAACATTTTTGAATTTCACTTCGTTGATGATTGCACACGAACTGCATATTGTTTTCTCTTTATCTACCCAAAAACATCCACCTTTGCATGCGTATAAATCTGTACATCCACATAATTTACATCTATTCATGATTGCACCTCGGTAGATAGCTTCGATCCGATACATTTCACTCTTAGCCCGGATTCGATAACCTTGATCTCGTAATATAAAACACCTTTGTAGATCTCGATTTTAATGACCTCACATGGTCCATACACGCTGTGTTTGACTCCTTGTTGACCCACCTGATACTGTCTGCAGTGAAGGTTGGGATCGAATAGATTTTCCATCAGATCATCACCTCGTCGCACGTGAATACCGGGAACAGATCACCGTCAAGGCTCAGCTGTCTCGGATGGATATCTGTTCGCGATATGATAGCATCGCCACCGAGATTGATTGAGAATGCATCGTCTTGATCATTCTCCCTTAACACTGCAGCTGCACGAGCGACAGCTTGATGCACGGCTTGGTGCATCGTTTTTTCTGACTTTGACATATTATTGTTTAACCTCCGGCAATAAGTTTTTAAGTCCTAATGCAGAGCGATCAATGTTGCCGCATTGATCACCCTGAATTAAGACTTAAGAGTAAATTAAAAAGCTCTATCGGCAACTAAAGCATGATTCTTTTTTTTGTTGTAATGATCATACTTGCTTTTAACATTGGTAATCTGTGTTCTGGTGAAATTATCTTCAAGTAATACTTGACGTGCAGTAAGATGATCTCCTGATAGTTTGAGTAGAAATGAGTATCTTTTGTAAAGCCCAATTTTTTTGTATGCCTCAACCTCAGCTTGATACTTTTTTCTTAATAGATCAGTCGACATTTGAATCCCCCTGAACTGAATAAAAAAAGCGCTTAATCTGCGCTATTTTGTGCAATGGACTTCTAAGCCGTCGGTCGGGGGTTCGAATCCCTCGTGCATCGCCACCTATAAATCAGGCCACTTTGTGAAAACAAGGTGGTTTTTTTTAAATAAAAAAGACCTTCTTAACGAAAGCCTTCAAGTTTGAAATGATTGATTAAAAAATGTGCGACAGCCTCTTCATCATGGGTTATTTCAGTAATGATATCTGCAACAGCTTTTAATTCAGGAACCGCGTTTTTCATCGCAACCCCTAATCCAGCATCTCTGATCATCTCAACATCATTGATACCATCTCCAAGCGATATCCATCTTTCTTGTGGGATTTGATAATGATCTAGCACATAACGAATTGCAGAAGCTTTTGATACATGTTTTAAATAGACTTCATATACAGCATATCCATTTTCAACACCCCATAAACGGTGAGATAATGTTTGACCCAGATGTGCATCAATATAAGATTCAAACTCGTGTTGCTTATCTGAATGAATCAAGAAAACCATACCTGTAGGTTGAACATGAAATTCAGTGAATTCATTTTCGATCACACGATCGCTATGGATGCCACTAAAGAATTCTTCAAGTTTCTTATCGTATTTATAAGCGTACACAACATCATCGATTGAAAAAAAGGATGAGAAAATCATGGGTTTTGCAAATCGAAAAAGATCATGCATCATATGAACAGGAATATAGGTACGTTGTTTTGGAAAAGAAGGATCAACGGGGTTATCAATAGCACCACCATTATCGGTGATGAGTGGAGTATCTAATCCAATCTCCTCATATTTACTGATGGCTCCATTATATGGACGACCTGTCGCAAGAATAACAACATGACCTAATTTTCTTAATGTTCGAAGAACTTCAATGGTTTTTGGTGTGAGATCTCCTTGACGATTTAACGTTGTTCCATCAAGGTCACAGGCAATTAGATAATTCATAAAAAACACCTCGAGACTATTATCCCACAATGGGAAAAATAATCAAGGATAAAGTTCGTCAAGAATAAGAAAAAAGAGGAAAGTTCCTCTTTATCCGAGTTTAGGTGTTGTAAAAATGAACCCTACTTCGCCTTCACCTTCTGAGGTTGATTCGACAGCGATTTGTAATGGAATCGCAAATTCATCAAAATCATCATAATTCAAAAAGGTGTTTTCAGCGACATCATTTTGAATGGTTGGAGTGAAAACAGTATATACACCACCTGTGATATAGATATTTCCTTGTTGTGCAGTGAGGTTTTGACCAAGGAAGTAACCATATCCCGTTGTTTGATTACCTAAAACTATATCACCTTCAGCAAACACAAACGTTGGACGATCGATTGTTCCTAAGTTTGTTTTTTTGTCGGTTGTCAAATCACCATTGATGTATAACGTACCCTGGATGCCTTCTACACTATTCCCTTTACCATTAAGCGTCACATTACCGTTCACGATAACATTTCCATATATTGTACTATTTTCATTCATCGTCAGATTTCCATCAATCACGAGAATACGACCATCAGGAACCGTCAAATTTTTATTTTTGGGAATATTCACTGATCCATCAATATACCAATGCCACCATGCTGTAGGATCCCATTGGGTTTGAAGGTCATTCGGAAGATAGTAATTAAATCCTTGTTGCGCAACAGCAAGAGATCTGATATAACTGACAACACTCTGAAAATCGGTAAATGTTGTCTCAGGTGTAATCCAGGGGAAATTGGTTGTGATGTAGTCGGGTAAATAGTTTGCAGCTAGATTACTTGGCGTAACAAGTGGACTTAAACTGAATGTTGGTTCTTCACCCGTGTATTGAAAAATGGAATCGTAGGTATCAATGGAAGTTACGGCACCAGTGAGATAACTGACAACAGGTTGTGTTCCTACTAGGATTCTTGATGATACTGTGTAAAGATTTTCTCCATATTGTTCAATATCAACATTCATCAAGGTTTCAAGTTGACTGATATAGGTTGGATCAAGTGATTGGTCTCTCGCAATCAAATAAAGAGCACCACGAACATCAGCAACTGCATTTGCATACGTGTCTGATTCTTCAATGGCGATATCGGTTAATGATGCTTGAAAAAATATATAGGATAAAAAGGTAGCTGTTGTCCCTAAGACAAAAGCAACGATGGCGAGAACCGCTGGTAAGCCAATCCCTTGTTTACTTTTCAAAATGTTCATCATCTCACCTCCTAGGTGGGAATGTCTAAAAGTTCTAACGTTTTATTGTAGTGAAATGTATAGTGATCATATTCACCAACGAAAATAATGGTGATATCATAGGTCAATATACTTCCATTGATATTATATATAACTGAAGAAGTAGGATCGACAGTGAAGTGAGCAATACTTTGCACTTCATCATCGATGAGTAGCTGTTCACTTGATACTTCGATCTTTAGCATTTGAACTGGATCATAAACGACAAGATCGATGGTGCCTAAATCAAGATCGGGGACATATTCAAATGCTTTAACCAGGATAATACAATTGGATTCAACACATGTTGTATAATTAGTGGGTCCAAACTCACGAATCTTTCGATCGATCAAAGCTGTTAACAGGGTTCCTTCAGTATTCGCTCGACTTTGTTCAACGATCTTTGCATTCGCATTTGTGATCACCGATATCATGATTGCAGATAAGGATATAATGATACCGAATAAAACAATTGCGCCGAGCAATTCAACCATCGTCATCCCGCGTTTATGCATAGATGACACCTTCAATCGTGATAATTCTTGTCTTATAATAAGTGACAGTGATGGTGAAACGAACGATCTCATAAGCTGTTGTTTCAGCAGTCGGTGCAAGAAAGGTAACAACGATATCTTCAGCATCAATCACGGTTGAATTTGAAGGCTGTAGCATCTCACAGGAGACAATTGAACCAACATCAGAACAGGTTGTCACATCGACACTTTTTTCTTGACCACTTAACCAAGGTGATACCGTTGCATAATTCAGTGTTGTGATGAGATCATCTCTTAGAGAAGAAGCGACCTCAACAGCAATCCGTTTGTTTTGGGTTGCTATCGTTTGATTGCGCATGGCCATGATGATCGCAATTGCAGTCGTAAAAACAAGCGTGATAATCGCAACCGACGCAATGGCTTCAAGTAACGTGAATCCTTGATGGTTAAAAACGCGTTTCATGGACATCCTCCTCCATCTTCATTATATACGTTTTTTAAGGTTTTAGACGTTTGCCCACCTTACAATTATCTTAAATCTTCAAGAAAATCAAGATAACCCTTGGGTGATATGGTGTGTTGTTTGCTATAATGAGAGTAGATTGAGGTGAATGCACTTGAAAAGTATCATGCTGTACTTGAAACGCAATCTCTATTTCATATTATCCATGACAACGCTCATACTCACATTCAGTGCTGCAGTTGTCCTTTTAGCCGTTTTTGATTTAGGTAAACCCGTCGCCCAAACGTCAGTTGGATTTGTTTATTTAGGTTCAACTGATCCAAGTGAATATGGCGATGTACTTGCACCACGTATTGCTCAATGGCAAGATACCGCAGATTATGCACTATCCTATCAAGAGTATGAATGGGTCATTGACCTCAACTACTTTGTTTTTGATGTTGACAATACCGTTCAAAACGTGGATACAGATCAAAACAATAAAGCTTATTTTACCATCACTGAGGATGCTAAAAACGAACTTCATCAAGATCTTATTTCAGATTTGTCACAAGCATTGATTGATGGCTTTGATTATGATGCTCTTCTTGACGATCTTGAAAGCGATATGAGCTTGCTCAAAAATAGAAAAACCTATGACCTTAAGGATTATATCGATATATCCTTATATGATACAGCAATCGATACCATCCAGATGGATAACCTCCCCCTAAGTGTGGTGACCAATATTCATAATGCTATCGATGATATCACAATTCCTGCACATGCCCGTTTTACGCTAAGTGATGCACTTATGTCCTATGATTTAACCAATGAAGAATTATCAGTCATCGCATCTGCGATGCAACATCTATTCGTTGTGACACCGGTTCAAGGTTTTATTTTCGAACCTTACACCACATTACCCTCGTGGGTTTTACCTGGGGCCAATGTTCGTATTTTACTGATGAGTGGTTATGACTTTTCTTTCTTTAACCCACTTCAAGAAACGATGACTGTATCGGTTGATCGCATCGATCAAGATAGCCTTCTCTTTACGTTAAAAGGGTATCCTTTCTTAACTCAATATCAACGTGTGGTTGAGAATGGTTCAGTGATTTATTTCCAAGAAATCAGAAATGAAAACCTAAGTTTAAATGAGACAACACCGGGTATTACGGTGATTGATACGATAACTGAAACAACCTATGAACTTATTATCACACCAGGGGTCAATGGTCAGGTTATTCTTTATAATCGATTAACGACACCCTTGCATCAAGCAGCTTCCACCATCACGTTATTCAGCGAACAACAGTATCCAGTTACGCAAATCGTTGAAGAACACGTGATTCCTAAGGGGTGATTGTATGGCATTAAGACGTATTGGTGATATTTTACTTGAAGCAAAAGTCATCACCGAAGCACAACTGAAAGATGCACTCTCCAAACAAGAAAAATCAGAACGTCTTGGCGAGACATTAGCTCGCCTTGAATACGCATCTGAGATGCAGATTTTAAAAGCTTTAGAGGATTCAACAGGTGTACAACGTGTTGCACTTGCTAATTTTACGATTGATGAAAATGTTTTAGCACTTGTTGATGAAACATTTTGTCGAAGACATAACATCATTCCTCTTCGTATTGAAGGAAAAAGTTTACTGTTTGCAACCTCTGATCCACTCGATTTTGTGGTGACTGAAGAACTTCGCATTTTAACAGGATATCGCCCCAAAGCATTTTCAGCACCTCGTAATGAAATCATCAGTCAAATCGAAAAATATTATGGATTCACACGTACCCTTGAAGCTTTAGGTGCTAGACAATCCATTTCAAAAGAAGAAGAATTTGAAGAAGACGAAGATGATGATACACCGATGGTCAAATTGGTGAACCAGATTCTAACATCGGCTGTCTTTCAGCGTGCGAGCGATATTCACATTGACCCTCTCGATGATAAAATCTTAGTCAGATACCGCGTCGATGGTGTGCTTGATATCGTCAAAGAATTCCCCATTAAGATTCACCATCAAATGATTTCACGTATCAAAGTGATGTCCGGCATGGACATCACCGAAACACGTATTCCACAAGATGGTCGTATTCAAACCGCGATTCAACAAAAAAATATCGATCTACGTATCTCTACGTTACCCACTGTACGCGGTGAAAAAGTGGTCATGCGTGTCCTCGACCTTTCAGGTTCAATGAATAAGATTTCAGCACTTGGATTTACTGAAAAAGAAGAGCGTCTTGTTCGTCAAATGATCGATCGTCCCAATGGTATCGTCTTGGTCAGTGGTCCTACAGGATCTGGTAAAACGACAACGCTATATGCATGCCTTGAAGAACTCAATAAACCAGGTGTCAATATTGTTACCGTTGAGGACCCTGTTGAAATTAAAATGCCCGGTGTCAATCAAGTGCAAGTTCAACCCGATGTTGAATTGACGTTTGCTAAAGCACTTAGATCCATTTTACGTCAAGATCCGAATATCATCATGGTTGGTGAAATACGTGACGTAGAAACCGCAGAAATTGCGATTCGTGCGTCATTAACCGGTCACTTAGTCCTTTCAACCATTCATACTAATGACGCAGTCAAAACCGTGACTCGTCTTCTCGATATGGATATCGAACCCTTCTTAATCGCATCCTCTTTATCAGGCATTATTTCACAACGTCTGGTAAGATGTCTCTGTCCAGAATGTAGTTATGAAGATGAACCATCACCTTCTGAAGTTGTCATGTTCAAAAAGTATGGTATGACGATTGACAAAGTCAAGCGTGCACGTGGTTGTACGTCGTGTAACTTTAAAGGATATGCCGGACGTGTCGGTATTTTTGAAGTGTTACCTATCACTAAAAATTTTCAACGACTCATTGCAGAAAATGCGAACGTCATTGATTTAACAAAACAAGCACGTAATGAAGGCATGATGACTATTCTAGAATCAGGTTTACAAAAGATTAAAAAAGGTGTTACAACCCTCGAGGAAGTCTTGAAAGTCGCCAGCGAATTGGAGTGATGGACGATGGATTTACGCAACTATAAATATCTCGCCACCAATGCTGATGGAAAGACTGTCAGAGGTACGATTGAAGCACTTAATCGTAACGTGGTCGTGAAGTATTTGCAGTCAAAAAACTATAATATTCAAAACATCACCGAATATAATAATCTTTTAACACGACTTGACAAGATCACCTTCGGTCGGTTGATGAATCCCAAACAATTGATTTTCTTTTTGAAACAATTGGGCAGTCTATTAAATGCTGGTGTGAAGTTAATTTCTGCGTTAGAACTTTTATCCTTACAACAAGAAAACAGAAATCAACGCAAACTTTACTTTGAACTCTATCAGCAAATTAATAATGGTTTATCCTTTTCAAAGGCACTCTCCAAACGACCCAAAGATTTTCCAAGTTTACTTGTTCAAATGGTTGAAGTTGGTGAATTATCAGGTGATTTAGGTCCAACAGTCGTTAAGATGGCGGAATATTATGAATCTCAGATGAAGGTCAGTGCAGAAATTAAAGGTGCACTACGCATGCCACTCATTTACTTAACTGCTGCGATTTTGATTTCTGTTGGGATGTTACTTTTCGTTTTCCCCAACATCACAGGGTTATTCCAATCCTTTGAAGGTGCAGAACTCCCAGGAATCACACAGATGTTTTTAAATGTTGGTGAATTTTTAAAACAATATGCACTGATCATCTTTGGTAGTGTCTTCATCTTGATTATTGGTTTCATGATGCTTAATAAATATGTTGAGAAAGTACACTATGGATTAACCGTCATGGCACTTAACTCCCCCATTTTTGGTAGTTTAATTCAAATGAATAATCAGATTATGATCGCCAATGCATTAACACAAATGTTATCCAATGGTGTGAACTCCATGAAAGCCTTACAAACTGTTCGCGGGATACTTTCTAATGTCATCTATAAAGAATTAATGGCTAAAACACTTAAATATATCGAAGATGGTAAACCCTTCTCAAGAGCTTTTGAGGAAAGTAAATACATCGATCCCATTATGGCTCGCATGATATCAACGGGTGAGAAAACAGGCAATATTCCAAAACTGATGGAAAATCTCTCTCATTACTATAATGGCATTACAGAATTGCGTGTTCAACAACTCAAAAACTCAATTCAACCGATACTTTTAATTATCGTGTATGCGATTGTGGGTGTGTTAATCCTCGCGATTATGTTACCGATGCTTTCATTAGGCTCACAAATCTAATTATTACATTTTTATTAAACGACATAAAAAGACTTTTTCTTATCACCAATCAGTGGTAATATTAAGATAAAGAATAAGAACACATAGGAGGATATTTCAATGTTCAAATTATTGAAGAATAGAAAAGGTGTTACCCTTGTTGAATTGCTTGCTGTTGTCGTTATTTTAGGGATCATTGCAGCCATCGCTGTACCGACCATTGGTGGTTTAATTGAACGTCAAGAAGCGAGAGCAGCAGAAGCTACGTATGATGCCATCGTTGAAGCCGCTAAATTATATGCTGAAGATGCAGATCCATTTGCACTAAGCGTTCTTGAAACAGAAGATTTTATTGACCTCAAGACAAATGTATTCTCATTTAATGGCACTCTTGAAGTTGCAAAGACTGCAGTATACATTGAAGTACTCAATGGAGTTGTGACTTTCTATTCAGATGCTGGTGGTACTTTAGCAACCGATTTATACATTAACGGTCATCTCGTACACGACGTCGCTTAACATTTTATGTCATTCAAAATTGGAGGTACCACGACCATGGTCCTCCTTTTCTTTCATAAGGAGACTCTATGACCATCTTTTATAGCGTCATGATGTTTATCTTGGGATCACTACTCACATCTTTTTATCAACTTGTTGCAGAGAGAATCCCTAAACATGAATCGATCATGGGTCGATCTCACTGTGACCACTGCCACAAACAGCTGTCTTGGATCGATGTTATTCCTATTGTTGGTTATCTCTATCGAAGAGGTCATTGTCCTTCATGTGGTTCAAAAATCAAGGGATGCTATCCATTATTTGAGTTACTTGGTGGCCTACTTTTTGTTTTCACTTATCTCTATCAAGGATTTTCATTGGACTCAGCCATCATTTTGATCATGTACAGTGTCTTTTTTATTGAAATCATCTCCGATCTCAGATCCATGATTGTCATTGATCGCATATGGATGATTGGTCTTATTCCACTGATCATCATTCGAATTATTCAGGGAACGTGGATCACCTATCTTGTATCTTCACTGACTTTATTTGTTATCCTCTTCTTCATCGCCTATCTATCTTCAAAGGTTTTCCATAAGGAAGCTTTAGGTGGCGGTGATGTCAAACTCTTTCTTTTTATTGGATGGTTACTTAATCTGTCTTTGGGATTAATGTCTCTTTTTCTTGCATCTATCATCGGACTTATTTATGGTATCATAAAGATAAAGAAGAAAGGACAGGTTTTTCCTCTTGTTCCCTTCCTTTTCATGGGCGTTGTGATTGCTTATTTTTATGGAGATTGGCTCCTTGATTCATATTTGGGACTATTAGGGATGTGATGGCTATGTTCAATAAACGATCTGATCTTTCCATCTTTTTCACCGATCAAATGGTTGGTTTCTTTCAACACCAGCCTTTTTTAGATCAAGCTGCTTATGGCACTGCACAACTCGAAAAAGGCGCGATCGAAAATGGTTATATCAAGGAACCCGAAAGTGTTCTTGAAACCGTCAAACAATTACTTGATCGCTTTAAAGTCTATCCCAGAACCATCACGTTGATGATCCATGATCAAAACGTCCTCATTCGTGATGTGAAGATTAAACGTGAAGACTTAGGAAAAAAGACGATTGATCAATATTTCCAAGAACAATTAGGAAAGTCACTTCATTTTCCATATCCAGATCCTCTAATTACACATTTTGTTCGTGAAGAAGATGAAACACTGATTCGTGTGATTGCACTGATCACCGATGGTCAGTTACTCCATAGTTATCACGATATTTTCGACCGTTTAAATGCAAAAGAAGTTAAATACGACATCTCAGCAATCCCTCTTTATAATGTCTATCACAATAAAGTTTCTCCACTTGAAGAGATCGTGATGTTTGTCAACCTTTATACAGGTATGTTCTCGATTCAAATTCTTGAAAAGGGTTTCCCCATTTTCAACCTCATTGAAGAAAATGATGGTGGTAAAGAAGAGTATGCCCTGATGGTTGAAAACTATATTGAAAGAATCGCAAACTATTATCGCTACAACCTTCGTAAAGGAAAACAAGCGATTGCAAAAGTCCTTATTTTTAACATGAATGATGATTTAGCGGATGAAGAATTAAACAAATTACTGATCAGAAAACTATCATCGTATAAGGCTCAACTGTGTGACTTCCATTTAGAAGAAACATTCTCCAAAATGTTACCTAAAACGTGCAAACTTCCGTATGCCGTTTTACTCGGTGAACCGTTTAGATTGCAACATAATATCGATTTTAAGCTCGAACGCATTCAAAAAACGCGTATTTATGGTCATCAAATGATGGTGGTTGCGTTTACGATAGTTGTCTTCATGCTTTTAGTTTATATTCCTTTTTATGCGATGTCTGAAGAGATTAAGATGCAACAAAACAGAAATAATGCACTTCAGATGCAACTCGATATGCTCATTGAAGAAACGCCAGCAATTCCCGTCTATCCGATTGATCAGCTCAACCACAATACCGCTTATCAGCATATTGCAAACGAGCAAGATATGTTTGGCGCATATATACTGGATATCATGGCCTTATTCGATAGTGATGTGAGCTTATCTAGCTATCAATTACGGCCTGGGCAAAATGAAATCATTATCATCATTAATGGAACATCTGATACCCATTTATACGAATATGTCATTGATCTTTATGAAACTCATGGTGTGTTAAATGAACCTACAACAACACGCTGGATGACCGAAAGACCCACCTATCGTTTCACATCACCCTCAACCATGGAGGTGACGATCTATTATGCGTAAATATGATATTTTCGGTAAAAAGGTGAGTCAAGTTAAGTTTTTGTACTTACTTATCGTTATTTTCTTGGTTGCGATTGCGGGCTATTTTGGTGTGATCAATCTTCAAGAATCTAGGCTTTACGAACTTGAACAACAAGAACGAGCAATCCAACGTCAGATCAATCAATTGTTATCCACTGAAGAACCCATCACCTATCAAACCATTGATGAGCTCCTTCCTTATTTACCAACAACCTTTGATCAATATGTGATCTCAACAGAGTTTTTAGAAGCAAGAAATGCAGCCTCTTTTCAAGCGTTTAGCAATTACTCCGTGAACTACAACACACAGGTTGCGTCTCCGTTTAGCGAACCTATGCCACCACAACTCAAGTATGTGCGCATCTCGATGAATATCACGGTGACAGAACCTGCAAAACTTCTCGATTTTATTGAAGAGCTTTACGCACATGATCGCTTGTATTACATTCAGCAGTTCAATGTTACCTTAACCACAGAAGGGGCGATTGCACAATTCATCATCTTCACCTTCTACCATGATATTGAAACCACGACATAAGGAGCTTGGCTCCTTTTTGTTACATGCGATACCACCTTGCATCGAAGACATGGTATAATTATCTTTAGGAGGAAAGGCACGCATGTTCATTTTCTTGAGTTTTGGACCTATTCGTCTTGATTTATCAACGCTCATCAGTTTTTTGCTTGGGATTAGTTTTGGCTTTCTGATCCTTCTTTTACTTTATGTTTATGCCGTCTTAAAGAGTATGAATAAAGGATTGAAACTGCGTCATACCGATGAGCAAGATATTGATGAAGAAGAAATCAAATGGCTCATTCAAGATGCAATCAAACTCTTTAAGGATAAAGAACAACGTGAAGCGGTTGGTTTTGGTAAACATTTGCTCGAAGTCAATCGTGAATTATCGGTTGATATCGCCAAAAAGTTTTATCCTAAATCAAAATATCCTTACCTCGAATTAACTGTTGATGAAACGCTTATGCTGAATCACTACATCACCAATCGTTTTCAAGAACTCATGACATCTTCCAGAATATTGAGATTAACCAGAGGATGGACACTTGCAAAAATCGTTGAGATGAATGAAGTGAAAACCAAAATAGAAAATAATCCCATTGTTAAAACAGCAAAAAAGTATTCAGGGATGACGAAAGCAGCAGGTGCAATCTTAAATGCAGTCAATCCCGTGTATTGGTTTAGACGTTTCACTAAAGAAGTTGCTCTACAAATTGTGACCGTCCATATTGGGATCGCACTTATCAAAATTACAGGTGAAGAAACCTATAAAATCTATAGTAAAAAAGTCTTTCATGAAGAAAAATCCATTGACATGGATGTTGATCAGCTCTATGATGATTTGAAGAAAGATATTAAGCAAGTTGTTGAAAAAGAGGGTGAATAAGATGAAAAAAGAAAAAGTCAATCCCGAACTCAGCGTGACCAAAGACCCCTTTATCATTTTTCAGTTTGTTAAACTCGAAGGTATTCGAAGTAAATCCAAATACAAGAAGGATCGATTTGTATCGCCCATTTTTGGACGCAGTGTCAAAGATGTTGTGACGGTCCCATTCACCGTCAAAGATACGGGTGATACTGTCCTTCGTTTTGATGCATTTCGTACAAAACCGAAACTATCTGAAGAAGAAGCGATTAAAAAATACGGTAACAAGTACTATGAATTTAGCAATATTGTCTCCAATAAAACACGTGAAGAGTACTTTGGACCATCCAATTATTCACCTGATCAAAACCAAGAGAGTGAAGTGAAGGAAGAAAAGAAAACATTAAAACCCATTGGTAAAGCGATCAGTCAATCAAAACCTGAAAGTGATCCCATGCCGTTTAAAGCTAATCCAGAACCCAAGCGAACGGTTGCTTATGTTGCTCCAGTGATCGAAGAAAAGAAGAGCGATCGTGAACCTGTGGTTGAAACCTATCGCAGACCAACCTTTGAAAAACCGATTGTAACCTCTGATTTTGGCGTGCGTCAAACAACCGAACAAGAAGAAACATCCCATTTCGAAAAAGAAACCTATATTCCTAAGCAAAACAAGCAATATCTCTATCCACCCGTCACCTTATTTTCCAAGAAACAACGTGATTTGGATGAAAAACCTCAATGGTTACTCGATCAAATGGATATTATCAATTCAACACTCACTCAATTTGGTATTGAAGGTGAAGTCTCTGGATCGAAAAAAGGTCCTACAGTCACCCGTTATGAGATTGCGCTTGAACCCGGTGTTAATGTTAAGAGGGTCTTATCGATTCAAGATAACTTGATGATGAACTTAGCATCTAAATCAATCCGTATTGAAGCACCGATTCCAGGAAAACCATATGTTGGTATCGAAGTCCCTAACGTGAAGACCGAAATTGTAGCATTTGGTAATGTTGTGGATACCAAAGATTTTCTTGAAGATCTCGAACATCCTTTAAAGGTTGCTTTAGGTGTTGATATCGATGGAGAAAATATCTACGTTGATATTCAAGCTATGCCCCATGGTTTGATTGCAGGAGCAACCAACAGTGGGAAATCTGTCTGTGTGAATACGGTTCTTGTCAGTTTGCTGCTTAAGAATACACCGGAGGATTTAAAACTGATTTTGATTGACCCTAAAATGGTTGAATTAACACCTTACAATGATCTACCTCACTTAGTCACCCCCGTCATCACGGATGTTAAAATGGCTGCTGCAGCATTAAATTGGGCTGTGAACGAAATGGAGAAGCGTTATCAACTTTTTGCGGGTAGTCGATCACGTGATATCCGTTCGTTTAATGATAATGTAAAACGTGGATTAGTCGATCATCCCAAAATGCCTTTTATTGTCATTGTCATCGATGAGTTAGCCGATTTGATGATGGTTGCTCCTCATGATGTTGAAGATTCCATTCAACGCTTGACACAAAAAGCACGTGCTGCAGGTATTCACTTGCTCGTTGCAACACAACGTCCAACAACTGATGTGGTAAAGGGAACGATTAAATCGAATATTCCTGCCCGTATCGCATTTAAGGTTTCATCGTTTGTCGACTCGACAACCATTCTTGATGGTGCTGGTGCAGAAGCCCTCTTAGGTAAGGGCGATATGTTACTCAAGCGTGCAGATCGCACGCATCGTCTGCAAGGTGCGTATATCCCAGATGATGAAATTTTTGCAGTCACTGATTATATACGTAAGCAGGTTCAACCGGACTATATTTTTGAACACGATCATCTCAAACAGCAGTTCAAAAATAAGGAAGTCATCACCGATGATTTATTCCATGATGTCGCACGTTATGTTGTTTCAACAGGTAATTCGTCGATCAACACGATCCAAAAAGAATTTGAAGTTGGATTTAACCGTGCACAACGCCTTTTTGAAATGATGGAAGAATATCAAATCGTTTCTAAAGGTCAAGGTACAAAGGCACGAGAAGTACTCGTGACCATGAGTGAACTTGAGGATATTTTAGCGCAACTCTAAATAAAGGATGGTTATCATGACCGTAAAGAAGGCTTATCAAACATTGATCATCACGGTAATCTTTATGATGTTAACCATCATTTTTTATGCCCTAAACGTTTCGAAATTGGCATTAAGTTGGGGACTGACCGGTTTTGTTGTAAGCATGATGGGATCGATTATCGCTATCGTGATGTCGATTTCTGAAAGTAAACACTCGCGTGAAATCAACGATGGACTATGGGGAAAATATCGTTTTGAAGTCCTAGACTGGTTGACGTTTTTAAGTGTCAGCTTGATGGGTATTTTCTTTGTCTTTATGTTTATCATGTTGCCATCTGTCGTCAAATATTCATCGATGTCACCCACATTATCTGAAGGAGACAGGGTTCTTATCTATCATTTCAATTATGAACCTAAACGTGATGATGTTGTGATCGTCTACATCTCAGATGATGTTTATTACATTAAACGCGTCCATGCGTTGCCAGGTGATGTCATCAGATTTTATCCTACTGAAGCGGGACGTTATCGCATTCAAATCAATGGTGAATTCCCTCAGTCACCCAATGATATCTTTTATGATATGGATGAGATAGGAAAAAACACGATTGAAACGCATATGACAGGTGAAGTACTGGATGATGATTATTTCTTAGTCTTTGGTGATAATGCAAGCAACTCCATCGATTCAAGATCCAGTGATGTGGGTCCGATTCACCTTGATCAAATCGTTGGAAAAGCCTTTTTTAGACTCTGGCCGATGGGGGTGATTTCATGACCTCTAAACAAATTCAATGGTTCCCGGGGCACATGTTTAAGTCGCTTCGTGAAATCAAAGAGAAAGTCAAACTGATGGATCTTGTCATGGTTTTACTTGATGCGAGACTCCCGTTTTCTTCGATGAATCCCGAACTGTTTAAAATCATCTCTCATAAACCGATGATGTTACTGTTTAATAAGATGGATCTTGCGGATGACTATATCACCAATCAGTGGATCAAATACTATCAAGAACAAGGTTTTCATACACTCAAGATTGATGCACAAAGTGGTAAAAACGTTCATAAAATCAGAGGGTTTGCTGAAGAAATTTTAAAAGAAAAGCTTGCAAAAGAACAAGCGAAAGGATTAAAGACGCGTGCTCTTCGTACCATGATATTAGGTATCCCCAATGTTGGCAAATCCACATTGATTAACCAAATTTCGAAAACATCTGCCACTAAAACGGCAAACACCCCTGGTGTGACCAAGAGCCAACAATGGATTAAGTTGGGTGATGATTTTGAATTACTCGATACACCAGGTGTACTATGGCCTAAATTTGATGATCCGAAAGTGGGTTATCATTTAGCCATCACCGGTGCCATTAAAGATAAAATTTTACCCGAAGAAGATGTTGTTTATTATGCACTACAATTTCTACAAGCCTATTATCCTGATCGATTAAAGATGCGTTATGGTATCGAAAAAGATGAATCACTTGAAGATATGCTTTACACCATTGGTAAACTTCGTGGTGCACTGATCAAGGGTGGCGAAATTGATGAATCGAGAATTGCGCAAATCATCTTGACCGATATTCGAAATAAACAACTAGGAGGGCTTTCTTTTGACCGATTTACACATGTATCGTTATGAAAAAGAACTCTATGATCAAGGCTACACCTTGATTGCTGGTGTAGATGAAGCAGGGCGAGGTCCTTTAGCGGGTCCTGTGGTTGCTGCAGCGGTCATTTTAAAGAGGGGTGAGACCTTCACTTATGTCAATGATTCTAAACAGTTAACTGAAAAAGAACGCGATCTTGCTTTACTTGAAATCAAAGAAAAATCGCTTGCTATAGGTATAGGTATCAGTTCTGTTGAGGAGATTGACTTAATCAATATTTATCGTGCGAGCAGAGAAGCGATGCTTTCAGCGATCAAACAGCTTAAAATCAAACCCGATTATATCTTAACTGATGCCATGCCAATGGAAATTGATATACCGATGCAAGCCATTATCAAAGGGGATGCCAAATCAGTCTCAATCGCAGCAGCATCCATTGTTGCAAAAACAACACGCGATGCGTACATGACTGAAATGGATAAACTCTTCCCACAATATGGTTTTAAAAAACATAAAGGGTATCCAACCAAGGAACATCTTGAAGCATTAAAGACATATGGTCCTACACCCATCCATCGAAAAACATATCAACCCGTGAAAGAACTCTTGCATAAAGACTTATTTACCTATGATGATTAGGGGTCGAAAGACCCTTTTATTATGTGAAAAAATGGGAGATGAAAAGCTCTCACAAGTAAAAATGCTTGCCAAAAGGTAGCATAAAGTGGTAGAAAAAAAGATATATATTTTCAAAATATATATGAAAGAATCCTCTTGATTTTGTTCTTGACAATTCAAATGTTTACACTATAATTGATATGGAAACGGAAGTGATGTCCTTGAGTAAGAAACTCATTATTGTGGAATCACCATCAAAAGCAAAAACAATCGCGAGCTACGTCGGTAACGATGTGCTTGTTTTATCTTCAAAAGGTCATGTGCGCGATCTTGCAACATCGGGTGTCGACGGACTAGGTCTTGATATCGAACATCATTTTAAACCTAACTATATTATTATTAAAGGAAAAGCAGCATTGGTGAGTGAACTCAAAGCGAAAGCAAAAGGTCGCGAAGTTCTACTTGCAACCGACCCTGACCGTGAAGGTGAAGCCATCGGTTGGCATTTAGCTGAACTTCTTAATCTTGATCCGACATCACCTAATCGCATCGTTTTTCGTGAAATCACAAAACCAGCTGTAACCGAAGCTTTACATCATCCACGCCCGATTGATCAACACCTTGTCTATTCTCAAGAAGCACGACGAATCCTTGATCGTATTATTGGATTTAAATTATCCAAACTTCTTCAATCCAAGATTAAATCAAAATCAGCAGGTCGTGTTCAATCTGTTGCACTCAAATTGATTGTAGATCTAGAAAAAGAGATCGAAGCTTTTATTCCTGAGACATACTATGAAATTGAAGCCATTTTCCCACATTTTAAAGCGGATTATATCATTCCAGAAAAGAAGCGGATTCAGAAAGAAGAAGCTGACCAGATTGTTCTAGAATCAGTTAATCCCTTTATTGTGAAAGATATTCAAGTTAAGGAATCGAAAAAACAACCGAAAGCTCCCTTTATCACATCAACACTTCAACAGGATGCTTCTCAACATCTCTACATGAACCCATCACGCACGATGATGGTTGCACAAGCACTCTATGAAGGTAAAGAAATCCATGGTGAACTCATCGGTTTGATTACCTACATGCGCACAGACTCCAATCGCTTAGCAGAACCTTTCATTGAAGAAGCCAAACATGTCATTGAAGAGACATATGGTCCTAAGTACTTAGGAAAATATACCGTCTCAACCAAAGCAAATGCACAAGATGCCCATGAAGCAATTCGTCCAACATCATTGAAGAGAACACCAGAATCACTCGAACCTTATTTAAGTAAAGATGAATATCGCCTATATAAACGTATTTACAATCGAGCATTAGCATCACTCATGGCACCTGCAATCTTTGATGTCACGAAGGTCACCCTAGAATCAAGTGGTCATGCCTATCTTGTTGAAGGATCTGTTGAACGCTTTGATGGACATACACGACTATTTACTGATCAAAAATCAAAGGATAAAATTTTGCCATCGATGACGATTGGTCAAGCATTGAACACCAAAGATGTTCAGGCCATCGAAAAGGTTACCACACCACCCACACGCTACTCAGAAGCAACACTTATTAAAGAACTCGAAGCTCAAGGGATTGGAAGACCATCAACCTATGCACAAATTATTCAGACACTTAAAAATCGTGATTACGTTGAACTTGAAGAAAAAAGATTCAAACCTACCAAACAAGGTCGATTGACCGTCGAACAACTCGATCTGTTCTTCAATAAAATCATCAATGTCGAGTATACATCACGGATGGAAACTGTCCTAGATGAAATTGCTGAGGGTAAACAAAAAGGTTCACATCTCATATCTCGGTTTTATAACAGCTTTATTCCGATGGTCGAAACAGCAGAACGTGAAATGAAAAAGATAGGACCAAGACAAACAGGCGAAATGTGTCCGGTTTGTGGAAAACCACTTGTCATCAGAAAGTCTAAATATGGTGAGTTTACAGCATGTTCTGGGTTTCCTTCATGTAAATATGTGAAAAAAGACTGATTTTTGATTATCCTTTACATCCTCATACAAACATGATAAAATCATGTTGCATCCAACGAGGATGCTACTTATCCCCTTTGGTGTGTGAAAAAACACACAAATCCCCTTAATCCCCCTCTCCCCTAGAGGGGGATTTCATTTTCATCACTACAACGAAAAATGTGATATAATAAGAATGAAGATTGAAAGAAGGATGGAACCCATGAAGACATTCAAAGGAAAACCTATCACCTTGCTTGGTGAAACTAAAAAAGTCGGCGATTTAGCACCTGATTTCCATGCACTGAATACAAAAAGTGAAGTCAAGAGTCTCTCAGATTACAAGTCACGCTATATCATTTTAAACGTTGTTCCTTCGCTCGATACAACGGTCTGTGATATGCAAGCAAGAACTGTCAATCAAGAACTTGCAGAACGTCAAGATGTGACCGTATTGACCATCAGTAATGACTTACCCTTTGCACAAGCACGCTGGTGTGGCAATGCTGGTTTACCCAATATCATCACATTATCGGATCATCTCGACTTAGATTTTGCGACCAAATATGGCACAAACATTAAAGAATTACGCTTACAAGCGCGTTCCGTTTTCGTTCTTGATGAAAACAGAAGAATCGTTTATCTTGAGTATGTCGATGAGATGAGTCAACACCTCAAATTTGATGAACTCTTAAGTTTTGTCAAAAAATTACCGAAAGAATAACTTTCGGTTTTCTTTTTGATTATGGTATAATAACTCAGGATTAGGAGTGAAAATTTGGGACTCTTTCAGAAATTGTTTGGACGAAAACCGAAAAATGAACGCTATCAATTAGGATTGCATAAAACCAAAGAAAACTTTGGCAATCTTAAAAGCTTACTTGCACAATCAAAGACCATCGATGATGATCTTTTTGATACGCTTGAAGAACTCTTCATCCAAGCCGATATCGGCATTGATACAGTCATTTACTTTATTGATGAACTTAAAAAAGAAGTCTCAAGTAAGCACGTCACAGATCCTAAAGATCTCGCAGAAATGATCGTTGATAAGATGTTTGAAATTTATCTAAAAGGTGAACTTGTTCAAACCGATCTTCGATATGATGAAGGAGAAACCAATATTTATCTTTTTGTTGGTGTCAATGGTGTCGGCAAGACAACAACCATTGGTAAACTTGCAAAACAGTTTAAAGATCAAGGAAAAAAAGTGATGCTCGTTGCCGGAGATACATTTCGAGCAGGTGCAATTGATCAATTGATCGAATGGGGTAAACGTAGTAACACACCGGTGTTCTATAAGGAAGCTGGTTCTGATCCATCTTCTGTATTTTATGATGCCCTCGAAAAAGCAAAGAAAGAGCATATTGATGTCGTCTTATGTGATACAGCAGGAAGACTTCAAACCAAAGTTAATCTGATGAATGAACTAACCAAGATGAAACGGGTTATTCAAAAGACATTTCCTCATGCTCCTCAAGAAACCCTGCTCGTGATTGATGCAACAACAGGTCAAAATGGGATGCGTCAAGCAGAAGTCTTTAAAGAGGCTACCGATGTTTCAGGTATTGTCTTAACAAAACTCGATGGTACAGCCAAAGGTGGTATCGTGCTAGCGATTCGTCATATGTACCATTTGCCGATTAAATATGTCGGTTTAGGTGAGAAGATTGATGACCTTGTTCCCTTTGATATTGAACAGTACATTTATGGACTGTTCCGTGATTTCTTCTAAGGAGTCCTATGGAATCGTTTGAAAAAAAGGCTTGGATGGGTCAACTCTTCGATTTATATGGAGATTTACTCACTGAAAAACAAATCGCCTATTTTAAACTTTATTATTTTGAAGATTATTCCCTTCAGGAAATTGCTGAAGTTTTTGAAGTGAGTCGAAATGCGGTTTTCGATCATATCAAAAAAGCTGAAGATCATCTGTTGGAATATGAACAAACATTAAAACTCTATGAAAAACGTGAAAAAAGAAAATCGATCCTTGGTCAATTAGAACAAGGATATGATGCGAAACTGATTGATGAGCTTAGAAAGTTGGATGAATAATGGCTGAAAATTCACTCTCCTCACGCTTACAGATGGCGATGCGCCGTCTAACGGGTCGTGGGTATCTCAATGAAAATGATATTGATGAAATGATGCGCGAAGTGCGTCTTTCTTTGCTTGAAGCTGACGTTAATTTCAAAGTTGTCAAAAGCTTTATCGCGAACATCAAAGAAAAAGCAGTCGGTGAAAAGATTTTAAAGGGGTTAAACCCAGGTCAACAAGTGGTCAAAATTGTACACGATGAACTCAAACGTGTTATGGGTGAAGATGCTGAAGGTATTCGCTATAACATGTCTGGATTGACAACCATTATGACAATCGGTCTTCAAGGATCTGGTAAAACAACTGCCATTGGCAAACTTGCCGTCTACATTCGTAAGAATGAAAAAAAATCGGTTTTACTCATCGCTGCTGACGTCTACCGTCCCGCTGCGATTGAACAATTAAAGACCATCGGAAAACAGATCGATGTTGAAGTTTTCGATCGTGGTTTAATCGATGCGCGTGTGATCGTTAAAGAGGGTTTGCAATACGCAAAAGACAAAAAATTTGATGTGGTTATCATCGATACTGCAGGTCGCTTGCACATCGATGAAAACATGATGCAAGAACTTGTCGATGTTAAGGCCATCGCAAAACCCAATGAAATATTATTGACTGTGGATGCGATGACCGGTCAAGATGCAGCGAACATTTGTAAATCATTTCATGAGCAGTTAGAAGCAACCGGAGCCATCTTAACCAAACTCGATGGTGACACTCGTGGGGGTGCTGCACTCTCCATTAAAGAAGTTTCTGGTATTCCCATTAAATTTGCTTCATCAGGCGAAAAAATGGATGCATTTGAGGTTTTTCATCCCGAACGTATGGCATCACGTATATTAGGTATGGGTGATGTTTTAACACTCATTGAAAAAGCAACAGATGCAATTGATGAAGACGAAGCTAAAAACATGATGGATAAACTCATGTCAGATTCATTTAACTATAATGATTTGATGAAGCAATTCAAAATGATTAAACGGATGGGATCGATTTCAAAGATTTTAGGTTTTCTACCTGGTGTTGGTCAAATGAAACAAGCGATGTCACAAGTTGATGATAAGCAGTTTGATAAGATGCAAGCCTTAATATCTTCCATGACAGAAGATGAAAGAAAAGATCCCAAACTGATCGATACATCTTCCAGAAGAAGAGAACGTGTTGCCAAAGGTGCTGGGATGAGTGTTGCAGATCTCAACCGATTAAGACAAGCACTCGATGCACAAAAGAAAATGATGAAGAAAATGATGAACATGGATGAACGCGACATGGAGAACTTACAAAAGAACCCATCCAAGCTGATGAATCAGCCATCTGCCAAAAAAGGTAAAGGAAAAGGTAAGGGTCAATTCCGTATTGGATGACCCTTTTTTTCTCCACAAACATTGTGGAAAAGTTTGAAAAATGTGAATGTTATAATAAAGTAGAAGGAGACTATGACATGAAGAAATTGGTACTGATTGATGGCAATTCCATTTTATTTCGCGCATACTATGCTACAGCATATCCCGGTGCGAAATTGATGCAAACCGCATCAGGCATTTACACCAATGCCGTCTTCGCTTTTGTGGGCATGTTTGAAAAAATCGTCACCGATGAAGTCACCGACGTATTGGTCGCACTTGATACGAAAGAACCCACAAAAAGACATTTATCCTATGAAGGCTACAAAGCCGGTCGTGTGAAAATGCCCGAAGAACTTGCACAACAAATTCCACTCATCAATGAATACATTCGTTTATGTGGTGTTCAAACCTATTCAAAAGCAGGTTATGAAGCCGATGATATCATTGGAACACTCGCTAAACGTGCATCAAAAGATGGTGTTGAAGTCTCCATCTATTCAAGTGATAGAGACCTCTTACAACTTGTTGATGAGAAGATTACCGTTCACTTATTAAAAAAAGGGATGACCGAGGTTGCAACTTTTAATCCGAAAACCCTACTAGAAACCTATGGATTGACCCATGAACAAATGATTGATCTCAAATCACTGATGGGTGATCCTTCCGATAATATTCCGGGAATCCCTGGAGTCGGTGAAAAAACGGCAGTGAAATTACTGCAAACCTATGGTACCTTAGAAAACATCTTAGCGAAAAAAGATGAAATCAAAGGAAAACTCGGCGAAAATATCCAAACATACGAACATTTAGCAAAGATGAGTAAAGATTTGGTCACGATTGATGTTGATGGCGACATCGAAGTGACCTATGATTCAGTCAAAAAAGAACCAATCAAGCTCAGCGAGTTGATGGCTTTTTTCCAATCTCTTGATCTCCATGTGTTCGTCAAAAAGATGGAAGTTCCAACGGAAAAGAAAGCTGATTGGAATTATATCATCATCGACAAAGATGATGATCTAAAGCATATCTTAAAACCCGATTTAGCCATTCATGTTGAACTCTCCGATTATAACTACCATAAAGCAGACCTTTGGGGTGTAGGTTTAGCATCGCATGATCTTCTTGTTTTCTTACCTGCATCATTTGTTTTGAGATCGTCTGTCTTCAAAGACTATCTCAAAGATGAATCGATACCGAAATGGATCTATGATTATAAAGCAGCAAAAGTCTTTGCACTATGGCATGGATTTGATGTGCGTGGTGTAACGTATGATCTCTTGTTATCGGCTTATTTAATCAATTCTCATCTGGGTAAAGAGGAATTTAAGCGCATTGTCTCGGCATTTAATTATGAAGATATTCTCTATGATGATGTCGTATATGGTAAGGGTGCAAAAAAAGCACTCCCTGAAGCATCCATTTACGAACGTCATATCGTGTCCAAGGCTAAAGCTATCTTTGAACTTCGCAAATCCCAACTCCAAACATTAAAGGATCAAGAACAACTTGAACTTTTAAACGAATTAGAGATCCCATTATCTGAAGTGCTTGCTGATATGGAATATCAAGGTTTAAATGTTGATCAGAAAGAACTCTATCGACAAGGTGATGATTTAACTCAACGTATCAAAACCATTGAAGAAGAAATCATTGATTTAGCAGGTGAATCCTTTAATATCGGTTCGCCTAAACAACTCGGAGATATTCTCTTCGATAAACTGAATCTTCCTAATGGGAAAAAAACAAAAACGGGATATTCGACTTCTGCTGAAGTTTTAGAGGAACTCAAATCTTATCATCCCATTATTGAAAAGATTTTAGAGTATCGTCAACTTTCAAAACTTTATTCCACATATATTGAAGGATTAAAAGCGAATCTTTTTGAAGATGGTAAAGTGCATACCATTTACATGCAAGCTCTCACAACAACAGGAAGATTATCTTCCCTTGATCCAAACCTCCAAAACATCCCTATCCGGACAGAAGAAGGAAGACAGATCCGAAAGATTTTTGTTCCTGAACAAGGTCATGTTTTCTTAGGTGCAGACTATTCTCAAATCGAACTTCGTGTTCTTGCGGATATCGCTAATGTAGAGTCACTAATCGATGCATTCAACCAAAACATCGATATTCATACCAAAACAGCACAAGATGTCTTCCATGTCACTGAGGTGACACCTGATCAACGACGTGCAGCAAAAGCCGTCAACTTCGGTATCATCTATGGCATCGGGGCATGGAGCTTATCTGAAGATATCAAGGTGACACCCAAAGAAGCTCAAGCATTCATTGATCGATATCTTTCCATCTATCCAGAAATCAAAACCTATATGGAACATATCGTCAAATTTGCCAAAGAGCATGAATATGTCGAAACGCTGATGAAAAGAAGACGCTATATTCCTGAATTGAAATCGCCAGTTTTTACTCAGCGTGCCTTTGGTGAACGTTTGTCACTCAACGCACCGATTCAAGGCAGTGCAGCAGACATTTTAAAAAAGGCGATGGTTGATCTCTATCAATACATTAAAAAAGAGAATAAGCAATCGCGAATTCTCCTTCAAGTTCATGACGAATTAATCTTAGAAGTTCCAGAATATGAAGTTGAAGAAATGAAGCGAATTGTCCCTCATATGATGGCTCATGCACTTAAATTAAAGGTCGAACTCAAAACATCATGTGATGTCGGGTCAACCTGGTATGAATTGAAGTAGGTGTCCTATGCCTGAACTACCAGAAGTTGAAACGGTGAGACGAACTCTCGAACACCTTATTGTTGGTCAAACGATCATCGGTTTAAAGATACGTTACCCTAAAATCATTCAAACAGATCAAGAAGCATTCAAAGAAGAGATCATTGGACAAACCATTAAGCGTATGGACCGTCAAGGTAAACACTTGATTGTGATCCTTGATCATCATGCATTAATCATTCATCTCAGGATGGAAGGAAGATTTTTCTACCATGAAGCTGGTGTATCATTAACCAAACATGATCATCTCGTCTTTGAATTGTCATCAGGTTATCACTTGATTTATCATGATACCAGAAAATTTGGAACGATGCATCTTTATCCCCTATCTTCTTATCAAAATTGTCCTCCCCTTCATTTCGTAGGACCTGAACCTAAAGATATGGATCTTGATTCATTCATCACACGCGTTCAAAAGAGAAAAACAGAAGTTAAAGCCATTCTTTTGGATCAACATGTGATCAGTGGATTAGGAAATATTTATGTCGATGAAACACTCTTTCGTGCGCGTGTTCATCCCACCAGATTAGGAACTTCTCTATCACGTGATGACATTGAAGTTATCCTTATTCAAGCAAGACAAGTCCTTGAAGAAGCAACCCTTCAAGGAGGTACCACGATACGCACATTTGAACCCATGGATGGTGTTCATGGACGTTTTCAACAATCTTTACGTGTACATACCAAGGTGGGTGAACCTTGCCCCATCTGTCAAACACCCATTCTCAAAATCAAGGTCAAAGGACGTGGAACCTATGTCTGTCCAACGTGTCAACACTAAACCTTATCTCATTGGACTTACTGGAGGAATTGCCTCGGGTAAAACGACGGCTTCACGTATCTTTCGTGAATGTGGACTTACCGTCATTGACAGTGATGATATCGTCAAAGATCTATGGAAAAACGATAAAAAAATGGTTCAAATCATTGAATCAACATTTGGGTATCCGATGGATGAGATAGGAAAAAAACGTCTTGCTCAAGCCATTTTCGAGGATAAAGTGAAGAGACTAGCTTTAAATAGTATCGTTCATCCGCGTGTCTTTAATCGAATTGAAATTGAAAAAAGAAAACACAAGAATGAACCGATACTCATCATTGATATGCCACTCTTAATCGAAGTGAACTACATCCCGCGTGTTGATCAAGTCATCTTGATCTATCTAGACCAAGAAACTCAAAAACAACGACTTATGCTTCGTGATCATGTATCAGAAGAAGATGCCATCAAACGTATGTCAAGCCAAATGTCATTGGAGGACAAGAAAGCTTATGCAGATGTGATTATCGATAATACGAAATCGATCGATGATCTTCAATCACAGATCTTAGCTTTCCTAAAAACAATCGGTTATGAAAAACAGTAGTACATTTACCATTCAATCTCAGACTGACCTTTCTGCTGCAGACTTTAAAGTGCTTGCACTCCTTTATCAACCCCTCATGGGTCTTGATAGTCATGCACTCTACACAACATTTTATCAACTGGTCAATAAAACGAACAAAATCACGTATACTCACGCGGAGCTTTTTGATCTCATCAATTTGAAACAAGCTGATTTTTTGAAAATGAGAAACAAACTCGAAGCCTTAAATCTCCTGGTTGTCTATCAAAAAGAAGATCATTATATCTACTTTATGAAAGCACCCCTCACCGCAAAAAGCTTTTTAGTGGATACCATCTTTGGTTCCTATCTTCAATCTGAGATTGGTGAAAAAAATGTACAACTCCTCACTGAAATCTTCAAGATAGAACTCATGCCAACAGAAGGTTATGAGAACATCACCAAATCGTTTGATGAACTTTATGAATTCAAGAGTTTAAATCTCCTTTCTGTCAATCATCCGCTTCAAGGCCGAACGACCAATGGTGGCACACACATCAACTACAAGTTTAATTACGAATCCTTTGTTGAACATCTTCCTGATCGTCTAAAAACATCACAGATCTTAACCGATAAATTCAAAGATCAGATGAATAAAATCGCGTTTGTGTATCAATATGATGTTGCAGACATGGTTTCAATCTATGAACAAGCATCACGCGGTAATAAGAACGTTACATTTGCTCAATTGAACTTAAAAGCAAAACAACACTATGAAGAAAAAAATCAACTCTTGACGATCAAAAAGAAGGAAACGACACCGACCATGGTCGATCAAGTCGCTCCTCAAGTGATCATTCAAAAGTACGCTAAAACCGATTATCAAGGACTGGCTCTTCAAACAGCGACCCAACTCCTTGAACGAAACGCGGTCGACCCTGGCATCATCAACGTCATCTTAATGCTTGTTTTAAAACATAAAGATGGTGTCTTACCCAATTTAACCTACATGGAAAAAGTACTTCATGATTGGCTGAATAAAGGTGTGCAGACGACAGAAGATGCAATCAAATTCTCCTCAAGTCTCGAAACACAGTTTGAATCCAAAAAACGGTCTGAGAAAGTGACCATCAAAGCACCAGACTGGTTGGATGAATACATGGAAGACCTTGCGAAAATGGAGGGATAATCATGACACTCGATGAGATGAAGAAAGTGGTCTTAACCGACCCCGAAACAAGGAATTTGAAAATTTCAGATGTAGATGTCTATAAAGTTTTCATCTACTTACAAGAAAGGGATCAACAGATGATTATCGATGGATACAAACCTGTTCTAAGAACAGATCCATACATCGAAATTGTTTATGAACCCACCAAAGAAAAAGAGATGGAAATCAGAAGAACTAAGATTAAAAAACATCTTAAATTCTATGATTCTGAAGTCTACATTCAAGATGCATCCTTAGCACGTTTTGAAGTCTTTAATGAGGAACGTGAAAAAGCTTATCGACTTGCTACAGAATTTGTCCAACAATATCGTCGTGACCATTACGTCAAAGGTCTTTATATCTATGGCAAATACGCAACAGGAAAGAGTTATTTACTTTCTGCCATCGCACAAGCACTTGCAGAACGTAACATCACTGTCCTCTTCGTCTATATGCCTGATCTTGTTCGCTCCATTCGTCAAGGGATGAATGAAGGAAACATGGAAGAACGAATCAATCAATTGAAACAAGCAGATGTCTTAATGATTGATGATATTGGTGGCGAAAACATGACACCATGGTTTCGCGATGAAGTGCTCGTCCCCATCATTCAGTACCGTCTTTCAGCTAAACTTCCTGTCTTCATCACTTCCAATTTTGAGATGGTGACATTAGCTGAAGTCCTCGCGGTCAATAAAGATGATACCAACCGAATCAAGGCTGCACGATTGATTCAACGTATCAAAGATTTAACCTCTTATGTGAAATTATCGACCGATCAATACCCAGGCCGATAAGTCTTGCATAAAGAAAAAAAAGTGATATAATAACGATAGAACGATGAAAAGGACACAACAACGTCAACCCTAGCGACGCAGGATGGTGAAAGCTGCGAATGACCGCGTTACTCCCTTGGAGTTGGCCTCGAAAGATGTGCCCGGTTCGCCCCGTTAGAAGCAAGATAAGTGCTAGCTATGCTAGAACTAAGGTGGTACCACGCAACATCAAGCGCCCTTAGCCAAGGGCGTTTTTTTATTGATATAAAAGGAGTGATTCATATGATTCAACTAACCTTCCCAGATGGAAGCATCAAATCCTTCGCCAAAGGGATCAGTGCACTTGAAGTTGCAGAAAGTATTTCAAGTGGATTAGCAAAAAAAGCATTGGCAGCTGTATTTAACAAACAATATATTGAACTCTCAAGAAAACTTCTTGAAGATGGTACACTGGAAATCTTGACTGAAAAAGATCCCCGTATCTTAGATGTCGTCAATCATAGTACAGCCCATCTACTCGCTCAAGCAATCAAACGCATCTATCCTCATGCGTGTTTTGGTGTAGGACCAGCGATTGAAGAAGGATTTTATTATGATGTGGATTTTGGTGATGATAAAGTTGCCGATGAGGATCTCGTAAAAATCGAAAAAGTGATGGTAGAACTCGCAGCTGAAGATTTCTCGATTGAAAGAAAAGAAGTCTCCTATGAAGAAGCGAAAAAAATATTCGCCCATGATCCCTATAAACTTGAACTCATTGAAGAATTCAAAAATGATGGATTAACCGTTTATAGCCAGGGTGAATTCACCGATCTATGTCGTGGTGGACACGTCCCATCGACGAAAATATTGAAACACTTTAAACTGCTCAATCTTGCAGGCGCATACTGGCGTGGAAACTCGAACAATAAAATGCTTGTTCGTGTTTACGGAACCTCATTCTTAAATAGGAAAGATCTTGACGCTCATCTTCACTTACTTGAAGAAAGAAAAGCAAGAGACCATCGTAAACTCGGTAAGGAACTTGATCTCTTCTTGATTTCAAAAGAAGTCGGTGCTGGTCTTCCATTCTGGTTACCTAAAGGTGCAACCGTCAGACGTACGATCGAACGTTATATCACCGATAAAGAATTAAGCCTGGGTTATCTTCATGTTTACACCCCCATCTTAGCGAATGTTGATCTCTATAAGACCTCCGGTCACTGGGATCACTATCAAGACTCGATGTTCCCACCTATGGATATGGGTGAAGGGGAAATGCTCGTCATTCGTCCCATGAACTGTCCCCATCATATGATGATTTACAAAAATGATGTGCATAGCTACCGTGAGTTACCCTTGCGTATCGCAGAACTAGGTATGATGCATCGTTATGAAAAGAGTGGTGCACTATCCGGTCTTCAACGTGTGCGTGAAATGACGTTAAACGATGCACATATCTTTGTGCGTCCCGATCAGATCAAAGATGAATTCAAACGTACGGTTCAACTCATGCTTGCTGTGTATGATGATTTCAACATTCGTGATTATCAATTCCGTTTAAGCTATCGTGATCCACAAAACTCTCATAAGTATTTCCCTGATGATGAGATGTGGAATAAAGCTGAAAAAATGCTGAAAGAAGCGATGGATGAAATCGGTGCTGATTATTATGAAGCGATCGGAGAAGCTGCTTTCTATGGACCTAAATTGGATGTTCAGGTGAAAACTGCGCTCGGTAATGCAGAAACATTATCCACCATTCAAATCGATTTCTTGTTGCCTCAACGTTTTGATCTCACCTATGTCGGAGAAGATGGAAAAAATATCTATCGCCCTGTTGTCATCCACCGCGGAATTGTTTCAACGATGGAACGCTTTGTCGCATACTTAATCGAAGAATATAAAGGAGCATTCCCCTTCTGGTTAGCCCCTGTTCAAGTGAAAGTACTTCCTGTCAATGTTTTGCATCACATGGATTATGTGATCGACATTCATGAAGCACTCAAAGCTAAAGGCTTCAGAGTGGAAAGCGACTTAAGAGAAGAAAAATTAGGTTATAAGATTCGTGAAACGCAAACCATGAAAATTCCATATTCACTCGTTTTAGGCGATAAGGAAAAAGCTTTAAAACAAGTCACCTATCGTAAATATGGAGAAACTGATCAAATCACGGTTTCATTCGATGAATTTGTCGACATGATTCTAAAAGAAAACAAAAAATAATTAAAAATAATTATTGAATTACTAAAAATAATTGTGATATAATAATGACGGTGAAAGCGAAGAGGGGGGATTAACGTGTCGATAAGCGTTGGTGTGATCGTATTCATCGTCTTTATTTTTATCGTTTTATTTTTTGCCTTAGGTCGTCGAGACGAAGACTAAAGGTTCATGAAAGGAAGATGTCCATGCTTGAAGTGAAAAATGCACGTATGTTATACGGCGATTTAGTGGCTGTTGATCGATTAAGTTTCACCATTAAACCAGGTGATATTTTTGGATTGCTTGGAACAAATGGTGCCGGAAAAACGACAACATTCCGCATGATTATGGGGTTACTTGAACCCACTGAAGGAGAAGTTCTTTACAACGGTCAACACGTGGGTTACCACAATGTTAATGAAATAGGCTATATGATTGAAGAGCGTTCATTATTGACCAAGATTACAGTGAAAGAGTTGATGCTTTATTTTGGACAACTCAAAGATATGGAACCTCGAGTTATTTTAGAACGCTTAGATTATTGGCTCGATCGTTTTGGAATTACCGATTATAAGAATAAAAAGATCAAAGAATTGTCGAAAGGTAATCAACAAAAGATTCAGTTTATTTCTGCCATCATTAACAATCCTAAACTCCTCGTTTTAGATGAACCTTTTTCCGGATTAGACCCTATTAATACCGAACTCTTTGTCGAAGTGATTCGTGATTTCCAACGTCAAGGTGCGATGGTTGTTTTCTCATCCCATCAACTCGATCATGTGGAATCCTTCTGCGAAGAACTGATCGTGTTAGAAAAAGGAAAAGTGATTATTGAAGGTCGTATTGATCAAGTCAAAAAGGACTTTAAAAAACAAAACATCAAGATCAAAGGTGATGTTGATGTTGATAAACTCAAGGCTATTCCTGGAGTCTTTCAAGTGATTGAAAACGTTGATCAGATCATTGTCAAGATTGAAAATGACGATGCTGCATCACGTGTCTTTGATTATGTGAAGACATGTCAACACATCACCAAATATGATGTTGAACAAGCATCATTATCTGAGATTTTTATTGCAAAGGTAGGTCAAGCTCATGAAAAAGTTTAAATTCCTTGTCAAATATGGTCTACTCAAGCGTGTTGGTCGTAAGGCTTTCCTTATCACGAATATTATCATTGCTATCTTATCGATATTAATCATCAATTTACCCTCCATCATTGCACTTTTTGGTGGTGATGATGATCAAATGACCGATTTAACCATTGAGGTTGCAAGTGAATTAGGTGTTGCAACGCTCGTTGATGATCTCGAAGTTAAGTTTAACGAAGGATTACCTGCACCTTTCTATCTCATCAGTGAAATCCCCTCAAACACGGTCGATGTCGATCAGTTTTGGGAAAATCCTGAAGTCGATGTACTTTTTACATTTGCAGGAACCCCTGATGATCCCGTGATCAACATTTATTCCAAGTTCCCTGAAATGAATGGCAATTTTGCCAATCAAATTGAACTTCAATTGATCAGTTATCAGCTTGGTGGAGCTTATGAACGTCCTGTTTTCAACACGATTTTAGCTCCTGATTATGAAGATCCAGAAGCGGGTGCGATTTTGGGATCTATCTCCTCACTCCTCATTTTACCGCTCTTCATCTTAGTCACCATGGCAACCCAATTTGTCGGTGTTGATATCATTGAAGAAAAATCAACAAAAGCCATTGAAACCATCATCGCGAGCGTACCTGCTAACATCCATTTCTTATCGAAGATTGTCGCATCCATTTTCTTTGTGATCATTCAGGGTGCCCTCATTCTCTTCTATGGAGTCTTAGCATCGTTAGTATCGAAACTTTTCGCATCAGCACCGAACTTGAACCTACCAGTTGGTCAAGAATCTTTGCTTGGTTATTTAGGTGAACTTTTACCGAATTGGCCTATCTTGATCATATTTACCATGCTTTTCATCGTTGTTGGTACCCTCTTTTATCTTGTCATTGCAGCAATCTTTGCATCCATGGCAGTTACACAAGAAGATTATCAACAATTTCAATCACCGTTGATGCTTATGTTATTAGGTGGATTTTATATTGGTATATTTGCACCTATGGCGAATGGTGATGGTTTCATGCGTGTGATGGCATTTGTTCCTATTTTCGCTCCGATGGTTGCTCCTGTTGCCTTAGCAGGTGGTATCTTGAATTATGCGCAAGCAGTGATCGCATTAGTCGTCATGATTTTATTCCTAGCAATCACCGTCTATTTCTTATCACCCGTTTATAAAGTCGCTATTCTCAACTATGATCAAACGAAGTTCTTCAAGCGTATTGGCGATAACTTCAAAAAAGCATTTCATATGAGAAAAAAATAAAAAATGCACGTGTGTGCATTTAGTGATTTTTTGGAATCGGTTCAAAATGTTTATACAAATAAAGGGCAAAGTAGAGATCGAAATGCCCTTTTGTTTGATTTTGAAGAGGGATTCCGAGTTGATCTAAGACATCAAGACGATAGCGGACAGAATTATAGTGAATAAACAATTTTTCAGCAGTTAACCTCGCATTAAATCCGCAAGCAATATGGGTATAAAGTGTATCGATTAGAGGTGTATTGTATTGATGTTCATATGCAATGACAGGGCCTAAAACGTTTTGAACATATTCTTTTAAGTGGGTATAATCAATATTTTTTAATAGATTGAGTAAACGGATTTCATCCTCGGTATAGATTGCGATACCGAGGTTTTTATTTTCAATATGGACGAGTGCTTCAGAGAGCATAAAGTATGTTTTTGATATCGAAGAAGCTTCAAAGATAAGATTAGAATAAAGTAGTTTAAACGTGGATTCTTTATACTTATCTGTGATCAGTTCATAGACATTCAAAATCGTTTCATGTAGATCAATCGTTTCGAGTGTGTTAAGAATGAAAAGAAGTTGATCATTAATGATGGTATATCGAAGCTCATCAGCATTCAAATGGAATTTATTGATGATAACGGTTCTGATGTATTCAATCATGTTCGGATTGATCACCGTTTTGTTTTTCTCTTTAATCGATAATAAGATCATGGTCACGGGAAACATCACATTCCAATGATAACGTTTGGTTGCTTCAATGAGTTGTTGGTTCGTATAAGATGATGATAAGTTGGATACGAAATTGAGAAGAAACTGATTTTGCTTAAGCGTATTTTCAATCTTTTTTTGATGGATGACAATAATCATTAATTTGAATATTTCAATATAGTTATGCAAGATATGACGTTTTTCATTTTTGGCCATAAACACGATACGATAGATCGGTTTTTCATCATAGACAACATCTTCAGCATAATATAGCGTATCACCGATACGTTGAAATAGGTTTTTAGGTGTTTTGGATTGATTAAAAAATGATATAAGCGATTCGTGCGAATAATAGGTGTTTTTGTTATCGAGATTTTGAATGAGAAGTTCAACATCGGGGATTTTTTCAACAATTTGCATCAACGTTTTCGTGGAAGGAGTCTCATAAACTTGTTTGAGAAATTGAGAGTAATTCGCATCGAATGAGACATTGGTATAGTCTTTGGTTTGTAATTCGCTTAAGATGTTATTAAAAAGAAGTGATAGATTAGCATCATATGTCAGTGCGACAATCGGAATTGATAATTGTTCAGACAAAGCTAAGATATTTTCAGGAATACGATCGATATAGCGTTTCATCTTGATCACGATACCTGCGGTGTCTTTTTTATTTAAGGCATATAGAAGATGCTTAAACGTTTCGACATCTGTTTTAATCGGATAAAAGGTTGTCAAGATCAAACTTTTTTCAATGATATAATTTTCAAAATCAGGGGTTTCTAGAATGGATATGCTTTCAATGGGTCGAATCAAATGGTGTTTTGCAGTTAAAATGTCATACGATTGGAATATTTGTTGTTCAATTAACTCCTTTAATGTCGTTTGCATGATCTCACCTCGAGTTGATTGTAACATGATTATAAAAAATTACAAAATAAAAGCGCTTTTCTTAGCAATGCTTGATAAATACAAACGGAAGCCCGTTCTTGTATAATGAAGTTACATGAGGAGGTGTGTGCATTGAAGTATTTTGTCAAAAGTGACTGGAATGGATTTTTTGGTCTTTTTACCAATAATTTAACCAACATTCTTGTTATGGCATCTTTACTATCTGTTGTTGTCGGACTCCCAGGTGATATTGTTTATGGACGTATCTTACCTGCTGTTGGATTATCCATCTTCATTTCCTCGATCTATTATAGTTTTATGGCGATAAAACTTGCCAAAAAGACGGGTCGAGATGATGTCACTGCATTACCCGCTGGAACATCGGTTCCACACATGTTCTTGATCGTATTCATGATTATCGGTCCAGTCTTTTGGGCAACCAATAATGCATACATTGCATGGGGTGCAGGGATTGTATGGGCAGTTGTTGAAGGTTTGATCGAATTATTAGGTGCTGCGATTGGTCCCCGTCTAAGACGAATCATTCCACGAGCAGCCATGCTCGGATCACTTGCAGGTGTATCCATCACCTATATTGCATTAAATCCAGCATTTAGTGTTTTTGCGATTCCATATATTGGATTAGTAGCACTTGCCATCGTTTTATTAGGTTGGGTAGGAAAGGTCAAAATGCCTTTCAATATTCCAACAGGTTTAGTTGCGATTATCTTGGGAGTCATCATCGGATGGATCAGTGGATTAATGACAATCGATCATCTTGTCAATTCCCTTCAAAACATCACGATGGGTATTCCGATTCCCCGCATTCAACCGATGATTGATGGCTTTAGTGAAGCTGTTCCATTCTTGATTGTCGCGATCCCACTTGGTATTTATAATTTCTTTGAAACCATGGATAATGTTGAATCAGCTGAAGTAGCTGGTGACTCCTATTCGACCAAAGAAGCTATGCTTGCTGATGGGACAACGACATTAATTGGTGCGCTCTTTGGATCCCCATTCCCGACTGCAGTCTTTATTGGACACCCTGGATGGAAAGCTGCAGGGGCACGCATCGGCTACTCATTTGTCGGTGGAGCAGTTCTCTTTGTCATCACGATGTTAGGACTGATCTCTGTCTTATTAAACCTTATTCCCGTTGTTGCCATTCTACCGATTCTACTCTATATCGGTGTTGTCATCACACAACAAGCGTTCACTTCAGTGGAACATAAATATGCACCTGCAGTTGTCTTAGCAATCGTTCCTCATTTAGCCGATTGGACCAACAATGCGGTTGATATTGCATTAGGTGCGGCTGGAACATCAGCATCCAATGTAGGTTTTGATGTCTTAGCAAACGCAGGATTAAATTATCAAGGCATGAATGCATTAGGAGAAGGAAGCATTATTGTGGGTATGGTGCTTGCAGCAATCGCGGTTTTCGTGATTGATCGTAAATTTTTCTTAGCAGCTGCAACCGCAGGTATAGGTGCCATCTTGACATTCTTTGGTATCATTCATTCACCCACTGTAGGACTCAATGAAAATTTAGGTATGACGATTGGCTATCTCATCGTCACCCTCATCTTTGTTGGATATTATCTTGTTGATCGAAAAAAAGGAGAACAGACACATGAGAAACTATCAAGTTGAAGCAAAACCCTTCGCATTTGATTTTGATTTAAAAAAGACTGCACTCGTCATCATTGACATGCAGCGTGATTTCTGTGAATTCGGTGGCTTTGGTGAAGCATTAGGCAATGATATCACGCCAACAAAAGCCATCATTCCAACCGTAAAGACTATTTTAGATGCAGCACGCAAAAAGAAGATGTTTATCGTTCATACGAGAGAAGGACATCGCCCTGACTTATCTGATGTTCCTAAAGCTAAGAAGAGAAGATCGCCTGCTATCGGTGAAGATGGTCCCATGGGTAAGATTCTGATCCGTGGTGAATATGGCCACGATATTGTGGATGAACTAAAACCTCTTCCCAACGAAGTTGTTATTGATAAGCCTGGTAAAGGTGCATTTTATCAAACCGATCTTCATCTCATTTTACAAAACAACAACATCGAATCATTGATCGTTTGTGGAGTTACCACACACGTTTGTGTTCACACCACGATTCGTGAAGCGAATGACCGCGGTTATGAATGTCTCATGATCGAAGATGGAACGGCTGCATTTGATCCACGTGACCAAGAAGCAGCAATCCGTATGATCAACCAACAAGGTGGTATCTTTGGTTGGACCACCACCAGTGAATTATTACTGAAGGGTTTAAAGAAGTAAAAACATAGATAGAGGAGAGAAAATTATGACAGAGAAGTTTAAAGGTGGTACACCCTGGTGGGTCAAAGGTGACCTCAATGGTTTCTTCGGTTTATTTTCAAACGTCTTGACCAATTTCTTAGCAGCGATTGGTCTATTGATCGTCATCGGCATGCCCAATGACATCGTGTTTGGTAATGTTGTTCCAGGGACAGCGGTTGCTGTTGGTCTAGGTGGTATCATTTTAGCGCTTCAAGCGAAGATGTTATCTGTGAAGACCAAGAAGTCCGATGTCACTGCGATGCCTTACGGTTTATCAGTTCCCCACTATTTTGTGGTTGCATTCGGTGTCATCGCTGTTGTTTATACTGCAACAGGTGATTGGCAAGTTGCTTGGGGTGCTGGTATTGTCTGGAACTTTATTCAAGGTATCATCATGACGATTGGTTCATTTATTGGTATTTATATTAAGAAATATATCCCCCGTGCGGCCATGCTAGGTGCGCTTGCCGGTCTTGCGATTACCTATATCGCGATGAACCCTGCAGGTCAAGTCTTTACAACACCTTATATTGGTTTAACGTCATTAGCGATTATCTTTGTTGGATGGTTCGCATTAAAGAAGATGCCATTTGGTATTCCAGCAGGTGCGTTTGCGATCATGATTGGTACCATTTTAGCGTGGGTTACTGGTTATATGGAACCCGCTGCAGTTGGTGAATCACTCGGTAACGTTGGTCTTTCATTACCAGGTTTAGCGATTAATCTCTTTGGTCGTGGTTTTCAACAAATTGCACCTTTCTTACCCGCAGCGATTCCATTAGCCATCTATGATTTCTTAGAAAGTTTAGATAATCTTGAAAGTGCTGAAGTTGCTGGTGAATCTTATAACGTACCTAAAGCAATGCTTGTTCCAGCTGGATTAACCATTCTTGGATCATTCCTTGGTTCACCATTCCCAACCATTATTTATATCGGTCATCCTGGCTGGAAGTCAACAGGTGCACGCGTTGGTTATTCATGGGTCACTGGTGTTGCCATCTTATTACTCGCATTCTTAGGATTCATGAATTTCATTTTATCCATTATTCCACTTGTCGCATTATTACCCATTCTTATGTATATTGGTATGGTTATTACGACACAAGCATTCGCAACGACCGATAAGAAACATATGCCTGCGGTTGCTTTATCCTTCATTCCTCTGATTGCGGGATTCGTGACCCTTCAGGTAAAAAATGCAATTGCTGCAACCGGTGGTACACTCGATTATGGTGCACTTGCAAGTACAGGTATTCCTCTTCTAGGATGGGAAAGACTTGCAGCAGGTGACATCTTAGTTGGTATGATGATTGCGACGATTGCTATCTTCATCATCGATAAGAAATATCTTGTTTCTGCGATTTATTCGATGATTGCAGCTGCATTAGCATTCTTTGGATTCATCCATGCACCTGCGATTGGTTTTGCAACCGGTTGGCAAGTTGCACTCGGTTATACCGCGATGGCACTCGTGCTTGTCATCATGAATTTCTATCGTCCCAGCGAAAATCATCAACTTGAATCCTAGAGTTGTTGCGATCGATTCGGACATTGCTCTCAATCTAAAGGTGAAAAGTGCCCATGTACAAGGTGTATATACCAGCACGATTCACCTTTTACTTGATGGACAGTTGATCACAGTCGGTCACAAAGTGGGTCATGGAAAGCATCATGTGGTTATCGATCAAGTCATTGATTTTTATGCATATGACATCAATGCTGGAAGTATAGTTTCTTTTATTGATCATCGCATAAAGATTGAAAAATTGGAAATCGATGTTGATGAATCAAGTCTACGTGTTTATCAACCCTATACTACAACATACCGATTTGATCAACAAACATTGAAGACAATCCAAACTCTCAAAGAGATGATACAGTCTCGTCATCATCACAATGTTTTCTCATACCCCAAAAATGATCCTTGGTTGAATTATCAGTTTGAAAAAATTGATATCTTTCTTCACGCACCTGGTTTACCTAGCGCGTTATCCATCATGGGTCTGGGCATGGGGTTAACGCCTTTAGGAGATGACGTGATAACAGGATTCATCCTTGGACAAAATACAGTGGGTAAATCATTACCTTGGATTGAAAAATTGATTGAAGAAGCAAAAAGAAAGACTAACTTATTGTCATACCAAAATTTACAAGACACATATAACCGATACTATCCCGATCCCTTTATCGCGATGATTGAAGGTTTATTTGTTGAACATAATATTGAAAAAGCAACAGCCATATTGAAACTTGGTGCCACATCAGGTGCAGGTATTCTTTCAGGTTTCATTTATGGATTGTTGGCATAGGAGTGATCATATGAAAGAAGCTGCTGTTTTAAAAAATAGCTATTATGATTCGGTAACCCTCATGAGTACAACGGTTCAAATCAAAAAAGATTTGAATCTCGATGATCTTGTGATGTTTATGGGGACCGCGATGAATAAAGAGATGATTCAATCGGTGGGGCTTTATCAACCCATCTTGGATTCAGCTCAACCCAATGACTTGATGTTAGCTATTTCATCATCAGAAACCATTGATGATTGGGTTAACAAAGTCATCGAACGCTTAACATCGAAAAAGAAAAAAGATACATCGGGTGAAAACCGTCGTTATCATACGCTTCATCAAGCCAAAGAAGCGATGGATGCTAATATTGCAGTCATCAGTGTTCCAGGCATCTATGCAGCTCATGAAGCCTATAAAGCATTGGATTTAAATATGCATGTCATGCTATTTTCTGATAATGTCAGCGTTGAAGATGAAATTGGATTAAAAGACTATGCATTAAAGAAAGATCTTCTTGTCATGGGTCCTGATTGCGGTACAGCGATCATCAATGGAAAAGGATTATGTTTTGCAAACCAAGTTAAACGAGGTTCGATTGGACTGGTTGCTGCAAGTGGTACAGGTTTACAAGAAGTTACTGTCATCATCAATCGCTTTGGCGGTGGTATCACCCAAGCCATTGGTGTTGGTGGTCGTGATTTATCTGAAGCGGTTGGCGGACGAATGATGCTCAAAGGAATCGATGCACTCGATCAAGATGAATCTACCCAAGTCATTGTCTTAATCTCAAAACCACCTCATCAAACTGTCATGGAAAAAATGAAGGCACGTTTAAAGACAATGACTAAACCTGTTGTGTTGTGTTTACTGGATGCACATGATGATGAAGTAATCAAAAACGTTTATCCCACATCAACACTCACCGGAGCTGCAGTAGAAGCTCTTCGTTTGATGGGCATCCAAACACCAGATTTATTGACAATCAGTCCTGAATTGAATCAAGAAATCGATCTTCACCGTAAACAGTTTTCACCTGATCAAAAAGCCATTAAAGGACTGTTTTGTGGGGGTACACTTACCGCTGAAGCGCTATCGATCCTACGTCCATATACTCAAGGATTAACGAGTAACGTCGCGAAAAAGAAAGAAGAAAAGATGAGCAATCCTTTGATCTCTAAAGGTCATAATCTTGTTGACCTCGGTGATGATATCTTTACTCAAGGGAAACCCCATCCTATGATTGAACCTACCATTCGTTTAAGTCGTCTTTTAGAAGAAGCTAAAAACAAAGAAACAGCTGTTATATTGCTCGATTTTGAGTTAGGATTGGGATCACATGATGATCCGGTTGGTGTTACCCTCGATGGGATTAAAGAAGCTCAACAACTCGCGAAAAAGCAAGGGAGACATCTTGCATTTGTAGGTTACGTGTGCGGTACAGAACAGGATGAACAAGGTTTAAAGTATGCTGAAGATCGTTTAAGGGATTCTAATGTCATCGTTGCTAAAACCAATGCACAAGCCGCCATGATTGCAGCTGAACTCATCAAGGAGGTGGCATGATGTCTATTCAAAAATTATTCCAAGAAAACATTCAAGTGGTTAATATTGGATCACCTTCTTTTAAACATGATTACGAAAAACAAGATGTGCCCTACATCCATCTCGAATGGGCACCTCCCGCTTCAGGTAATTTATTAATCTTAAATCAACTGAATCAACTAAGAACCTATAAAGATCAAATTGATGCAGCTAATGAAAAGGCAGTCCAGAAGATTAAATCAGCTGAAGGACGATTAATTGCGGTTAAAAAAGCATTTGATGTGATCCCCAATATGTCTAAAAATACCATCTTACATGCGGGTCCTCCCATTGCATTTAAAGACATGGCTGGACCAATGAAAGGTGCGATTATTGGTGCACTCATTTATGAAGGTCTTGCACGCAATGAAAAAGAAGCACTGAATCTTGCTGAATCAGGTGCGATCGAATTTGATTCTGCGCATCATCATGATGCAGTAGGTCCCATGGCAGGCATCATTTCACCTTCAATGCCTGTTCATGTCATCTATGACATTGTCAATCGAAATTACAGCTATTGTACAATCAATGAAGGACTTGGTAAAGTTCTTCGTTATGGAGCAAACAGTGAAGATGTCATTAAACGACTTAAATGGATAGAACATACGTTCGCATCTGTGATGAATGATGCACTCATTCTTTCAGGAGGGCTTGATATCAAAAGTATTATCACTCAAGCACTTCACATGGGTGATGAATGTCATAATAGAAATAAAGCATCATCAGCGTTATTTTTAAGAGATATTGCTCCCTTTATTCTACAAACAAGTCATGATCAAACAGCTAAAAAGGAAGTGCTTGAATTCATTAAGCACAATGAACATTACTTTTTAAATTTATCGATGCCTTACTGCAAAGTTGCACTCGATGCTGCAAAAAATATCCCATATTCAACCGTTGTGATTGCGATGGCACGTAATGGTGTTGATTTTGGCATACGTCTGGCAAGTTCAAACCGTTGGTACACAGCACCTGCAAACTATGTCAAAGGTCTCATGTTTCCTGGTTTTACTGAAAATGATGCAGCACCAGATATCGGTGATTCTGCCATCACAGAAACTTGTGGCATCGGTGGGTTTGCGATGGGTGGTGCTCCAGCAATCGTTCAATTTGTCGGTGGTGTTGTCGAACAAGCTTTCCAATATTCCAAAGCGATGCATGAAATTACAGCGGGTAAGCATCAAGTCTTTACATTACCTCCCCTTGATTTTATGCCAACTGCAGTGGGTATTGATGTCTTAAAAGTACTCGAAACAGGAACCTTACCGATCATTAACACAGGGATGGCACATAAAGAAGCAGGTGTAGGTCAAGTGGGTGCTGGTCTTGTCAATCCACCCATGGCTTGTTTTGAACAAGCGCTTCTTGATTTAACCAAACATTTGAAGGAGGAACACGCATGAAAATATTAGTTGCTTTAGGTGGGAACGCCTTAGGTGATAATCCTACTGAACAATTGTCTTTGGTCAAACATGCTGCACACAGCGTCGCTGATTTAGTTGAACAAGGTCACCATGTGGTTGTCGTTCACGGTAATGGTCCACAAGTTGGAATGATTCAAAATGCTTTTGATATGGCCCATGATATCAATCCAAAAGTTCCTCTCATGCCACTACCTGAATGTGGTGCGATGAGCCAAGGATATATCGGGTATCACTTGCAAAATGCTATTCGTAATGCGCTTGATGAACGAAAGATTAAACTTCCGGTTGTAACCATTGTGACACAAACCGTTGTTGATCAAAAAGATCCAGCTTTTCAGCATCCATCAAAACCGATTGGACGTTTTTACACCAAAGAAGAATCTGAGCGTTTAGTCAAAGAAACGAACTTACCGATGGTTGATGATTCAGGACGTGGTTATCGCTTTGTCGTACCAAGTCCGAAACCCATCGATATTGTTGAAAAACAAGCGATCAAAGAATTGACCGATAAAGGTTATGTTGTGGTCGCATCAGGTGGTGGGGGTATCCCAGTTGTTCAAGGAGAAACCCTTGTTGGTGTTGCAGCCGTGATCGATAAAGATTTTTCAAGTGCCAAGCTTGCTGAACTGATTAAAGCTGATGTTTTCATCATTTTAACCGCAGTAAAAAGAGTATCAGTTAATTTTAGAAAGCCCAATGAATTAGAGTTCTCTAAATTATCGGTTAAAGAAGCTAAACAATATATTGATGATCAACAATTTGGTAAAGGTTCTATGGAACCCAAGATTGTTGCTGCTGTATCATTTGTTGAAGCTAATCCTAAAGGACAAGCGATTATTGCATCGCTTGAAGATGCAGCACTTGCTGTCAAAGGAAAAGCAGGAACCATTATTTATGCATAAAGGCGTTTGATTACGCCTTTTTCATGCAAGGAGGAATTGTTATGCCCTATCATGTATTTGATCATCCTTTGATGAAACATAAGATTACGATGATTCGTGATCACCAATGCTCCACCAAGATGTTTCGTGAAGTGGTCACCGAATTATCAGGTTTGATGGTTTATGAAATCAGTCGACATTTAGCACTCGTGGAAAAAGAAGTTGAGACACCACTTGCAAAAACGATGGGTTATCAACTCAAAGATGACATCGTATTAGTTCCTATTTTACGTGCAGGTCTTGGGATGACCGATGGTATTCAATCGCTTATTCCATCGGTAAAGATTGCTCATATCGGCATGTATCGTAATCCTGATACACTTTTACCAACTGTTTATTATGCCAAATTCCCACCGAACATTAGCGATGCGAAAGTCTTTATTTTAGATCCACTGCTTGCTACAGGAGGAAGTGTGTTAGAAGCAGTCAAAAAATTGCGTGCTTTAGGTGTAAAAGATATCACTGTTCTATCACTGATCGGTGTGATGGAAGGTATACATAAGATTTTATCAGCTGATCCAGAGGTCAATATTTACTTAATCAGTCTGGACGAAAAGCTTAATGATCACGCCTATATCCTCCCTGGATTAGGCGATGCAGGTGATCGTCTCTTTGGGACAAAATAAAAAGGCCAGCGGCCTTTTTTTTAATCAATCAAATGGTTGAATCGCATGTAACTTTCAATTTGATCAAGATAGGAAGCATCTTCATCGCGCACATAAATCTTAAAGCTTTCACCCTTGGCTAACCCCAAACTCATGATTGCCATGATGGACTTAGCATCGGCTGTGAAGTTCTTATGGATGAGTAAAACCTCACCGGGTAAAGATTGCATAAACTTAACAAAATTCGTTGCAGGACGTGCATGTAGTCCTGTCTCCGACGTTAAAACAAACGTTCTTTCCATCATTGACCTCCTTCATGGGGTATCCATTTTTTAATTTCGCGAAGCACTTGATCTTCACTCTCGTATTTTATCACGGTTTGTGCTACTTTTTTCATATCTTCCATGGAAATCTGGGCTAAAACCCTTCTCATTTTGAGAATTTCAGTGGGTGTCATCGATAAAACGTCAACACCAAGTCCTAAAAGAAGTGGTCCTTGAAGTAAATGACCCGCCATCTCACCACATACACTCACCTTAATCTTTTGTTGGTGAGCCGCCTGAACGACCTGATTGATCATTCTTAGAATAGCCGGATGTAAAGGTTGATAGAATGCTGACAGAGCTTCATTGGTGCGATCGGCTGCAAACGTATATTGAATTAAATCATTGGTTCCAATCGAGAAGAAATCGACTTCTTTAGCAAGGATATCAGCAATCATCACCGCAGATGGCACTTCAATCATAATCCCTAATCGATAATTGCCATAGGGGATATGATCTTTTTCAAGTCCATCTTTGACATCTTTAAGCATTTTTTTGATGAGTGTGATTTCTTCTTTGGTGGAGATCATGGGAATCATGATGGAAAGATTGCCATAAACACTCGCTCGAAGAAGCGCACGTAGTTGTGTTTTAAAAAGCTCAGGATAAGCTAAGGTTAATCGAACAGCACGTTGTCCTAAAAAGGGATTCAGTTCATGGTTTAATTTGAGATAAGACAGATACTTATCACCACCGATATCGAGTGTACGAATGGTGACTTCTTTACCTTGCATCGATTCTAAAACGACGCGATAACTTTCAAATTGTTCATCTTCAGTAGGTAATTGATGACGATCCATATAAAGAAGTTCAGTCCGAAATAAACCAATCCCTTCACTGTCGTGATAAAAGACGGATTCAAGATCTTTGGGTGATCCGATATTAGCATAAAGCTTTGTGATGTATCCATCTTTTGTTTTTGATGCATGTCCAATATAATCATGAAGTTGTTCGAGTTGTTGATGATAATCATCACGTTTTTGAAGATAACTCTGTTTAGTAGGTTCATCAAAATGCAAGATGATACGTCCTGTAAATCCATCTAAGATAATTTCATCACCATGTTTGACCCGTTTGATGATATCTTTGGCACCACACACTGCTGGGATTTGTAGAAGACGTGCAATGATGGCGGTATGAGAGGTGAGACCACCTTGTTCTGTGATAAAGCCCATGACCATCGAAGGGTCTAGTTGAGCTGTTTCAGAAGGAGTGATATCGTCACCGACCAAAATGATGGGTTGATCAATCGATGATAAATCATGACCATGAATCCCCATGGCATGTCTTAATAAACGATCGGTCACATCTTTTAAATCGAGTGCACGTTCTCTTAAATAGGGGTTATCTAAATCTTTAAAAAGAGATAAAAAACGTTTAACGACAGTATCCATCGCATACGCAAGATTACACCGTTCTGATTTAATCATGGCTTCGACAGAAGCGATGATTTCTGGATCATCAGCAATCATTAAATGCGCATCAAAAATCTTAGATGTCTCTTCACCAAAACGTTCAACAGATTGTTGTTTAAGAGAGATGATCTCTTGCTTGGTCGTTTGAATCGCTTGATGATAGTGATTAATCTCAAACTCAGGGTCTAAGACCATGCGCTTTTGGGTATCAATCTCCAGTTTTTGTAGTTTAAAAACGGGGGCAATCGCGTAACCTTTACTGACAGGAAGTCCTTTGATCATGTAATCCTCCACATCAAACGTGCATCATTCATGATGCATCCTAGTTCAATTATAGCCTAAGAAGGGGAAAATGAGGTAAAAAACCACAATTTCTCGTTTTCGTTGTTCAAGTAAGAAACATTTGTTATAATGGGTTCGAGGTGAAAACATGACATCATATGATGATTTACGCAAGCGGCTTGATGAATTAGTCGATCCAGGATTTGAAAAGCCCTTTAAGGCTGTTGGTGGAATCAAAAAGCTTGTTGTAGGACCTACCGGTGTTGTTGAACTTGAGCTTTATCTCAAAGATAAACAAAAGAATGAACAAGCGGTTAAGATCCAAGTGATTAAATTAGTAAAAATTGAACTCGGTTTTCCAGGTATCAAGCTGGATATCTTTGAATCAGAGTTTATTCCTGAGGGTGAAAAGCCAATAAAATATTTAGCGGTTGCTTCGGGAAAAGGTGGCGTTGGTAAGTCATCTGTCACCGCGAATCTTGCAGCTGCACTCATTCGTCAAGGCAAGAAAGTAGGGATTATCGATGCTGACGTTTACGGAGCATCGATTCCTAACATTTTAAAGATTGATATCAAACCCCTTGATTCAACAGAAGATGAAAAGATGATTCCACTTATTAAAGATGGCATCGAAGTCATCTCAACTGAATTTTTTATGCCACCCGATAAGCCTTTAATGTGGCGCGGTCCGATGCTTGGAAAAATGCTTATACATTTTTTCAGCGGTGTCAAATGGCAAGATCAGATTGATATCATCTTAATCGACCTACCTCCTGGAACAGGAGATGTTGCTTTAGATGTGAAGACCTATGTGCCCAAGAGTAAGATTTTAGTGGTCACAACCCCCCATGTGAATGCATCCCATGTTGCTGTTAAAGCTGGAATTGGTGCACAAAATATTGGTCATGAAGTCATTGGTGTTGTTGAAAACATGAGTTATTATTTAAACCCATGTTCCAATACCCGTGAATTCATTTTTGGTAAGGGTGGTGGTGAAACGGTGGCTAAGAAATTGGGAGTCCCTGTGTTAGGACAGATTCCAATCGGCCAACCTGAACGTGGAGAACACTTATTTACCAATAAAGATGAAGCAGGAAAAATCTATAACGAGATTGCTAAAAAAGTGATCGAAGAGATGGAAATCTAAAAACCAGATGTCTTGATTGAAGCGATGGAAACATCGCTTTTTTTACTTAATAGGGATTTCTATTTATCAATCCAAAATTCACAAAAGACAAAAGACCCACAGTGCTGTGGGTGAATCAAACATGGATTGAAAAAGCTATTTAAAAACCTTCAGTTTTAGTCTGTGATAAACA
>Ga0209066_10000254_pt1 | contig 80451 bp, 79 predicted proteins | sample All_14_2_FD_187198 | JGI IMG/M metagenome (GOLD analysis project Ga0209066, IMG submission 187198) | Freshwater microbial communities in response to fracking from Pennsylvania, USA - Allegheny Zone_MetaG_DW_15 (SPAdes) (version 2) ...
GCGCTGGACGGCACGAGAACTCGTGCCGGCCCTCGATGCGATCTGCGCCGGGATCGCGCCGATGCGTGCGGCTCTCACCGCACCGGCGGCCACGCCGGCGACGTTGGAATCCATTGTTGCGGAACTGCGCAGTGAGTTCACGCTATCCTTGGCGGTGATGCTCAGCGGGCAGTACGCCGTGGTCACCAAGCTCTACGAGTGGTACTCCGCGGCGCCTGGTGTTCCTGGAGACGCCTACCTCGATGTCCGACGATTCGAGATCGTCGACCAGGCCGGGCCAGGCTGCATCCCCATGCGCGATCTCGAAATTGCCACGCACGGCGGGGTCACGATGTTGACACCGCAGACCGGGTTCGTGAGCTTCGACCGGTTCTCGCCGGTCCAGCAGCTGCTCTACGGCCAGTGGTTCGCCTACATGCACTCGCTGTGGGATGAGCAATACCGTGGGCGCGTTGCCGCCGCGCACGGCACCGCACCGGATGGCAGTCCCTGGGACTCGCGAGACATCCGCGTGCCGATCTTCGGAGACATCCGCCGAATCCGCAACGACTACATCCACAACAAGGGAATCGTCGACGAAGCGAGCGAGACAGAAGTCCTTACATGGTTCACCGAGGGCAAGGCCGCGGCGATCACGCCCGAACAGATGATGTCGCTGCTCACCATGTTCCCTGAATCAGACCTACTCGAGAAACCCACGCCGGCAGCGAAGCACAGTCGCAAACCCTTACCTTGGAGCGCCGAACCGAACGTCATCGAACAGGTGCAGCAACGAGCACGCCAACTCGGGCTCAATCGGAAGGCCCGCAAGGACATCGGCGCCGCGGCACTGGATCTGTGGCTGGCGGCCAACCCAGTCCCCACAGCTGACGACTGAGACCACGACCCGTATCTCGACTTTTCAGAGCAAAACGAACCCGCATGCCGCGTCATCACGGCCGGGGGCCGGCATGCGGCGGTGCTTGAGAACACGCCGCACACGCGGCCAAGGGAGGACGCGATGCATGGTCCTGCACCACCGTACCGTTCCCACTTTTGCCACTTGGATGACCAAACCGCTTCGCCATCTCCGTGACTATCTCGAAAAGGTGCAGCTAGAAGCAGTGACATTCGCCATCGCATTTGACGATCGACAGCCACCACTGTCGATTGTCAAAGTCGATGTCATTTGGTCATTTGAGATGTCACCAAATGTCGCAGATGACACTTGAATGACGAAACCAGCTGCTCTCCGTATCGCCCACGGGTGGTCATTAGCTCCCGGCTTGAGCCATTGCCGCCGCGACGGCGCTCTTCCACGCTGGTGCGCGGCCGGGCAGAACCGAGCAGGGCGGGACGGGAGGAGCATCCGGTTCGCAGCGGCTACGCCGGGCGAGCTGACTACTCCGCGGCCCCCGTCATCGTCGACGTCTGGCTGTCAGTACTCGATCAAGCGCGTGACGTAGGGCGTCATGCCGGAGGTCCGCACAGGCGAGATCTTGACGACCGATCCCGTGTAGGGGGCTTCGATCATCATTCCGTCGCCGAGATACATGGCTTCGTGTTGGCTGGCGCTGGGGCCGTAGAAGATCAGGTCACCGCGCCGCATCTGCGATGACGGAATCTTGCGGCCGGCGTTGTATTGCGATCCGGAGTAGTGGTCGAGTTTGATGCCGACGCCGGCGAAGGCGTACAGCATCAGTCCTGAGCAGTCGAAGCCGACGGTGTTGGCTCCCTGATCGATGCCCCGCGAGGGTCCGTTGGCGTTGCCGCCACCCCACGAATAGGGAACTCCGAGTTGCGACGTGGCGCGTCGGATCACGAATTCGGAGGCCTGGCGGCCATACAGGCGGGGAATGCGTCCATTGGTGATGCCGGGGTCGGCGGCAGCGGTCGCCGGAGACAAAATGCCCAGATTGTTGGTGAGGAAGTTGCGGCCCATGTCGGCGGTCAGTTGGGCCGAGGTCGCCATGATTTTGAGAACGGCATTTATGACGGCGATCGGGTCGCCGGTCACGTTCGCGCTGGGCGCCATCGGCAGCGTGGTATCCCATTGTTCGGCGCCGGCGCGGTCCGCCGGAGACGGGCTGGGACGGTCCCACTGCCCGCTGGGCAGCGCTGGGACGCCAGAGGGCGCAGGAGTGAGGGTGTGGGCGGCACCGGGCAGCGGCCGGGCAGCAGTGAGTCGCCGTTGTGCGGCGTCGCGTTCGGCGGCCAGCCGTGCGAGGTCAGACTGTTGGTTTGTGAATACCTGCTGTACGGCGAGCAGTTCGGCGACGGCGCCGTCCTGTCGGCGTTGCGCCTTGGCCGCTGCGGCGTCCGCATCCAGCTGGGCCTGCTTGACGGCGGAGAGCCTGTTGGCCCGTTCGGTCTGGCTGCGGCGTAGGTCGTGTTTCACTCCGCTGAAAGCGATGAGATACATCTGCTGCGTCGAGGCCGCCGACAAGATGTCTTCAGGGCTTCGTGCCAGCGGCAGTGCGCCGGAAGGCTCGCTCATATAGGTGGAGGCGGCGAACTCGTCGAATCGCTGTTGGGCAGCGTCGATGTTGGTCTGGCTGTCGGCGAGTGCCTTCTCGCTTTCGGCGGTTCTGCGGTGCGCCCCGGAGAGCGCCTCGCGGGCACTGGCAACCTCGACCAGGGCCCGATTGACGCTCTCCTGCTGGTGTTGGATGTCAGCGCCGATATCGGCAACATGCTGGTTGGCTTCGGCAACGGCAGCGGTCAGAACCGCAAGCGTGTCGCCATCACCACTTTCGTGCCCGGCCACTGCGGTGCCCGAAGAGCCAACGACCAGCATCGAAGCAAGCAGCCCAGCGGTGAGAAATGAAGTGAGGTGCCGCATCGATTCTCCTGAGTGGGATGACTGACGTCGGCCACAAATGAAGCCAGGCGCGCTGAGACACTTGTGGTCGATGTCCTACTACTGCGATAAGTACGTAGTGCAATAGTGCGTAGCTGGAACGTACATCACTGCCGCATCAGGAGAAACGTCTGTCACAATCACGATGCAATAACACCTCGACCAGGCTTACCGATGCGGGGTCGGCATCGGAGGTGGAGAAGCCTTGCAGTAGGTCGCATCTCGCCTGGCGGCGGCTTCATTAGGAAGCTGCAGGAATCGGCCACCTCGTCAGATCCAGGCGGGGGTTACAGCGCACGGAACAGCGAAGATCCGGCGATCTCGAAGCGGTGATCATGAACTGAAGTGTGGACCACCAAGAGCTGATCACGGTTCGCGGCGTCTTAGAGGAGTTGTCCGATCGCCTGCGTCGCCGCGATGTCGACCATGGACAAGTCGACCATGGACAACCTGTATCGCAAGCGGCGGCGCGGGCGGCACAGCCTATCTCCACAGGGCGGCGATGAGTCGCGAACAGCGTTCAGCGCGTCTGATGACGGCCGCGTTCGATTCCGGAGGCGTACCACCACAGCGTTCACCGCCGAGCAGATGAATGCCGAGCAGTCAGCTCAAGTAAAGGCGGCGCTGCGTAAAGGCTGATGATCATGACCACTGCGCTATGGCTGGCCACCTCATGGAGGCGTCAGGTGCGCGTTTCGTAGAGGAGCGAAGGCAGCGCCTGCGCCTGCGCCTGCGCCTGCGCCTGCGCCTGCTGCAGAACATAATTCGAGCGGCTACATCTACGTAGTTGCTACAGATTTCTCGATCCAACGGCGTGTCATCCACTCAGGCGCGGGGTATCCGTGCGAAGGCGGGACCGGCACGCGCCTACAGATCCATTGCGAAGACAGTTTAGGAAAGGGAATATGAGTACCGTATCGCAAATGCTCGACGCCTACCCAAAAGACCTGGGAGGTATAAACGAGGTGAGTCTGGTGGCTTGTATCGAGGCATGCCAGTCGTGCTCTCAAAGCTGTTCAGCGTGCGCCGATTCGTGCCTGAGCGAGGATTCGGTTTCCGACCTCACCAGGTGCGTACGGACGAATCTCGATTGCGCGGACCTATGCGAAGTAACTGCACGTGTTCTGTCGCGCCATACCGGATATGACGCGAAGATAACTCGCTCCGTGCTCGAGACATGTGCGGCCATGTGCAAGGCCTGTGGCGACGAATGCACAAAGCATGCCGGGCATCACGAACACTGTCGGGTTTGCGCGGATGCTTGCCGCAGATGTGAACAAGCATGCCGAGAACTGATCGGCTCCCTGGGGTAGCCGACACCGCCTCGGCCGCAGCGGTCAATTGCAGGCCGACCGAGGAACGTCCCCGGTTCTCGCTAATTCGAGAACCCCTGATCCAAGGGTTGCCTCGTGCGGCTACGCAGCGTGTCGTTCAGCGGCGAAAGGTTCCAGCGGTTTCGTCCCGCCGGCGGCTTCAGCCGCCGACGCAAGCCTCATGAGCACTTTGCCGCGCAAACAATTCGCGCCATCGCTCACCTTGCCACGGTGTGATCTCAAAGTCTGTCTCAGACCGGTGCGCAAGGATCGAGTCGACCGACTGCGCAGTCTTCATGAGATCTTTATGGGAAGTGGAAGAGACCTATACTCGCGAGTCCGACGCTGAAGTGGCGGGCGCCTCCTGGTGGTGCCCTGTTGGCGCATGTTCGTCAGTTGAGTCGAGGAAAGGTGTGCGGATGCAGCGCAAACAGTATGGATATGGGTTCGTGGCGCTGGGGACGTCAGCCCTCGTTCTGAGTGCCTGTTCGGGTGGGGCCACCAGCGATGAGGCTGCCTCACTAACCTCTCCGGCATCGGTATCGAGCACGGTGAGCACGTCGGCCGCGGCCACAACGCACAATGACGCCGACGTGGCCTTCGCGCAGGGAATGATTCCGCATCATGAACAGGCGATCGAGATGAGTGACATGCTTCTCGGTAAGCAGGGTGTCGATCCTGCAGTGCTTTCCGTGGCCACCGACGTCAAGGCTGCGCAGGCACCCGAGATCGAAAAGATGCAAAGCTGGTTGCAGCAATGGGGCATTTCGTCTGCACCTGCCACGACCAGCACGGATATGCCTGGTCACGATATGTCCGGTGGTGACATGGGAGATATGCCCGGTATGGGCGATGGCGGCCACGGCATGATGTCCGAAGCTGACATGGCTGCGCTGCAGAACGCATCGGGCCCAGAAGCCGGCAGGCTGTTCCTGGAACAGATGATCGAGCACCACGAGGGTGCTATCACCATGGCCCAGCAGGAGATTGACAATGGTCAGTTCCCGGCAGCTATCGACATGGCGCGAAGCATTGTGACATCTCAGCAGGCCGAGATCGACGAGATGCGGGCACTGCTGGACAAATAGGGCAATTCAGCCATGCATCGCTAGTGGTCGGCGGTCATCCGAAGTCGCCTTGTTCTGCTGGTAATTCCACGGTGAAGGTGGTTCCGGCGCCTCACCCGCCGCTGGAAGCGGCGATGGTCCCGCCGTGTCGCTTCAACAAGACCTTTGGCGATGGCCAGTTCCAGGCCGGCTTCCGCGCGTGCCCTTATCGCGGGCCACCTCGGCTCGGTAGGACCGTTCAAAGATTCTCCGCCACACACACAGAAACTTCACAAGCACAGGACCGGGTCGATCGTGTTGTCAGCAACTATGGCCTCGAACTGCTCGCGTTCCAGGTAGCTGGCTACCATTTTCGCCAATCGTAGCTCGCCACCAACGACGCGCCCGGATAGCCCCTTGGTCGACGCCGATGACGCACGCGATGCTTGTTCCATGGTTCTCAGGTTGCCCCTCGCAGCGCGTTCGGGCCCACGTGATCAAACATGCGGCCAATCTTGAGCGGATCTTCACCCAGACATACCGAATCCTGAGTGTGGCTTCGAGAGCCTGAATATATGGCGGAAGCGGGGCCGACGGCCGGGCTTCGTCGCACCAATCATCAGTCTCAGCAAACTCTACTTCTGCGCAGGCTGCACGAGTCTCAACGGCGCATCTCCGGAGCGGAACCGTAGGTGACCTGGGTGTCTCAGTGTGGCGTAGCGTGTGTGACGCGCTGCGATTTCGATGAAAGGCACTGACCGGCAGTGGTTTCGAGGAACAGGATCAGTGTGATCTATGGCGTTCCCGCTGGCTCGAGTCGATGTCGCGGGCAGGTCACAACCCGATGTCGACTGTAGAGCCACGCTGGCTCCAGCGGATGCGCTGCTACAGTGGGCAACATTGTGAGCAACCTCGATACGACTTCGGTGCGGCGACGACGGGCATTCGCGGTCGCCATGATCGCGTTCTGGGTTGTGATAGTCGGCGCGGAGTCGGCGCTAGTGAGCAGACAGTCAGCGCCGCAGGCCCACAGCCCCCACGCACTGATTGCCCATGCTGCCGATGCCTCAGTGCTCGTGGCGATCGAGCACCCTCATGTTTCTCGTGGCGAGACCCCGCTCTCGCCGGACACCTTTGCCGAGGCGGTCCTTCCCCGCGGGACAGTTTCGCTGCTGATCGTCGCCATTCTGGCGTTCCTCGGGGGTGTTCCGCTGTTGTGGCGGAACCGAGTTGTGGCGGCCCCGCGCGGCCCGCCCCGGATTCGACCGCACACACTGTCCGGGCGCGAAGTACTTGCCCGGCTCTGCATCGCGCGACGCTGATCGGCCAGCGCCAGGCTGCGTCCCCTCCTTTCGGGGCGCAGTCGGTGACCGCTGCCCGTCATCAGTTGCCGCGCCCCGTCGCGGCGTCACAGAAGCGACATCACACGATGAATCATGTCCTGTCCATTCACGCTGCCCCTAATGCCCACTTGCCCGAGCTGCCCCACCTCGGCCGATACGAACGACCGGCCACCATGGTGGGTCAAACGCCGGTCCTGCGAATCACTGAGCCGTTCAGCAATGCCGGCCAGGGCTTTTGGGCGAAGCTCGAAGGATTCAACCCCGGGGGGATGAAGGACCGTCCAGCGCTGCACATGGTGGCCCGCGCTCGCGCTTGCGGCGCCCTCGTCCCAGGTGCCCGCATCGTCGAATCAACCAGCGGCACCCTGGGTCTGGGACTGGCTCTGGCCGGCACGGTCTATGGTCACCCGGTGACCCTTGTCACCGACCCTGGCTTGGAACCGATCATTCAGAACATGCTTGCCGCGTTCGGCGCACAAGTCGAGCTCGTCACCGAACCCCATCCGCACGGCGGCTGGCAGCAAGCCCGTAAGGATCGCGTGGCCGAGATCGTGCAATCCGATCCACACGCCTGGCATCCAGATCAGTACAACAATCCGCACAACGTCGAGGCCTACCGCGGATTGGCCCTCGAGCTGCACCAGCAATTGGGGCCGGTAGACGTACTGGTGTGCTCGGTGGGGACCGGAGGTCATTCGGCAGGCGTCGCACGCGTCTTGCGGGAGTTCAATCCAGGGATGAAACTGATCGGCGTCGATACCGTGGGCTCCACCATTTTTGGTCAAACGGCCAGCACCCGGCTGATGCGCGGACTGGGTTCGAGCATCTATCCCGGAAACGTCGATTACCGCGCCTTCGATGAAGTGCACTGGGTGGCTCCGCAGGAAGCCGTCTGGGCATGCCGCACGTTGGCCTCCACCTACTATGCCAGTGGCGGATGGAGTGTCGGAGCGGTCGCGCTGGTCGCGGGCTGGGCCGCGCGCACCGCAGCGGCCGGCCAGACGATCGCCGCGGTCTTCCCCGACGGTCCCCAGCGATATTTCGACACCGTGTACAACGATGATTACTGCCGGACACACGGGCTGCTCGATGTCACGCCGGCATCAGAGCCGGCCACCATCGATGACCCGATGTCGCAAGCGGTCACGTCCTGGACCCGGTGCGCGCACGTCGTGGATCCCACGAAGGCGGGCCGCTGATGGGTCTGGTCTCGCAATTCCGTAGTTTTGGTTGGCCGAGTCGGCTGCTCATGGTCAATCAGTTCGGGATCAATCTGGGTTTTTACATGCTGATGCCGTATCTGGCCACGTATCTGGCGGGTCCTCTGGGGCTGGCAGCGTGGGCGGTGGGCCTGGTTCTGGGCGTGCGCAACTTCTCCCAGCAGGGGATGTTCATCGTGGGCGGCACATTGGCCGATCGGCTTGGCTACAAGCCGCTCATCGTCGCGGGATGTGTGCTGCGTACTGCGGGATTCGGACTGCTGGTCGTCGCTGATTCTCTGCCCGCAGTGCTGATCGCTTCGGCCGCTACAGGATTCGCGGGTGCACTGTTCAATCCGGCTGTGCGGGCCTACCTCGCGGCGGACTCAGGTGCGCGACGGGTCGAGGCGTTCGCGCTGTTCAATGTCTTCTACCAAGCTGGCATCCTCGCAGGCCCCTTGGTCGGGCTGGCATTGATGATGCTGGACTTCCGTGTCACCGCAGCGGCTGCAGCCGTCGTCTTCGCCGTGCTCACCGTCGCGCAACTCTTCGCGCTACCTCAGCACAGCGGGGACGCGCCGACTGAAAAGACCTCGGTGCTTGCCGACTGGCGCACGGTGATCGCCAACCGCTCATTTCTGTTGTTCGCCTTGGCGATGACCGGCTCCTACGTACTGTCGTTTCAGGTGTACCTGGCGCTGCCGCTGCACGCGGGACTCATTGCTCCGCAGCAACAGTCGACGGTCGTGGCAGCGGTGTTCGTTGTGTCGGGGTTGGTGGCGGTCCTTGGGCAGCTGCGTATCACCCGGTGGTTCGCCGCCCGGTGGGCGCCGGGGCGCTCCCTGTCGGTGGGGTTAGTTGTCCTTGCGGCCGCGTTTGTGCCGCTGATCGTCATACCGGACACACAGCGTTTCGGTGTGGTCGCCGCCGGGGGCGCGCTCCTGGTTGCCGCGGCGGTGCTGGCCGTCGGTTCCGCGGCGGTGTTCCCGTTCGAGATGGATACGGTCGTCTCGTTGTCGGGTAACCGCCTGGTCGGCACTCACTATGGCTTTTACAACACCATCGTGGGCGTCGGTATCCTTGCGGGAAACCTAGCTACCGGAACGTTGATGCAAGTCGCGCGCGATGCCGGAACCGAGGAGCTGATCTGGGTGGCGTTGGCGGTGGTCGGACTGGTGTCAGCGGCTGCGCTGTACCACCTGGACCGCACTGGTCGTCTTGCACCGCCGCATATGGTCGCGCCGAGTTCAACAACCTGACCTCACGAGTTCCGGTCGCGTCGCGATTGCACGATGCACATGTCACCGTCGTCACCATCGAAGTTCGTCCTTGATGCTCGAAGACTGCTGAGACGTTGCTGGCTCACGGGGTAGGTGGGTCCACCGATCTCCCGGTGCCCTTGCCGTACGCGCTGATTGGGGCGGCATGGGCGATAGCTGCGACATTCGCGGTGGTGGCCGTTGCCTGGCGGACCCCGCGATTCGACGCGGGTAAGCCGGGTCGCGAGCTACCGGCTTGGGCGACTGCGGCAGTGGACTCCCCGGTTACCCGATGGGCAGCCGCCACGGCTGCCTTCCGTTTCACAGTCTGGATGGTTGTCGCTGCGATCTGGGGACCACAGGACAGCGATAACGCTTTGCCAGGCGTGTTCTATGTCCTGCTGTGGGTCGGGTTGGTTGCGGTATCGGTGGTGCTCGGACCCTTCTGGAGGGTCATCTCACCGGCGCGCACATTGTGGCGGCTCTGGCATATCGGGCGGACTGATAAGGCCGTTGCGCAAGGGCCGGTGCAGCATCGGCCGAGCTGGGGATACTGGCCTGCAGTGGTCGGACTGTTTGCGTTCGTATGGTTGGAGTTGGCAAGTGCAGACCCGGGCTCGCTCACCGCCATCAAAATCTGGTTGTTGCTGTACGCCGTCGCGATGATCGTCGGTGCGGCGCTATTCGGATCGACATGGTTCGCTCGCGCCGACCCGTTCGAGGTCTACAGCGTGACAGTGTCGCGGCTCGCCCCGTTTCGGCGCAACCGGGCCACCGGACGCATTGTCGTCGGGAACCCGCTGGACCATCTGCCCACGATGCCGGTACGTCCGGGCACCGTTGCGGTGATGGGCAGTGCTGCTCGGATCGACCGCATTCGACAGCTTCGGGCAATCCGCGGCCTTCAACGTTTTCCTCGATCGCTATGCCGACAGCGCCGTTCCATTCCTCGGCCCAGAAGCAGGCGCTACGACGCTGAGGACCCTCGGCCTGCTCCTGTTCATACTCGTTGTCGGCGTGACGTTTTCGGCTGCGGCGCGCGCGACGGGCGGGGTGGGGCGTGAACAACGGCGCGAGCTGCCGGGGCTGCTCGCGCATAGCCTAATTCCCATCGTCGTGGGCTACATCTTCGCCCACTACCTGTCCTACCTCATCGAGCGCGGCCAGGAAACGATCGTGCGCCTGGCGGACCCCTTCGGCCATGGTTGGCAGCTCCTCGGGCTAGACCCGGGAGACGTCCAGTATGTTCTCTCGATGAATCCGACCCTGCTGTGGACCATCAAGGTCGCCTGCGTGGTGATCGGACACATGCTCGCGGTGATCGCCGCACATGACAAGGCTTTACGCGTCATACCAGTCGGTCATCAACTGACCGGCCAGCTCGCCATGATGCTCACCATGGTCGGATACACCTTCGCAGGCTTGTTCCTTCTGTTCGGGGCTTAACTCCCGGTCGCAGCCGCTGTCAAGTTCGCCTCGGTCACTGCCCGACCCAACGCGAAGTGACCGGAGACCGGAACCTGAGACAGGCGCGGTTGCATACGTTTTGGTCGCTGAGAACGCTGACGCGGCCTCTCATCAGAACGACAGATCAGTGGACATGGAAGACCCGCTGTTCGCGCAGGTCACAGTCGTGTCCCACGCATGTGCTGCGGTTCGTAGCCGCATGTTGACTCGTCACCTGCGCGCGACTGATGTCGCCGCCCGTGGGTCTGGCCGCCGGGGACCGTGCTGCTGTAGAGATCGATGAAAGAACAACTCGCACAGTTGATAGCGCACGTTGACGTCCAGAGGCGCTGGCGTAACGGCGATTAGCGAGAGTTCCTCAGCCCAGCGAGGGTGATGTCGACCAGGCGATCGACCGCGGCGGGAGAGGCAAGGTCGTTGGCAGCGGCCAGGGCGTGCAGACAGTAGCTGGCGAGCTCGTCAGAGGAGGCATCGCCGCGCACCTCGCCGTCGGCGGCCGCTTCGGCCAGCAGGTCGCTGATCATCGTGTGGAGACGCCGGTGAGCTTCCGAGACATGATGGCCCCGATGCAATAGGGCTGCAACAGCGCTGTTGTCCCGGTGCTCGTGGGACTCGCGGGTGATGAGCGCGAAGGCCCGCAGCACGGCTTCGAGACGCTCGGCCGGAAGGCCGGCCTGGTCGCGGGCGTAGGCGAGTTGTTCGAGATGATTCGCGATCTGGCGTTCGTGCCACGCCTGAAGCGCGGCTTCGACGTCGGGGAAGTACTTGTAGAGCGTGGCCCGCCCCACGCCAGCCTTCGCGGCGATTTGCGACATCGTCACCGAAAGCAGTCCGTGCTGGGCAATCAGGTCTGCAGTGGCATCGATCGCCGCTTCCCGCACGGCGTGCCGGTGAGAGGTGATGGTGTCGTTCCACAACTTGGGCACAGACCGCAGTGTAGACAATCCGCCCGCTGCAATACATTATGACGGTAGTGCGACACGTTGTATCGTAAAAGTGTCCGGTGGACGTCTCAGGAGGGGCCTATATGCCAACCGTTGAAGCTCGGGTTGTGACAGACCGGGCCAGCCGCTACCTGACCCAACTATGCCGACATGCCAACCAGATGCGGGTGATGTCAGTCCATCCCAGCGACCGCGGCGGCCCAATGCCCCCGAGGATCGAGCGTGTCGACTACACCGACACCATGGGGTCGGTCTATTTCGCCGAAGGGACGTTGACCTTGCGGGCAGGTGCGGACGTGCTTGTTCTGCGGCTGGAAGCCGCAGACCACGAGCGCTTGCGCCAACTTGAGGACACCGTTGCCGCCCGACTGCAGACGATAGGTCGACCCGACTGTGTGACTGTGGACTGGCAGGGGCTGGGAGTTTTACCGATTGTGACTGATGGCGAGGCAGACCGTGTGGCGCTGTCGCGTGGGCTTGTCGTGAGGAGGCCGTGGTGGCGCTCGCGACTGGGATGGAGCGGGTTGGCTGCCGTCGGCGTCGCCGCGCATTTAGGGCTGGGTGGAACCGCTATAGCCGCCGTGACATGGACGGGTTGGGTGGGCAACACCGTGATGCTCATCATCCTGGCCACGATGGTGGTCCTAGTCGCGCACCTGGGGATGCGGCGCTATCGAGGCCTTGGGGGCGTAGCCATGCACGCCGGCCGGAGGAAACGGCACCAGCGCCCGGGTGCCACATCCGCGACCGACCCGGGCGAAGCGCCACCACCCTCCGCGGTACAGCGGCGTCCATGACTGTCCTGGACGCGCCTGGTGCCCAGCTGTATTTCGAGGTCCACGGCCAAGGTCCGCTGATGGTCATGATTCCCGGGGCCGGCGGCGCGGCCGACAGCTTCCGCATGGTCGCCGAACATCTTGCGGCCGACTACACCATCGTCCTCTACGACCGGCGTGGATTCTCTCGTAGCCGACTCGACGGGCCGCAGGACTATTCACACCGCCTGAACACCGACGCTGATGACGTGCGGAGGTTGATCGAGCATGTCGGCGGTGGACCGGCGACGGTATTCGGCGCCAGCTCAGGAGCGATCGTCGCCCTCGAACTGCAGACCCGTCACCCCGAGGTCGTGCACGCACTCGTACCGTTCGAACCGCCAGCCGTGCTACAGCTGCCCGACGGGGACAGCTGGGTGAAGTTCTTCCACCAGGTCTATGACCTCTACAAGCACGCCGGCACCGGGCCGGCCATGCAGAGGTTCCGCGCACAGACCTTCCCACACAGCGATCAGCAGGTCATGAATGCGGTTCCTCGCAACGAGGCCAACTCCATCTACTGGTTCGAACACGAACTCCGCCAATACCCTGCAGTGCAACTCGACCTAAATTCGCTTAGCCTCCATGCGGAACGAATCCTGCTGGCCGTCGGACGAGAAGCCCGTGGCTATCCCGCTCACGACGTAAACGTGGTGCTGGCGCGGAAATTTGGCCGCAACACCGTCGAACTGCCGGGCGGTCACGTCGGGGCCGTGTCCCACCCGGCCGAATTCGCACAGGAACTCACCACTGCTCTCAACCCAGGTTCAACCAACCGCCACCGACCGGCCTAACACCCGTGCGCCCCACCGTAGGTTGCTATAGACCGAGACCGCCACTCGCGCCAGGGAATTGGACCACTCATCCTGCAGGGGCGGCCCTCATCCGGCCCGAGTTCATTCAATCTGTGCCAGGATTCGGTCCCATTCTCGGCGCTGCCGGTGACCCAGCAGCGTCTTCCAGCGCCAACACAGTAGCCGCCGCGGCCGGCGACCGCAGTCGGTCGAGCATCGACGGTTCATCGGGACAGTCGTGTCTCTACTCGACAACGGTGAGGACGCTCACCGTGGCACCGTCGTCGGTGGAGCTGTAGATAGCGGTGTCTGTCGCGATGTAGACTCGGCCGTCGCCGGCGGCGAGAAGGGCTTGAGGTTCGGAGTTCAGGGCGTGTTGTGGCCGCCAAATCTGTCCGTTGTCAGTGCTGGTGTAGAGCCTTCCTTCAAGGTCGGCTCCGAGCAGAGGACCGCGTTCGGGCCAGCTGACGAACACCAAGGGCGGTGCACCGCTAATTGCACCAAACGTCGTCGCTCCGTCCGTGCTTCGGAGCAGCCCGTATTGGGTTGTCGCCAAAATCTCGTCGGCATCCTCGGGTGATACTGCAAGGTCGAAGGCGGCGATTTCTGCTCGCCGCTGCCAGGACTGCTCGTCGAGGCTGACCATTACAGTCCCGGACTGGCTGTCGTGACCATAGACCCGTCCGTGCCGGTACTCGAGCGCGTGGAAATCGGCGCTTCCGTGCAACGACACCGATTCCCAGGACTGGCCGGCGTCGCTGCTTTTGATCAGGCCCAGATGTGGCGGCTGTTGACGATCGGCCGGATCCGGGTGGCCGCTGGCCAAAAATTCGTCGGTCCCGGTGACAGTGAAGCCCATGAAGTCCTGCGCCAGATCGCTGACTCGCTGTGGCGCCTGACCGTCATCGACGGTATAGAGCCCGTAATGAGTTGCCACATAGAGAGCTTCGTCGGGCGGATTGAGACCGAGGCCGTGGATATGCACCATGCCCGGCACAATCGCGGGCGCGTCGTCGGGGGCGTTCGACGAACACGCCGCGGCCAGGACTCCGGTCACAATTACGGCAATGAATTTACGTAGCTGCACATCGACACCTTCTGGTCACGACTAATCTACGTGCTGCGATGGTAGCGAGCTGGCAACGCGGGCCTGTGGTCCGCCTCTATCGCGGGAGCGTCAGCCGTCGTCGATGTCGCACGGGTGTTGTATACCGCCGCCAGCGACACACTTTTGTGTGAAGGTTGATATCACCCAGGATTTCAGGGCGTGGGGGCAGGAAGGGGCGCCCCCGGCATCGAGGACATGCCTGGCATTGGCGACATCGAGGGCATGTCCATGGGTTGTTCCATCATTCTGTTGTTGCCCATGTTCATGGAGGCACAGCAACTGGGACGCGCAATCAAGAAATACAGGGCAACGGCGATGACAAAGAATCCGACCGCGATTCCTGTGATCGCCAAGGCTTGGTAGAGCCGTGGAGGCCGACCCGAGGTGGAGGGGGCGAGTTCTGTCATGATTATCCCCTCATGAGTGATCTGTCTCCAGATCAGACTTCGGTGCTATCTACGCGTGTATGTCGACACCCACGCAGCGGCTGCTCGTATGCACGGGTCGGTTGCGGCGCTCATTACTCTGCAGAGTTGACGGCGTTGGCTTAGATCTGCCAGTCCTGCCGACTGCGCCGAGCGCAGCCCATACGGTGGCTCGCAGGGTCATCACTCCTCCTGAGGTCAGATCATCGAAACCTATTAGGCGTGCCGCGGTTCCCGTGCACGTTCCTTGCAAAAGTCTACGCAGTAGATACGTAGATTGTAAGTAGCCAGTCAGTGATTGGCGCCCCTCGCCGTTGATTCCGCCGCTACACAGTGGTGTTTCCGGTTCGCCATTGTTCCCAGGGGACGTTCCAATCGCCAAGGCCATCCACCCCGGAGAGCGTCGACCCAACCGTATTGACTACTTCGACGATGTCACCGCGTTTGGTGTTGTCGTAGAACCACTTTGCATTATCAGGACTGACGTTCAGGCAGCCATGGCTGACGTTGGTCTTACCTTGGCTGCTCACCGACCAGGGGGCTGAGTGGACGTAGATGCCGCTGTAGGACATCTGGGTAGCCCAGTCGACGTCGAGACGGTAACCGTTGGGAGAGTTGACCGGGACGCCGTAAGTCGACGAGTCCATCACAAGGTTGGCGTATCGGTCGCCGATGATGTAAGCGCCGTTGTCGGTGGGGGTGCTGTTCTTGCCCATCGACATCGGCATGGTCTTGACCACCTCGCCGTTACGTCGCACGGTCAATGTCTTGGTGGCGTCGTCGGCGGTGGCGATGACCTGATCACCGATGCTGAACCGGGTGGTGATGTTGTCCTGTCCGAACAATCCCGCGCCGAGGTCGACACCGTAGGTGTTCACAGCCACTTCGACACTCGTGCCGGATGCCCAATATTCTGCTGGGCGCCAACGGACTTCGCGTGCGCTGAGCCAGTAGAACGCTCCCTCGACGCGGGGGGTGGTGGTAACGGCGATAGCCTGTTGTGCGGCCGCGCGGTCGGTGATGTCTTCGTCGAAGCGGATCGCTATCGGCTGGCCCACACCCACAACGTCACCGTCGTTGGGCATCACGTAGGGCATCGTGAGATTCGTCGGCGACTGGGTCTGGAAAGTCATCCGCCGAGTGAGCGCGCCGGCAATCCCGAGTGCCTCGGCGGTCAACGTGTATCGCTTGTTGTAACCTAAGGGTTCGGCGCTGGACCACGTAACACCATCCGTACCGACCTGTCCGGCCACGGTCTTGCCTTGCGCATTGACCAACTCCACCGCGCCGAGCACGCCGTCGCCGGCGGTTACCGTCACCGGTGCATCGACGGGCACGCCGACTGCGCCGTCTGTTACTGACGACTGCAGCCACGGCTCGAGCAGATCGGCGTAGGGCTCGCCTTTCGCGGTGATCGACGCCGGTGCCTCTGCTGTCGTGATGGTCGCCGGATTCGCGCACGCCGCCGCGGCGAGGGTTGAGGCCACAAGCACTGCGATCGCTGCAGCGAGACGCCGGCGCCCAGGTGCAGTGAATTCGCGACTTGAACGCAAGGTCCGTGACATGTGGTCGGTTGGCACGAGACACCCTCCTTCGAATTCTCGGGATAGCACTGCGCGGCGTCACTGCTTCACCTCTCAGTGTCACGGCTCCGAATATGGCTGGGTTGGTCCTTTGGTGAAGATTCGGTAAAGGCGGCCAATGCTCCATCCGCTTCCCGTAGACAACACCGTTGCCATTTCGTAACCTAGTCGCGACCTACGTAGTAGTTACAGACTTCAATCGCGACGCGAAGGATCATCTGTTTGACTGTCGAACGCGTTGCCAAGGCGGCACGTGCGTGCGCTGGTAAAGGGCTACGCACCGCGGTATCGGTGATCCTGCTGCTCGCATGGGCGTCGAGCGCTGGGAACGCCGACCCCGCCGCGGACGCGTTGGCACGACTCAACGAGCTGTCCCGGGCGGCAGAGCAGACCACCGAGGCGATGAACTCCGCGCAGTTGGACCTCGAGGCGAAGCTCGCTGACCAACGCGCAGCCGACCTGCGACAGTCTGCCGACCAGGGGGCACTAGACGAGGCCAGGGGAGAACTGGACCGCTACCAGAGTGCGATCGACGGGGTAGCCGCCGCGATGTACGTGGGCGGACGCTCCGATGGCCTTTCGGCGGTGGTGGCCGCGGACTCCCCCCAGCAGGTGATCGATGAGCTGTCCGTCCAGCGGGTCATCGCGGAGGAGATGGCCATCCGCATGCAGGGATTCCGGCAGGCGCGCACACGGGCGGACGCGGCGGCGCGCGCCTCCACGGATTCGGCGGCGGCAGCGCGCAGTGCCGCCAAACAAGCCGCCGTGGTGCGCGCCCGGCTCCAAGCCAGGCAGAGCGACTTGATGCTGCAGGTCGAGGCGGTCAAGGCGCAGTACTCGGTATTGACGCCGGAGCAGCGCGCTGTGCTGGCCGATCCCGGCCCGCCGCCACCGGCGCCCGATCCCGAGCGGCCCTCGGATCCGGCTGTCATCGCCGCGCCTGCACCCGCCGATGTACCGGGAGGGCAGAACGAAGTCGTCGTTCAGGCCGCCCTTACTCAGTTGGGTAAGCCGTACTCCTGGGGCGCGACGGGCCCGGATGCCTTTGACTGCTCGGGGCTGATCCAGTGGGCGTTCCTGCAGACCGGTCGCAAGTTGCCACGCTCCAGTCAAGCGTTGGCCGACGGCGGTACGCCGATCACGCAGACCGACCTGCGCCCCGGTGACATCGTGACGTTCTACTCTGATGTCTCCCACGCGGGCATCTATATCGGCGAGGGCATGATGGTGCACGCGTCGACCTTCGGAACTCCGGTGAAGGTGGCGCCGATCTCGTCATCCCCGTTTCACAACGCCCGCCGCTACTAGTCGAGGCCCCCGGCGTTGCAGAACCGCGGCGGTCCGTCTTTACCGTTTCTTCACCGAACGCCGCGGCGACTCTTAGACGGTGCGGTCAAGCTGGTGTGTCGTACGAGTGCCGATCACGCGAAGCGAGATCAGCTCCTCGACGTCGAAATGCGATGTCGAGAAACGGATTACGGAGGACTCGAATGAACAACGTCAAGAAGACCGGATTGTTGGCCGCCGCTGCTGTGGCGGGCATGTTGACGGTAAGCGCGTGTAGCAACACTTCAACGAATCACGACATGTCGTCGATGAGCGGTTCGCAGACCTCGGCTGCGGCGGCCTCCTCCCCGTCGGGCGGCCAGACGGGGCAGACGCACAATGACGCCGACGTGGCTTTCACGCAGGGGATGATTCCGCACCATCAACAGGCGGTCGAGATGAGCGACCTGCTGCTGGGCAAGCAGGGCATCGATCCTGAGGTGGTGAGGCTGGCCAACCAGATCAAGGAGGCCCAGGGGCCCGAGATCCAGAAGATGCAGGGTTGGCTGGCCGACTGGGGCGTATCGACGACCACGTCCGCGATGCCGGAAATGTCCGACATGCCCGGGCACGACATGGGCAGTATGGGCGGTGGCATGATGTCCGAACAGGACATGGCAGCACTGCAGGATGCCCAGGGCGCCGAGGCGAGCAGGCTGTTCTTGACTCAGATGATCGAGCACCACAAGGGAGCCATCGCCATGGCTAAGACCGAGGTGGACCGTGGCCAGTTTCCGGCGGCTACCGAGATGGCGCGTTCCATCATGAGCTCCCAGCAGCAGGAGATCGACACCATGGACACCATATTGGCCGCGAAGTGAGACCACGGTGGCGCTGAGGGGAGCGTTGAGGGGGTCGTTTCTGGATGAGTCGCGGTTTAGCGGGGTGGGGGCCGCGGCGGCGCCAGCAGGAGCGGCAAACCGACGGTGACGGTCGTGCCCGTCCCGGTACCTTTGCTGGCGGCGCCGATGTGACCGCCGTGCGCTTCGACGAGCGCCTTGGCGATGGCCAGTCCCAGACCTGAACCCCCGTGGTTACGATCGCGGGCGGCGTCGGCGCGGTAAAGGCGTTCGAAGACGTGCGGCAGGTGCGCGTCGGCGATGCCCTCACCGTCGTCGGTTACGCGGATGACGAGGTGGGTGCCCACGGTGTCGGTGCGTATGTTCACGTGGCCCCCCTTGGGGGTGTGCCGCAACGCGTTGTCCAAGATGTTGACCAGCACCTGTGTGAGACGCTGCGGGTCCCCCCACACACTATGTTCAGACGCCGACAGATGTGTCGATAGTGACACGGCCTTGGCATGGTAGCGGTCGGTGACAGCGGCGACGGTCCGAGTGACCACGTCGGCGACATCAAGTTCGGTAAAGGACATCGTGGCCGCACTCTCCTCGGCCTGAGCCAGCGCGCCCAGATCGCCGGCGAAGCGCACCAGGCGGCGTGACTGGTCACGCAACATCGCGATGGTGTCGGGAGTCAGCGATCGCAGGCCGTCCTCGACGGCTTCCAGACAGGCTTCGAGAACGGCCACCGGAGTGCGGATTTCGTGGGCCAGGTCACCGAAGAGTTGACGACGCGTGGTGTCGATGGACTCAAGCTGGGCGGCCATCCGGTTGAAAGCTTCCGACAGCGCGTCGAAGTCCTCGCCGAGATTCTGCGGGGCCACCCGGACGTCGTATCTTCCCTCCGAGACGGCGCTGGCAGCGGCCGCGACCGCGGTTACCGACCGCTGCAGCCGACGGCTGACGTAGAGCGTCACTGCGAACGCGGTGATTGCCGAGACCGCTACGGCGCCACCGACGGAGAATACCGTCGCGTACAGGTAGGCCTCTTCGGCGTGCAGCTGCTCAGCCGAGCCCGCCGACACGCCGGCCTGATGTAGGTGTTCGCGGAACAGAGGTGGTCCGACGACGGCGGCGACCACCCAGGTGGTGACCGCTCCCGCTAGTAGGACCGCCGTCTGGGCGATGAGCAACCGCATACCGATGCTCGGTCGCCGGCGAAGTGCAGTGGCGATCATCGAAGGCTGCCCATCCGATATCCGACACCGCGCACGGTAATGATGAAGCGCGGTGCGGCGGGGTCGTCGCCGAGTTTGCGGCGTACGTGTCCGACGTGGACATCGACGAGGTGGTCGTTGCCCACCCAGGGGCCGTCGCGCACGATTTCGAGCAGTTGGCGGCGGTTCATCACTGTGCCGGGCCGCGCCGACAGGGCGGCCAGCAAATCGAATTCGGTGCGGGTCAGGGGGATCGGCTCGTCTTCGAGGTACACCTCGCGCGCGGCCAGGTCGATGCGCAGCGGGCCAAAAGTCAGCGGCGCCGGGATGTCGGAGGCCACTGCGGTGGCGGCGGCGGGAGCCGAGCGTGGTCGGCGCAGCATTGCCCGGATCCGGGCGACCAGTTCGCCGGAGCTGAACGGTTTGGTGATGTAGTCGTCAGCGCCCACGCTGAGTCCGATAATTGTGTCCAGTTCGCTGTCGCGTGCGGTGAGCATCACGACGTAGGCGTCGGAGAACGTGCGGAGCTGACGGCACACCTCCAGTCCGTCCATGCCGGGCAGGCCCAAATCGAGGATCACGACATCGGGGTCGTGCTCACGCGCCAGGATTACCGCGGTGGCACCGTCGTAAGCCACGCGCGTGTCGAACTGCTCCCGGACGAGGTAACTGGCCACGATCTCGGCCAGGGCGGCTTCGTCGTCGACAACCAACGCCCGAAATCCCGGCGAGCGGTCGTCGCTGCGCGCTGAGGTATCTTTCATGCCGTTCATGGTGCCGGTTGCGACCGCGTTCGTGTCGTGCGGCGCGATCTTCAACGAACCTTCACACGACCAATACCGGTTTCGCCGATTACGTCACGCACCGTCGTCACATGAGCACGCTGACGATGGCCGGCCATGTGGCGCACGGGGTGTCCGGTGGTGACTGGCACAGCTGGCTGGTGATGCTCGGCGTACTCGTGGCCTGCTGGACGGTGGCACTCCTGGCGACGACGGCGTTGTTCGCCGGCCCCACCCACGCCCGTCGGCCGCACACGCGGGGTGGAACCGACCACGGCGTGGAGGATGTGGCGAGCATGCACGTGGTGCACGGCCGACGTCATGTCTGACACTTATCGGTTTACCCGACGGTCGTTTCTCGCTGCCGCAGCGACCGCGGCCGGCGGTGCCGCGCTTGCGTCATGCAGCACAAAGGGTAGCTCGGTGGGGCCCGACAACGCGATCGCCGCGGCCGAGGCGCGCCGTCCGCACAGCGGCCGGACAGTCTCGGCGACGCTGACTGCCGAGTCGACCCGTGTGGACCTCGGAGGCCGTGTCGCCCGATCGCTGGCCTACAACGGAACGGCGCCGGGACCCCTGCTGCGGGCTTCAGTGGGCGACGAGGTCGCGGTCACGGTGCGCAATCGGCTGCCGCGCACTACGTCGGTGCACTGGCACGGCATTGCGATGCGCAACGACATGGACGGCGCTGCCCCGGCGACGCCGGACATCGCCGCCGGCACCGACTTCACCTACCGCTTTTCGGTGCCACATCCGGGCACGTACTGGGCGCATCCACACACCGGACTGGACGCCGACACCGGACTGTACTTCCCCGTCATCGTCGACGATCCGAGGGATCCGGGAGATTACGACGCCGAGTGGATCGTGATGCTCGACGACTGGACCGATGGCGTCGGATCCAGTCCCGCGCAGATCTTCGACGGGTTGCGCACAGCAATGTCGCCGGGCCACGACATGTCGGGGTCCAATGACATGCCGGACATGGAAACGGGCACCGTCGAGGGTGTCGGCGGGACGTCCAAGAGTGCGCTTCTCGGCGGTGACTCCGGTGACGTGTCCTATCCGTACTATCTCGTCAACGGCCGAGTCGTCGATGCTCCCAGCGTGTTTCGGGCGAAACCGGGACAGCGGGTCAGGATCCGGATCATCAACGCGGCATCCGACACGGCGTTCCGGGTCGCCGTTGCAGGGCATCAGTTGACCGTGACCCACACCGACGGGTTCCCCGTGGAGCCCACTGATGTCGATGCAGTGCTGATCGGGATGGGGGAGCGTTACGACGTGCGGCTCACCGCCGGGGACGGGGCGTTCGCCCTGGTCGCCCTCGCCGAGGGCAAGAACGCCATGGCGCGCGCCCTGCTCGTCACCGGCGCAGGCGACCCGCCGCCGGCAGATTTGCAGCCGCCAGAATTGAAAGGTCGTGTCGCCACGGTCGGCGACTTCACCGCCACCACCGCCGCGGCGCTGGTCCCCGCGGCCGCCGACGTGCGACTACCCGTCGACCTGGCCGGTTCAATGTCGCCCTACGAGTGGACGATCAACGGGCTGCCGTTCTCCCGGACCGCTCCGTTGCAGGTGCGCTCAGGGCAGCGCGTCGAGATGACGTTTAACAACACGTCGACGATGTGGCATCCCATGCACTTGCACGGTCACACCTTCGAGGTTCTCACCGCCGACGGGAGGCCCGGCGCACGCAAAGACACCGCGATCGTGCTCCCCGCCCAGCGGCTTCGGGTGGCGTTTGTTGCCGACAACCCCGGTCAGTGGATGCTGCACTGCCACAACACCTATCACCAGGACGCCGGGATGATGACCCGGCTCGACTACACCGGCTGAACAGCGGTGCACAGCCGTCTTCGACGCGCCGAGTATTGATGTTTTTAGTGGATAGACAGTGGGTCCGCGTCCTTGCGGACACCACGTCGAGAGCGAGGGGTCGGATGTCGTCGCATCGCCGCAGGATCGGGGAGCTGGTCTTGACCGCTGCGTTGGTGATCATCGGCGTCTTTGAGGGCGTGCTCAGGGCGTGTCTCGTGCGCTGCCCGGGCTGCGTCGTGCCGACGGCGCGGTTGCGGCAATTGCCGTCATGACGGTGAAGGGCAACCTGCACAGGAAGGCTGGCTCAGCAGACAATTCGATGATCGAACCTATCGGTGTCGGAACCGCTGCGGCCGGCGGCACGCGGGCGTCGACGCGCTGCGAGACCTGCTGGCCGACAGTGACGATCCGGAGGCTGCTCTGCTGCAGTTCGCGCGTGCGGCCACCGACGCGGAGTCCCGCACGTTGAATCGTCGAGGGCTGAAGGAACGGCGGGCCACCCAATGACCGGCCTCATGTGGTGGTCGGTCGTGGGCGTGCTGATGGCGGCGGCATGGCCGCCAGCGCTGCGCTGGTTGACCCGCCGTGGCGCCGACGCGGGCATGCTGCTGCTGGCGTGGGCGGTGTCGGTGTGCCTCACGCTGTTCGCCATCGCGCTGCCGGGACTGGCTCAACTGAGAGATAGACACAGCTGTCGGGGTGATCAGTGGTGGACTCATCGCGTTCGCCGCGGCGCGCGGCGGATGGCTTCTCGCCATCGCGGGCCGGCACCGCCGGCGACTGCACGCCCTGCACGCCGAACTGGCGTGGATGCTGCACGGCAGTGCTCCGCGCGCCGACGGCGTGCTGTGGCTGCCCAACTCCGAGCAACACGCCTACAGCCTCGCCGGTGACCCGCCACTGGTGGTCTTGAGCACCGGGTGTGCTCGAGTGCCTCGACGACACCGCGGTGCGCGCGGTAGTGGCCCACGAACGAGCCCACCTGCAACGGCGCCACCATCTGCTGATCACGATGGCACATGCTGTCGCCGCTGGGCATCGCCGGTGACTGCGTGCAACTGAGGCTAGCGCGCCTGTCCGGCCAGCGTTCGCCGCGCGCCCGAGGATGCGCCGCCTCGGCCGCCGGGGGCACCGCGGCGCTACTGGCGGTGACGGCGGTGATCGTCGTGGCAGTTCTGACCACCGCGCTGGCGTTGTGCACCGTGCGGTGATCATCGCGGCACCCGTTGCGCCGCGAGCAGAACCGGAACACTGAAGATTGCGTCGGCAGCCGCGTGTGCGACGCACCGCACGCCGTGAGTCCCCATCAGCCGTGTGCGCCGCAGGACCCATTGCGGCATTGGGGGTTCCGATGAATGGCACCGGACCAAAACAGGTGCTGCTCGACGGAAGTCCGGGGCCGCGACCTTGGCCGGCGTCGCGTGTCGGGCTGAAAGGGCGGTCCCGGTCGCCACCGCACTGCCGGAGCTACTACGGTGATCGACGGTTTACCTGCGTACTGATGAGGTGCCGAGGCGCGCCGCTGACGGTGACGCGCGCTCATCGCCGCGCGTCACCACCTGTCGCGGTCGCGACGACGAGGTAGGCTGCCCGGCAACGACGGTGGAGGTGCGCGGTGAGAGTTCGAGGGTTCGGCGAGCTGGAAGCCGCGGTGATAGATCGGGTGTGGGATCACGATCCCTACACCGTCACGGTGCGCGAGATCTTCGAAGAGATGGCCGAACAGCGGCACATCGCCTACACCACGGTGATGTCGACGATGGACAACCTGCACACCAAGGGCTGGCTGGACCGCGAGCGCGACGGCCGCGCCTACCGCTACTGGGCAGTGATGACCCGCGAGGAGCACACCGCCCGATTGATGCGCGAAGCACTCGACGGCGGCGGCCGTTCTGAACTGGTGCTCAACCACTTCATTGAACAGATCGGGCCCGAGGAATCCGAAGGGTTGCGATCGGCCCTGCGCCGGTTGTCGAGACGCTCTACCAAAGCCAAGCGCCAGTGAGCCTGGCAGCCTGCCTTCTGCTCTACAGCGCAGCGGTACTGCTCGTGGGCCCGCCCGCGCTGCGCGCACTGACGCGGGCGGGACGCGCGCCCCGTCTGGGGGCCGCGGCATGGCTCACCGCCATGCTCAGTGTGCTGGCGACGTGGCTGATCTCGGCGGTTCTGATCGTGATCGACGAGGTCGCGCACTGGAGCCGGCGACACTCGTTCATCGACTCGTGCATCGAGATGCTGTGCCGGGTCCTGGCGGGCCGGTCGGGCGATGCACCACGCTGGGTCCTTCTGCTGAGTGCCGGAGCCATTATCGTCGCCGTCGTGTTCATCACAGCGCAGCTGATGCGCACCGCGAGCCGACTACGGAGGCAGGCTCACGGCCACGCTCACGGCATCCGCCTGGTAGGCCGACCGATCCTGGAACAGAACACCTTCGTCGTCGACGCCGAGGTGCGCGCCGCCTACTGCGTGGCCGGCAAGCCGTCGACGATCGTGGTCACCAGCGCCGCGGTTTCCGCCCTCGACGAGCGCGAGATGAGTGCGGTGCTCGCCCACGAGTGGGCGCACGTACGCGGACACCACTTGGAGGTGACCATCCTGGTGCGCGCGATCGCGTCGGTGCTGCCCCGGCTGGCACTGATGCGCGACGGCGCGCTCGAGGTGACGAGGCTGTTGGAGATGTGCGCCGATGACGCCGCAGCGAAACGGCACGGACGCCACGCCGTGCTGGACGGGCTGCTCACACTGGCCGGAGCGGCACCCGCGACGGCGCTAGGTGCCGCCGATGTCGCCGTGGTCAGTCGCGCGGAGCGCTTGACGTCGCCGCCCGCCGACGGCGTGCGGCGTCTCGACGCCATGCTGGCCGGCATCGCGGGTCTCATCGCCCTGGCACCCTTGGCCGCACTGTCAATGGCCGCCTCCGGCGTGCTGGTCTGCACCTGATGAAACCGAGGTGGTCGGCGACGCCGAGACCGTTGTGACGCAAGCTCACCGGGCCGTTTGGCTCGCCCGACGTGTCGGAGTCAGACGGACGCCGGGTTGGGTCACGCGGTGTCGAGGAGGTGGCGGCGAGGGGCGGCCGGGGCGTTCGGGCGGATGAACCTCCGACGGGGCGATCACACGACGTGGCTCGGTCTCTGACGGTGGCCGCGGGTGCTCAGCGCGCCGGCCGATCAGCCATTGGGGCACGAAATCAGTTAGCGGGCCGAGCATTTCCTCGACCAACGCGTCGTAAATGGGCGTTGCGGACTGCATGATCTCCTCGGTTGGGTGGCGATCAGGTCACTCGATGATGCGCGTCACATAGGGAGTCATTCCCGACAGGCGAACCGGAGAGATCTTGATCGGCACACCGGTCTGCTGAGCCTCCAGCATCTGACCGTTTCCGAGGTAGAGCGCCTCGTGCTGGCTGCCGCCGGGGCCCCAGAACAACAGGTCGCCGCGCCGCGCCTGTGACGGAGGAACCTTGCGGCCGGCGTTGTACTGATGACCGGACCACCGCGGCAGCAGAATGCCGACGCCGGCGAAGGCATAGCGGGTCAGTCCGGAACAGTCGAAACCGACCGTGCCGGCACCCTGGTCTATGCCGCGGCTGGGTCCGGTAAGGCTGCCGCCGCCCCAGGAGTAGGGCACTCCGAGTTGGGTGCCCGCGCGGCGGATCACGTACTCGATGGCCCGGCTTCCCGACACGCGGCCAGATGCCAGCGGACCGGCGGTGGGCTCAGCACCGCCCAACCCCAGACTGCGCAGGAAGTTGCGGCCGAGATCCATCGTGGTCTGGGTGGCTATCGCGGTGGCGCGCAGCGAGGCGTTGGCGATGGCGAGCGGATCACCCGGCGCGCCCGCACTCGCGATCTTGGGCAGGCTCGGATCCCAGGTTCCATCGGCGGGTTCGGCGGCTGCGGGCGCGGAGAAGGCCACGGTCAGCACCGCCGCGGCCGAACAGCTCAGCACCTTCCGCCGGGATAGTTTGGTGGACACGGTCCTCACCTTCTCGATCGTCGGCCAGTGCTGGGCACGGGCGGGATCCCGCGACGATCTGCGGCAACGCGCCAACGGACTCGCCGCATACCTACGTAATAGGGCAGTACGTACGTACCACGTTCTGGTATCAAACGCTAACATCGTTCACGGGGGATGACTTGCGCCTCTCGTCTCGCTTCCGTAACAAATTCGCCGTCGCCGGGTGCGTTGCGCGCGAGCGGTTCCGGACGGCTGCGGACCCCGGGTTCGTCCGTACCCAGCGGGTCGACGCGCGAGGTGGTGACCGGTGGCGATATGCGCGGTGAGCGACACACCATACTGTGAAGCACATATGTAGCTACGTAGTAGGGCAGTATGTAGGGATGCGTGACCGTTCAATGACGGCGATACCGGCCCCGACGATGCTGCTGATCGTTGGCGACCACCTCAGATGGATCGAGGCCGTCGCCGACCATTTCCGCGCCGATGAGGTGTCCCTGGTGGTGGCCGACGACGCCGGTGAGGCGGTCGGGGTCGCTCACCGCCTGCGGCCCGGATTCGTTGCCCTCGATGTGGATTCGCTGGGGGGGACGGTGATGCAGGTGTGCCGGGGAATCCGCGACGTCTGCGACGCCCACGTCACGATGCACTCGAGTGCCGACAACGAGAGCGTCGTCGTTGCGGGCCTGCGGGCAGGCGCCGACGACGTCCTCACCGGACCACGCAGTAGCCGTGAACTCGCGGCGCGGGTGCGGGCCGCGCTGCGACGTTGGACCGCCACCGAAGCGCGCGTTGAGCGTGGCGACGCTGCGCCGCCACGCTATTCGTACGGATCGCTGTCGATCGACGTTGGTCTACGTGAAGTGCGGGTCGCCGATGAGCGCATCGGGTTGACCCGCACTCAGTTCGACATCTTGGTCGAACTGGCCCGGCGTCGCGGTGCGGTGGTGACGCGCCGAGATCTCACGGAGGCCGTCTGGGGGCCGCGGTCGAACGCCACCGCCGACCGGGTCGGCGTGCACATCGGTGCGCTACGGCGTCGGCTGGGAGACGATCCTGACGATCCCGAACTGGTACTGAACGTGCGCGGCGTCGGATACCGCCTGGCCGTCGCGTAGCACGTAAGGTCGTCCAGCGCGGTCACCATCCAATGATGCAGGTGTGGCGCGATCATTGTGTGGCTGCGTGCGCTCGTCTCGACGGCGCCTGATACCGCCGAAATCCGGTGGGGAGTAGGGCGTTCTATCACGGCTGCAGGTGTGGTGGTTTCGCGCCGTCGCCAGCGGCCTCGACGTTCACCGTCCGCCTCGGGACGCGCGGCGCAGTGCGCGGCAGATGGTGTCGGACTCCTCGGTGCCGATCTGCTCCAAGAAGTACTTGAGCACGAGGTCGGGTCGCCCGCCACCGGCTAACGCGGCGCTCATGAGTTGCGCGCTGTGCTCCTCGCGGGTCAACCTCGCCCGGTACCGGTAAGCTCGCCCCTCGCGCTCCCTGGTCAGACACCCCTCGGTGTGGAGGTTGTCCACGGTCGACATGACCGTGGTGTAGGCGATGTCCCCGCTGGACCGCGCGGACCGACATCGAGTTCAAGTCCGCAGGTCGAGTGCTGACCCATTGTGAGATGACAACCCACGGGCTAGTATTTGCATACCACCGGGGGGTATAACAGTCGGCGGAAGGGTTGGATGCAAATGGGCGAGAAGGTGCGCCGGATGCTCCGTAGTGCGACGGCGCGGTCGGTCGCCAAGTGCATTGCTCTGTGTGCGCTGGGCGGCATCACCAGCGGGCGCCGTGCCATCGCGGCGGACAAGGGAAAGTCCTGCTGCGGCTGACGGCTGCGCGATGGGCGGCGGTCGCTAACAGAAGCGCCACAGCATCACCGGTGACAGGCGGACCATCAAATCGCCCTAGGTGGCTATTTGAGGTTGCTTCGCCGCTGCGTTTGGTGGGGCTGAGTTTCCGGGTCGGACGTGGTGGCGAGAAATTCCTCGATTTCCGAGGCGAAGGCATGTGCCATGTCGTCAGCGTTGACCAGCAGGTCGGACATGGTGGCCCGCGCCAAAAATTCCATCGGACGGACGTCGGCGAGCGAACGCGCCAAGTGCGTGGGATGACGTGTGTCATCGCCGGCAATGATGAGGGTCGGAGTGTCGATGCGCCGGAGTTCTTCGACTATCGCGACGGCGCGGTCATTGCCGATTGCCACTGCGGCAGCCGCGCTTTGGGCGTCAGCGCGCGGAATAGCCTCGGTGACGAGGTTAGTTATGAGCGGCTGGAGGTGAGGAATGAACAGCTCCCACGCGGCCTGTAAGCCGCGAGAGCGGGCGCGATCGGCGAACTGGCTCGTCAGCCTTTTGTCTGCGGCTTTTTTCCCTGTCGTCTTCAATAGCTTCAGCGCTGATGACGACTGCCGACCGGGCGATTCGGGGATGTTGGAGGCATGATCGCCTTGGTGTCCGTGACGTATTGATCCCACCGGTGCAACGCCGGGTCGGGGCAACGCGATGCTCCGTACCCTCGAATGTCTGGCAGCGCAACGCGATACCGACCAGCAAGGCGGCCGGCAAGCCGACACATGCTGTGGTGATCGGGCAGCCCACCGCCGTGCAACATGATGACCAGCTTGCCGTGGCCGACGACCTCGCCCATCAGTGGCCAGCCATCGTTCCCGACGTGCAACGTTCGCATCACCAACCGTCTCGCCCTTCGTAGGGATACCCCGATAAGCATTGACGGTCATCAAAGCCGCGGAGAACTGCCCCTTGTGCCGTACCCCGTGGGGGTATAGCCTAGGTACACATACCCGGTAGGGGTATAAACGGTAAGCGAAGTTAGGAGTTCAGTCATGGGTACGAGCAAGTACGCCGTCACGGGGATGAGCTGCGGGCATTGCGAGGCATCCGTACGCGAGGAGGTCGGCGGCGTCGCCGGGGTCCGAGATGTCGAGGTAAGCGCCAAGACCGGCGCGCTAACCGTGACATCTGACGGGTCTGTCGATGACGCGCAGGTTGTGGCTGCCGTAGCCGAGGCCGGCTACTCGGCGGTGCGGGTCGCATGAACGCCGCGGGACGACTGGCCGCCTTCTGCGTGGTAATGGTCGTAGCTTTCGGTGCCGCCTACGCCACCGCGGCGGCCGTCGTTCCCGCCCCCGCAGCCCAAGGGAACGCCAGCTCGACGGCAAAACCTCTCGCCAGCAACGAGCCGCCGGCGCCGGGCGCCATGCCGGTCGGGGACCCCGCAGGGTTGTCGCTCGCTCGGGACGGTTATCAGCTGCTGCCGGTGCGAGCGCCACGCACCGTCGATGCCCGAGGCATCCTGAGCTTTTCGATCCTGGACTCCTCGGGAGAGCCGCTGCGGGACTACGACACCGTTCACGACAAGCAGTTACACCTGATCGTCGTGCGTTCTGACGGAAGTCATTACGCCCATGTGCATCCGATCCTGGATCCCCGAAGCGGCACGTGGTCCATTCCGTGGACCTGGAAAGCCGCAGGCAGCTACCGGGTCTTCGCGGACTTCGCGCCCACGGGCGGGAGCCAGCGCACGCTCACTCGTACCGTTGAGGTGGCTGGAACATTTGCGCCCTTGCCGGCTTCAGACCCGCGCACGGTGGACCGGGTCGGCGGATACACCGTAGAGCTACAGGGAACCATGACCGCGGGGACATCAGCACAGCTCACCGCCCGCATCACCCGCGACGGCCAGCCCGTGACCGCGTTGCAACCGTATCTGGGTGCGTTCGGGCACCTTGTCGCGCTCCGTGAAGGCGACCTTGCCTACCTGCATGTACATCCCGAAGGCGCTGTGCCGTCACCGGGGGACCACGGTGGACCAACGGTGCCGTTCGCGGCCACCGCACCCACCGCCGGCCGTTACTTGCTTTATCTCGACTTCCAAATACAGGACACAGTGCACACCGCGACATTCGCTGTTGATGCCACCCGCAGCGGCCTCGGCGCTACCGCACCGACAGCAGATCCGGATCACAGCGCCGGCCACAGCGGGCACTGACCGCGATACCGGCCCCCAGAAAAAAGGAGCATCCATGACGACATCGACACCGGTGTCCGCCGCGAGCATCGAGCTGAAGATCGGCGGCATGACGTGCGCCTCCTGCGCGAACCGAATTGAGCGCAGACTCAACAAGATCGACGGCGTCACCGCCTCGGTCAACTACGCGACCGAAAAGGCCGCTGTGGCGGTGCCCGACGGGTATGACCCGACGCAGCTGATCACTGCGGTGGAAGCGACCGGCTACACCGCCACACTGGCCGGGAGCACAGTAGAGACCACCGATGACACCTCCGCGAGCGAAGCCGACCCCGAACTGCTCGCGCTGCGTCACCGCCTCATCGCGGCCACCGCGTTGTCGGTGCCGGTCATCGCGATGGCGATGATCCCGGCCCTGCAATTCACCTACTGGCAGTGGGCATCACTGACTTTGGCAGCCCCGGTCGTCCTGTGGGCAGCCTGGCCGTTTCACCGTGCGGCGTGGGCCAACCTGCGCCACGGCAGCGCCACGATGGACACGCTGATCTCGATGGGCACCCTAGCGGCGTTCCTGTGGTCGCTCTACGCGTTGTTCCTCGGAACCGCAGGCGCGGCCGGAATGACGCACCCCTTCACGCTGACCTTGGCCCCCTCCCATGGCGCAGCCAACATCTACCTCGAAGTAGCCGCGGGGGTGACGACCTTCATCCTGGCCGGTCGCTACTTCGAGAAAAGGTCCAAGCGCCAGGCCGGCGCCGCGCTGCGCGCACTGTTGGAGCTGGGCGCTAAAGAAGTCTCGGTACTGCGCGACGGCACCGAAACCAAAATCCCCGCCGACCAGCTTGCCGCCGGCGACGAATTCGTCGTACGACCGGGGGAAAAGATCGCCACGGACGGCGTGGTGGTGTCCGGCACCTCAGCAGTTGACGCGTCCATGCTGACCGGCGAATCCGTCCCGGTCGAAGTCGGCACCGGCGACAACGTGGTGGGCGCCACGGTCAACGCCGGTGGCCGCCTGGTCGTGCGCGCCAGCCGTGTCGGTTCCGACACCCAGCTGGCTCACATGGCGAAACTGGTCGAGAACGCCCAAACCGGCAAAGCGGAAGTGCAGCGCCTGGCCGACCGGATCTCCGGGGTCTTCGTGCCGATCGTGATCGCCGTCGCGGTGATCACCCTCGGCGCGTGGCTCGGGGCTGGTTTCCCCGTCGCCGCCGCGTTCACCGCGGCCGTCGCGGTCCTGGTGATCGCCTGCCCGTGCGCGCTCGGACTGGCCACCCCCACCGCGCTGCTCGTGGGAACCGGTCGGGGCGCACAACTGGGCATTCTGATCAAAGGACCCGAGGTGCTGGAGTCCACCCGCACCGTGGACACCGTGGTACTGGATAAGACGGGCACCGTCACCACCGGGAAAATGGCCCTCGTCGACGTGGTCACGGCGCCGGGAACCACCCGCGGCGACCTGCTACGGCTGGCCGGTGCCATCGAAGACGCCTCCGAACACCCCATTGCCCAAGCGATCGCTATCGCGGCAAGAGACGAGACCGGAACACTTCCCACGGTCGAGGAATTCGCGAACGTGCAAGGCAAGGGCGTGCAGGGCGTCGTTGACGGGCACGCCGTCGTCGTCGGCCGAGAGACCTTGCTGGCCGACTGGGCACAACACCTCGATCCCGACTTGGTGCGGGCCAAGGCTCACGCCGAAACTGAGGGAAAGACCGTCGTCGCTGTCGGCTGGGATGGACAGGCCCGCGGCATCCTGGTCATCGCCGACACCGTCAAACCCACCAGCGCGCAGGCCATTGCGCAACTGAAGCAACTCGGGCTGACCCCTGTGCTGCTGACCGGAGACAACGAGGCCGTCGCCCGCCGCATCGCCGAGGACGTCGGAATCGACACCGTCATCGCCGAGGTCATGCCCGAAGGGAAGGTGCAGGTGATCACCAGGCTGCAGGCCGAAGGCAAGACCGTCGCGATGATCGGCGACGGTGTCAACGACGCTGCGGCTCTGGCTCAGGCCGACCTCGGTCTGGCCATGGGTACCGGCACCGACGTGGCGATCGAGGCTTCCGACATCACCCTGGTTCGCGGCGATCTGCGCAGCGCCGTCGACGCAATCCGGCTATCCCGCAGGACATTGTCAACCATCAAGACCAACCTGTTCTGGGCGTTCGCCTACAACGTCGCTGCCATCCCCGTGGCCGCCCTGGGCATGCTCAACCCCATGCTCGCCGGCGCGGCGATGGCCTTCTCCAGTGTGTTCGTCGTCACCAACAGCCTGCGCTTACGCGGATTTGCCAGCACCTTCAACCAGACAGACAGCGATAGAAAGGACAGTCGTCGTGACTGAACAACTGCAACGGGCCGGCTGCTGCTGCGCCGATGGCGAGGACAAGGCTGCGGCAGTAGCAGACATCCCTACTGCACCGAACCTGCTGGATATCGACTGGAGCAGCGCCGCCGCACCTCGACCTTCGAGCGTGAAAGCGAGGAATCAATGACCACCACAGACGGTACGGGCCAGTGCGCGACGACCGATGTCGGCCACCACGGCTACATCACGGACAAAGAGCGGTATCTCGCACGGCTCAAGCGGATCGAGGGCCAAGCCCGCGGAATCAGCCGGATGATCGAGCAGGACCGCTACTGCATCGACATCCTCACCCAGGTCGACGCTCTGACCAAAGCCTTGCAAGGGGTAGCACTCGGACTGCTCGACGACCACCTGCGCCATTGCGTCGCAAACGCCGCCGCCGCGGGCGGCCCCGCGGCAGACGCGAAACTGACCGAAGCAACCGAGGCGATCGCGCGGCTGGTGCGCTCCTAGCGTTTGCGAACCGCCCCAATGCCGCCGCGATCTACTCAAGGACACACATGACACACCACCCCGACCCCTCCGAAGCGACCCCCCACGCTGATCGGCACGCCGAACATGGCGGTCACCACGACCACGAGGCACACGCGGCAGCCGACACGGAACAACACCACCAAGGGCACGGGGGTCACGGCGGCCATGGTGACCATGTCGCTCAGTTCCGAAAGCTGTTCTGGGTCAACATGATCATCGCCGTTCCGGTCGTGGCGTTCTCATCGATGTTCGCCATGCTCGTCGGCTACGACATTCCGCGTTTCACAGGTGCACAGTGGGTCGCACCCGTATTCGGCACCGTCATGTTCATCGTGGGCGGGCGCCCCTTCCTCACCGGCGCCGTCAGCGAAATCCGCACCCGCAAACCGGGAATGATGCTGCTGATCGGATTGGCCATCACAGTCGCGTTCCTCGCGTCGTGGGGTGCGAGCTTGGGCTTGCTGCACCACGAACTTGAATTTTGGTGGGAACTGGCCCTGCTCATCGTCATCATGTTGCTGGGGCACTGGGTGGAAATGCGCTCACTGGCCCAGACAACATCGGCGCTAGACACTTTGGCTGCCCTGCTGCCCGACGAAGCAGAGAAGGTCGAAGGCGAGCACACAGTCACAGTGTCCCCGGCAGAGCTGCGGGTCGGCGATGTGGTGGTGATTCGCCCGGGTGGAAGCGTTCCCGCCGACGGGACCATCGTCGACGGGCGCGCGGACATCGACGAGTCGATGGTCACCGGTGAATCCCGACCGGTCAGTCGCAGCGTCGGCGATGGCGTCACCGCAGGCACGGTGGCCACCGATTCCGGTCTGCGCGTACAGATCACCGCGACCGGCGACGATACCGCCCTCGCCGGTATCCAACGCCTGGTGACCGAAGCGCAGAACTCATCCTCACGAGCCCAACGCCTGGCCGACCGCGCCGCCGGCTGGTTGTTCTGGTTCGCGGTCGCCACCGCGGCCCTCACCGCGCTCGTTTGGGCCATCGTCGGGGACCCAGACGCTTCGGTCGTTCGCGCCATCACCGTCCTCGTGATCGCCTGCCCCCACGCGCTGGGCCTGGCCATCCCACTAGTCGTGTCCATCGCCACCGAACGGGCCGCCCGCGGCGGCGTGCTCATCAAAGACCGGCTCGCATTAGAGGGCATGCGCACCGTGAACGCGGTGCTCTTCGACAAGACCGGCACCCTGACAAAAGGCGAGCCCATTGTCACAGCGGTGCAGACCGTCGCCGACCACGATGAAGCAACCGTCCTCGCGCTGGCCGCCGCGGCAGAAACAGACAGTGAACACCCACTGGCCAAAGCCATCGTCAAAGCCGCCACCGACCGAGGTCTCAATGTTCCACGCGCCAGCGGCTTCACATCCTCGCCGGCCGTCGGCGTCACCGCGTCCATCGACGGCCATCAAGTACGGGTGGGCGGCCCTCGACTGCTCGAAGAACTCGGTGAACCCGAAATCGAAGCAGCCGAGCAATGGCGCGCCCACGGCGCCATCATCCTGCACGTGGTCCGCGACGGGGTCGTCATCGGTGGTCTGAGCCTGGCCGACGAGGTACGCCCAGAATCTCGCGAGGCCGTCGATGCGCTGCACAAGCTCGGCGTCGAAGTCGTCATGATCACCGGCGACGCCGAAGCTGTCGCCAACACCGTCGGACAGGAACTAGGCGTCGACCGAGTCTTCGCCGGCGTCCGCCCAGAAGACAAAGCATCCAAAGTGGCGGCACTGCAGCACGAAGGCAAGAAAGTCGCCATGGTCGGCGACGGAGTCAACGACGCTCCCGCACTTGCGCAGGCCGACGTCGGCATCGCCATCGGCGCCGGAACCGATGTCGCGATCGCCTCCGCCGGAGTCATCCTCGCCAGCTCAGACCCGCGTTCGGTGCTCTCGGTGATCGAACTGTCCCGCGCCAGCTACCGCAAGATGAAACAGAACCTCTGGTGGGGCGCAGGCTACAACCTCATCTCGGTACCGCTGGCCGCCGGGATCCTGGCGCCCGTCGGCTTCGTACTGCCGATGTCAGTCGGCGCCATTCTCATGTCGCTGTCGACCATCGTCGTGGCGCTCAACGCACAGGTATTGCGGCGTCTGGACCTTCGACCCGAAGCCAGCGCCCAGGCCGTATTGCAGCGCTAGCCCCATCATGGTCCGCCAGCATCCCGAAGCCCCACAGCCCGAAGCAGGCTGCTGCGGTATCGCTAGTGTTCGTGGCTGGTGTCATCGTGCAGGGGCTGTGCCGGCGCTTCGATAATCGGCGGTGCCGCCGGCGAGACGGTGGCTTCGCCAGGCGGCGGGGCCTGCGGCGGCTCGACTGGCCTGACGTTCAGCGGAACGACCGGCGCCGGGCCGGGCTCGTGGCCGTGATGCCCCTCGGCGGAGCCGGCTTCGGTTCCGTGATGGCCGGCACCGGCCTCCGCAGGACCGTGATGATCGCCATGGCGCTGACCTGAAACGACGCCCACCGTCGACGCCAGCGCGACAACACTGACCGCTCCTAGTAACACCCCAGCACTCGTCAGCGCCGAAACCGGTTCGCCCTGCAACCCGCGATACCAGATCCAGCCAGCACCCATCACGATGTAGATCTGAAGCAACAAAGCACACAAATCAGCGCCCTGAACCAATTCCGGCTGACCGGCATGCGGACCGAACGGCGCGCCCACCGTGCGGGACAGAGCCCACAAGGCCACGGCCCCCACGTTGAGCAAGATCCCTGCAGCCAGTACCGGGGTGGTAGTCCTGACAAGCACCGCACGTGCCCAAACCAGCTGAAGCACAGCCAGTGCACCGAAAAACAGCCCCGACAGCGGCCATTGCTGCCAATGCGCCGGCACCACCGCAAAATGAACGATTGCGACCCCAAGAGAAGCTAGTGCGGCGCAACGAGCAGCCAACCTGCTGTCGGTTCTGGGAGCCGCCTTGATAGCCACCGTCCGATGATGGCACCACCATCACGGCAACCCAGCTAGGCGACACCACATCTCAACCTGACCGAGATTCTTCTGTCACGGGGCTGACGTCTACCGTGCCTCGGTTCTCGGCGGCACAAACGCCAGCCGCGCAGCGGCACGTTACTTGTCGCCACCGCACGTCATCGTCTGTTGGCGTCGCTTACCTGGGGCCACATCTTCATCAGATCTTTATGAGAAGTCGGACCAACCCATACTCGGGTGACTAACGCTGGGGCAGTGAACTTCCGCAGCGTGCGGCCGTTCATACGCGCCAGGCTGGTGGCGATGCCTTATGAAGTCGGGACTGAAGGCTTCGGCTTGCCATTGGTGGTCACAGCGACTTACTGGTTGACGCGTTCTCACTCGTACGGAAGGACACTCACCATGCGGTTCCGCGCCTCCCTGTCAACATTCGTCTTCGCGACGATTTTCGCTGTGTCGGCCGCTCTCGCTCCACCGGCTGTTGCCGCGATGGCTTGCGATCATCAATTCGGCTCGCCTCACCAACTGACCGACGCTGGAGGCGCTGTCGTCCAGGAGTGGATCGTCAGTGATCTTCGGACATCCGCTGCCGTGCTGCCCGGGTACGCGGCTCGCGGTCAAGTGTGGGAAGCATCCGCCACCGTCCGAGCGGCAAGCGGCACGGTGACTCCAATAATTCCGAACCTTTATGCCGTCACCGCAGACGGGCAGCGCTACCCCGTTCTGTGGCAGATCGCCAGCCCCCAAGGACTTCCGGCCAGTACCCTTGGCCAGGGCCAATCCTCGACTGGTGCACTCTACTTCGATGTCACCGGCTCAGAGCCCATGGCGGTCATCTACGACAACGGCACGACCAAGCTGATGTGGTGCTGCAACGGGTCCATGACAATGTCGATGGACAACTGTCCTATGTGCGCTGACATGCAAGGCCCCTGCCCCGGCTGTCGCGGAAAGATGTAGCCCTGCGGTCCTACCGGGCTAGTTCACCGGTGATGGCCGAGCGTGGCGTCGATTCCGTCGCGGCGGAATTGAACGAGGAGCCGGAAGCCCTCGTAGTGGCCCCGAGTCGAGACGGCGGAACGCGCGTTCGCCGCTTTTTCTAGAGAAGCAAGCCGCCGTGTTTCGCGGACTTGCCAAGCGGTCGCACGGCTTGGATGTTTTCGGCGTCTTCGCCGCGCCCCTAGGAGGTTTCGTGTTAAAGCGCGAAGATCAGCGGGCATCGGCATAGGTGTCATGAGTCCGACGGGATGTGCGGCCGGTATTGCCGACGGGATAGCGAGCCTGGAGCGGCAACGATCAGCCGCAGCACCTGTCCGAGTGCCTCTCGGCGGTCGTGCTGGCGCAGCACAAGTTGAGCATCGCGGCGTGATTGCACGTATGCAGCCACGGATCCGGCTGGGACACGATATGGGCGCGCTCCAGGTGGCGCCGCCGCACTACTAGGTCGTCGGCAGTGGCGGCAGGGTTCATTTCGGCGCGATAGAGCCCTCGCACGCTGTCGCTGACTCTTGTCATCACACTCACTCCCTTCTGTTGAGTGACATCGTGTTCACAGCAAGTTGGGTCGTCGCCCAGGGAAGTCGGTCACTTCCCGGTGTGGCTGATCCTCGGCGGGGCGCAGCAGTCGCAACCGTGGTCCACAGATGCAACTGCGGGCGTCGGGTCGGGGATCATCGGCCCACAGCAGGTGTCAGCGACCTGCTTGGGTGGGCCGATGTTGACGCCGTGAACCTGAGAGCTTCGCGGCGGGACGTTCACACCGGGCAAAGCGCGGGTGCGGGCGGCGCGGATGGCGTTGAGGATCACGAGCACTTCGGCGGACTCGTGGATGAACACCACGGTGGCAAGGCCGAGCACACCGAATGAAGCCAGCGGTATCAGGATGGTGATGATCGCCAGTGAGAACGCGATGTTCTGGACCATGATTCGCCGGGCCCGCCGTGAGTGTGCCAGCACTTGAGGTAGGTGGCGCAGGTCTTCACCCATCAGGGCCACGTCGGCGGTTTCAATCGCGACATCGGTGCCCATCGCGCCCATGGCGATACCGACATCAGCGGTGGCCAGAGCCGGTGCGTCGTTGACGCCGTCGCCGACCATAGCGATCGGGCGGCCCTTTGCGATCGTCGGTAGCAGGGCGGATTTGTCCTCGGGGAGTAGTTCTGCATGCACGGTGGTGATGCCGGCTTGGGTAGCCAGTGCCTGCGCGGTGCGGGTGTTGTCGCCAGTGAGCATCGCCACGGTGATGCCGAGTCGCTGTAACAGGCCAACGGCTTCAGCCGCTTCGGGGCGAAGCTCGTCGCGTACCGCGATCGCCGCGAGCACATTGCCGTCGCACGCCAGGACCACCACCGTGGCGCCAGCGGCCTGCAGCCGCTCGATCTCCCCGGCCAGGATTCCTGGCGTGACCCACGAGGGTTTACCCAGGCGCAGGTGGTGCTCACCGAGGCGGCCGTGCAGTCCGTGACCCGGCACGGAAGTGACGTCGCTGGCCACCGGAGCATCGGGTGAAGCGGCCAGAATCGCCTGCGCCAGAGGGTGTTCGCTGCGTGCCTCAAGCGCTGCGGCAAGTTTCAGCGCGTCTGCGGCGCCAACGCCGTCCACGGTGACAACCTCGACCACCTGTGGTTGATTGCGGGTAAGGGTGCCGGTCTTATCCAGTGCGATGACTTTGATCCGGCCCAGCTCTTCGACTGCCGCACCGCCCTTGATCAGGGCGCCCTGACGACTGGCAGCGCCGATGGCCGCGACGACCGTCAGCGGCACCGCGATGGCCAGCGCACACGGCGACGCGGCGACAAGCACAACCAGCGCCCGCTCCAGCCAGAGCATCGGGTCGCCGAAGAGCGCACCGGCCGCAGCGATCAGCGCGGACAAAATCATGATCGCCGGAACCAGTGGGCGGGCGATGCGGTCGGCAATCCGCTGGCCTGCCCCCTTGCGTTCCTGGGCATCTTCGACGATATGGACGATGCGAGCAAGTGAGCTGTCCGCAGCCAGCGCGGTCACCTCGACCTCAATTGCGCCGCCGCCATTGATCGCACCGGCGTGGATCTCACTGCCAGGTCCGGCTTCCACCGGAACCGATTCGCCGGTGATGGCCGACAAATCAAGACTGGTCTGACCGGATCGGATGAACCCGTCTGTAGCAGCTCTCTCGCCGGGGCGGATCACCATGACATCGCCGACGACCAGATCATCGGGTGCCACGGTGATTTCGCTGCCGCCGCGAATAACCGATGCCTTCGGCGGCACCAACGCCAGCAGCGAACGCAGGCCCCGCCGTGTCCGGCTCACGGCATAATGTTCCAAACCTTCAGCGATCGAGAAAAGGATGCCAAGCAGCGCCGCCTCCGCGAACTGCCCCAGCGCGACGGCACCGATCGCGGCGATCATCATCAACGTGCCCACACCGATACGCCCATGGCGAAGGTTGCGTACTGCATCTGGGACGAAGGTCGAGGCCGCGGCACACACCGCGATCAACTCCACGGCAACTGCGGCATCGTCGTACCCGATCCGCCCCACGATCCAGCCCGCACCCAACAGAAGCGCGGCTAGCGTTGCCAGCTGCAGTTCCCGTACTTGCCAGAGCTCTTCGGGACCTGAGTCCAGTTCGGCGAGGTCCTGGGGGCCGCAGCACGCGTCAGACACGATCAGTCACCCTTTCCGCCGGGGCCGGCACGTTGCCCAGGACGGCAGCCGTCAGCTGGCGACCGCGCTCGGTCAGCCGGTACATGACCAATTTGCCCTGGCGGCGTGACGAGACCAAGGAGGCATTCTTGAGCTGGCGCAGATGGTGGGACACCAGTCCCTGCGACAACCCGACCACCCAGGCCACATCGCAAACACACAGCTCGTCGCCGGTAACGAGCGCCGCGGCGATGGCCAACCTGGTGGCGTCTCCCAGACCGCGCGAAGCCGCTGCGGCCGCTTGCACGGTTTCGGCGTCGGGCACGGTGGCGCGAATATGCTCCGCATGAGGCAGGTCTAGGCAGAGAAGTTCGCAAGTAGCCACCGGCTCAATCATACGAACATACTAAAGTATGTTGATATATGAAGCCACTCGTGGCTCGGCGCCCTAGGCGATGCGGCCCGATGACGGTCAACTAAACTACGTAGCATCTCAGTAGATAAGCCTGCAACGAGCACGCGAATGCTCGGCCCGGAAACTGCAGAAAGAGGTGCGTACCCGCATGCTTAGAACCGCCGGCCTCGCGGGACGCGCAGCGTCACCGACTCTGCCTCGACGGCGCACCCTAGGTGGTATAGCTACAGCCGGGCCGGTAGGTCGCACAGTAAGCGGGGTCGGCGATAACGTCGCCGGTAGTGCCGGTGCCGCTGGGACGACATGACACGAAGCCTTGTGGTGTACCTGCGCAGCGCTTGGCGCAAGCTGACCTCGATGGGCACTGCTTTGGTCTTGTTGTTCTTGCTGGCGTTGGCGGCAATACCGGGTGCGTTGTGGCCGCAGCGCGCCGTCAATCCGACGACGGTGGCAGGCTATATCGCGGACAATCCCAGAGTCGGACCGTGGTTGGACCGGTTTCAGGTGTTCGACGTGTTCTCCAGCATATGGTTCACATCGATCTACATCCTATTGTTCGTATCCTTGATTGGTTGTCTGACAGCACGTTTGGCCGATTATGGCCGAGGTTTGAGAGCGGTACCGGTCCCTGCTCCACGTAACCTCTCACGGCTGCCGAAGTATCGACGTGTCGTCGCCGAGGGCGATCCTTGGCAGCGTGCGCGCGAGGTTCGTGCCGGACTGCGGGGTTGGCGTGCGGTCACCCGTCGCGGCGCGGACGGCGTCGAGATCGCTGCTGAGCGCGGATACTTGCGAGAAGCCGGGAACCTGATATTTCACTTCTCACTGATCGGCCTGCTGATTTCGCTCGCAGCCGGCAAGCTCTACGCCTACGAAGGCAATGTCATTGTGATCGCCGATGGGGGGCCGGGATTTTGTTCTGCGTCGGCCGCGGCATTCGACGCATTCCGGCCAGGGACGACAGTCGACGGCACGGAGTTGTTCCCGATGTGTGTGCGTGTGAATGGTTTTGAGGCCGATTTCCTGCCCAACGGGCAGGCCGTGGGATTCGCTGCGGATATCGATTACCAAGCCGGTGATGACCTCACCTCCAACGTGTGGCAACCGTATCGATTGCAGGTCAATGATCCACTTCGGGTGGGCGGTGTGCGGTTGTACCTGCTGGGCCATGGCTATGCCCCGACGTTCACCGTCACGTTTCCCGACGGGCAGTCGCGTACTCAGACGCTGCAGTGGCAGCCTGAAGATCTGCAGACGTTGCTGTCATCGGGCGCGATGCGTTTCGATCCGCCGGCGCGCAGTTTTCCTGACGATGACGAGCGCCGCAAGAATCAGATCGCGATCGAAGGTTTGCTGGCTCCGACCGAGCAGCTCGACGGCAAGCTTCTTTCGTCAGCGTTCCCTGCCCCTAACGATCCCGCCGTGGCGGTGGACGTCTACAAGGGCGATACCGGAATGGACTCCGGGAGGCCGCAATCGATCTTCTCCCTGGACCAGCGCATGATCGGACAGGGGAGGCTTGAGCGGATGGAGCGGGTCAATCTGCGCCTCGGCGAGCAGGTCAGGCTCAAGGACAACACCGTGGTCCGCTTCGACGCGGTGACTGACTTTGTGAGCCTGCAGCTGTCCTATGACCCGGCCCAGATCTGGGTGCTGGTGTTCGCCATCACCATGATGGCCGGTCTTCTGGTGTCGCTCATTGTTCGACGCCGCAGAGTGTGGGTCAAAATCCGCCACTCGGCCACCTCCGGCCTGGTGTCCATCGAGTTCGGCGGGCTGGCGCGAACGGACAATGCCGGGTGGGGCGAGGAGTTCGACCGCTTGGTCACCCGCTTGGTGCCGGATGCGCACTCCGCCGGTGAAACTCGTGCCCGGCACCGTACGGACACGGTCCAATGAAAGCTGTGGCGAGTCGACAAGCTGCGGTGACAGCCACGCTGGTGACGGTGGCGGTATTGGCCGGCATGACCGCTGCCGCAATCGGGTCGTGGTCGCTGGACGAGGTGTTGACCGCGACGGGCCTGCCTGATTCGGGGCCGGTGACCACACTGGGCTTGCCGGCGGCCCGCGCTATCGGAGAGGTCGCCGCCGTGGTGGCTGTCGGCGCGTTCCTGTTTGCGGCGTTTCTTGTGCCCCCGCAGCCCAGCGGGGTGCTCGATGTGGCGGGCTACCGTGCGGTCCGGCTGGGCGCCGCTGCCTCTGGGGTGTGGGCGGCCAGCGCCATCCTGTTGGTTGCTTTGTCTGTTTCCGATGTTTCAGGCCGACCGGTCACCGCGCTCACGCCGGCGCAGATCTGGAGTGCCGCGGGCATGGTGGAAACGACGAACGCCTGGCGTTGGACTGCCGCACTGGCCGCGACGGTGGCGGCGCTCAGTAGCGTTGTGCTGCGCTGGAAATGGGTTCCCGTCTGCTTGGGTATCGCCTTGCTGACTTTGGTGCCCATCGGACTGTCGGGGCACTCTTCCTCCGGTGGTGCGCACGATATGGCCACGAACAGTCTGCTCATTCACCTGGGAACAGGGGCCGTCTGGATGGGTGGGCTACTGGCGGTACTCTGCTACGGCATCCGCCACGGCGAACACCTCGCCCTGGCTGTTCGCCGGTTTTCTTCGCTGGCCTTGTGGTGCTTCGTCGCAATAGGCTTCAGTGGCCTGATCAATGCCGGCATCCGGGTGGGGATCAGCGACCTCGACAGTCGGTACGGCCTGTTGGTTGCCGGAAAGTTGGCCGCGCTCGCAGCACTCGGTGTGTTCGGCTGGAGACAACGACGCTCAGGTATTGCTGCTTTGCGATCCGATCCAACTGCACGCGGCCCGATGATGCGCCTGGCGCTGGCAGAGGCGGTGATTTTTGGTGTTGCAGTAGGAATTGCGGTCGGACTCGGTCGGACGCCGCCACCACCGGTGGCGCAGTCGGAACCGGGCCCGACCGAGGCTGCGATCGGTTTCGTCCCGGCCGGGCCCCCGAATGTTTGGCGGATGATGGGGGACTGGCGTTTTGACCTGTTCTTCGGTACGGCCGCGGTCGTCATGGCCGCGGTGTATGTCATCGCCGCGTACCGCCTGCGCCGCCGTGGTCACGGGTGGCCATGGTCGCGTACCGGGTGCTGGGTGCTGGGCTGCGCGGTGTTGCTGTTGGCGACTTCGTCGGGACTCGGTACCTACATGCCGGTCGATTTCAGCATCCAGATGCTCGTCTTGATGTTGCTGTCCACCGTTGTGCCGGTCCTGCTGGTTACTGGTGCCCCCGGCAGGCTGGCGTTGCTGACGCTGCCGAGGGCCGACGCTGGGGCGCCGCCCGGGCGCCGGGAGTGGCTGGTGGCGGCGGCGGGGTCATCGCTGATGCGGTTCCTCCTCCGACCGGTCGTCGCTTCGCTGATTTTCGGCTCGAGCATTGCCGTGCTGTTGCTCGGCGGGCTGTTCGCCATCGCCGTCGGCAAGCACTCCACGCACCTGCTGATGAATGGCTATGTGCTGGGCAGCGGTTGGCTCTTCTTCGAATCGGTCCTCGGCCAGCGCGGCAGGCACCGACCAGCGTCGGCCGTGGTTGCGACGCTCGGCGCACTGGCCGTCTATCTGGGTGCTGGTCTGATGACGGCGCACCGAGCCGACATCATCGGAGAAGCCTATTATCGGTCACTGCAACTGCCCTGGCCGGTCGATCTTCTGCAGGACCAACGCCAAGGCGGATACGTCGTTGCGGCTGGTGCGACGATCACGGCAGCCGCATTGACACTCGCGCTGTGGCGGCGCGCGACCACGGCCGCGTCCGGGCGCACCCGGCCGGATCCCTCGGGTGCGGCGGCGAGCTCAGCCAAGTGATGAACACCTCGTTGGCGACTTCAACTACGGCGCATTCTATTGGGCGGCAGCATGTTCGACTTTGTCTGGTTATGAAGCGCTCTGTCGGCGTGGCCGCGCGCATGCGGACGAGGGCCTTGTAACAGCGCTGGCGTAGCTGAACGCAGGCCGCGATGACCTGTGTCGGCAAAAGTTGAGGTCATCGGGCTGTGTGCGCACGCCTGGTGGGTCAGGTTGGCGCTCAGTAGTCGATCAGCCGGACAACATGGGTCGTCATGCCACTGGATCGCACGGGAGCAATCCGCACCTGGGACCCGGTGAACGGCGATTCCAGCATCTGCCCTTGTCCGAGATAGATGGCAACGTGCTGGCTACCGCCGGGGCCCCAGAAGATGAGATCACCACGTCGCATTTGCGCGACGGGAACACGGCGCCCACGGTCGTATTGAGCTCCCGAGTATTTCGGGAGGTTGATACCGACGCCGGCGAAAGCAAACACCATCAGGCCTGAACAGTCGAAGCCGACTGTCCCTGCACCTTGATCGATTCCTCGTGTCGGTCCGGCGGCATTGCCGCCACCCCAGGAGTAGGGAACGCCCAACTGTGACATTCCTCTGCGGATGGCGAACTCCACCGCCTGTTGGCCATAGAGCCGTGGAATCCGGCCGGGTGTCGCTGCCGTCGACGGTGCCGGGCTCGGGATGAGACCCAATTTGGACAGGAACCGCCGGCCCAGATCCGCAGTGAGCTGCGCGGAGGCCGCGGAGACTTGCAAGACGGAGTTGACGATGGCTACCGGATCACTTAAATCGGCACGAGGCACAGCTGGTTTCGAGGTGTCCCAGCCGGTGTCGCTGTGGGGTGCGGGGTATTGGGTATCCCAGCTGCCAGGTTGCGGTGCCGACTGCCCGGTAGGCGAGGAGGCGGGCTCGTCCGCTGGTGCCGATGAGCGGCGGACCTGTTGCAGGCGTTGACGTGCGAGGCGAGCTGTGCTGGCTGCGGCGCCGATCTGTTCTTCTTTGGTGGTGAACGCCGCTTCGGTGGCGCGCAGGGCCTGGACGGCCTCGTCGTAGCGGGCCTGGGCATCGCGTGCGGCCTGATCGGCGCGTTCTTGGGCCAGGCGGGCCATTGACTGCGCATTGGTCTGGGTGACCCGCGTTCGCTGCAGGACTCCTCGCGCCTCGGAGAAGGCCAGCCCCATTGCCTGCTGGGCCGCTGCCGTGGACATCGCCTGCTCGGGACTTGATGGCACCAGCGGCCATTGGGCCGGTCCGCGTACGTACTGGGCGGCAGCGAAATCGTCGAACCGTTGCTGAGCGCGCTCGACGACATCGGTGGCACCCTGGGTTTCGCGCTGCGCGGAGTCGAGTGTGAGTTGCGCGGCGCCGGCGGCTTCACGCGCGCTTTGGACCTGATGGAGCGCTTTCATGACTGATTCTTGCTGGTTGTGGACCTCAGCCTGCAGCGTGGCCAATTGCTCGTCGGCTCGCGCGACATCGCCGACCAGTCTGGCGATGACGTCCGGTGGCGGGCTGTCGGGTTCGGCAATGGCAATCGCCTGACCACTGGCCACCAGCATCGAGACCAGAGGCGTCGCCACAGCGAGAAGCAGCGGTCTTCTCAGGAAGCCCATGGGCGCGCCTTCCACCGGTCGCCAGCAGCATCAACTACTGAGTAACTACGTATTACGGAGGAGCGTATAACACTGGCGCCTCACTGATCACATCTGTCACAGAGCTGTGACCTGACGCCGTAAAGCATTGGGTGGCAAAGGTATCGCCGCAAGTCAAAAGCGCCGCCTGTGCCATACAGGCGTCGCCTACCGGACATGCCGTTCGCGCGCAGGGATATCTGCGGGTGACACCGAATTATCTCGGCGGCAGCGTGAGGTGCGGAGATTCTCGTGGTTGTACGTTGCGCGAACAGCGCACTGGACTGCTGATAACGGCTGTCGTGCAACGGGGCTCACGCCATGTCGCCGGCGGCGGTAGGCAGAAGCTTCAGGCGTGGGGTTCCTCATGCGATGTAGGCGCATCCGTTGAGGAGCGTTGTTCGTTGAGTCTGGCACTGCGTCGCCGCTTGATTGCTCGCCACGCCGCAATGACGCCCCCTGCGGCGACGCCGGCCACGGCTGCCCGCAGTATCGCTGTCGAGGTGCCGGTATCCGCTTCGGCTGGCGAAGGTGCGGGCTGTGCCGGGGCAGCTGGCGCGGTAGCGGTAGTGGTGTTCGGGTTGGGCGCGGATTGATTGGTTACGGGTGCATCGAGGGTGAAGGTGTACGACCCTGATACAGGGTGGCCGTCGGCGGATAAGACGCGGTAACCAACCGTGTACACGCCGTTGGGGATTGGGTCTGGGCCCAGGGTGACACTCAGTTGCGGTCCCTGTACCTGCGGAGGGTTTGCCAGCCAGTTGCGTCCATCGGCGTCGTTGAGGACGACGTTGGCGAAGGTGGCGTTGATGTCCTCGTTGAAGGTCAAGGTGATGCGGTTCGGGACCGTGGCTTGTGTCGATCCCTCTGCCGGATTAGACGCGGTCATCGCCGTATGGGCTCCGGCTGTCCCGGAGCCCAGCGTCACAAATGCCAACGTGGTCAAGCACGTCACGAACAGGCGCATGATCGAGAGCATGGTGCTGACTCCATTCTGGTCGGCCGCCAAACCGGCTACTATACTACGTAGTAAATACGTAGAATCTGGCGTGTGGGGAGATCAATGACCAGGTATAGCGTGCCCGGCCATTGCGGCGACGCATGAATCGGTGGATCGCCGTGGCCGCGGTGTTGGGGCTCGTCGGCCTGATAACGGGTTGTTCAACAGGTGCGGGTGCGGTCGCGCAGGGTGGGAGTTTCGAGTTCGTTGCTCCCGGTGGGCAGGTCGACATCTACTATGACCCGCCCGAAAACCGGTCGCGTCCCGGGCCGATCAGCGGACCGGACCTTCTGGATGTGAATCGCACGGTGTCACTGTCTGATTTCGCCGGCAAGGTCGTGGTCATCAATGTGTGGGGTCAATGGTGTGCACCGTGCCGCACCGAGATGCCGGAGCTGCAGCAGGTGTATGCCGCAACCCGCGATGAGGGGGTGGCGTTTCTGGGTATCGATGTCCGTGACAACAATCGTCAGGCTGCAGTGGATTTCATCGTCGATCGTGATGTCACTTTCCCGTCGATCTATGACCCGTCGATGCGCACGATGATCGCCTTCGGCGGCCGGTATCCCACCACGGTGATTCCGTCGACGGTAGTGCTCGACCGTGACCACCGTGTGGCGGCGGTCTTCCTGCGCGCACTGTTGGCCTCAGATCTCGAACCCGTTGTCCGCCGCCTCGCCTCAGAACCGATGACCGGGGCCGGCGGACAGTAGATGGCGGGCGATGCAGGAAACGCACGGACATTAGCTCGGTCCCCATCGGTGCGCAGGAACGACAGTCGTGATCGGTGAGCTCACGCTGCCGACGGATCCGCCGTCGGTCTTGCGCATGTTCGACTGGTTACCGCCCCCGGTTCCGTTGCTTCCGCTGGTCGCGATCGGGGCGGCCAGTTGGTATCTGCTCGCCGTGTACAAAGTCAGAACAACTGGTCGGCGGTGGAGTTGGACGCGGACCGCCAGTTTTCTGTCGGGCTGTACCGTGCTGGCGGCGGTGACCGGTCTGGCCATCGACAGCTATGGCTATCGCTTATTCAGTGCTTTCATGTTCCAGCACCTGACGTTGTCAATCCTTGTGCCGCCGCTGTTGGTCCTGGGATCGCCTGGCCAGCTCCTGCTCAGGTCTACCGCCCATCGCGGTCTTGGGCGATACGTCCTGATCGTCGCACTAGCTGCGCTACGCTGCCGGGCGAGTCGGGTTGTACTGCATCCCGGTTTCACCATTCCGGTCTTCCTGTTGAGCTATTACGGGCTGTATCTTTCGGACCTGTTCGACGCGGCCGCGGCCAGTGTCGGCGGTCACCTGGCTCTGCAGGTGTTTTTCTTGGCCAGCGGTCTGTTGTTCATCGTGCCGATTCTTGCCACAGGTCCGTTGCCTGTGCGGCAGAGCAATCTCGGCAGGTTCTTCGATATCTTCGTCGAGATGCCGTTGCACGTCTTTATTGGGGTCATTCTGATGATGGCGCCCCGAGCGCTCACTGAGACCTTCGCGCAGCCTCCAGTTAATTGGAATGTCGATCCCGTCGCCGATCAGGCGGTGGCCGGCGCGTTGGCGTGGTCTTACGGCGAGCCCGTGGCGCTGTTGATCGTGCTCATCTTTGCCATTCGGTGGCGTCGTGATGAGCAGTCTCAGTCAGCGAAGTCGGAAGCCGACGTCGAGGGTCGCGACGCGGAGTTGGAGGCCTACAACGCCTTCCTCCGCAGGTTGCATGAACCCCCGGGTAGTGCGCCCGACTCGGCAGACCTACGAAACGGCGGGTAAGTACTTCGTGTGGATCATGCGAAGCACATCAGGGCGCCTGACACGGCGAGCAGCCCGATCGCTACAGGTGTGGCGGCAATGGCCGCAACGGCGCCGCTGAGCGTGATGCGATGGCGGATCTGCACCAGCGGTTTGGGTGGATCGGTGAGACGTTTGGCGCGAGCCAGGACCGCCACACTTGCCGCAGCCAGCCCGTGGGCCGGTACCACGGCCCCCGACAGGGTCAGCAGCCCGGCAAGGAGCGGTTGACGGCCGTGCCGGCGCGCGGCGGCGTCATCGGCACACATTTCCAGGAGGGCGCACACTTCGGTGGCAGCGACGGTGAAAAAGCTGATTCCAGGCAGTGCCGCGGCGATACCGCGCACCGCGGCGACCATGTAGCCGTGTCTGCCGGCCAAGTGCGCACGTTCGTGGGCGATGACGGCGGCCAGTTGCTGCTCATTGAGCGCTGCGATGGCTGCAGAGGTGACAACGATGGCGGCCGGGCGTCCGGCGACGCAATAGGCGGCGGGTTCGGGCGCCTCGATGACGACCAGCTCGCTGCCATCGGATCGGCCCACCAAGCGCACCGCGTCGGCGTGGTCGAGGGTGTGGGCGCGCATGCGGCGCAGCGCCCGCACCCCACGCAGACACACTGCACCCAGGCCGCTCAGCGCACCGACGACGGCGGCGGTGGCCACAACTTGTGCCGGCCACCCGGAGTGGCCGATCAGAATGGCGTGTAGGCGCTCGACGCACGAAGCAAGCAGAACATCGGGGCTGTCCCAGTGCCCCGCCGCCTCGACCAACGTCATCGCCACCGCCGCGATAGCGGATCCGATCACCGTCACGACAGCCGCCAGCCAGGCGGTGATCGCCAGACGGGGTGCAAACCCTTCGGCAGTGATTCGGCGCAGAAGTCGTGGCCCCGCGACAAGTACCGTCGCGACATAGAGGATCAATGCTGCCGCAACGGTCATCGCCGCCCCGCCTTGCGCGCCAGTCGGCGCAGTGCGGCGCGAAGATCGGCCGACTCGGTGGCGTCGATCTGCGCGACGAAATGGCTCAGCACGGCCTCTGAGCGGCCGCCGCCGCTCAGCGCATCGAGCATGAGGCGGGCGCTGTGCTCTTCGCGAGTCAGGGTGGGCCGGTAGCGATAGGCTCTGCCTTCGCGCTCGCGCGTGAGCCAGCCTTTGCCGTGCAGATTGTCCATCGTCGACATGACCGTGGTGTACGCGATATCGCGCGCGGTGAGCAGATCGTCCAAGATCTCACGGACCGTGGCACCCGAATCCGCGCTGCGGCTCCATAGACGATCCATGATCGTCGCCTCTAGTTCTCCGAAGCCGCGCACTCGCGCCATGATGGAACCTCCTGACTAAGTCCGTAGACAGCTTACGGTGTGAGCGCCAAGGAAGCCGATACAGCGAGGAGGCCGGCACGTGTTCGTGGCGGGGTGACTCCTGTTCAGTCGATGGCTACACCGCGGATCCGCAACCACGTCGAGGGGTCGACTTTTACCGATCCGTTCAGGTGAACTTCGAAATGCAGGTGGGGGCCGGTGGAGTTCCCTCGGTTACCCATCGTGGCGACTTGGTCACCGGCGACCACTCGATCGCCGACTTGCACCGTGGTGGTGTCGATGTGTCCGTAGAGCGTGACGGTGCCGTCGGCGCCGCGAATCTTGACCCACATGCCGTAACCGGGAGTGGGTCCCGACGCGATCACCACGCCGTCAGCGGCGGCATAGATGGGGGTACCGACCGCATTGGCGATATCCAATCCTGCATGCAGGGTGCCCCAGCGGGTTCCGAATGTCGATGTCAAAATTCCGTTGGTCGGATACACGAACTGTGGGCGCCGCAGCAGCGCCTCTCGCTGAGCGCGATCACGAGCGAAAGCCGCACCGCGGGCCACCTCTTCGGTATGGACCGCCGACTCGGACGCACTCTTCACCGCAACGATCTGAATACCCGAAGTAGCTACGGCCGGGCCGGCGGACGCCATCATCGCGGTCGACTGCGTGCCTGGCTGCGCAGTTTCGGCCGCCGCGTGGGCTGCGGCGGCGACCGCTCCGGCAGCAAGGCTGGTCATGATCAGTCTGCTGTGGGCCGGACCGACGGTTCGCCGAGTCTTGCGGTGGGAGCCGGGTTTGGGGCGACGCGCTGGAGGCGTCTTTCGCATCCGGTAAGCGGACGGTCTTGGGCGTTCGGAGCTTAGGCTGCTCGAACCGTCGCGAGCCGGGGACTGGTGCCCAACAACGACATCGGGCCGAGGTTTGAGAAGCGACCGGGGCGCTTGTTCGAACAGGTCGTTCGTGTCGTCGAGTTCGGGTGCCTGCAGGATTTCGATGTCTCTTGCGAACGGGCTGCGACCGACCAGTGGCGCTGCGGTGTTGTCCAAAGCGCAGACGGGAAGGACCTCGGTGGGGTCGGCAGACCGACGGTGTGCCCCGGGCGCACCCGGTCGCTGCAGCGCCAAATCCAACTTCCCTCACCGTTACCGTTTTGTTATGCGATGGCGAGACGCTAACTGAGCCAGAACGATTCAGCAAGCGCCAGAAGCTCCATATTCGCGGCAATCCGAGCACGGAGTGCGGGCTGCGTGCCGATGACCAGCGCGGACTACGATCTCGACCGCACGAACAACTACCTAGATTAGTACTGGGATACTCAGTAGGTTAATCTACTGATCTACCCAGTAGATGACACGGTCTACGGCGGACGTGCGGCAGCAGGAGGATTCTTTGACAGCCCAGGCGCCCCCCGTCGGAGAACTCGAGGCTCGGCGTCCGTTCCCGCAGCGGATGGGCCCCAAGGGCAACCTCATCTACAAGCTGATCACCACGACCGATCACAAGCTGATCGGCATGATGTACGTGGTCACGTGCTTTGGGTTCTTCATGGCCGGCGGATTGATGGCCCTGCTGATGCGCACCGAGTTGACGGTTCCCGGGCTGCAGTTCCTGTCCAACGAGCAATACAACCAGCTGTTCACCATGCACGGCACGGTGATGCTGCTGTTCTACGCAACCCCGATCGTGTTCGGTTTCGCGAACCTGGTGTTGCCGCTGCAGATCGGCGCCCCTGACGTTGCGTTCCCGCGTCTGAACGCGCTGTCCTACTGGCTGTTCCTGTTCGGCGCGCTGATCGCCATGGGTGGTTTCATCACCCCCGGTGGCGCCGCCGACTTCGGCTGGACCGCCTACACGCCGCTCTCAAATGTCATCCATAGCCCCGGTGCGGGGGCGGATCTATGGATCGTCGGTTTGATCGTCGGTGGTCTGGGCACCATCCTCGGCGGTGTCAACATGATCACCACCGTGGTCTGCATGCGCGCCCCCGGTATGACGATGTTCCGGATGCCGATCTTCACCTGGAACATCCTGGTGACCTCGATCCTGGTGCTGCTGGCCTTCCCGCTGCTGACCGCGGCGCTCTTTGCATTGCTCGCGGACCGACATCTCGGATCCCTCATCTATGACCCGGCCAACGGCGGTGTGCTGCTCTGGCAGCACCTGTTCTGGTTCTTCGGCCACCCCGAGGTGTACATCATCGCGCTGCCGTTCTTCGGCATCGTCAGTGAGATCTTCCCGGTGTTCAGCCGCAAGCCGATCTTCGGGTACACCACCTTGATCTACGCGACGCTGGGTATCGCGGCGCTGTCGGTGGCGGTGTGGGCACACCACATGTACGCCACCGGTGCGGTGCTGCTGCCGTTCTTCTCGTTCATGACGTTCCTGATCGCGGTGCCGACGGGCGTCAAGTTCTTCAACTGGATAGGCACGATGTGGAAGGGGCAGTTGACCTTCGAGACCCCGATGTTGTTCTCGGTGGGCTTCCTGATCACCTTCCTGCTCGGTGGCCTGTCGGGTGTGCTGCTGGCCAGCCCGCCGCTGGACTTCCAGGTCACCGACAGCTATTTCGTGATCGCGCACTTTCATTACGTGCTCTTCGGCACCATCGTGTTCGCCACCTATGCGGGCATCTACTTCTGGTTCCCGAAGATGACCGGACGGCTGCTCGACGAGCGTCTGGGCAAGTTGCACTTCTGGCTGACGTTCATCGGCTTCCATGCGACCTTCCTGGTTCAGCATTGGCTGGGCAATGATGGGATGCCGCGTCGCTACGCCGACTACCTGCCCAGTGACGGTTTCACGACGCTGAACGTGATCTCCACCGTCGGGGCACTGATCTTGGGCGTGTCGACGCTGCCGTTCGTCTGGAACGTGTTCAAGAGCTGGCGTTACGGCGAGCCCGTCGTGGTCGACGACCCGTGGGGTTACGGCAACTCTCTGGAGTGGGCCACCAGCTGCCCACCACCGCGGCACAACTTCACCGAACTGCCCCGGATCCGTTCGGAGCGGCCGGCATTCGAGCTGCACTACCCGCACATGGTGGAGCGGATGCGCGCCGAGGCGCACATCGGTCGGGCACACGGGCCGTCCGACGGGGATGTCACCCGGATCGACGATGTGGAAGTTCGCACCTAAGCATTGACGGCATCCATGCATACATGCGTATAGTTGCATGTATGACCGATCGAGACTGCGGTGCCACTGGCCGCAACGACACGCCGGCTATCAAAACTCTGGCGCTCGAACTTGCCGACCTACTCCCGAGCAGCGACGAGCGGTGCGCCGACCGACTGACCTACGGGCTCGCCGCCGATGTGATCATCAAGCAAGCTCACCTCGTCGCGGGCGAAACTCGCAAACCCCGCCTATGTGTGCACTATGACGCCAGCGCGGTGACGGCCAGCGATATTCAGCTGCGCGCGCGGCAGGCGGCGCAAACCATCACTTCGCAGTACGGTCACCTGAGTTGGTCGCCGACCGACGGGGTCGATGATGTCACCATCGGTATGGAGTTGGTCGAGCAACTGCAGACAATCCCGGGAGTGGTTGCCGCAGAAGCGACACCGACTGCTGTCGAGGTGGAGTTCGAGCGTGCGGTGGTGACCGCACAGGAAATCGTCGATGTCATCGGCGAGTGGAGCCGGTCTCAGGTCCCAGAGCGCGATATCGAGGACAGCCCCGCGCACGAAGACGGCCACGCCGATCATCAGCACAGCCACGGCGGAATCTTCGGGGAACGCAGCGAACTCATCTTTGCGGCACTATCCGGTGGATTGCTCCTGACCGGATGGCTGCTGGCGACATTCGCCGGCACGCCCCGGATCGTCGAGTTGGTGGTCTACTCCCTGGCGTTCTTCTTCGGCGCGTACTTCACCGTGCAGGAGGCCTATGCCAGTGTCCGGCATGGGAGGTTCGAGATTGACTTCCTCATGTTGGTGTCCGCAGCAGGTGCTGCGGCGCTGGGTGAAGTCGCCGAAGGCGCGCTGCTGCTGTTCCTGTTCAGCGTGGGTCACGCGCTGGAGGGGTACGCGATGGGTCGCGCCCGCAGGGCGATCGAAGCCCTTGCCGAACTGGCGCCCAAGACAGCTCTGGTCCGCCGCGGGGGCACCGGCGATACCGTCGAAATACCCGTTGCTGATCTGGGGATCGGCGACGTGGTCGTCGTACGGCCCAACATGCGTCTTGCCGCCGACGGCTTCGTCGTCGCGGGCACCAGCAGCATCGACCAGGCCCCCGTGACCGGCGAGAGCGTGCCCGTCGACAAGAGACCTGTCCCGGATGTCGCGGCAGCTACCGCCGCACCCGAACTCGTGGACGCCACGGCACGGGTCTTCGCCGGCACGATCAACGGTGCCGGCGCCATCGAGATCCAGGTAACCCGCCTTGCCGGTGACTCGACACTGGCCCGGGTTGTCCGATTGGTCGCCGAGGCGCAGACCAAGACAACATCGACCCAGCGGTTCACCGACAAGTTTCAACGCATATTTGTGCCGACCATCCTGGTCGGCGTGGCGTTGCTGCTGTTCGCCGGACTGGTGGTCGACGAGCCGTTCACCGCGACCGTCTACCGCGCCCTGGCGGTGCTGGTGGCCGCAAGTCCCTGTGCTTTGGCGATCGCAACGCCGAGCGCGGTGTTGTCGTCGGTGGCACGCGCGGCCAAGGCCGGAGTCCTGGTGAAGGGCGGCGCCGCGCTCGAAGAACTCGGCAGGGTGAAGGTACTGGCCTTCGACAAGACCGGCACGTTGACCGAGGGCCGCCCGCAGATCGCAGACGTCATCGCGACGACAAGCGGCGGCGACGAAGAACTGCTCAGCATCGCGGTGGCGGTCGAAGAGCAGAGTGATCACCCACTGGCGCGTGCCATTGTCCGCGACGGTCGTGCACGGCTTTCAGGTGCGGCAGTGCCGAAGGCGACCAACGTCCGTGCGCTGATCGGTCGCGGTATCTCAGCGTCGGTTGACGGCGTCGAGGTCCGCATCGGCAAGCGCGAACTGTTCACCGAAGCCGGCCAACACCCGCCGAGTCAGCTGGCCGCAGACGTCGACTTCCTGGAACAGTCGGGCCGCACCACCATGCTGGTGCGCGCGGGCGAGCACTGGTTGGGCGCTATCGGACTGATGGATGTGCCACGTCCCGAGGCCGCAGCCGTGATCGCACAGCTCGCAGAGCTCGGCATCGATGACACCGTGATGCTGTCGGGCGACAACCAGCGCGTGGCTGATGCCGTCGCGGCCCAAGTGGGCGTCGGGTTCGCCCGCGGCGACCTGATGCCCGAGGACAAGGTGTCCGAGATCGCGGCGCTTCGACTGCGCCACGGCCGGGTCGGCATGGTCGGAGACGGCGTCAACGACGCTCCCGCGATGGCCAGCGCGAGCGTCGGCATCGCGATGGGAGCGGCAGGCTCCGATGTCGCCCTGGAGACCGCCGACGTTGCTCTGATGGCCGATGACCTCACAGCGCTGCCGTTCGCGGTGGATCTCAGCAGGCGCTCCTCGCGCATCATCAAGCAGAACCTTTGGGCGAGCCTGGGAATCGTCGCGCTGCTGATTCCAGCGACAGTGCTGGGCCTGGGAATCGGCCCGGCGGTACTCATTCACGAAGGGTCGACGCTCATCGTTGTGGTCAACGCGCTCCGACTGCTCGCAACACCGATACGCCCGCTGGCGCCGTTGAATAACCCGCACGTGAGGTAGTCACAATCATGTCCAGCGTGGCAAGCGATTTCGAGCACACCGACGTCCATACCGTCGTCACATTCGTGGACATGTCAGGTTTCACTGCCTACACCGAAGTTCACGGCGATCATCGCGCCGCAGGACTGGCGGGCAACTTCGCCGAAATGTCTGAAGCGGTGCTCGGGCCCGATGACGAACTGATCAAGACTATTGGTGACGCCGTGATGGTCACCAGCCCGGATGCCCCAGCGGCTGTGGCGTTCCTGCAACGACTCACTGACGCGTCCCGCAGGATCGATGGTTTTCCGCTGCTGCGGGCGGGATTTGGTGTCGGCTCGGTGATCAAGCGCCACGGCGACATCTTCGGCGCGACGGTCAACACCGCGGCCAGACTTGCGGCCATAGCCGAACCAGGCCAGATCGTCATGGACCACGCTGCCGCGAAGGAGCTACGATCCTCCGGCGGTGTTGAATCAACATCGTTGGGTCCACTGCGCCTGCGCAATATAACTTCGCCGGTAGAGGTCTTCGTGCTCGATATGGGTGCCAGTCACCAAGATCATGTCGACCCGATATGCCGGATGCACGTCGGTGCACTCACTGCCGAGTTGACGATTTCTCGTGGGGGAGTGTCGTATCGGTTCTGTTCGACGACGTGCCTACGCCAGTTCCAAGAGCGGAGTCGTCCGCCTGAACCTGTCAGATCTGCCAATCCTGAGCGCCGTCATTCTCGGTGTATGTACCGACGGAGTTCTTCACGACCACCGGATCTCCACTACCGAAATTGTCGAAGAACCACTGGGCGTCCGCGGGGCTGAGGTTCGGGCAGCCGTGACTGACGTTGCGCTTGCCCTGATCGGCGACGGACCAGGGGGCGCCGTGGACGAAGATCCCGGCGTTGTTGATTCGCACCGCGTCCTTGACCTTGAGCCGGTAACCCTCTGGGGAATCGATCGGGACGCCATACGTGGAGGAGTCCATGACCATGTCGGCGAACTTCTCCAGGACGTAATAAGTGCCATTGGGGGTCTCGTATCCGGGCTTACCCAAGGACACCGGAATGGTTTTCACGAGCTCGCCGTTGCGCATGACCTCCATCTGGTGAGTGGCATCGTCGATGGTCGCCACCAGTGCATCGCCGGTGCGGAAACTCGATCTCGTGCCACTGGCGTCGACAGTGACCACGGTGTTGGCTGGCCAGAAGTCCAGAGGCCGCCAGCGCAGTTGGGTATCGCTCATCCAGTAGAACTTGCCGGGCACCGGGGGGTTGGATGAGATGTGCACCGCCTGTTCGGCCAGCGGGCGGTTGGCGATCGGGCGCTGAAAGTTGATGACGATGGGTTTGGCGACACCGACCAGCGAGCCGTTGACTGGGTTGAATGTCGGTGGCGCGAATACCGGCTCCCCGATGTAGGGCGCCGGATTCTGGCCCGCGGATGCTTCACCGACAGGCGTCGGCATCGCGAACGGCTCACCCGGGACAGTGGGTGGGGTCGGGTCCATCGGCTCAGCAGAGGCAGTCGCGCTCGTCGCTATCGCGATGACCGCTGACCCGGCTGCGATGATCGCGGTGAATGGTCTACGCGTGGAATGCACTGACTTCGTCGCTCTCTCGCTATTGGGCCAACGCTTGATCGACCGCCGCGGACAGATCTTCATACGTTCGGAAGTCCAGTTGCTGACCGCCGAGGAAAATGCTCGGAGTGCCCTTGACACCCAATGCTTCCCCGTCGGCGACATCGACATTGATGCGGTCAACGGTGGCTGGATCGTTGTAGGCGGCATCAAAGGCCAGCATGTCGATGCCGAGTTCAACGGCGAATCCGCGGAAGGTCGCGTCCGCCGGCACCTGCTGTTCACCCCACTGGCTCTGCGTCTCGAACATCTTCTTGTACATCGGTTCGAACTTGCCCTGCTGAGCGGCAGCTTCGACGGCACGTGCTGCGCGTTCGGCATTGAAATGCGATTGGATCGGAAAGTATCGGACGACGAAGTTGACTCGGTCTGCGTACTCGGTTCGCAGCTGCTCCACAAGGGGGAACGCGGCGCGGCACGCTTCACATTCGAAGTCCAGGAACTCAACGAAGTTGACGTCACTTCCGGGAGCTGTGTTGAGGCGACGGCTGTTCTCTCGAACAAGTTGTCCGGCATCTACGACCTCTTCCTGAGCGGTCGTCGTGGACGCGTCCCGTACTGACAGGTAGACACCAGCGCCGATGATCGCTGTGAACGCCACGAACGCGGTCAACAGAAGTCGTGTGAGAGGGGCCACCGGCGCACATCCTTTGTCTATGGCGACCGCTATCGCGCCACACATGGCTGGGCGAGCGGCCGCAAACCCCAGTATATACGTAGTAAGGCAGTAGGTCATGGTGGCCGGCCGGCTAGGCGTCCGTAAAACCCACGTCCGGAGTCGTTTACGTGGGCCGCTGATCAGGCGGGTGCGCACCGCGATCAAGATGAGTTCGAGCCGGCCGGCCCGCGCGCAACATGATCGTCGCGATGACCACCAGGCAGATCGCCGCGGCGCCAAGAATCCAGAAGGCGGGATTCGATCCGGGCGCTTGCTGGTCGGTGTGGGAATCGTCGTAGCTATGAGTCGTCGGGGTGGTGATCGTCGGAGAGGGCGCGGGCGACGTCGTTGCGTCGGCGTGAATCGGCACCGACAGCGCGGCGAAGAGAAGGACGGTTGCGGCGACGATCACGACAGGCATCGCAGCCGAGCGCGGCATCATCGCACGAAATAGATCACGGCAAACAATGCGATCCAGACGATGTCCACGAAGTGCCAGTAATACGAGACGACGATCGCTGCTGTTGCTTGGGCGGGGGTGAACTTACTCATTTTAGTGCGCGCCAACAACATCGCGAAGGCGACCAGTCCACCGATCACATGGAGCCCATGAAAACCGGTCGCCAAGTAAAAGACCGACCCGTAGGCGCTGCCGGAGATAGTCGTTCCCTCGCCGACAAGTTTCACGTACTCGTAGCCTTGGCCCAAAACGAAGAACAGCCCCATCAACAACGTGACGGCGTACCACCTGCGCAGACCGAAGACATCGCCGCGCTCGGCCGCGAAGACCCCCATCTGGCAGGTGAATGATGACGCGATCAATACCACCGTCACCGGCACGGCGAGCGCCAGATTGAGTTCTGTCGGCTCTGGCGGCCACGCGTCGGCCTGCGCACGCGCAGTGAAGTACATCGCGAACAGTCCAGCGAAGAACATCAGTTCACTCGACAGCCACACGATGGTGCCGACGGCGACCATGTTGGGTCGGTTCAGTGAGTGAACCTTCGCCGTGATGGCAGTTCCGGTTGTCATGGTGTTCCTCACGGCATGGCCGACTTCATGGTCTACGTATTAAGTACGTACTATGGCATAGAGTCGGCGGCTCGCCAACTGCGTCTCCCCGCGGTGGCGTGACAGCCGCCCATCGTGTCGCTATAACGTTGATCCTGCCAGGACGCTCTAGTGTCGAAGTGCTCCGCGAGGCCCTCGGGTGGGTGTTGACCGCCACGCGTGGACAGGTGGGCCAAACTTCCGTAACCTTCCTGTGATCTACGTAGTAAATACGTATATTCTAAGACTTTCAAGGAGGAGTCGACGTGCGGTACAGCTACGCGCAGCCGGCGTCTCGTACCATCTGGTTTCGGGTGGTCGTGTCTGCCCTGGTGGCCGCGGTGATGCTCGCCGGCGCAAGTTTGGTCAGCGCTGACCCCGCAGCCGACGCGCTTGCGCGTATGAACGAGCTCTCGCGGGAGGCTGAACGGCTGACCGAGCAGATGTACACCGCCGAGATCGACCTGGAATCGAAGACCGCCGCGCACCGCGCAGCCCAAGAGCGCCACCGTGTCGATCTGGCGGCCGCCAGTGCCGCCCAAGGCGAGCTGGCGGGCTATCAGGCCGCGGTCGATGAAGTGGCTGCGGCCGCCTACATGGCCGGATCTACAAGCACTCTAGGGGCAATTCTCGTCGCGCCGTCGCCGCAACGGATGATCGATGACCTCGCTCTGAAGTCTCTGATGGCCGGCCAGATGAGGGACCGAATGACCGCTCACCGCAATGCGATCCTGCGCTCAGATGCTGCTGTACGGGCATCAGAAGCGTCGGCTGTGCAAGCGCGCGCGGCTGCCGCTGAGGCGGCCGCGGTCCGGGCCGATGTGCAGGCTCAACAGAGTCGCCTCAAAGAAAAGATCACCTCAGTGGAGGCCCAATACCAGGCCCTGACTCCACAACAGCGAGTCGTGCTGGCCGACCCTGGGCCTGTTGCCGCGCCCCCCGCCCCTGGGCCTGATCCGGCAATCCTTGCGATGCCCGAGGCGGCCCAACCGCCAGCGTCTCCCGGCGGCGCAACCGTGGCGGTGCAGGCAGCCATGAGCCGCATCGGCTCTCCGTACTCCTGGGGCGCCACCGGGCCGGCAGCGTTCGACTGCTCCGGATTGATCAAATGGGCTTTCCTGCAAGAAGGTAAATCGCTTCCGCGTTCCAGTCAGGCTCTCGCAGCAGGTGGCCAGGACGTGGCGATTAACGCGTTGCAGCCCGGCGATATCGTGACCTTCTACGAAGATGCTTCTCATGCCGGCATCTACATTGGCGAGGGCAACATGGTGCACGCGTCCACCTACGGCACGCCGGTGAAGGTAGCGCCGATATCGTCGGCGCCCATCTACAACGCACGGCGCTACTAGGCCGCAGCTCTAGGGGACGATCAGCGTGCAGCTTGGGGGATTGGGCGAGTTGGAAGCCACGGTGATGGACCGTGTGTGGGCCAGTGTGGAGGGCGTCACGGTGCGTACAGTGTTCGAGGAACTGTCCACAACACGCCAAATTGCCTATACCACGGTACTTTCCACCCTCGACAATCTGCACCGCAAAGGCTGGGTCCGACGCGACCGCGAACACAAGGCATACCGCTACTGGGCGACCATGACTCGCGAGGAGCGCTCCGCGAATCTCATGCGGGCAGCGTTGGAAGCCGGGGGGGATCCGGACGCGGTCTTCGCCTCACTCTTCGCGCAAATGTCCGCCGACGAATCCGCGCAGATGCGCAAAGCGCTACGTCAGGTCGATTCGCGGTAGCGCTAAGCTGCGGCGTTACCCGCCTTCCACTGCTCCCAGGGGATGTTCCAGTCGCCGAGACCGTCGGTGCCGGGCAGCGTGGGCCCGACGGTGTTGATCACGTCGACGATGTCCCCGCGTTTGGTGTTGTCGTAGAACCACTTCGCGTTCTCGGTGCTGGCGTTGAGGCAGCCGTGGCTGACGTTCGTCCGCCCCTGACTGCCCACCGACCAGGGAGCCGCATGGACGAAGATCCCGCTGTAGGACATCCGGGTGGCCCACTTGACCTCGGTGCGGTACCCGTCGGGTGAGTTCACCGGCACGCCGTAGGTCGACGAATCCATCACCATGTCCGCAAGGCGCTCGGCGACGATATAGGTGCCGTTGTCGGTGGGTGAGGAATCCTTGCCCATCGAGATCGGCATCGTCTTGGCCACTTCACCGTTGACACGCACGGTCAGGGTCTTGGTGGCGTCATCGGCGGTGGCGATGACCTCATCGCCGATGGTGAATCGGCTGGTGACATCGTCCTGTCCGAACAGACCGTCGCCCAGATCCACCCCGTAGGTCTTCACCTGTACCTCCACCGTGGTGCCCGGCTTCCAATACTCGGCGGGCCGCCAACGCATCTCACGACCACTGAGCCAATAGAATGCGCCCTCCACCGCAGGAGTGGTGGTCACGGTGACCGCGCGTTGGGCGGCGAGGCGGTTAGGAATGGGCTCGTCGAAGGTCACCGAGATGGGCTGGCCCACGCCGACCACGGCACCGTCATCGGGCATGACGTAGGGCATCGTCAGGTTCTGCGGGGAGTGCGTCTCGAAGGTGGCACTGGTGTGGGTCACCCCGCCCAATCCATAGGCATCGGCGTTCAGTGTGTATTCCTTGTTGTAGCCCAGCGGCTCGGCCGAACGCCAAGAAACGCCGTCGGTGCTCAGCTCGCCCGCGACGACCCGTCCCTGCGCATTCACCAGGGTCACCTCGCCGAGCACGCCGGCCTCGACACTCACCGTCACTGGTTCCTCGACCGTGACCCCGATGTCGCCGTCGGTGACCGAAGCCTGCAATTTAGGGACGAGCAGGTCGCTGTATGGCGTGCCCTTCTCGATCGGCTGCGCCTGCGGGGTGCCTTGCGGCGAGCTGCAGGCGCTCAAACCCAAGACCAGCGCCACCAGCGTGAGGAGCGCGAATAGCGTGGTGAGCGCAGTGCCTCGCATGCGTATCGTGGAAATCGCCCGCCCCATCAAAGCCGTCCTGTCCGTCGCCGAGAATCCGTTGCGCTACCATCCTACGTAGTTGCTACGTATATGCACGTCAGCGGGGAACCATGCCGCTTTAGCGCCACCTAGGGAGTGAACTGTTGCTGACAACGCGCGCTGGCCGTGCCTGGCTGACCGCTTTGGCCGTCATCACCATCCTGGCGGTTGGCGTGGTCTTGCTCATGAACAGCGGTAGCAAGGGTGACGATGCTAACCGCAGTGAAGCAGCGCCCACCGCCGATGCCGGCGGGGTACAGGTTGTGCGCGACAGCAGCCACCGGCTCAACGACCTGCCGGATCCAAAGGTGACTCTCGTCGAGTTCCTGGATTTCGAGTGCGAAGGGTGCCGCGCCGCGTACCCCCTGGTAGAGGAATTGCGCAACCAGTACGGCGATCGTGTCGAGTTCGTGATCCGGTACTTCCCGTTGTCGGGGCATTTCAACGGTGAGCGTGCCGCACGCGCCGTGGAGGCCGCTGCACAACAGGGTCAACTCGAAGCGATGTACCGGAAAATGTACGAGACACAATCGGAGTGGGGCGAGCAGCGCGTGCCGGCTGATGACGTCTTCCGCGGTTTCGCCACCGACCTCAACCTGGACATGGCGGCGTTCGACGCGGCCTACAACGATCCGGCGACGCTGGAACGCATCCGCGTTGACCAGCAGGACGGAGAAAAGCTCGGTGTGATGGGCACACCCACTTTCTTCGTCAACGGCCAGCAGATTGCCCTGCGTCGTGCCGAGGATCTGCGTACCGCCGTCGAGGACGCGCTACAGAACACACCTTGATGACGAAGTGCGACACACGGCCATGTCATGCGGCCGACGGTTTACGGGCCCTGTTAGAGCTGAAACACATGAAAACACCTGTGCGCCGAGGGCTTCGCCTCCTGGTCGGCGCTGCGATGCTGTGGTCGTGGATGATCGCAGTACCGTCGGCCTCGGCAAGCTGCAGTGCTGCGGACCCGCAGTGCGGGCTGCAACAGCGCATCGCGGCCGCCGAGAAATACGTGGCCACCCGTCCGGGAACGGTCGGGTTCGTGCTGCGTGACCGGGTTACCGGCGCGCGCTACCGCAATGCCGCGGCCGGGACGCCGATCTGGACCGCATCGACGATCAAACTGGCGATGGTGGCTGACCTGCTGAGCCGCGAACAGGTCGGCACGCTGCGTCTGACCGCGGCTGACCGGGAACAGATGGCTGCGATGCTGCGCAATTCGGACAATGATGCGGCCGATTCGCTGTGGTCGCGGTACGGCGGGACCAGCAATGTGTTCAACGCGAACTTCGTTCGGTACGGGATGACAAGCGTGCAACCGCAACGCGGGTTCGGCGACGTCTACCCGTACTGGGGCTTTCAGAAGGGCACCGCCGATGACTTCGACGCCCTGATGAACTATGTGCTCACCGGTCTCACGCCGGCCAACGCGGCGGCAGTGGTGGCCGAGATGCAGCGGGTGGACAGCTCGCAGCAGTGGGGGGTGTGGGGCGCCGGGGCCGCGATGAGTCCCGGCAACAAGAACGGCTGGTCGCAGGAGCAGGGCGGGTGGGTGGTCAACTCCGTGGGCTTCGCCGGCCCGGGCCAGCGCTACACCCTGGCCATCATGAACGGCCTCGATGGTGAGGGCGGCTACGACGACGGTGTCGAAACGACCACCGAGCTGTCGCGAATCCTCTTAGGGCCATGACCTTTTGACTCGCAAATGCGGGAGCGCTCCTCTGCGGAAAGCAAGGTTCAGGCGGCGCCCTCGGGGTTCGCGTCCAGTACGACGAGCGTTGTGTGGCATTCTGCCGAGCGAGCGAAGCCATTGAGCTTTCAGGAGACGAGACCGCTAGCCAGGATGACGATGCCAAGACCAATCAGGACGATCGGAAAGAGTATGTGTTCCCAGCGTTCGAGGACTTCGGCGATCGGCCGGCGGGTGGCGACGTACCTGGCGGCAACGACGAGGACAGCGACGAGTACGAGGAACACGACGCAGTAGGCAACGACCGCAGCAGGCCCCACGCTGAGGAAGACAGGGACATAGACGCCGATATTGTCACCGCCATTGGCGAAAGTGACTGCAGCGACGGTCCACACGCCGACGCTTCTGCCTGTGGCGCTCGCATCATCATCGTCGTCACCGTTGCCACGCCACGCCTGCCATGCCCCCCGTAGACCTAGGGCCAGGGGGATCAGGCCGAAGTACGGGATGACCTGTGCGGGAAGAAACGCACCGGCACCCAGTGTCACCAGGACGGCCGCACCCAGAATGCCCGCAAAGCCCAGATACTGCCCAGCGGTAATCCGGACCGTGGTGCCGCGGTGCCCAGCGCCGCGGGCGAAGAACAGCGAGAGCACGATGATGTCGTCGATATTGGTGACAATGAACAGGCCGATGGCCGGCAAAACTGACGACAGGATCATGCCGGTGCGTCCGTGGCAGCGGTGCCTTCTCCTCGGGTCGGCGCATCGTTTTTTTGGTCGATGCGCGTATCGATCACAACGGCGCTATCGGTTCCGTACTGGGGGCACAACACAACGGTGTTCCCTGTCGCTGTTAGCAGCGTCTCTGCTGAGGCCAACAGGTCCATGACTTCGGGTCGGGCCAGTGAGTAGAACATCTGTCGACCTTCGGGACGTCCGATCACCAGGCCGCAGTCCCGCAGGCAGGCGACATGGGCTGAGACCGTGGATTGGGCTAAGCCCAGCTCGCCGGTCAGATCTACCACCCGTGCCTCACCGTCCGACAGGCGGCGGACGATGGCCAGCCGGGCCGTATCGGAGAGACTGCGAAACAACGCCACCGCAGCATCGACACTCGAAGTGTTTCCTGAGCCGCCGCTGCCGAACAGACAGGCACTCTCCTTATTCATCGTCATCTGGCGATGATAACCGGTTAATGGCGATGTATGGGCGGCGGGTTGGTGGCCATCGCGGCGACCCGCCGTCGACGTCGCGTCCTTTTCACCGGCGTCGGCGGCCTCATTTTTTGAACTGTGCGGGCGGTGGGCGGTCGGTGGAGGTTGCTAACCGGTGCTTCGCGTGCGGGACGGTTCGAGAAGCTGGTCGACGGGGGCGTAGTTGTCGGAGAGCGGTGTGGCGTCGCCCACCCACTGGCGCAGAGCTTCTCCTTGCATGACTTTCCATGGCGTTTCTCGAGCGTCGAGACCCGTTTGGATCGCGTCGGAGTCCAGGGCTCGATGGGAGGCGGCGACGACAAAGTTGCCGCCATCGGGTGCGGCCGTCAGATCCAGACCGAGGTCGCGGGGTTCGCCAGCCAGCAGGATGTGATCAAAGGCTTGACTGAGGGTGGCGATTTCGGCGCGCAGGAAAGACAACTCGCCATAGTCGATGAGGTTGGCGACGTATATCCCTGTGGTGTTGAGTGCCGTGCGCACATCAGCGATCGCCTCGGCGGTGGTGAGATGCCACGGCACGCTGACGCCTCCGAAGGCGTCTCCGACAATCAGGTCTTGGCCTCCTGCAGCAAGCCGGCCGACTCCGAGTCTGCCGTCTTCGACGCGGACATCGATGCCAGTATCGGATTTCAGGCCGAGCTCGTCGCGGTCGGCGCGCGCCACGCCCCCGTCGATCTCAGAGACAAGGCTGCGCGTCCCGGGCCGGGTGGCTGCGAGATACCGCGGAAAGGTGAGCCCGCCGCCTCCGAGGTGGTAGGCCGTCAGCGGCTCACCCGCAGGGAACGCGGCATCGACCACCGAGGCAAGCCCGCGTACATACATGAATTGCAGGTAAGTCGGGTCATCGAGATCGATGTAGGAGTGATTCAACCCGTCTAAGACCAGAGTTCGGCCAGTGTCGCGTTCGGGGTCGGCCACCACTCGCAAGCAGTGATATTGGGTTTCCGCATCGCAGCCTCCGGGAGCGACGTAGTCGGCGAGACCGCCGACGATGAGGACCAGCGCGAGCCCGGCAGTCCTGGCGCGGTTGCGGCGGCGCATTCGCCACTCGACGACGACTGCGCCCAGAACCAATAACGACCCGAGTCCGATCAGGATGGCACTGACCGGCAACCGCGAAATCAGGACAAACCCAGTGAGCACTGTGCCGGCGATAGCGCCCACAGTGCCGAGTCCGGAAAGCTGTCCGACGACCGTTCCGGTCTGATCCAGCGTGGTCAGGCGCAGCTTCGTCACCATCGGTGTCACCGCGGACAGCAGGGCGCCCGGAATCAGGATGGTCATCGCCGCCACAATGAGTAGCAGTGGCGGCGCCCACTCCGCCGCCATGCGCAGCACTGCGGGAGTGAGCGCGACGACGGCACCAGATGCGCCGAGCGCGGGTCCTATGAGCTGGCGCGGGTCAGTGCGGTCGGACATGCGTCCGCCTGCCCAGGATCCGAGAGCTATTGCTGCGAGCGCGATTCCGATGACGAGAGTGCTGGTTTCCAGTGTGAGGCCGAGGTAGGGGGCCAGCAGTCGCAGGGCGGTGATCTCGACCACCAACACTGCGGCCGACGAAATGACCACCAGCGCTGCCGCGGCGCGGGAACCCAGATTCGGTAGGGGCGCGGGCTCGGACTGCTCGTGGGGCAGAGCGTTCGGTCCGGTCACCAGTCCATCTTCGCAAACACGAGCCAGATCAAGGCCACGAGGTTGAACCCGCCTGAAGGCGAACGGCGAGGGTCAGCAGAGCGCCACGCCTGCCTGTCATTGCAGCTTGACACCGCGGAAAGCGCTGATGGGAGCGATACCGAACATCTCATGGAAGGCCCTGTTGGCATGCGAGCTGTCGCTGAACCCGGCCGCGTGAGCTGCATCGGTGATCGTGCCACCGTTCCGTGCTACCTCCATCGTGCGGATTAACCGAGCCCACCGCACATAGGCCGAAAGCGACAATCCGACATCGCGGGCGAACAGACGGCCCAACCGGTCGGGGGACAGGTACACGGCAGCGGCCATTCCAGTGAGTCGTATCGGTCCGGTGATCAGTTGTGGGATGAGTGCGACAACCTGCTGCACACCGGGGTGAACGAACTCATCCGGGGCCGCGCTGGTGCGGGTATGGCCGAGCAGTGTTCGCAACACGGCGTCGGCGGCGCCCGAAAGATGTTCTTGAACAGCACTATTCGGGCTCAGCGTTGCAGCGGCGGTGGTCCAGGACGAGCAGGACGCGCGCGTCTGCTTGTCGACGAGCGCGCTCACTGAGCGCCCAACGGAGGTGGTGGGTTCTAGATACACCATCAGGCCGGTTGTGTCTGCGGCATCGAGGGCGTGCGCCGTACCAGCGGGAATGATTCCAGCTAGGGCGCTCGCGCGCTGACCGCGGGCATCGGTGAAGAGAAGCGGAGTGGCGTCTGTGGCCACGGCGATCTGTACCGCCGCGTGGGCGTGATGATGCGCTGTGCCCAAGCGGCCACGATAGATCAGCCGACCCGGTTCGATCACAGCCTGACCGGACCATTGCATGCGGCTCAGTATGGCGTGTCGGATTCCGCTACGGCTAGCACGGGTTGCGCCGAGCTGAAGTCGACGGATCTGTACATGCGGGATAGTGGCTGTGGGCGAAACACTGCTTGCATGGTGAAATCTATTGTTCGGTACGGCTATCCGCCGCTGATGCTGTTGGGGGTCAACGGGGCCGCGATTGGTTTGGCGCAGGCCCCGTGGGCTGAGCTGTGGATGGCAGGTTTGATCTTGTTCGCGATTGCGGTGTCGTTCGCGGCTGAGCATCTCCTGCCCTACAACGAGCAGTGGAACGACACGGTCGGTGATGGCGGCCGCGACGTAGCACACGCGATGGTCAACGAAGTAGCGCTGCTTGCGACTGTGCTGGTGATTCCCGTGCTGACCGTGCTCTCGCCATTCAGTGTTGCGTGGCCGGCTGCGGTTTCCTTTCCTGTACAGGTGCTGCTCGCTGTCGTGGTTACCGACGTGGGGGTAACGCTGGTACATATGGCAAGCCACCGGGTGGGCTGGCTGTGGCGGTTCCACTCTGTGCATCACAGCGTCAAGCGGTTCTACGGGTTCAACGGTCTGATGAAACATCCGCTCCACGGAGCGCTCGAGTTGGCGGTCGCCACCACGCCGCTTCTCATACTGGGTATGCCCAAGGCGGTCGCCGAAGCACTTACGGTATGCATTGCTGTCCAACTGCTTTTGCAGCACTCCAATGCTGACTACCGGGTTGGGCCTCTACGAAAGGTCCTGGCGCTCAATGAGGGGCACCGCTTCCACCATCTGAAGTGGGCAGGGGTCGGCGATGTGAACTTCGGCTTGTTCACCCTGATGTGGGACCACTTGCTACACACGTTTTCATACGATCCGCGCCGCCTTTTCCGCGCCGACGATCTCGGTATCGCTGCCAAGCCGAAGTACCCGGTCGGTTACCTCGCGCAACTTGCCGAGCCTTTTCGTGCCAGCGGCGCGTGCCACTTCGTGGCTGACGCCGACGATCAATCGGCTCGACCTGCTGACGGCCGGTCGAGCGCCACACCTCAGTTGGGTAACTGAGGTGTGGGTGTGGACTCCTGCCCGCCGAACCCCTGGCAGATAAACCGCTGCCAAACCGGGGCCACCCGCGGTACTGCGTATCTTTCCTGCAAACCTCGCGGGTAGGTCATCGCTTTGCTGTGTAGTCGGTGGTAGACAAGTTCGACCGATAGTCGGTACCGACGAGATGGCACCGGCGCTGGCGGCGCGAACAGAGCGGAGGCCAATTCCATGGGAAGGGCCAGTTGGTGTAGCCCCGGTTGGGCGGTTCCACGCCGGCTCGTCGCCCGAGGACCACGATGAGCGCACCACCGGTCATTTTGATGGCCACCGACGTGGGTCTGTGGATGGCCTTGCCGGCCTTCGTCCCAGCATTTGTGGTCGCCGGCGTGGTTGCTTTCGTCATCCGTCGTGACCGCCGCCGTCCGCCGGATCCACTCGTGCCGGAAGCGCCGCCCTCAGCGGCGGAAGGACAGTGATGAACAATCGCCGACAGAAATTCCGCAGCTCTATCGCCGCGACGACATGCGCCTTCGTAATTGGTTGCGGCGCACCACCGGAAGCCTCTCAGACGACGGGCAGTCCGACCCCCGGCGAGACCACGGTCACGCAGTCGAGCCAGGGTCCCGCCACCGCTTCGGCAGCTGCAGAAGACACAGCTAGCACCGTGATCAATGTTGGCATTGCCGGCGGCGTCGTGACTCCGACGAATGGCCAGGCCCAAGCTGTTGCCGGTCGACCGATCGTGTTGATGATCGACAGCGACGTCGCAGATCAACTTCACGTGCATTCGGTGCCGGAGTACACCTTTGACATCCAGGCCGGTTCCGGACAGAAGTTCGAGTTCACCGTCGATGTTCCCGGCCGGGTAGATGTAGAACTCCACGATCTTGATCGCACGGTTTTGACGATCGAAGTCCGGCCATAACGGTGCGCCAAAGCGTTACCGTGCTCGCGCACGGCGTGGGCGGCTCCACCGATCTGCCGGTGCCACTGTCATTCGCCCTGATCGGCGCGGCCTGGGCCCTGACCGCAACTTTCGCCATCGTGGCGCTGGCATGGAGAAAACCTCGCTTTGACCCCGCCCATTCTGGACATGAGCTGCCTGCATGGGTGACCCGCGTCGTGGACTCCGCGGCAGTGCGCTGGACCGCGGCGACGGCGGCACTGTTGTTCACCATCTGGGTGGCCGCGTCGTCGGTATGGGGCCCCACAGGAAGCGGCAATCCACTCCCCGGTGTGTTCTACGTGCTTCTGTGGGTTGGGTTGGTCGCCATTTCGGTGTGCGTGGGACCTTTGTGGCGAATCATCTCGCCGGTACGCACCGTTTATCGTCTGGCCGGCATGGCGCGCCATGGAAACGGGGAGTCGTTGCCACGGCGAAAATACCCAGAATTATGGGGATTTTGGCCAGCGGTATTGGGGCTATTCGCGTTCGTCTGGCTAGAACTAGCCGCCCCCGATCCGGGGTCTACGTCGGCAATCAAAGCCTGGCTGTTGATTTACGCCCTAGTCATGGGTCTCGGGGCATGCGTGTACGGCTCGCAGTGGTTCTCGCGAGCAGATCCGTTCGAGGTGTACAGCGTTGCGGTCTCTCGGCTCGCACCTTTTGCCCGCAATGCCGGTACAGGACGGGTCTCGTTGATCAACCCCCTCGATCACCTGCCCACAATGCCCGTCCGGCCGGGGACAGTGGCGGTCCTAGCGGTGCTGCTCGGGTCGACTGCCTTCGACAGCTTCTCCCAATCACCGACCTTCAGGAACTTCGTCGATCGCCATGCTTCCTCGCTACCGGTACTCAGCGACAGCGCAGGGGCTTCGTTGGTGCGAACCGTAGGACTGCTCACCTTCGTTTCGGTTGTAGGAGTTACATTTTGCGGTGCCGCACGGGCTACAGGTGGGGTCGATCGGAAGCAGCGTCAGCAGTTGCCGGGACAACTGGCCCACTCACTGATCCCCATCGTTGTTGGCTACATTTTCGCCCACTATCTGTCGTACCTGGTCGAGCGCGGGCAGGAAACGGTGGTTCGGCTCGCTGACCCCTTGGGACGGGGATGGCATCTGTTTGGTCTCGACAGGACCGACGTCTGGTACGTGCTCTCTGAGCACCCCTCGGTGCTGTGGACCATCAAAGTGGCATGCGTGGTCGTCGGCCACATCGTGGCGGTCATCGCTGCACACGACAAGGCGCTGCAGGTCCTCCCTGTGCGGCATCAAATCAGCGGTCAACTCGCCATGATGCTCACTATGGTCGGCTACACCTTCGTGGGGCTCTACCTCTTATTCGGCGGCTAAGACAGCGACCGGGCACGAAGCAGTGGGGCAACGGCGCCTGCCTGCATGCGCAACTCAGACAGTCGTGGAACTTCGACCGAGTCCAGGGATGAAGCGTCCCACCCGGCTGGTGTATTCCGCGTAATGCAAGCCGTGCGTCCGCCGTAGATAGGGCTCTTCAACTATCCGCACCTGTAGCTCAATGGACGTGGCCAAGGTGGCGAAGGCGAGCAACGCCAACCCATTCGGAGCGAGGAGCGCTACACCGGCTCCGAAGATCAGCATGGCGGTAAAGATGGGGTTTCGAACCAGTTTGAAGACCCCATTGTCGATCAGTCGGGTAGTTTCGCTGGCGTCGACGCCGATGCGCCATGACTCGCCCATCGACTCCTGCGCTAACAGTGTCCCGGCGATGCCCAGGATCGCTGCGAAAGCTCCTAGCGTGTGCACCGCCCAATGATCAAGCCAGGCCACTGGCGACAGCACACCCAACCATTGCAGCAGGGGGGCCAGAGCGCCCAGCAAGATCGCCACCACGAATCCGGCGCCGGCGAGCCACTCCAACGATCCGGGGCGGCCGTGAAAACCCCGCATGCCTGTCGAACCCGTGAGGCGCCATTGGCGATAACTACGCCATCCGAAGCCCGAGACGATGAATATCCCGTAAAGAGCAAGTGCTGCGGTTGCCATATCGCGAGTTCCTCAGTGGTCGAGGCGGCGGTTCTGGAAGCCTGCGCCGGTCGCTGTGGTTCATCAGGCTTTCCGTGCTTCTTTCGTGGCTCCGCGGCCACGCTAAGGATACATAGCGATATGCGCATATGTCTATACTAATATGGGAATGCGCCCGGGCATCGGACTGAGTGGCCTGCAAACGCCAGACCGACGGCGGGCCCACGACTGGCACCACCGTACCGTTCCGACTTTTGCCACTTAGATGACCGAAATCGCTCCGCCATCTCGGTGACTATCATGGAAAAGGCGCCGCTAGAAGCGGTGACGTTCGCCATCCAGTTTGACAATCGACAATCGTCGTTGTCGATTTTCAAACTGCGTGAGGGAGGAAGCGATGCAGGGTCCTGCCAAGCGAGAGCTGAATACCGTTCAAGCAAGAGTCGGTTCGGAAGGACTGGATCAGCCGCCCGGGGAAGGGCCGATCAACCGATCGATCAGATCGAGAACGGTTCTCTCAAGTTCTTGTCGGCTCGGGTTTGCATAAATGTAGCCATCAGGGCGTACTACCAGAAAGGGATGACGGCCGAACAGCGGCCTTGTGGCTTCTTCGGAATCTTCGAGAATTTCCCGGGAAGCCGACCGCCGGTCGGTAGGGCGCTGACCGGGCCCGCAAAGCGTAAGGAACTGCGCGGCTGATGCTTCCCTCATCCGCTCGCGGGTGTCGGCCGAGAGAGCCGCCATAGGATCGGCCTGCCAGCCGAGGATGCGCCACCCGGTACCCGTCATATCGTCTAGGCGTTCCGCGTCTCCGGTCCAGGTGCGCACCCTGGGCTGAGGGAGTATCCGCCCAACCGCTGAGCGGCGCGGAAACTGGTCGAGAAGGAACCCTTTCTTGTAGCGGGCCGGCGGACGGTAGCGCCCCTGCAGGAACGCTCGCCTCATGGCAGGAACACGCATTGACGCCGATAGAGTCACATCCCGCAGCACCGCGACGGTTCGGGACCGAATCATCCACAACCGGCCGAAATTGACGGCCAACCGGGTCATCTCCTCGACGTGGCTACGCCGCTCGACTTCGTAGGTGTCCAGCAGTGTCTCTGGTGCGCCCTTGATAACAGCGGCGACCTTCCAGGTGAGGTTGGTGATGTCTCGGATCCCGGAATTGAGGCCCTGGCCGGCCATGGGCGGCATGAGATGGGCTGCGTCGCCGCACAATAGCACTCGACCGACCCTCCAGCGTTCGGCCTGCTTGGCGCCATGCGTATAGATGACATGACGCAAGACTTCCACGGCCTCGGGATCGGCGTGCTCGGATATCAGCGCGCGTGCTGCATCTAGCGTGGTGAGCTCCGCATGGTCCTCCCCTGGGAGTACCATGCGTTCCCAACGATGATTGGACGCTGCAAGCCGGCCGGTCATACGTGGCGCGGACGGATCCATGATCATCCGAAAGTACGGAACGAACGGAAGTGGCTCTGCCAGTTTGGCATCGACAACAAGCCATGGCTCCTCATAGTCGGATCCGATCATTCCCACACCGAGTAGCGAACGGGTTGCGCTGTTGGCACCGTCACAGCCAAGCACGTAACGGGCCGACTCCGTGACGACGGTATCGACTGAGTTCTGCAACTCCAGATCCACGTGGTCACCAACATCGTTGAGCCCGATCAGATTGTGGCCGAGCCGAATGTCGACGTTGCCGCATTCGCTTAGCGCCTGGCGCAGTACATCGTCCACAAGTGGTTGATAGATCGCCGATATCCACGGATGACCCATGGGTGCTTCGGTGGGCATCGTGGTGGCCAGTGTTCTATCGCTGCGCGATCCAAATTGCACACCGGCACCCAACACCATGTCGGCGCGGGCACGCTCGTAGACACCTGCCTTCTGTAGCGTGCGTAGCGCCTCGCCATCAAGCACTCCAACCCGCGGCCGCGAGTAGACGTCCATCTCGCGATCGACAGCGAGAACGTGCAAACCTTCACGGGCCAGCAGCAGCGCCGCTAGTTCGCCGACAGGCCCCAAACCAACGATCGCGACGTCAAACACGCTGCGCTCCAAGGAAACACCGCTCTGCCTTACCGTTCGAACAGGGTCCCCCAGCGGCGCTGACGATGTGGCGGCCTGATGTCGCTTGCGGTGTCACAAGATCACCACCGAGCGCAGCACGTCACCGGCGCGCATCTTGTGGAATGCCTCCTCGAGGTCATCGAGCCCGATCCGTTCGGAGACGAATTTGTCAAGCGGCAGTCTGCCTTGCAGGTACAGACTGATCAGGGTGGGGAAGTCGCGTTCGGGCAGACAGTCGCCGTACCACGACGACTTCAGCGACCCACCGCGGGAGAAGAAGTCGATCAGCGGCATCTCCAAAGTCATGGTAGGAGTTGGAACACCAACCAGAACAACAGTTCCCGCCAAATCGCGGGCATAGAACGCTTGTTTCCAGGTCTCCGGTGCGCCGACGGCATCGACCACCAAGTCGGCGCCAAACCCGTCGGTGAGGTCCCGGATTGCCCCGACCGGATCGAGATCACGGGCGTTGATCGTGTGAGTGGCACCGAACTCTCGCGCCCAATCCAGTTTAGTGGGGTCCGTATCCACGGCGATGATGCGCTTGGCACCCACCAGCGCTGCCCCGGCGATGGCGGCGTCGCCGACGCCACCGCAACCGATCACAGCCACGGTGTCATCGCGCGTCACGGCGCCGGTGTTGACGACCGCCCCGAGTCCCGCCATGACACCACAGCCCAGCAGTCCCGCGACCACCGGGTCGGCACCGGAATCCACTTTGGTGCACTGACCTTGGTGAACGAGAGTCTTGTCGGCGAAAGCGCCGATACCGAGCGCCGGCGTGAGTTCCGTACCGTCCGTCAGCACCATCTTCTGTGTTGCGTTGTTGGTGTCGAAGCACAGGCTCGGTCGGCCGCGCCGACACGCCCGGCATCGTCCGCACACCGCACGCCAGTTCAGTATGACGAAGTCACCTGGCACGACGTGGGTCACACCGTCACCGACCGTCTCGACAATGCCCGCAGCCTCATGGCCGAGCAGGAACGGAAACTCGTCGTTGATGCCGCCCTCGCGATAGGTCAGATCCGTATGGCAGACCCCGCACGCGATGACGTCGACCACCACCTCGTAGGGACCAGGGTCGGGAATGACGATATCCTCGACCGCGACTGATTGTCCCCGTTGTCGGGCCACCACACCGCGCACCGTTTGCGTCATGACCCCGCCAACGTGCAGCTATGGGTGCGATCTAGTCGTGGATTCATTTACGCTCCTTGTGAACATGTTTGACGCGTGCGGTGAGCTACCTCAAAACGGTGTCAGCGGATCGTCAGCGCGACGACTGGGCAGATGTCAGCGGCTTTGGCGGCGTTGTCGGCTTGGTCCGTCGGGACCACTTGGGTGTCTGCCCGAAGCGTGGCGATGCCATCGTCGTCAAACTCGAACAGGTCGGGTGCGACGGCGACGCATTGGCCGTGTCCCTCACAGCGGTCGCGGTCGATGCTGATTCCCATGGCGGGCTTCTTTCAACGGAGTGTTCTGGGTTAGGACAACGCGATGGCGAGCGCCAACGTTGCTGCTGCTGCGGCAGCGGTGACTGCGGCGGGAAGCGCTGCCGTCAGAGGGTCTTTGGCGCGCAGGTGGTAGGCCACCGCGCCGACCATGAGTGCGATGACCGCTGCTGTGGTGATGACGAGCAGGGGCCGCACTGCAAGCCCGATGAGCAGGCCTGCGACAGCGGCCAGTTCGGCGGCTCCGATGAGTTGGCTTTGGCGGGTCCCGATGCCTAGGTGGGCGGCGTTGCCGGCGGCCGTCGTGGTGTGCATGACTTTCATGGCGCCGGTGTAGCCGAGCAGGGCGGCCAACAGGATCGACAGGACTGCAGTCACGATAGACATCAACAACTCCTGGGGTTCATGCGTGTGTGGTCAGGCTGGGACGAGTCGTAGCGGCAGATGCGCGTGGCGGTGGATGATGTTGTTGAGCGCCCAGGTCGCTTCGCCTGCGATCTCGATGCGTTGCACACGGTCGATCAGTGCCCGCAGCATCGCTGCGGTTTCCAGCCGTGCAAGCCCTTGACCGGCGCACGCGTGAGCCCCTTGTCCGAAACCCAAGTGGCGATTGACATCTCGGGTGATGTCGAAACAGTTGGGGTCGTCCCATTCACGTTCATCGCGGTTGGCCGAGGCGTAGATCACCAACGATCGTGACCCGGCAGGCAGGTCGGTGCCGGCGATGCGGCTATCGACGGCGACGTAGCGGGCGAAGGCGCGCACTGGCGACTCGTAACGGACGACTTCGTTGACGGCGTTGTTGATGAGCGCGGGATCGCTTCGCAACAGGTCCCACTGCTCGGGGTGGCGGGCGAACAGATTCAGTGCGTTGGCAATAGCGCTTATGGTGGTATCCAGTGACGGGGCGATGTAGTCGAGCATCATTGCTGCGCAATCGGCTTCGGAGAGCTCGCCGCGGTCGGCGGCTTGCAGCACTTCGTGAGCCATGCTCCCTTCTGTGACGTTGCGCTCACGCACGATGCGACGCGCGAAGTACAGCATGCGCAGGGTGGCGGGGGCGGCTTTGACCGCCTGTGCATTGACAGGCCCGAGAACATTGAAAGTCGCTGCTGCCCAGACCAACAGGTGGTCGCGGTGATTGTTTGGCCAGCCGACCAGGTCGGGCACGACCGCCAGCGGCAGGGCGAGAGCGAGGTCTTCGACGCCGTCGATCCGTCGGCGTGTCACCGCGCGCTCGACCACATCGCGTGCTTGCGCGTCAACGGCCTCACCCATGTGGCGCAATGCTCGCGGCATCAACCGGTGCGCGACCAACTTGCGGCGGATATCGTGCTCGGCGCCGTCGCTGTTGAGCGTGGTGCCGCGGGACATCCGATTGGTGAGCCCGTTGAGCCCCACGCCGCGACCCGACAGGAATGTCTTGTCATCACGCAAGACCGCCCTGCATTCGGTGTAGCGAGGTAGCGCGTACACCTTCTGGCGGTTCAGCCACACCACTGAGCCGAGGTCACGCAGCCGCTGATAATGCGGATACGGATCAAGGATGGCCTCCCGACTGTATATATCGGGTTCGTACCGAGGAACCGTCTTGGTCGGGTAGTTCATAGCGGACTCCGTGGGTGGCGGCCTTCGCGCCACCGGAAGTCGATCTGGGTTTGCACGGCTTTCTCCTGAAAGTTGGCTGGGGCAGGGTTGCTCACGTGGGGGAACTCGGCGATCGGGGTTTGGGCACCGGCTGGGCGCTGCTGTGCCATAGGCGCGCGATGCTGTCGACGGCGCGTTCCCGGTGGCACGGTCCGGGTGCGGATCTCGATTGGGGGACTCGGAGCAGATGTCCACGCGCGTGGCCGATCGCCATCGGACACGTCGCGGGAGGTGAAGCGCTCATGAGCCCATGATTGGGCCACCCGCCCACCGGGAGTAGGGCCGGAGCGCACCTATTCCGTTACGTGATGGTGCCTCGTGCACCATTGGCCATAGACTGTCGCGGTGACGATGCCCCGCCCGTCCGAGCGGACCCGGCAGCTGTTGCGCGCGATAGCCGAGACTCTTGTCCAATCCCCAGGGGATTGGCTGGACGAGCTGTTCGCGAACTCACTGAACGCCGCTGGGCTGGAGACGGCAGCGGCAGACCCAGTGCTGCGAGTGTCAGCTGAGCGGGCATTTCAGGCCAGCGTTCTGCACTGGGTCACCCAGAATCTGCGAAATCCCGGCGCTCGCGTCGAACCCGACCTTGGCCAAGAGGTCATCCACATCACCCGCGATCTCATCCGACGAGGTCTCGAGGATGTAGCCACAGCGGCCTACCGTGCGGGGCACGCCCCAGCTCAGCGGCTTTTGGTGAATATGGCCTTTGCGGTGACTCAGGAACCGGAGGAGCTGAGGGAACTTCTGGACACTGCGACCTGGTCGATCGGCGACTATGTCGAGAACACCATCACCAGTGTCATGGAGATGATGCGCGCCGAGCGGGCCGCGATACTGCGTGACAGTCAGCCCGAACTGCGCGAGACGGTCGCTCTCGTGCTCGACGGTGCTCCGATAACGCGGCAACGAGCCGAAGAACGGCTGGGATACCGACTTGACCAGATGCATACCGCTGTCGTTATCTGGAGCACAGAACCTGACACCGACGTCCGCAGTGTCGACGGAGTCTCGGAGAGGCTCGGCAGGGCACGGACCTCGCGGCCACTGACTGTGATGCCCGGCGAATCCATGAAGTGGGTGTGGTTGCCCGGAGCCGACGAGATCGATCCGGAGCAACTGCGAAAAGTCGTAGATCGGTACGGTTCGGTGCGGGTTGCGGTTGGGTCTCCAGCAGCCGGCGTCGAGGGTTTTCGGCGCAGCCATCTGGAAGCCGTTGCTGCTCAAAGGATGGTCGCGCGACTGGACTCGGCACAACGAGTCGTCTTTTTCGAAGAGGTGCAACTGGTCGCGTTGATGACCAGCGACCTCGAGGGTGCCGAGCAGTTCGTGCGGCAGGTCCTCGGTGACCTTGCACATGCATCATTGGAGATTCGTGAAACGGTGTTGGCCTTCGTGGAGGAAAACGGCAGCGTACAGCGAGTCGCCGCAAGGTTGTACGCGCACCGCAACACCGTGGTGCGTCGAATGACGCGCGCACAAGACCTCTTGCCCCGGTCGCTGGCGCAAAATCGCGTGCAAGTGGCTGCAGCATTGCAGGTGCTGCAGTGGACACAACCGACGCGTTGACAACGCCGATCAGGCCTTCCGCCGTGCTACGTCCCACCGGAGCGTGCTTGGCGACTTAGGTGCCGACGGACGACCATGCGCACGACGCGGCGCCGTGTGCGGGCCACCGGGCCGGTCGCGCGGATCTTGTGGGCGAATTGTTCACCGGACTGTTGAAGCCGGTCCTTGACTTCGTCAATGTCGGTGTCGACCAGGGTGTGGTGGCGCTTGCGCCAGTGGCCCGCGATCATGACCGCCTCGATATTGGCGATGCTGGCCTGCAGCGCCGCGCCGATCGGGTCGTGGGCTGGCCACAGGTTCAGTGCTCGGCCGTCGATGACTACGAGGTCGGCTTGCATACCGGGCGCGAGATGGCCGACCCTATCGGCCAGGCCGAGGGCGCGCGCACCGTGCACGGTCGCCCAGGACAGCGCCTGCTTGCTGGTGAGCGCGATGGTCGGCGCGCCGAGCCCGGTGCGGTGCAATTCCTGTTCGTGGGCCAGGCCTCGATGGCGGGCCAAGGTGATCCGGGCAGCGGTGAGAACTTCTCCAGAAACCGCGGTTTCTGTGTCGGTACCGAGCGACGGCGCCGCGCCGAGGCGCAACAGCTGTTGGGTGATGGCCGTACAATGACCTTGTCCGAGTTCGTTTTCCGGTGTTGAGGTGAAGCTGACTCCGGCGTCGGTGAGCCGCTTGACCCATTCGTCGGTCAGACCGGTGCCGTGCACGATGTTGGCGTGTGGACCCCACAGTCCCGCAGCACTGACGTCATTCCACCCCGGTCCGGGCGGCCCAGCGCTCTGGTGCATCGATGCCACCAGTCCGCGCTCGATCGCGGCGCGTAGGTCGGCGATCACCGCGTCGGGCGCTGACAATTGCGGGCCCTTGATCGCCATTCCCAGTGTCAGCAGCGCGCTGTTGGCGATGGGGCCGTCGTAGAGGCGATCGATCTCGCGCAGGTCATGAGGTTTGGCGGGACCGCCATGGCCCGCGCCGTGCAAGAAGACTGCGCGGATGCCCGCGGTGGTCAGCGCGTCGATGGCGGCGTCGGCATGGCCGGGTGTCAGGCAGTTGTGACACCAGTCGCCCACGGTAGTTGTGCCGCAGTTGATTTGGTTCAGCGCACCGGCCAATGTCCCAATGTGCATATCGCCTTGACTGTAGATGCGGGCGACGTGGCCGTGGGTGTGGGCCAGGTATTCCAGCAGGGACCAATCTGCGCCCGCGAACCGCAGCGCGGTCTGCCAGGTATGTAGGTGGGCGTTGACGAGTCCGGGGATGACGATGCGGTCGGTGAGGTCGATGACCTCGGCGCCGGTAGGGTCAAGATGCCCACCCATGGCCGCGATGTGACCGTCCTCGATGAGGACGTCGGTGCATTCGGTGTCCGGCCGATTCGGCGCCAGGCTCACTACCTGGGCGCCGCTTAACAGTACTCGCGTCACCGGGCATCTCCTGTCGCCGCGCACTATTTACGGCTACAGGGTGTCCAATAATGTGTCGACTGTCAATGTCGCTGGTGGAGCATCATATAGTTCAGGCCGGTGATGAGGAGTTCTAGGCCGAAGGCGAACTCTTGTTCCAGCGGCACGGGCAGATGGCTGGCCACGCTGGCAGTGGCGGGAAATGTCTGGGGGTCCAGGTTCTGCCACATCGCATCCTCGTCCGTGGCGCTGGCGCTCGGCGGGGCCAGTTGGGTGGCGAACCCGAGGACGTAGCGCCCCAGCGTCGCGCAGGCTTGGGCGGCCGTCGGTGCCGCGAAGCCCGCTTTGAGCAGCAGCGCGATCACCTGTTCACGCTGGGCCCATGAGTTGGGTCCGGTCGGTACCTGCTCGACCAATAGCGGCGCAACGTTGGGGTGGCGTCGAAAAACATCAAACAAACTGTGTGCCAGTGCTTCACACGCTTCCTGCCACGCCATGCCGGCAAGAGTCTCATCGTCGACGTGCGCCTCTGCCAGCACGCTATCGACGACCTGGGCGACGAGGTCTGCTCGTCCGGTGAAGTGCCGGTACAACGTCGCGGTCCCCGAGTCCAGTCGCTGGGCGAGGTTGCGCATCGACAGCGCGTCGGCGCCGTCCTCGTCCAGGACCGCAACGGCTGCTGCGATGATCCGTTCCAGCGGCAGGCGGGGACGGCCGCGGGATCGTCGGGGGTTCTGCTCCAAGGGCTCGGCTTCTGATGGTGGCCTGCGCACGTGCCCCAGTATGAACCACCCTTGACACTGCCCAAAATAACGGCAACACTGTATCCATTATGGATGTTAAGGATATCGATGTTCACGCGGACTCGCGTTTCGCCGCAGTCGACGGAATGCGCATCCACTACAGACGCTCGGGGAGCGGCCCGACCGTGGTGCTGCTACACGGCAGCGCCTCCTCGCTGTACGGGGTGGAAGCTGCGGCGCAACGGCTGTGGGCCGACTTCGACGTCATACGGCCCGATCTGCCGGGGTTCGGGGTGACCGGGCCTCGCCCAGACCGTGACTACCGGGTCACCACGTATGCCGCGGCGCTCGCCCGATTCTTGGACGTCATCGGCGTCCGGCGATGCGCAGTGGTAGGCAACTCGTTGGGCGGCAACATCGCCTGGAACCTCGCCCTCGATCACCCCGAGCACCTGCAGCTGACCGGCCTGGTGCTGATCAACGCCACCGGCTATCCAGACAAGGAACTGCCCGCCGCGATGGCATTGGCACGAAATCCCATCATCGGTCAACTGCTGAGACGATTCATGCCGCGCCGCGCCGTTGAGCGCAGTCTGCGCCAAGCCGTCGGTCCGAACTGCACCATCGTCGACGACGCGATGGTGGATCGCGCGCACCGGTTGTGGAACCGGCCGGGGAACCGCTCGGCATTCGTCGATTTCCTCACCACCGATCAGCCCGACCGCAGTGACGAAATCTCCAACATCGACGTGCCGACGCTAGTGCTGCGCAGCGCCGACATGGACGGCCAACACTTCACCTGC
>Ga0209066_10000255_pt1 | contig 80427 bp, 64 predicted proteins | sample All_14_2_FD_187198 | JGI IMG/M metagenome (GOLD analysis project Ga0209066, IMG submission 187198) | Freshwater microbial communities in response to fracking from Pennsylvania, USA - Allegheny Zone_MetaG_DW_15 (SPAdes) (version 2) ...
AGTTTATCGCACAAGATGGTAGTGAGTCTGTAGAAAGAATCACTGTAACCAGATAATCTCTCTTTATGACTAGAAGCAATTCTAGTATATAAATGCTAAAGGGGTCGGGTAACCGGCCCCTTTTTTTTTGTTGTATCAGGCAACCCTAAAAAGAAATTGGTGTCTATGTAATCGATTGTTCGAACCTATTGAAGTAATTATACAGGTGTAAATCTGTCAAATTACTATGTCTGATGGGCATATGCCCTGATTAACTCTGAGAGTCTATGCTCAGAGATGTTTATGAGGAACCAAAGATCCTTGGAGAAAGGAATTATTAAGGATCATTAATAGATAACAGGTCATTGATTTTTATAGCAGGTAACCTATTCTTAGGATACTGATTTGTTGTAGAGTTGATCTCTGCATAAGTCTAATCCAGAAAATAAGTTGCCTGATAAGATCGATGAGCTGTTTTTTATTTTTGAGTATTGTCCGATTATCGGATGGATTCAGCTTTCTGGGAATAGGTCATTGTTTTTATTACGAGATCTTCCTTTTATAAGGTGATCTAGTTTTTTTAAACAGAAATGACTTTTCATACAGAGTTTGGCAGTTTTAAGGCAATTCAGGAAGCCATGTAACCCCTCCAGGCAATAATGATGCGTTTTAATTCTAGCTTTAGTTATATGATTATTAATTAAAACTAGTTTAATCAATCCAATTTCTATGAGAGTGATTACACATTGGATGCGTTCTCTCGCTGTTGTAATGGCAGTGTTACTCGCATTGAGCCTTAGTGCTCAAACTGTTAATCTACTGACAGAAAGTTTCGAAAATGCTGGTTCAATGCCTAATGGCTGGACTAAAGAAACTGTTAGTGGAACTGACGCCCTTAGCTTTGCTACTACTGGATCTAATCCTACAGTAGCAGCTGCAGCAAATGGTACCTATATGGTGAAGTTTGCCTCTTATTCTAATTCAAGTGCTACTAATCGCTTGAGATCTACAACTGCGATCTCAACTGTTGGCTTGCAAAATGTTACTGTTAACTTCAAATGGTTTGAAGATAACTATTCAAATTATATGTCAACCGCTGACCGCGTTGTTGTAGAATGGTCTACAAACGGCACCACTTGGGCAGAAGCTGGTACATTCAATAGAGCAAATGCTGTTTTGGGCTGGAAAGACAAAAGTCAAGTCCTTCCTGCCGGAGCTAGTAATGTTCCTACCTTGTATGTAGCGTTCAAGTTCATTAGTGCTTATGGAGACAATTGTTATTTAGATCTTGCAAAAGTTGATGCAGAGCCTATCCCGGTTCCTGCTACTGTTGCTGGTATCGTCACTAATGGGTTAACCGGACTTCCTATCATCGGAGCGAAAGTTAATGTCGGTGACTCTATCGCTTATACCGACTTTGCTGGTCATTACACATTGCAAACTACAAACGGGAATCATCCTGTTGTTGTTTCAAAACTTGGCTTTGACAATTATTCTGCTCCGTTGGTAGTTGCTGGTAACAATAATGCCTTAAACTTCCAACTTTTCGAGAATACCGCTGCTCCTTCAGCTGTTTTAGCCGCTGTTAATAGTGGTAATACTGCTGTTAATCTGACTTGGGGAGTTCCTCAGAGTCCTTATGAAATTATTTACGATGATGCAACCTTTGAAAATATCACTTCTTGGTCATCAGCTGGTAATATCAATGCTCTAAAATTCACTCCGATTGCTCAATACCCTGTATCAATTACCGGTGGTAGAGTTAATATCGGTGATGGCAGCTACCCAGCAGGTGGTAACCCACTCGTTGCTTTCGAAATGGCTGTTTATGATGATGATGGTGCTTTAGGATATCCTGGTACCGAGCTTGCTCGCGTTGAGGTTACTCCAACTGCAACCGGATGGGTTGATTTTACATTCGACGCTCCTGTTGTTATCAATAGCGGAAACTTCTATTTAGGCATGATCCAAGGTGGTAACTATCCTAACTGTGCTCCAATCGCAGTTGATGAAACCAATCCTAGCATGCGTTCATATTCTAAGTTTGCTTCTGGCAATGGCCCATGGGTTCCTGCTGGTTACAATGATTTCATGATCCGTGCTTATTGCATCGGTGGTGGTGGTCCTTTAGATATGGCTACAGCAGCAGCTCCTGCTTACATAGCTAAAACTTATCCTAACAGACACACTCTATCTCTTAATCACGTAAACAATGTTGCTGGTTTAGAGCGTGAAGGTATCTACAATCCGATTGTTACTTCTCCTTCTGCTCCAAGTTCTTTACTCGGTTATGAAGTTTACCGTGTTCTTGAACCCAATCAGAATAATCCAGCTACCTACACTCTTTTAAATAATAGTGTTACTGGTACCTCTTACACTGATCCTTCATGGGCAACATTACCTAATGGTGCTTACAAATGGGCTGTTCGTGCTAAATACAGCAATAACCGCTACTCAGCTTATACTCTATCAAATACCCTTGGTAAAGGTTGGGAATCTAATGTTACTTTTAATATTACTGTTAGCTCAGCTGCTGGTAATGCTTTAGGTACTTCCATTAACATGACTTATGTTACTGTTCCAGGTGCTTCACAGTATAATGAAGGTGGTTTAACTCCTGAAAATGGCACTCTAACTTTCAACAATGTTTGGAAGGGTGAATATGAACTTATTATTAAGAAGTTCGGCTATGACCAGATTGGCCCTATCAATATCACTATCGACGATAACACTGAAGTATTTAACTATACTTTAATGGAAACTCGTTGGGCTCCTTATAACCTGCATGTAGATGACCGTACTTTGGTAGCAACATGGAATGCTCCTATCATGGAGGTTGCTCTGTTTAACGAACCTTGGGATGGTCATACTTTTGCAACTCAAGGTTGGACTACCGATGCTAATAACTGGAATATCAGTTCTCCTGGTAACCCAGGCGTTAGTGCTGAGTTCGCTAAGACTCCGGCTGTAACTAACTATGAAAAGCATTTAGTTTCTCCTGAGATTACCGGTGTAGGTTCACCTTATCTCTACTTACGTTATGATATCGCTCTGGATAACTACGGCACAACTAATGAAAATCAGATGGCTGTTGAGATCTGGGATGGTGCAAACTGGAACCGTCTAAAGAACTACACTAATATGAGTGGTAGCTTCTCATGGACAAGCGAATCTTTAGATATCACAACTTATACTTGGGATACCTTTAAGTTCCGCTTTACCGCTTATGGAGCTGATGTAGCTGATATCAATAACTGGAATATCGATAACGTAAATGTTGTTGCTACTCTATCTGCTGGTAAGAGCCTTTTAGGTTACGATGTATATCTGGACGATACTCAGATTGCTTTCACCACTGAGACCACTTATCAATTGCCACAGTCATTATGTACTTACGGCCATACTTACACCGCTTGCGTTGATGCTGCTTATGAAAGTGGTGTCTCTGCTCGTGATTGTTATACTTTCACAGCCCATTATCTTCCTGCTCCCCGTAACTTAGCTGCTTCTCCTATTCAGTCTACGGCTTACCTCATTTGGGAAGAGCCAATCATGCCTGGTAAGAAAAGTGCTCAAGTTGGTCACCCCAACCTATCATCTAATTTTGTAGGTGAAAATGCTAATTCAGTAAGTACTTTTGTACCTACTGCTCAGTATACTCCTTCAAATTCTGACGCTATCCTTTGGGACAACGGTACCATCATCAATAGTCCTGGTACTGGTGCAGGTGGTGCAGACGAGAGTGTTATCCCCGCAGGTGGTGAAAACTATGGTTTCGGTATGAACCAAGGTGCTTCAATGTCTGTTGCTGATGATTTCACTGTTGGAACTAACTGGACTGTAAACACCATTACTTTCCAAGGTTACCAAACTAACTCAGGTAATACTTCAACCTTTACCGGCGCTTATTTCAAGATCTACAATGGAGATCCTTCAGCCGGTGGTACAGTAGTATTTGGTGATTTAACAACCAACCGTATGACTTCAACAAACTTCTCTGGTGTTTACCGTGTAAACGCTCCTGGAGAAGGAACAGCTCGTCCTGTTATGAACATCATTTGTGATGGTCTAAATATTAGCTTAGCTCCTGGTACTTATTGGATTGAGTGGACAACCACTGGTTCTTTAGCTTCTGGTCCTTGGGTTCCTAATACAGCTGCTGCTGTTGGTAACTCTATTCAGAATGATGGAAGTGCTTGGACTACTCTTCTAAACCCTGGTGCCGTTGATCTGCCTTTCGTAATCGCTGGTAGTGGTGGCGGTGGTGCCTCAGCTCCTGACGTTCTCTCTTATAACATCTATCGCAATGGCGACTTAATTGCTAATGTTGCTAATGATGTTTTTGAATACTATGACCTATTCCTCAATCCTAACGAATATTGCTACACAGTAACTGCTGTTTATGATTTAGAACAATTTGGTATGCCTGCTGGCACAACCGACGAATCATTAGAAGAAGGTCCTGCTTGTATCAATATTAACTATGGTGTTCCTGCTCCTTTCAATGAAGAGTGGAATTCTACAAACTTCACTTACAATCAGTGGTCATTTGAACCTAACCAAGGACATTGGCGCATAAGCAACTCAGTTGGTAGCGTAGTTCCTGCTGCTGAGTTCAATTGGGCTTCTCCTGAGACCAATTATAGCAATGCTTTAATCTCTCCAGCTATCAATGCTTCTGTATTTGATTGCTCCAAGATGTGGTTAGATTTCGACATCAAGTTAGATGATCGTAACAACACTGGAAAAGAGATGATGAGAGTTGAAGTATTCTACAATGGTACTTGGCGTAAGGTTGCTGAGTATAAGAATGAAGGTTCATTCACATGGACTAAAAAGCACATCGAGATTTCAGCTACCGCTGGTAAAGCTCTTAAAGTGAAATTCTTGGCTTATGGCGAAAACTCAGCTGATATCATTGCTTGGTATATTGACAATGTTAAGGTTTATCCAGAACCTAAACCTGCCACTGACCTTGTATTGAACCCTGATATGGTTAATGCTACCACCTACAATAACATCCTTAACTGGAATGCTCCTGATTGTGGTACATCAGCTCCTCAACAATTCGTTCTTGATAATAATACATTCGAGAATGGCTGGAGCTTAAATCCAGGTTACGAAGCTTGGTTCGGTAACGAATTTAATACGAATATGGCTGGTAGTATCACATCAATTGATGTTTATTTCCAAGCTAATTCAAGCGCTGGTTCAGACCAAATCACTATTGACATCCTTGATGCCAATAAGAATATTGTTGGTACTTCTAGTGCATTTACTCCTCAAGCTGATAACTGGACTAATGTTGCCGTAGCTGATCTGCCTTTCGATGGCACATTCTATGCAATGGTTCATTGGAATAACTTTGCTGCTGCTACACATTACCTAGGTGCTGACGAAGATGGTCCAAATGTAAGTAAGGGCTGGTATTTCGATGGCTCTGCTTGGTCACATATGAGTGAATTAGGTTCTTATAATGACTGCGTATTTGGTGTACGTGTTAATGCATTAGCTGATGGTGGTAAGAAATCAACTCTAGTTGCTGGTGAAAACACATTAGCTCCTTTGGCTGGTGGTTCACAAGCTGGTGTTGTTGCTCTCAGCCATTCAAATCGTGCTACCGTTGCTGGTCCTACCATCAACTTCAATGCTCTAATGGCAAATCGTGGTGTTGTTGGTTATAATGTTTACCAAGATGGTACTCTTGTTACTGCAACTCCTATCACTGCTACTACCTATACTCATGTAGTAACTGCTCCTTTCGCAAATCATTGCTATACTGTTAAAGCTGTTCACGCTGCATTTGGTACTGAAACTATTGAATCAGTTGCAACTGCTGAAGCTTGTGCTGACCCAACAGGTATCAATCCTGCTTCTGCTGAAGGTATCAAGGTTTATCCTAATCCTGCAAATAGCTTCGTTAACGTTGTAACCACAAGTGAAACCCGCCAGATTATTCTGGTTAACTATCTTGGTCAGGTTGTACGTAACGTTACTGTTAGCGGTGCTGAAACTTTGAAACTTGATGTATCAGCTTTCGAAAGCGGTATCTATTTCGTTAAATTCATCGCTCAGGATGGTAGTGAATCAGTTGAGAGAATCACTGTTGCTAAATAATCTTAGGAGATAGAATTTAATTCTAGATCATTTTAAATTAGATGGGCTGCCCATACGGTAGCCCATCTTTTTTTATAGAAGTTTATCCCTTCTTTAGGGTTTCTTAGGTCAGCTTATCCTATTTTAAGATATTTGCACTTTAATATCGCTTTGCCATGCAACATCAGGAGATTCCCTTTGAGAAAGTCCGTTCAATCCCTTTCTTTTTTATCGTTGGTAGACCCCGTAGTGGTACCACCTTATTGAGAACATTAATAGACGCTCACCCAAATGCAATCTGCCCTCCTGAATATGCTATTCTTCCATACCTTTATGGCCGTTTCCCTCGTAATGTCAAGAACTGGAGTGATGATTATTCCCGACTCTTCAAGGAAACAATGATGGCACCGCTGGCCTTTGATTTCTGGAAGTATGAATACCTTGGGGTTGATGAGGAGGCTTTAACTAGACTTCTTTCTGGTATAAAAGGAGCCGTAAGATTCGATGAGGCCTATAAAGCCGTCTACTATTGTTCAACTTCTTTATGGCCAAAGGAGGAGATAAAAGTCATTGGAGATAAAAATCCGGTATATGCTCTCAATGCCGATAGGTTGTTGACCTTCTTTCCGGGTGCTAAATTCATTCATATTACTCGTGATTACCGTGATAATTTCGTGTCAATGCGAAAGTTTGAGTTTGAAGCTCCCAATGTTGTTCTACAAGCCTTTCGCTGGCGGTACTTAACAAAAAAGCTATTGACGCTTCAAAAAAGGTTCCCTGATCAGTTCTTATGGATTAGACATGAAGATCTGGCAGCTAATCCTGAGACTGTTTTAAGATCTGTTGATGCTTTCTTAGGAATTCCTTATGATGAAACAGTTCTTAACTTTCATGAAAAGAAGGAAGAGCTCTTAAAAAGAGGTAACTCTTACGATCTTATTTTAAAGTATCACGAAAGCCTAACCCATCCGGTTAACCCTGATGGCGTAGGCAAATGGAAAAAGGTCTTAACGGACGATGAGGTTAGAAAAGCAGATTATGTGATCGGTTCTCTGGCTGAAGAGTGTGGCTACCAACGGGTTTATAAGGAGAGATCTTTAAACCTATGGCTATCCACCTTTCCAATGAGAAGTTATGGTTATTTGCTGTATAAAGCTATGGAGTTGGGTGATCGGTTGCCATATCTATTAAAGAAATACTTCGGCAAAGCGCTACCACAACTTGTGAAAATTTATCGTTTTCTAACAGGCAAAAGGAATCAGGAGAAATAGCCTGTCATGGTTAAAAATCTTAAGAATAAATAAGGGTTAAGATTATAAATTGAATGCTTCGATTTGGTATTATTAAAGATCGGTTACCTTCAGTAGGTATTCAATATTTTGTTCATCTAGCTCCTTTTTACTCAAAATAGTGGTGTTCTTGTTGACCTGCTCAAGGTAAAAATCACCAAAACCATTGGCAAAGTCTTGTGGCTCAATCACAAATTTGACAAAACCTTCGTCGGGGAAGAGGGCTGTTATTGCTTTTCTTATTTTTTTTGTCTTTTTGAAGAAGTTCTCTGCGGTTAGAAGATACTTTTGATTGTCGGTGTTCTCTTGCCCATCGCAAAGTTCATATCCAAGCATTTTATTAAAGGAAATAGCCCGGCTGTTGCTTTTTAATATATGAGCTTGTATTGTATCCCAACCAAAAAGGTTAAAACACATGTCAGTCACCATCAGGCTAAGAATAGCCGGTACAAACGTCTCGTAGTATTTCTCTTCCCAAAGAAATATGCCTGATTCCATTTCATGCGACTCCCAATTGATGTCTTTGGCGTTAAGTAGTCCAATATATTCGTTTTGGTATTTAACTAACAGGTAGATATTACTCGAATTATTAATAGAATGAAACCATCTGAGTTGCATCTCCGGAGTGATTTCTTCACGATACTCCATGGTCTGTCTAATCAATGTTGAGTTTCTGTGCTGCCTTACTAGTTCAATCTCATCAATAGTAAGCCTCTTGAGTGTTATTTGGTACCTTGTCAGTAGCATTTTAATCGTGGTTTTTAGGTTCTTCTTCTTGATATATCTGGTCGATGACCCAAGGGGGTCTTTGGTTTTGTGCCATATAGATTCGACTTAGATATTCTCCAATAATCCCAAGACTCATGAGTATAAGGCTTGTCGAGAAGAGGATGGCCGTTATTAAAGAGGTATAACCTAATGGAACGTTAAAGAAGATTTTTTTTATGATATATATAATGCCCATAACCAAGCTTACAAAGGAGATACTAAACCCTGTATATACCATTACTTTCAGCGGTGCGCCGGTATAATAGATGACGAGATTAGATACCATCTTGATTAAACTGAGCCCTGTGTAATTTGACTGTTTAAAGCGCCTTGGGTGATGCTCGACTTCAATAAATGTAATATTATGAGTATACCAAGTTACAATCTCTTCAATGAATAAGAAACTAAGACGATGTTTACTCAATTCCTCAGCAAGTCTTTTTGTCATAAGTCTGAAGGATGAGCCCTCTCCGGGTGACTTGCGGAGAATCCGGGATGAGTTTTTTACGACTTTACTCCCTAGATTTCTTACGGCACTATGCTTTTTCTTTCTGGGGAATATACCATAAACGACTTCGGCATTCGTCTCTTTTTGTTTTGAAATGAGCTTACTGATTTCTTTGGTTGGATGTTGAAGGTCATCATCCATCGTGATAATCCAGTCTCCTTTTGCGAACCCTAAGCCGCATATAGTGGCATTATGTTGTCCGAAGTTTTTTTGCAGAAGAATGGATTTAACGTTAGATCCATTCTTTTTTGCTAGTTCAATTAGTTTCTGTCGACTGCCATCAGTAGAGGAATCATCGACAAAGATGATTTCAAAGGGATGAGACAGGGAATGAAAAAAGTCAATAAGCTCTTGTGTTATAATAGGAAGCGAGTCAACGCTGTTGTATACAGGGATAACTACACTATATATCGGTTGACTGGTTTTTTCCATTATGAGATGTTTTTAGAATCTTGATTAAAGCAAGTGGGTAGGGGTCTAACCTCCACCAAGAATTAATGAGGTACCACTAACCCAGCGAGAAGCATCAGACAGATAGAATATAGCTGTATTGGCTACATCAGTCGGATCTCCCAGTCCAAGTGGCTGTCGGGCCTCTATCTGTTTTATGGTTTCCTCATTGGTTGCCGCTTGAGTTTGGTCTAGCATAGGCCCCTTAACAAAAGCGGGAGCAATACAGTTAACTCTTATTTTTTTTGGCCCAAGTTCTAAAGCCAGGGCACGGGTAAACCCTTCCAAGGCTGCTTTAACGGCAATATACATTGAGCCTCCTACGAATGGATATTTAATGCTTATGGATGAGATATATAAAAGTGAACTTTCGTTTGTAATAAGTCTTTTTTTGGCCAAGAGCATGGCAGTTACTAGAACAGGAGCATTAAAACCTGCAGAGAAATTAAGATCAATGTCATCTTGCTCAAGAAATCTTACGGGTTTTATTTGGCTGATCCCGGTACTGTAAACAACTCCATGTAAAGTTGGCAACTCTTTAACAAGCTCCTCACGCCCCTCTTTGGTGGATAGATCTGCAATAACCATTCTATGCCCTTCTCCATCTAAAGAACGATAAACTTCAGAGAGTCTCTCTCTATTTCGTCCGGTAATAATCAATTTAGCCCCAAGTTTTGAAGCTGAAATCGCTATCGCACTGCCTAATCCACCACTGGCTCCGGTAACTAATACTCGTTTATCGATTAAGCTAAATGGATTCATCTTTTTGATGGCTTAGTATACTCAATAATATCAGGAATAACCATATGATTGGTTTGAATGATGGTGCTACCCCAACTTAGCCCGATGCCAAAAGCAGAGAGAAGTAGTCTGGAGTCTTTTCCTTTGATGGTCTCCTTAAGTTCACTAACAATGGTAAGTGGGATACTAGCTGAACTGGTATTTCCAAATTTTTGAATAGATAAGGGCATCTTGCTTTTATCTACCTTAAGCATTTTTCTTAAGGTTTCATTTATTAGTTTGTTCGCCTGATGAAATACAATATATTCGATATTATCAAGCGATTCGTTATGATAGGTGAGAAGCTTTTTTATATTTGGTACAACTTCGCGAAGGGAGAAGTTAAAGACCTCTATGCCATCTAAATGGATGTGCAGTTTTGATCTTTGAATTCCCGGACTGATCGTCTTATAATCAAGAGATTTTTTAGATAAAAAGTTTCTTAATCCTCCATCGGGAATGATAATGGCCTTGTGCCCTGAGCCATCTCCCTGTAAGTTAAAAGGCATAGCTGCCACGCCATTTTTTCTTTCTATAGCAGTGGCTGTCCCTGCATCACCGAATAAAGGGTGGGTGCTTTTATCTCTATAGGCTGAATTAAGCGATGAAATGTCACCTACTAATAATAGCCCTTTCTTTAAACCGAAAGAGTTCATTAAACCACCAATGGTTGATAAACCGTAGACATATCCTGAACATCCTAAGGCAATATCTAAGGCAATACACCCCTGGGGTAACCCTAGCTTGTCTTGTAATATACTGGATGTTTGAGGGATATAATAGTCACGTGTTTGAGAGACAAAAATTAGTACTTCAATTTCTGATCTATCCCAATTAAGCTCAGCTAAGAGTTTTTCCGCAGCAGCCTGACACATGTCTGAGGTGGTGGTTCCCTTTTCTACAACACGGCGCTTTTCAACTCCAATAGTTTTTATGAGCTGTTCGCGCTCTTTGACAGAGATCCATTTGTAATCCATGTTATAGACCTCCTTGGAGGGCACACATGCAGCAATCCCTGAAATTTGTATGTCTTGAAGTGTGAAAAGCGCCATGATTAATATTTATTTATTGCTTAATGCGAGAAGTGATGATTTTAAAGACATCATTAACGGTCTTTGCCTTGGTCAAATCATCAGCGTTGATTACCACATCATATTCCGTTTTTACCATTGCGATAAGTACAAGTGCATTAATTGAGTTCCAGTCAAACATATCCCTAAAAGAACTTTCGGGTTTTAATTTTCCTGGTTCTAGTTCATCAAATTCTGATTCAATCTTGAGAATGAAATCTTCTACTGTGTTCATGTGATTAAGTTTGGTAATTTAAGCAAAAATAAGATTTATTCGCTTTTACCGGTGTTTTCATTTAGTCTCAATTTCGTATTACTCTTTTTTAATGTGTAATTGTTTGGTATGGCGAGTTTTATTGTGACCTCTTCGCTTCCCCTTCGCTTCCCCTTCGCTTTAGCTTTGTATAGTTCCTGCATTGTATTTGTCTATTGGTCAGGTATAGTGATATAAATCAGCTCATTGAGTGTTTTGTATCTAAAGATTTTAGCTTAATCCTATTCTTTTTTGGATTGTTTTTGAAGGCATACCCAACCTGTTTCTGTATAAATTCTCTGGAGATCCTCTTCTCTGTTATTCATTCGAAAAGCGGATTGAATAGGAGAGGAAGCGAAGGGGAAGCGAAGAGGTAAATGCAAAGGGAGACTAATCAGTAATCTCTGGAATAGTCTCCCTTGATTTGCAATGTTTAAATTGCGACGGTAGTGAGCCTATAAAAGCTCGGTTATTTCAAATTGGATTCAAAGCGTTTTAAAGCCCATCTTACAAAGTGGTACGAGATAAAGATTAGGAGGGGCCAGGAGAAAAACCATAAAATAGATGTGATCATAGTATCTGGTTTTAATAGGTGTGGTGTTCGTTTTCTAATTCCTTACTTGAGAGTTTCTCATTATTAATTGATTTCCATGCATACCAGATATAAGCTAGTACAAAGGGGATTAATAATGAGACATAACTCATGGCGGTAAGCGTATAGTGGCTAGAGGAGCTGTTTTGTATGGTCAATGAACTCTGCATAAACTGAATAGCCTCAGGTGATCCAGGCGCTAATGCGGTATTATATGCAGGATAATATGCGGTATTGTTAAAGCCGACATTTAGTAATAATCCGAAAACAGCGAGAACAGTACCTATGCCCGAAAGCCAAATACCCTTGGTACACTCCTTAAACAGAGTTAATCCGATTCCTGCTAATACTCCAACTACGCCTAGTAAGAAGATTGCGAGAACTATCGGCATCGCCAAGAAGTTTGTGAGGTACTTATAAGGTTCTAGATATATGACTTTGCTTGCTGGATTAACAGCAAATCCGTCTTTTAATAGTATTGCTCCTAAGAAGTATAGGAAGAATACCAGAAAGGCAACTGAATTAATCAATAGCTGCTTTTTTGAGCTTTTTACTATTTCTTCATGGTCGATGTTGTTAATGAAGTATAGTGAAGCTAAGACTCTGCTTAAAAAGAATACAGCAAGTCCAAGAGCAACATTTGTAAAGTTCAGTACCGCCTCAAGTCCATGTGCCGGTCCTTCCCATTGTGAGATTGCATTAGATTCTCCGACGAGATTGAGTAGATTCATTTTGTTGACAGAGAAGGCACTACCGGTAAAGAATGTCCCGACTGCTGTTCCTATTAGAATTGTTCCCAAGAGCCCATTTAGGAAGAGGAATATTTCATAAGTTTTATGACCAAAGAGATTGTTGGGTTTGCTTCTGAATTCATAAGAAACTGCTTGGATCACAAAGGCAAATAAGATAGCCATCCAGACCCAATAAGCTCCACCAAAACTGGTCGAGTAAAATAGAGGGAAGGAGGCAAAGAAGGCTCCACCGAAGGTAACGAGTGTGGTAAACGTGAATTCCCACTTTCTTCCGAGAGCGTTGACGATTAGCTTTTTCTGCTCTTCATTTTTTCCTATGGTATAAAGTAAGGTTTGACCTCCCTGAACGAACATCAGGAAGACCAGTAGTGCGGCAAGAAGTGATACTAGAATCCACCAGTAACCTTGCAAAAATTCCATCGACATGTTTTCAAACATATTAGTGTCCTCCTTCTGTTTTAGGTCCTTTTTTGATTTGTTTTAGCATGATTCTGATTTCAGCGATCAGCAGTGCTGTGAAGGTTATAGCAAAGAGCCAGAATGTAATAATTACACTGCTGGTTTCAATATGAGAGACGGCTGCTTTCGTAGTCATAAGGTTTTGAATAACCCAAGGTTGGCGGCCAACTTCAGCTACAATCCATCCAGCTTGTGAAGTGATATAAACCAGAGGAATAGAGGCAATGGCAACATAATAGAGCCATTTTTTCCCTTCTAGTCTGTTCTTTATGCTGAGATAGAACATATAGATGAATAGCACAAGGAATAATCCACCAAAGATTACCATTACACGGAAGGAGTAGAATGTGGTTGCAACGGGGGGAATCAGATCTTCAGGTGCATTAGCGAAACCATATCCAAAGTGTTGATAGTTGGCTTCAAAGGTTGTTAAGGAGGCTAATGCAAGAGAATCATTGTTCTCTTTCTTAGCTTGTTTGTAGGTAGCTAAAGCATTGATGGCCTGTTTGCCTTTGTCTATTCTCTCTTGATATGAGATAATACCCTTTTCTGGATTGCCATAAGCGAAGTCATAGATCCCGGGGACGTAGGCATTGGGACTAAGAAATGCCATATATGATAACATATTTGGGATTTCAATCTTGAAGACGAAGTTCTGTTTTTTGGTGGTATCAGGATCAGGGGTAAGGGCGCCAAAGGCTACCAATGGTGCGAATGACTTACCATGATAGTGATTCTCCATCGCAGCAAACTTCATAGGTTGTACTCTCGCCATTTCTCTGGCACTGCTATCTCCAGTAGAGATGGTAATAATAGCAAATAGTAACCCAAAAGTTGAAGCAACAACAATACTTCTTTTTGCAAAGAGAATATCCCTGTTTTTGAGAAGATACCATGAGCTTATCCCAATTACAACAATAGCTGCTAACATGTAAGAGCTAGTCACGGTATGAAGAAATTTATTTATAGCAGTAGGAGAGAAGAGTACTTCCCAGAAGTTCTGCATCTCGTTTCTGGCGGTTTCAGGATTGAATTTCATTCCTACCGGATTCTGCATCCACGCATTGGCCACTAAGATCCATAAAGCCGATAAATTGGCGCCAATAGCAGTGAGCCATGTACTCATCAGATGGAACCGCTTGCTTACTTTATTCCATCCAAAGAACATTACCGCTATAAAGGTACTCTCCATAAAGAAAGCCATGATGCCTTCAACGGCAAGTGGAGCACCAAAGATATCTCCAACAAACCAAGAGTAGTTACTCCAGTTGGTACCGAATTCAAACTCCAAGATTATCCCAGTGGCTACACCAATGGCGAAATTAATCCCAAAAATGGTCATCCAAAATTTGGTGATTCGTTTCCACTCGGGATCATTGGTTCTGACATAGATGGTCTCCATGATGGCTAACATGAAGGTGATCCCCAATGTTAACGGTACAAAGAGCCAGTGAAACATGGCTGTGAGGGCAAATTGAGCCCTCGACCATTCAATTAAAGAGGTGCTAAATTCTATCATCGTTTTTCATGATTTAGGTGCATTATTTTGGTTGGGTTAACCTCTCAATCACATAGTCACTTTTCTCTTTCTCACCGGAAAATCTGCTTCCCAGAAAGTCTTTGAAAAAGAATAATTTGAAGATGGCAAACATTAGAAAGAGTTTAATGGCGATAATTAACCATAACTGCTTTCCTACAGTCATACTTTTAAATCCATCGTAATAGAGACGAAATGCTTTGGTAAGGAATATTCTAATGGTTTTCATTTCAATCTGGTCGAGTAGAGCTTTGTTCCAGTATTTACTAGTTTTATCAAGGTCATTTGGTGCAATGTAAAGCCAAGACGAATGACTTGCGTTTCTTCTAAACTCATCAGAACTAATGATTGTTCACTTCATAGTTAATTTTTTAACTATAAACATTCATGTTCAACTGTCGATTCTTGAAGGTTGAAACTGATTGTTTCAATCAGAGGTTGATGTTAATTACTCTGGTGTTTTCTGCAACAAGGAGGAACTTTCGATGTAGTATTCTCTTTCGATATCTCCATCTTCTTCATTGGAGGACTTAAGAACGGGATCCCAAGATTTGCGCCACGTAAAATAAATAATAGCCCAACAATGAGAACCATCACTGGAATAGCTTTGTTGATAGCTGTTTTAATTCTCTTTGTTACCATGCTGCCGGCTAGTGAAATTGCAATAAGCATCGGGGCTGTTGCCAGCCCAAATGAAATCATAAATAGTGTAGAAGGTACTACTCCTCCAAGGGCTAGAGCACTCCCTAATGCAACATAAACTAATCCGCAAGGAAGAAGACCGTTTACTGCGCCAGCAAGGAATAGACCAATCCAACTCTTTTTATTGAGAAGAGGAAAGAATAGTCTTTGTACTAATGATGTTACGCTGTTAGAAAAGGTGCTGGAAAAGAGTCTTTTCTTTGTTATATAAGGCAATAGTACCGAAAGAACCATCACTATACCTGTTCCCATTGCTACCCACCGCTGAATGCCGGCTAGCGAGAAACCTAAACCAATGAGTCCAAACACTAGCCCCATAATGGTATACGTTAAAGTCCTTCCCAAATGATAGGAAATGAGCCCTATAACCTTAGCGTACCACGCATCTCCGGGTAGTGGAATGGCAAGAACAATCGGCCCACACATTCCGGCACAATGAAAACTCCCCATAATACCCATAAGGAGGCCGGCGAGTATATATTCCATTATTTAGCTGTTTTGTTGGTTGCTTTTGGCCATTCTATCTCAGTATAGTAAGGCTTTTGATCTGAGATAAAATCTAGTTTTATAATATAGCGACTTGCTTTCAATACAGATAGTGGAATCATGACTTCCCCATTTTTTGTAAGGAGAAGGTTAATCGTTAGATCAGCTGACTTATCAGCTGGTGCATAGAACCAGGCATGACCTTTGGTGTTTTCTAAGGTGAATGAATTGGGGAACCGGATTGCAAGACTATCGTTTCTGGTAGAAAGAGTCACTGAGGTTTTAGTGCCATGGAAGTTTTTTTGTTTATCGATAACTTCTTGGTGTTTTAGCTCTCTCGGATAGTAATCGTCTATTACGATCTCTTGTCTATTACCAATAGTGATGTATAGTAATACAAGAGGAAAGGCTAGAAAGATGATTAATCCGATCACTAATCCGGTTCCCCAATTGAATTTTTTCATACGTTAGTTGTTCGTATTAGACGTTAAGAATGATGCAGTTTGTTCTTCCATGATCTTGCCATCAAGAATAATATGAAATTTAACTGCAATCTGATGAGTGGTAAGTTTATTGTTTGGTAGGATAACGAAGAATACTCCTTCAGTGGCGGATTCTGGTTTTGCTTTAGGTGCGTTACCCACCATTTTTATTATTCCATCAGATGGTTCTACTAATTTAATCTCAAGATTGAGCTCTTTTCTAGATTTATTGACAATTTTATAGTTGTAGAGGTTGGATGTACTATCGGTTCCCTGCGCTTGGTACAACATTCCAGGTGTTCTAAGGATAGTGGTCTCCATATCGGTTCTAGAGAACATAAGGAACCCAAGAAAGAGAAGAAGAGCACCTAGTACCACTGTATAGAATGCCATTCTTCCAGTGAAGTGAAGCTTAATGCCCTCTTTAATACCTTTCTCTGAGGTATACCGAATAAGTCCTTTAGGTTTGTTTACTCTATCCATCACTGCGTCGCAGGCATCAATACAAGCGGTACAGTTAATACACTCCAGTTGGGTGCCGTTTCTTATGTCAATGCCTGTTGGACAGACAGCGACACAACTCTTGCAGTCGATGCAATCTCCCTGTTGATTCTTTCCTCTTGGCTCACCTCGTTTGTAGTCATAGGCAACAATGAGGGTGTCATTATCGACTAAGCTTCCTTGAAGTCGGCCATAAGGGCAAACAATAGTACATGCTTGTTCTCGAAACCATGTGTAAATAAACATCCCCGCAATAGTCCCTCCAATCAAGACTCCAAGTGCGATGTTGTTATTAGCAAAGGCTTCGTTCCATGCTTTTTCAAGCCCATCTATCCCAATGAAGTAGGATATAAAGGTATTTACTGTTAGGAAGATAATCGCAAAGAATAGAAGGTACTTTAGAAGTCGTTTGAATATAAACTTTAATGACTTGTGATTTTTAGCCTCTTTCTGTTCATTTGGGCTTCCTTCGATCATCGTCTCTATTCTTCGGAATACAATTTCCATGAAGATGGTTTGAGGGCATGCCCAGCCGCACCATATTCGACCATAGATTACTGTAAAGAGGATGACAAAGACAACTAGGGTAAGCATCGTGATGCCTAAGAGATAGGTGTCTTGAGGCCAAAAGATAGCTCCAAAGAGAATAAAGTGACGATTGAGTATGTCTAGAAGTAGGATAGGTTCTCCATGGATTTTGATATGGGGCAAGGCGAAAAAAAGGATTAACAGAATGACCGCTACAATATTTCTTCGGGTGGTGTATCTGCCCGCTGGTAATTTTGCATAGACCCAACGTCTTCGTCCCTGATCGTCTGAAGTGGCAATCCGGTCACGGAAATAGATTTCTTTCTCAGCCATAAGGGGTCAATTTTACTCTTTTGTCCCCGTTACTTGGTATCCTTTATCTTCAATTGCTTTAGCTAGAGCAGCTAGTTCTACTTTCTTTTTATTGTATCTAACTTTTGCTACCCCATCATTAAAAGAGGCTGAAGCATCTACGACTCCGTCAACGGCTTTAAGGGCTTCTGTGACCGTTTTTTCGCAACCGGTGCATGTCATCCCTTTTATATTGATAATGGCTTGCGTTGTGTTTAGAGTATCAATAGCTGTGATCTTGGTGCTATCAGCGTTTTCAGTTTCCGTTTTATTGGCAGTTGAGCCACATGCCGTAAGAACTCCTGCTAAAAGTAAAATCCAAATGATGTTTTTCATGTTTAATGTTTTGATGTTGATTTTTGTGTGTTAAATGCTGAAAATCTATTCCTTGTGACCAGATCTAGACTAACTCACCGCATCAGCGGAGAGAAGAATCATTACCACTAAAAGGAAAGAGTTAATGTAAATAAAATATTTCTTCTGCCAATTGCTTTCTTCCTTTTTTATAAGCAGAGGAATGAATAAAACGATGATGATCGTCGATGAAATGAGCAGTAAGAACTTCCAAATCTCTTGGTACATGGTCCCAAAAATAGGGATAAACAGTGCGATGATTGCTGTCGTAATAGTCCACACAAAAGTGATTTTCTTTAACTGATCAATGGTGTAGATGTTTGTTAATGAAGGAAACCCTGCTTGGTGATAGTCGTTCCCATATTTCATTAAAAGAAGCCAAAAATGAGGTATTTGCCAAATAAAAAAGAAGAGCGATACAATTAGAATGGTGGGATCTGTAATCTCTCCTCCTGCAGCTACCCATCCTACCATTGGAGGTATAGCTCCAATAAACGATCCTGGAACTACTGCAAAGGGAGTAATTCGCTTCAATGGGGTATAAATAGCATTATACCATAGTAGCGCTAATAAACCTAATTGCATTGCCAAAAAACCTGAATCCAAGTACAGCATTAACGTTCCGGACGTGGCTAAAAATAGGGAGTATAAAAGAGCCATCCTTGCCGATATCCTTCCTGATGGAATAGGTCTATCCTTCGTTCTATTCATCTTCTTGTCGATCTCTCTCTCCTGATAATGATTTAGGGCAGCGGAGGCCATAGCTAATAAGAAGATCCCAATAGAAGGAATGATAACCCCTGTGTCGAATTCCCGTTTAAAAAGCAGGTATCCCAGTAGGGTGCTTAACGTGACAGCGGAGGTAATTCTGATTTTACCTAGTTCAGCTAGTGTTGAGATGGTTCCTTTTATCACCTATTTAAGTCCTTTCAAGTAGTCAATAACTTCTTTTATCTCTTCGTCGTTTAGTTGCGTCTTGTATGATTGCATCAAGTTCTTTTGATAACCATCTACAATCTCTGCATTGGGATCACTAATAGCCCTCTTGATATACTCCTCATCGGCTACTATTTCTTTTGTGGAGCCATCAGCAAGGGTTACTTTGCGAGTTGCTCCGTAAAGGTTCTTGAATGTGGGGCCAACGATCTTCGATCCATCTTGGCTATGACAAGCTACGCAACCCAACCTCTTGATAACTTGTAATCCAACAGCCTCTAAGGTGTCACTTTCTGGGGTCTTCTCATGGTACCAAGTCAGGTACTCCTCTTCAGAGATTACTTTGACTTTACTGAGCATATATGCGTGTTGTATCCCGCAATATTCTGCGCAAAGGATGTCATATTCTCCAAGTTTGGTCGGTGTAAACCACATGATGTTATTCAGCCCTGGTACAACATCCTCTTTGATCCGAAAAGAGGGGATATAGAGACTGTGTAATACATCAGGTGAGTATAGGTTAAGTTTTACCGGCTTGTTGAGAGGTACAACTAAAATGTTACTGCTTTTGCCATTCTCATAGTCAAATTGCCACGACCACATTCGCCCCGTAGCTTTGATCTCTATTGCTCCATTAGGAACTCTTTTCATGGGCATGTATCCAATCCATCCATAATAAAACATGACCAATACCAGAATGGTTGGGATCACTGTCCATATGATCTCAAGCTTTGTGTTGTCTTTTATATTTTTGGCAACAGGGTTTCTTTTTCTGCTATACCTGATTACAAACCATATCATTGTTGCTGTAATCCCTACCAGAAAAAATACACTGATCCCTAGTATGACATAGAAGGCCATATCTACGCCTTGTGCGAAATTTGATGCTCCACTATTCATGTCTTATTCGTTTTTTTTCAGCGGTCACATGGAATACGCCAGATTAATAATCATTATCTCTATTTGAGACAGATGATCTCTCCTGGCTTTTCATGCTTATCTCCGGTATAGGTAATCAAAGAAGGTAAATATGATCATAGAGAGAAAGATGATCATAGTCACAATGACCATGATAATTAAAATCTTACTATCAAATTTCAAATGCATGAAATAGGCTAGTACTAGTAAGGCTTTGACTGTTGCGATGGTTAAAGCAACGGTAACAGTTAGCATAGCCAGGTCGAATTCAGAGACCCAAACGGTAAGGATTGTTAGCACGGCTAGTGCAATCCATATCTTTATGTTGGTTAGGTATTCTACTATGTGATGTTTCTGTTCTTCCATAATGATTTCGTGCTTTAGTGAATGAGATAAAGTAACGGGAAGAGATAGATCCATATCAGATCGACCAAATGCCAATAAAGTCCCCCATTTTCCAGTAAGACATAGTTATCATGGGTAATCATCCCTTTTCTGATATAATTTGCCATGATACCTAGCAAAATTGCTCCTACCACAACGTGAAGCATATGTAACCCGGTCATGAAATAGTATAGTACATAGAAGAGCCCTTCTCCAGGACTCAACGCTTTGAAAAGTTCTGTCCCTGGATAAAGGTCGTAATGTATTTTGTGACCCCACTCAAAGTACTTATTGATCATAAATAGTAGAGCACAGAATATAGTGAATAGGATTAGTCCGATGGCTAATTTAGGTTTGTTCTTTTGCATGGCAGTTATAGATAAAGCCACAGTCAAAGAGCTGGTGATAAGGATCATGGTGTTCAGTGCGCCTATTCCAACATCAAGGTGGTGAGATCCATTAGAGAAATCTTCTGGATTAAGGTAACGGTAAATGGCATAGACCAGAAACAGACCTCCGAACAGAATCAGTTCTGTGAACAGAAAGAGCCACATCCCAAGTTTTTTTGCCGTGTCATCGCGGTGCACCGCCGGATGATGCTCTACGGTATTTTGACTATTTGTACTCATATGGGCCTTCGTTTACAGTTGGTATTTCTTCAAAGTTCTCTAAGGTCGGAGGGGAGTCTGTCTGCCAGTCTAAGGTTAATCCATGCCAAGGATTTCTTTCTGCCTTCTCTCCTTTACGCATCCCCTGAATAAGTACAACGATCATGTAGACAAGGCCTATAACGGTGATCCATGATCCTACAGTGGAGATCTGATTAGGGAGGTGAAACTGAGGAAGATAGTCATAATATCGGCGTGGCATTCCCATTATTCCTACTACTAACATTGGGAAGTATAGAATGTTAAATCCTGTGAAGAGCACCCAGAAGGCTCTGGTTGCATGTTTAATGTTATACATCTTGCCCCAGATTTTTGGAAACCAATAATGCATTGCAGCAAAAAAGGCAAAACCAGTCCCTCCAAACATAACATAGTGAAAATGCCCTACCACAAAGTAGGTATCATGTATATGTATATCGGCGGCCAATGCTCCATTGACTAAACCCGTTAGGCCACCAATAAGGAACAAGAAGATGAACCCCATTGCGTATAACATGGGGGGCTTCATGTCTATAGACCCATTATACATTGTGGCTAGCCAGTTAAAGACCTTAATCGCACTCGGAATGGCCACTAAAAAAGTTAAAATGGAGAAGATGACACGAGCAGGTCCACTCATTCCGGAGGTAAACATATGATGACCCCATACGAAGTAGCCGATAAATGCAATGGCAAGACTTGAATAAGCAATAGCTTTATACCCGAAGATTCTGCGTTGTGAGAAGGTTGGGATGATCTCTGAAATAACTCCCATCCCGGGCAAAATCATAATATAAACTGCTGGATGCGAATAGATCCAAAAAAGATGTTGGTATAAAACAGGGTCACCACCTAAAGCTGGATCAAAGAGTCCTATTCCTAGCATCCGCTCCACGGCTATCATCAAAAGTGTTATTCCAACCACAGGCGTAGCCAACAGCTGAATCCAAGAGGTGGCATATAGCGCCCAAGCAAATAGAGGCATTTTAAACCAGCTCATTCCAGGACATCGCATCCTATGAATGGTTACAATAAAGTTCAGCCCAGTTAAAATGGATGAGAAACCCAAAATAAAAGCGGCAAAAACAGCCATAGTAACATTGGTACCGGTTTTAACAGAATAAGGGGCATAGAATGTCCAACCAGTATCAGGTGGACCGTCTCCAACAAGTAGCGTGCCCAGAGCTAACATCGCACCAAACATATAAAGGTACCAAGAGAAGAGATTTAGTTTAGGGAAGGCTACATCACGTGCCCCAATGATTAAGGGCAAGGCAATGTTCCCAAAAACAGCAGGGATCCCTGGTATTACAAATAGAAAGATCATTATTACTCCATGTAGAGTAAAGAGACTATTGTAGGTTTGAGGGTCTACAATATCTTTCCCGGGATTAAAGAGTTCTAATCGCATAAGTATTCCAATGAATACTCCTACGATAAAAAAGATAGTTAGGGCAGCAAGGTACATTAGCCCGATACGCTTATGGTCATGGGTGGTTAACCATACCATCAAGCCTTTCTTCCCTTGTTTATCCTCTAAATAATTGGGTAGGGTGGTTGTTGTCATAGGTTAAAGACTATACTTGTTCTTTTTTCTTTTTGCCTGATTTGAGAATGAGTACTAAGAATAGCAACAAGGCTCCTCCTAATACGATGACACCTGTAACTTTGGTTATATTGAATACATATTTTTTCCCTTCAGCATCATAACTAAAACAGAATTTCAAAACCTTGCTTATGGTAGGCCCACTTCGCTCTTCCTTTGCCTCCGTTATAGCCATCTTTAAATCAAATGGAAGAAAGTAGGTGCCATGTAGATATCTTGAAATCTTGCCATGTGGAGATACTACCATTATTGCTGCTGCGTGAACAAACTCTTTCCCCTCCTTTGTATACCGAAATCCCATGGTTGCTGTGGCTTTCGCTATATTGATGGAGTCGCCGGTAAGCCATATCCATTGGCTGGTGTCTATCAGCCGATCAATTTGCGCTATGTAATTATGCTTTTTCCTCTTCCCTAATTTCGGCCCATCTCCCGGGTTAAAACTAATGGTAATTACCTGATAATCTTTCCCTAACTCTAAATCGCTTCGTTCGATGACCTCTGCTAATCCGCCTAAAAGTGGACTGCAAAGGCCGGGACAGTTATAATAGACGAAGGATATCACGGTAGGTTTATCTATCAGCTGTCTTAGGTTAACTGGAAGACTATCTTGGTTTATTAATAGGATGTCATTCGGGATAAATGAGTCCAGATGCTCGTATATTCCAATTTTTCCATCCGATTTAAACTTATTTGGATCAAAGTTTTCCTGAGCCAATATACCTGATGTTTTAAGGAATAAAACTAGGATAAAAATGAGTGCTGGGTTGAGACGCATGGCTATGTTGTTGGTTTTGTAATTCAATTAACATTTAGCTAATTAAAAGGTTTATAAGGGATGAGAATTTCTTTAAGTAAATTGGTTTTTTTAAGGAAAAAGGCCACTTCAATAGTGAAGTGGCCTTTATTAAGAGTTAAGTTTTACATTGCTTTTTCACCTTGCGGTGCTTTAGCATTGGGCGGGTTGGTTCCTTGAAGACTTAAGACATAGCTTGCGACTTTTTGAATCTGCTGTGCTGTTAATTGATCTTTAAATGGAGCCATTCCTTTGGCGGGCACGCCATTGGTTAATACATCAACGAGTGCTTTGATTTCTCCACCATGGATCCAATAGACATCGGTGAGGTTAGGACCTACTGCGTTTCCTTCACCAAGTTGCCCATGACATGAGTTACACGCTTTCTCTGTATAGATCTTTTTACCTTCAGCTAAAGAGGCCTCATCTGTTAAGGCGGTTAATTCAACAGTATTTTCTTGTTGCTGAAGATTAGCCTTAGCTGCTGCTATTTCTAAGGCATACTCCTCTTCTTGAGAGGGACCTTGTTTAAAGGAGATGTAGTGTACCCAATAAACAGCTGAGAAGAATATGGTAAAGTATAGCAGATACATCAACCAACGTGGAGCCGGGTTGTCTAACTCTTTGATTCCATCAAAGTCATGGGGTAACAAAAGTGAGTTTTCTTCTTCTTTAATCTCGGATACTACTTTGGTAGGATCCATTTCTTTATTATTTTCTTCTTGTGACATCTTAATTCTTTTTTAGGGTTTCATCTTTTGCCTCAAACTCTGATTCATCAAATGGAGCCTGTTTCATCTTGTCGATGTAGCTACTCTTAAGACTAAGAGCAAAACTTACAAGAACAATAGTTAAAACCATAAAAATGATCAACGAGATGATGCCCCAATTACCGGTGCTATGAGCTTTGGCGAATAGTTCCTGAAAAAATCTCATGACTTGATGGGTTATTGTTTCTCTTCAGTTCCTTGTGGCTCACGACCACCAGCTACCTGAGTGCCTTTTAAGGTTAAGGTAAAACTGAAGACTTGTTGAAGCTGTTCTTTTGTTAGAAGATCCTTCCAAGCCTGCATCCCTTTGGCAGGTATTCCATCATGAAGTGATTTGAAGATAGCATCGTTTGAACCTCCATGAATCCAGAAGTTGTCGGTAAGATTCGGCCCAACGGCATTGCCTTGTCCTTTATCTGCATGACATGCTATACAATTGGTCTTGTATACTTCAGCCCCCTTTGTTAATGAGGCCTCATCGGTCAATATCTCAGGAGTGACCAAGGTTACTTGGGTAGCCGTTGAATCTGCATTTAATTCAGAGATATCTTTTCCAAGACGGTGCATATAAGCTATTAATGCAATTATTTCTCTATCTGGTGCTACTTCTATACCATTACTTTTAAGATCTTCTGAAATGGTTTGAGCCTGTTTCATGAGATCTTCAATAGCTTTATCGGCGTATCCTTCAGCATAGGGAACTCCAAGTGTTGTCATGGCTTTAATCTTTCTTGGGGTAGATGCTACATCTAGTTTGTTGACGATTAGCCATGGATAAGGAGGCATAATACTCTGGGGGTTCATCTGTTGAGGGTTGAGCATATGGTTGAAATGCCATGCCGCTGTCTTGTACATCTTTCCTCCAACCACTCCGGTACGAGCCAGATCTGGTCCTGTCCTTCTTGATCCCCACTGGAACGGATGGTCATAAACGAATTCGCCTGCCTTTGAATACTCACCGTAGCGTTCGGTTTCGCTTCGGAAAGGCCTTACTTGTTGTGAGTGACAGGTATAACAACCCTCTCTGACATAGATGTCTCTTCCTTGAAGTTCTAATGGAGAATAGGGTTTTACACTGCTAATCGTCGGGATATTCGTTTTCACGGCAAAAAGTGGAACAATGCTTATGATTGATCCGATTAGTAATGCTACGGCAACCCAGAATGAGAAGAGAGCCGGTTTTCTCTCTAACCATCCGTGAATGGTTTCTCCTAAAAGTCTCTTCTTGGCCGCTTTCTCTAATGCCGGTGCCGATGCTTCTTCCTCGGCTACAAAACTACCCTGTTTGATGGTCTTGATCAGGTTAATAACCATTAAAACAACGCCGCTAAGGTAGAGTACACCTCCTAAAATTCGGGTAACATACATTGGTAGTATCTGAACTAAGGTCTCCATGAAGTTAGGATACCTGAGGAATCCTTCAGGAGTGAACTCTTTCCACATTAGCCCCTGTGTAATTGCCGCCCAATAAAGGGGAATAGCATAAAATACTATACCTAAAGTCCCTAACCAAAAGTGTATGTTGGCTAAACGGTTACTATATAACTTTGTCCTAAATAATACAGGAATTAACCAATAAAGCATCGAGAAAGTTAGGAACCCATTCCAACCCATTCCTCCAATGTGAACGTGAGCAATGATCCAGTCTGTAAAATGTGTCAAAGAATTGATGGTCTTGATTGAGAGCATTGGCCCTTCAAAAGTCGACATACCATAGGCCGTCACTGCAACAGCCATGAATTTTAACATCGGGGTTTCTCTAACCTTGTCCCATACCCCTCTTAAGGTTAATAAACCATTGATCATACCCCCCCAAGAGGGAGCAATCAACATCACCGAAAATATGACTCCAATAGTCTGCGCCCAATCTGGTAATGCCTGATAGAGCAGATGATGCGGACCAGACCAGATATAAATGAATATCAAAGTCCAAAAGTGGATGATAGATAACTTGTAGGAATAGACTGGTCTTCCTGCAGCCTTCGGTAAGAAATAGTACATCAATCCAAGGAATGGGGTGGTCAAAAAGAAAGCTACCGCATTGTGACCGTACCACCATTGAACCATGGCGTCTTGTACTCCGGCATAAACAGGATAACTCTTTAGAAATGAAATAGGCAATTCGATCGAGTTAACTACATGCAATACTGTCACGGCTACCCATGAGGCAATGTAAAACCAGATTGCAACATACATGTGCTGAACTCGTCTAACTACGATCGTTCCAAAAAGATTAATGCCAAATACTATCCATATCAGGGCGATTAAGATGTCTATCGGCCACTCTAATTCAGCGTACTCTTTGCTGATTGTAAAACCTAAAGCAAGTGTCACCGCCGCCAGAACAATGATAAGTTGCCAACCCCAGAAGTGAATCTTGCCTAACAAGTCACTAAACATCCTGGTCTTGAGTAACCTCTGCATAGAGTAATACACCCCAGTGAAGATAGCATTACCCACAAAAGCAAAAATGACTGCATTGGTGTGAATGGGCCTTATGCGGCCATAAGTCAGAAAATCGGTTGAAAAATTGAAAAATGGAAATGCTAACTGAATCGCTATCAGTAGCCCTACTACCATGCCTATTATACCCCAGAAAATGGTGGCATAGGCAAAGTATTTGACGATTTTGTTGTCGTAGTAAAACTTCTCTGTTTGCATACGCATTGCGTTTTTAATACTTGTTGTGTTGGAGTCAGGGAATCTATTATTGACTTTTTTCCTTTTCTTGCTTTTCTTCTTCTGTTTCTATCTCATCATCAAATAAAATTCTTACCGCAGGTGTGTAATCATCATCATACTGGCCTGTCTTTACCGCCCATAAAAAGGTTCCAAGAAACCCTATGGCAACCAGAAGACTTATTCCAATTAAAACAAAAATGATTTCCATAATTAATTGAGCATTTGATTACCTAATTGACAAAGTTATAATAATAATTTAATGAAAGTGAATGTTGCTGCTATTTAGGATAATTCTAAATTATCACTCTGTTTTATCTTTCGTCTTATCCAAAACCTGCTTATTCCACTTACGAAAAAGAAGATGGACAGCACCTGTGACAAATCCCACAACGGTGACTGAGCTTGCTGGCATTAATATAGCGGCAATAATTGGTGATAGCTGTGCTGTCAGAGCAAAGTATAGCCCAATGATGTTGTAGGCAAGTGATATACCGAGGCTGATTTTGATAAACCTCATAGTCTTACGACTCAATTTATGTACTGTCGGGAGTAGTTGTAGTGAATCGGCTTGAAGGATGGCGTCACTGGCGGGGGAGAAGTTGTAGATATCATCGGCCACGGAGACTCCCATGGTCGATGCTCTTAACGCTCCCGCATCATTAAGTCCATCACCAATCATTAAAACATGAGATCCTTTGTTTTCCAGTTGTTGTACATATTGAAGTTTATCATCAGGGGTGAGGTTAAAGTTCATGATGGTTCCTATCGGGAAGATTTTTAATAAGCGCTCTTTATCACCTTCATTATCTCCTGTAATAATATGAAGTTTCCCGATTTTCGTGAGGTTATTTACCATTTCAGTAACCCCCTCTCTGAACGCATTTTTGATCAGGTAAAAGCCTTTATAATCATTGTCTATGCTTATATAAACTTTTGATCCCTCTTCGGCATCGGGTTCCACTACGGCTTTTACCCAGACTGCGGCGCCGGCTCTTATCTCTTGTCCGTTAATCGTTCCAGCGATACCCCTTGAGGTTACTTCCTTATAGTTTTCTATTTTGAAAAGGGTGGCTTCATTGAGAGATTGTGCCACAGCTCTGCTTAAGGGATGAACTGAGTTGATCGTTAAAGATCGTATCATCGAGAGTTCATTGTCAGATAATGTCTTTCCATTCCATGTTACCTTGTGTTTCGCAGGATGTGTCAGCGTTCCTGTTTTATCGAATACAATGGCATTCGTCTTTGAGATATTCTCTACCATTGAACTATCTCTGAGGTATAATCCTCGTCTTCCCATTAATCTCATGGCGGTTCCTTGTCCGAAGGGTAAAGTCAACGAGATGGCGCAAGGACAAGCTACAATAAGAACAGAGACAAAAGCGATGAGTGCCTTAGAGGCTTCATACCATAACCAGAAGAAGAGTGTTGAAAAGGCGATTATGAGCAAGACGATGGTGAATCGTTTGCTTATTATATCCAGTAGCCGTTTGAATTTGCCAGTGTCTTGTTGAGTTTGGTCTTGAGTCCATAGCTTTGTCAACCGACTTTGCTCTACCGCTTTAGTTAACTTGATGATGATTCGGCTTCCTTGTTGCCGCCCTCCTGCATAGAGTTCATCACCGATTTTTTTTGTGACAGGAAGTGACTCACCAGTCACAAAGGCATAGTTTATTCGTGCTTCCCCCTCTTCTAAGATGCCATCGGCAGGGATTAGTTCGTTATTGTGTATAAGGAGGCGGTCATTGGCTTTTAGTTCGCTCAGCAGGACGGATTGGGTTGTACCATCCTCGTTTAGTTGGGTCACTGCGACTGGGAAAAAAGCTTTATAATTTCTTTCAAATGATAGCGCCTGATAGGTTCTGCTTTGATACCATTTCCCTAACAATAAAAAGAAGACAAAGCCAGCTAATGAGTCAAAATAGCCAGGCCCTGTCTGGCTTATTACCTCATATAGACTTTGGAGGTATAGGGTAAGCATGCCTATAGCAATGGGTAGATCGAGGTTTAGAACTCTTTTCCTCAGGTTGCCATAGGCTGAGGCGAGGTAATCGAACCCACTAAAAAAGAGGACAGGAATAGAGAGGACTAGGTTAATGTATCCGAAGAAACTCCTGAATGTTGGGGCTAATCCTTCTTGTATGGCAAAGTAGTCTGGTAAACTTAAAAGCATGATATTAGAGAAGGCAAATCCTGCAACCCCAATTTGATAAATGATTCTACGGTTTATTCCCTTTTTCTCTTTACGTTCAATTTGTTCAATCGTAATCTCAGGTTGATAATGCAAGGTGGTAAGTAACTCAACCAGCTTTCTGATAGAGGTTTTGTCATGGTTAAAGGTAATCGTTACCTCCTTTTTTATAAAGTTGACCATGGATCTTAGAATGGCTGGATCCAGTCGGTGGAGGTTCTCTAGTAACCAAATGCAACTCGAGCAATGTATTGAAGGGATATAGAGAACGATTCTGCTTAGTTCCCCATCTTTAAACTCTGTAAGAGCTTCTATCACCTCCGGTTTGTCTAACCATGCATACTTGCTTTTTGGAACCTCCTGGTCAACGGTCATCTTGATGCCTGGGGTTTCAAGGAGGGTGTAGTATTTATTCAACTTGTTTTCATTAAGTATCCTATACACCGATAGACATCCGTTGCAACAGAATTTTTTTGAGTCAAAGACAACTGGAGCGGGGCCGCACTCTTCTCCGCAATGAAAACATTTATTGTTGGATTCTTGGTTCATTAGATGAAAAGAAAAGCCGGATGGTTTGTCCGGCTTTTGTTATTAAAGTATTCCGGTGTTATGCGGTCTTCTTGTATTTTCTGATCGAAGCGATATCCTTTACTACATATCCCATTGTTCCGAAGGCGATTATTATGGCGGTAAAATAGGTTATAAGGAGATATGAAGGGGCTTTTTTTGATCTTCCCCACAGAGAAGACTGATCGGTTATATCAATAATTGCGTTTCTGGAGCCGAGAGATGCAGCAGCGCTAGCTTCTACTTTTCCAAATTGATCTGCGTTTATAACAGAGGCAATTAGGTTGAGATTACCTACCGTATCTCCGGGTAGCCCTTTTGGTATTTTGACGATGGCAACACCATTTGCGTCGGTAACAGGAACATCATCTCCAAAGATTGGGAGATTTCCGAATGTTCTTTTAACATATAATCCAACTTCGACACCGGCAGCAGCGACGCGACGACCTTCTGAAGAGAGTTCTGAAAGGTAAATAGAGGCGGTGGAGTCTTCAGGATGGATCGTTAGAGTGATGGCCATCTTATTCCCCGAAACATTGGAGAGCGATGGACTTATAGCATTCGTATCCGTTGTTGCTGCCACTTCAGGTTGTGAAGCTGTTTCCGTATCGGTTTGTGCGGTTTTACCTCCTTTTTTTAAAGATTTTACATAATTGATAATAGCCCATTTGTCATTATCCTTAATGGTCTCCTTAAAATTGGGCATGGCTCCACGACCGGTCTGCATTTTGTAAAAAATCTCGCCATCGGTTTGCTTTTGATATTGAGCACTCATTGGGTCAACAGGTTTAGGTGTTAAAGGTAAACCGTTGTTTTTTCCCGGATCGCCATGGCATGATTTGCAATGGGTGTTATATAAAGCTTGGCCTGCTTTAATACTTTCAGGGGTTGCTTTAACCGGATTGACCACCTTCTTCTTTGCTTCAGGAACCGTCCAGGTGCTTTGTGAATAAGCGCCTAAAGAGAGCGTTAAGACGGTTGTAATGGATAATAGTCGTATGAATGATCGCATGACTTTCAAATTTAGTGTAAGAATTACTTAATTATTGACTCATCAACTCCTTTTTCATGTGCTACTTCCCAAACAGAGATAACGGGGAAAAGTTTCGCAAGGATGGTAATTATTAAAAGTACGCCGGCGATAGGGAGGATGTTTAAGGCGATTTCGATACCGGTGAAGTGGTACTCTTTGAATGAGTCGGGTACGTTTTGGATTGGAAGATAGGGGTGTTGTTGAACTGGGATTACAATTAAGATACGTTTTAGCCAGGCACCAACTAAGACGAGCACAGCTAACCATAACATGATGTTTGGTTTTCTAAATCTCTTGAAGATTAATAGTAGGGTTGGAATGGCCAAACAGGCAATCTGAGCAAACCAAAACAGAGAGGACCAATGGCCGGTGAACATCTCCTCTAAGTGAAGTCTTTCAGCGGTTCTCATTTTATAGGCTGGGACAAAGTACTCATTAAGATTGAAGTATATGTATACAGCTGATACAAGAACCAGAACCTGTCCGATTCTATTAAAATGGTAGTCAGTAATGTAATCACCTAGCTTGTAATTATAACGGAAGAAGTACATCGCAATAATGACTGCGGCCACTCCAGCCACAAAAGCTCCACTGACGAAGTAGGGGCCAAAAATCGTTGAATCCCATCCGGCACGTAAGGTCATTGCGAATAACCAAGAGGTGACTGTGTGTATGGAGAGAGCGATTGGGATGATTAAAATCATGAGTATTCTCATGGATCTTTTAAGAATAGCATACTGCTCTGGTTGAGCATCCCACCCTAACGTCAGCAAACGGTAGATCATCTGTTGCCATTTTGGAGCATCGCTCATTCTACGTTTAAGGATACTTGCATCAGGGATCATCGGGATGAGAAGCAGAAGCATTGAGATGGCTACATAGCTGGTCACTACCGTAATATCCCAAACTATAGGCGATTGAAATCTACCATAAAGGAAGACGTGATGTAGTCGGTCAGGACGCCCCATATCAATAACGATTACTAAGCCTGCCCACATAGCAAAGGCTAGTGCAATCATTTCAGCAATTCGACTAATTGGGATGACCCACTTGATCTTTAATAGTCCAAAAACAGACGAGATAAACATACCTACTAAACTGGAGGCTACAAAGAATACGAAGTTGGCAATATATGAACCCCAGCTTGAGTAATCCCGCATGGCAGTAACCCCTAATCCATCTCTTAACTGGATGAAATAGGCATAACCACCTACAATAAATATCAAGCCTAAGAACAGAAGCCAAAGCTCTAATCCTTTATGGCTCCTCATGGGTCTGATTAGATCCGTTTCTATTTTATCGAGCACCTTTTTGCTCTCCTCTGAAGATAATTTTGTTGAGGCCATGGGTTATTGGGAAGTTTATTATTCTCAGTATTTGTGTCTCTTAATTCTAAAGCGCAATCTTTATCCTCTTCCACCACCTATCCGGCTGTCATGAGGATCAAGCTCGGTCTTTCCTTCATATTGGAAAGGGAAAGCTCTGTTCTTTGGTGGTAAATAATAGACTTGCGGCTTGGTTCCTAGTTCCTCAAGCACTGTGTAGCCTCCGTTCTTTCTGATGAGCTCACTGAAACTAACTGTTTCTTTCGTGGTCCCATTAGTTACGGTATCCTCATTTCTGTCTCCAAACCAATATACTCCATTGGGGCAGCTACGGGTACAGTAGGGCATCTCACCTTTTCTCAAACAATCGGCCGAGAAGAGACATTTACTAATGGTTCCTTTTTTCTGTGGAACGTTTAACTCAATGTCATATACTCTATTATTAGCAGGCTTTAGCGGCTCAATCCAGTTAAAGACTCTCGCTGAATAAGGACAACCCGCAATACAGAATCTACACCCAATGCACCGTTCGTTATCTATAAGCACTATTCCATCCTGACGTTTAAACGTTGCATCAACCGGGCATACCTTTGTACAAGGAGGATTATCACAATGATAACAAGGCTTTGGCATAAAATAGGGCTCGGTATGCTCGGCATCCTGCATCCTTAATACGTTAATATGATGCTGTTCCGGACGTAATTCGTGAGCTCCCTGACAGGCCGCCATGCACATTCTTGCATTCCTGCATTTGGATAGGTCAATGACCATTACCCAATGTTTGCCAGCTAGCCCTTCTCTTCCCCGGCGTTGAAGTTCTGTTAACTCTTCTGTTGCTGCATTTTCATTCTTTTGCAGTTCGGCTTCATCTACCTCCATGAGTTTCCCATCTGCCGTTAAAACCCTAACTTTCTTTCCAGTGGGGTTTTTTTTCTTCTCATGGTCAAATCCAACATAAACTGCTCCAGCAGTAGCTACTGCGCCTATTCCTGCAAATATCCCCAGTTTCTTTAAAAAACTTCTACGGGCTTGATCTTCGTTGAGATTCTGTTGATCGTTGTGCTCTTGGTTCTCGTTCATGTGTAATTAACTTGTTTTTAGCGATCCAATGTAATACCCTATGGCGAAACTTGATCCCCTGCTATTGCTGACAAAATCTCAATCAGGGCTATTACATAGTTCTTTAGGCATGTCTTTTTTAAAGGAATTCTTCAAAAGTATAACTTTTCGAATTCTATAAACAATAATTTAGGCAAAAGGATACTTTAAATTGAAATTTATACTCATTCTAAATAATTACACCATTTCATCGGACTTACATCTCATCCTTCTGGTTAATTGAATCTCTATTCTTTCTCTTTTCATACCTCCATCGTTTAGTTTTAGCTTATGGTTGATATTTGTAAATTAAATGGAGCGTTTTCTTGTTATTTTATTAATGTTAATATGTTAATCAGATACATTCGTTTCGTAATTTTGTAATGCAATTAACAAGAGAAAAGATGACAAGGCATTTTCGTTTTAAGGTCGTTCTTAAGAAGTGTTCGGGTGGGTTTCGGTTTCCTGTTATGGAGTCCGCATATAAGTTCAATATCAAAGGGTCTGTTAAAAAAGTTCATGGATTAGAGTATTTAGTGGTAGTGGAAGGTGAAGAGGCTAATATATTAGCGTTCAAGTCTTGGTTGGAGCAAGGCCCATTTGGATCTTCTATTTTGAGTTTAACAGAGGAGGAGCTCCATGTTCAGAATCTGACATCGTTTGAAATAGTATAATGATACCTTTATAGTAGGTAAATTAAAGCTAGATCATGTGATAAAAAATTGTTGATATAGTAGGTATTTTTGAAACTTCTTCGCTTCCTCTTCGTATCCTCTTCGTTTCTATCTCGAAATTCAAATAAAAGTCAAGAGAAAATCTGATCTCATCGGTCTATATTCTGTTTGATATCTGTTCCGATTTATCCATTTCGAAAGAGACGATTAACGGAGAGGATACGCAGAGGAAGCGCAGAGGTTCAATAATAGAGGGCTCTTAACATCTCATGCTTGCCTTTAGGCCCTTGTAGTCTCGATACATCAAACCCATTTTTGCGAAGTCCGTTTTTAACGGTACCATTTGTGGCAAAAGTGACCAGTACGGAGCCAGGGAGAAGTGCCTCTCTGATTCGTCTGAAGATACCCTCAGACCATTGTTGAGGTTGAAATGAAGGAGCAAAGGCATCAAAGAAGATGAGTCTTATGGTTTCTTCTTTGAAGACCATTTCATCTATTGACCGATGATGCTTGATAATAGAAAAATAGGGGTGAATTCTATGAGCCTGTTCATCCCAAGGGACTTTATGCATTTTTGTGAGCCAAACGGAGGCTTGTGCTGGATCGATGAACTGCGGGTAATTTAGGTTAGAGTAGATCTCTTCTTCTAAAGGATAAAGTTCGCATGTTGAATAGACGACTCTTATTTTCTTATTCCATGCCTCATTCGCGATCAGTAGGGCATTTAGACCTGTTCCGAAACCCATTTCAAAGATGGTAATATAATCGAATTTCTCGGCTAAATAATTGAAACCGGCCTCCAAATAGACATGCTTTGACTCTTGTAACGCCCCATGAGTAGAATGGTAGTGCTGACCGCTCTCCGGATGAAAGATGGTGTGACTCCCATCGTCGGTTACCACAAGGTATCGGGCGCTCTTATCGTTGATTCTATTTGCTTCTGTATTGAAAAGACTCATAGGAGGTTGAACTGATTTACATTGGTTTGCAGTAAATTGAAGTGGGATTATTGCTTTTAGCGTGGAGATTACTCCTTGAATATTCTTTCATGCTTTCCCATTTTTGTTAACCCTTGACAAAGTTAGCGCAGCATCTGTTAATCTGGCAGTTTTTACGAAAAGTTAACTTTTCTTTATTGTTTAAAGATACTCGGTATAGCCCTTAATCCTTTTTTTGTTGGCCATCTTGAAGTTGGCTTCTGTTTTGAAGAGCGTACGGTTTGAGGAGTTGTTTAGGATTGTTAATATGTAAATTCTGTTAATCACCTCTTTAACCTTTTTTTTTCTTTCTTCTTTCCTAAGCTAACAGATTGGTCTAAATTTACATCATGGATGAAATGAAGAATAACTCATTAGGTAACAAGCCTGAGAATAGAAGAAAACGAACCACTCCTTTAGGGTTGAATCCGATAGACATTGGGGGTAGGGTTCCGCCCCAGGCTTTGGATGTAGAAGAGGCTGTTCTTGGTGCTATCTTAATCGAGAAGAATGCTCTATCTGCAGTTATAGACCAGTTAAAGCCTGAAGTGTTTTATAAGGATGCACATCAGAAGATCTATTCGGCTGTTCAACGACTGTTTCACAAGAGCGAGCCTGTTGATATTGTGACGGTGGTCAATGAGTTGCGAACCATGGGTGAGTTGGATGCGGTAGGGGGTGCTTTTTATGTTGCCCAGCTGACTACCCGAGTTACCTCAAGTGCAAATGTTGAGTTTCATGCTAGAATTATTGCTCAAAAGCATATTCAACGGGAGATGATAAGAGTCTCAAATGAGATTCTGGTTGAGGCGTATGATGAGTCAACTGACGTTTTGGGATTGCTTGATAAAGCGGAGGCTAAGTTATTTGATATTTCAGAGAATAACTTTCGACGTGGTTATGATACCATGCAGGTTTTGGTGAAAAAAGCAGTTGATGAGATCTCAAAAGCGCGAGAGCAGGAGGGGCACTTTACTGGTGTTCCTTCCGGATTTAGTGACCTGGATAGAGTGACCTCAGGATGGCAGCGTTCAGATTTGATTGTCCTGGCTGCCCGTCCGGGTATGGGAAAGACGGCTCTTACTCTTAGTATGGCTAGAAATATGGCTGTCGAGCATAAACGCGCAGTGGCCGTGTTCTCTCTTGAAATGTCGGCCGTACAGTTAGTTACCCGTCTGGTTGCTTCAGAAAGTGAGCTCTCTTCCGAAAAACTACGAAAGGGAGATCTTGCTGATTATGAATGGGAACAACTTCACTCACGAATTACCTCCTTAATTGAAGCCCCTATTTTTATTGATGACACTCCAGCATTATCTGTTTTTGAACTCCGGGCTAAATGTCGTCGTCTTAAAGAGCAGCATAATATTGATATGGTTATGATAGACTATATTCAACTTATGACGGTCGGAGGAGATGGGAAAGGTAATCGTGAACAAGAGATCAGTACCATTTCAAGGTCATTAAAGGCCTTGGCTAAAGAGTTGAATATACCCGTCATTGTGTTATCTCAATTAAACCGATCTGTTGAGTCTCGTCCCGGTTCTAAGCGCCCGGTATTAAGCGACCTTCGTGAATCGGGTGCTATTGAACAAGATGCGGATATTGTATTGTTCATTTATCGCCCGGAGTATTATAAGATAGATCAGTTTGAGGATGGCTCTCCAACCCAAGGAAAGGGAGAGATTATTATTGCAAAGCATCGTAATGGTGCTTTAACCGATGTAAGGCTTCGGTTCGTTGCGCAGTTTGCACGCTTTGAAGATGATATCCCTATTGATTACTCTAAATTTAACAGAATGGCACCTACCGGAGGTTTTGAGGGTGCTCAGGTGGTAACGCTCTCGTCAAAAATGAATGATGAAGAGACTCCATTCTAGTTATTCAAGTCGTCTTAAGATGATATGGTCGTAATTCTTTTGCTTCTTAGTTGGCCAAGTGTTGTTGGGCAATACTGGATTCAAGTGTGGATAGGATAATCAATGTGGCGCAATTTATGTGGCAATAAATATCAAATTAATCTCACATGAAGAGAATTTTCACGCTGTTTTTGATTCTGACTTTGATCGTTAAAACCCAAGCAGCCTTCATTTTAATTCCAATGGATGATACGCAAAAAAATCATCTGAAGGCTTATGGTGTGGCCTATTGGGCTCTGGAGCAAGATATCACAACACAGTGGTTGCTAAACTATCGTGGCGGAAGCTTTTTGTTCCCTTATAGTAAACAATTAGCTGGAATTTGCGCACTACGTGGAGTAAATATAGAATCTTTGGCCGACGTTCAAGCTTCTACACTACTGAGTAAAATAGCTGATCCTGCCGAAAATATGGATGCGGTCCCTTTACATAAGGCTCCTAAGATTGCCGTTTATAGCCCTAAAAATAAATTGCCTTGGGATGATGCGGTGACATTAGTCCTTACTTATGCTGAAATTCCGTATACGGTTGTTTATGACGATGAAGTTTTGTCAGGGGTGCTTCCAACCTATGATTGGCTGCACTTGCATCATGAGGACTTTACAGGGCAGTTTGGAAAGTTTTGGTCACGTTACCGTAATGCAGCTTGGTATCAAGAGGATGTTAGAATCTCTCAAGAAGCAGCCGTTCGAAATGGTTTTACAAAGGTTTCTCAGCTTAAACTTGCTGTAGCAAAGAAGATCCGCGATTTTGTTGCAGGCGGTGGATATATGTTTGCGATGTGCTCTGCCCCTGATAGCTATGATATTGCTTTAGCTGCTGAAGGAATCGATATCTGCGATGTGATGTTTGATGGCGATCCAATGGATCAAAATGCTCAAAGTCGACTTAATTATAATAACTGTTTTGCATTTACTGACTTTCGTATCAGTACCAATCCCGCAGAGTATGAAATCAGTGATATCGATATTGATCCGCAAACAAGGGGAATTACCGAGAAAAATGACTTTTTTACACTCTTTGAGTTTTCTGCAAAATGGGATGTGGTGCCGGCTATCCTTTGCCAAAATCATTCTCAGATTATTCCCGGTTTCATGGGTCAATCTACTGCCTTCAGGAAAAATCGTCTAAAACCCAATGTTCTTGTAATGGGTGAAAATAAGGCAGCCAATGAGACTCGATACATTCATGGAGAGTTTATGAATGGTACTTGGACCTTTTTAGGCGGACATGATCCTGAGGATTACCAACACTTTGTTGGCGACCCGGTGACGGACCTTGATTTACATCCCAACTCTCCTGGATACAGGTTAATCTTGAATAATATTCTATTCCCGGCGGCTAAGAAGAAAAAGCAAAAGACCTAAAAATATACCTCAGTTAAGTCTAGGTCAGGATTGCTTAGCCTTATATGCTGCTATTTGGCTTAATAATAATCGGCGGTGACCGGGAAAGATTGGTAGATTAGCGGACTACCGTCGTCGTTTAATTTAGTAACAGAAGCTTTAATGGTTCCTGCCGTTTCTCCTTTCTTCGGGTATGAGAATGTAACCCGGTCTACCCTAAAGCCCGTCAAGATGATGCTTGCTGCTCCATCTTGTAAGTAACGGTTGTTAGGATAAAGCGTTGCGGTATCTGTCATAGTTACTAAAAATGGGTCGTGCTGTTGGCTGTTTCCTGATTCATCTCCATAAACAAGGAAGCTGTCATCGTAAAAAATCAGCGGAGTCTCTTCTCCGGTTGCACGTATGAATGAGAGGTTGGCATTGTAACGAATCTCAGGAGAATAGGTTCTGTTGAGTTCAATGACCGCAGATTGTACTTTGTAATTTAATACATCAGGTTTACCATTATTAACAGAAACAAAAATCGTAATATCTCCGGATATTTTATGCCCTTGAACGGTGTAGTCTTTCTCTGGTCTTAGTTGTAAGATGATTACAGAGTCACCTTGGTTAATTTCGGGTAGTATATAGAGTGATCCTGCTCTCAGTTTTCCGTCTGGACAATGAATTCCTTTGGTTGGATAGGTTAAGGCGTAGCCATTCGTGATTTTTGAAAGGATTCCTGAGTCAAGATCACAGGGAAGGCTATCAGCCAGATAGTTCGTGGTAGCAATCTTGTAGGTTGTCCTGAATAGATCCCTGAAAAGCGTTTGAGCAAAGGCCAGGTCTTGCACAGCCTTCTTTTGATAGGTAATGTCATCCGACTTTGTGTCTTCTGTTGAGCATGAATAGATGGTTCCAAGAAGAAAGAGGAATGCGAATGACAATAGAGTAATGCGTAAGTTAAAATTTAGTTTCATGAGTAGATATTCGAGTATAAACAACAAATTGACATGATGGGGCTTCATTAGTTGAAGCAAGATATTCACTGTTGGTAACCTGCCATTCTAGTGGGTCTATTTCTGGAAACCAGGTGTCAGCATCGAAAGAGCCATCAACATGGGTTATATGCATTGTAGTGACTAATGGCAACATTAGCTTATAAATAGATGCTCCTCCAATTACAAAAGGAGTTGATTCTTCAGGGCAGAGTGCTAGGGCTTCTTCAGCCGAGTTTGCTTTAAGAACTCCTGCTGGTAGTTCTAACGGGCTTTTAGAGATCACGATGTTTAATCTTCCCGGTAAGGGTTTAACATGCAAGGATTCCCATGTAATACGACCCATTATTACGGGGCAGCCTAGCGTTACTCTCTTAAAGTACTTTAAATCGGCTGGGATATGCCAAGGCATTACTCCATCTTTCCCTATTGCCCTGTTCTTGTCTATTGCTACGATTAATTTTAACTCTTTTATCATGTGGTAAAAATGTGTTTTCCGGCTTAAAAGTACTGCCGAATGGATACTATTAACATCGCTATTATGGGTAAAACTTTCTGCTGTATTAATTACCTCTTATGCTTTACTAAACTGCAATATCGCCTTTAATATTGGGATGTGATGTGTAATTTATAAGTTGGAAATCTTCGTATTTGAAGTCATCAATGTTCCTTATTTCTGGATTGAGGATTATTTGCGGAAGGGGATATGGGTCTCGTGTAAGTTGTAACTTGACTTGATCTAGGTGATTAAGGTAGATGTGGGCATCGCCAAGAGTTTGAATAAGCACTCCTGGTTTAAGCCCGGTTATCTGAGCTACCATGGAAAGCAGAAGAGCGTATGAGGCAATATTAAAAGGAACCCCAAGAAAGATGTCGGCCGATCGTTGATAAAACTGAAGAGAGAGGGTTCCATTTGAGACATAAAATTGATAAAGAATATGGCAAGGGGGCAACCTCATTTCAGATAAATCAGAGACATTCCATGCACTCACAATATGTCGACGAGAGAAGGGGTTCGACTTAATATCAGATATGACTTTTGCTAGCTGATCGATTGCACCCCCATCTTTATCGGGCCAAGACCTCCACTGGTAACCATAAATGGGTCCCAGATTCCCATCTTTTTCAGCCCACTCATCCCAAATAGTAACTCTGTTTTCGTTGAGATAATGAGTATTGGTGCTCCCTTTTATAAACCAAAGCAACTCATGGATGATACTTCTCAAATGGAGTTTCTTTGTAGTTAGGAGTGGAAATCCTTCTGACAGGTCAAAACGCATTTGATAGCCAAAAACACCAATGGTTCCTACTCCGGTTCGGTCAATCCGCTCTTCGCCATGAGTCAAAACATACTGAAGAAGTTCTTGGTATATCTTCATGTTTAGTTTATTTCGCTTTATTGTTCAATCCTGTTTGCTCTTTTGAGCTTGTATTCAAAGTCTATTAAGTAATAACTCAAATAGCCTGGTTTTGTTATTTTAATGAACACGATTTAATCAACCTATAGGCTTCTTGTTCTCCTTGCCATAGAAAAGAGAACTCATCAGGGAGCCCTGGTGATGAGAAAAACTGTTCTATATTCTTTAACAACTCTGGGTGGTTTATCTCCATTGAAGCAAAATCTTCGGCCGGAAACATCCTTTTATCTGGATCAGCTGGTACAGCAATAACTATTGGCAATTGGGTGCCTTTGGTTGAAACAGTCAGTATGGCAATTGGGATTACCTTAGCTACCGCATTTTTTGGAAGCTTTTGACCAACTAATATAAGTGACAAGTAGGTCTCAGTATTGTCGGTTTTAACGAGGGTGGATGGCACTCGGGTTAAAGAAAAAAAGCAGGACAACCCTATGGGCTGTACTGCTTTTTCTATGTTTCCTGAACTTTTTATCTGCCCCTCCATAACCAGTAGCTTGGTAGATACTGAAGCGATGGTCTCAATCCCTATAGTGTTAACAAGATAGTCGTCTGATATGGCAGGTAAATGATCTTTTTTGTTGAAAGAGCAAGATGAAAAGATAATTAAATGAGTCATTACAAAAAGAACGAACCTGTTACACTTGTAAAAATTCATCTCATCTTTTCTTTTTCATTCCTTGCAAAGATAAGAGTTCTTAGCATTTGCTCGACAACTATCTATCAATAACCGTAGAATCAATTATGATAGAATTCCGGCTAAAGTGGCTGATAGGTAGGATGCCATAGTTCCGATTAACATCGCCTTAAAACCAAACTTGGCGATATCTGCTCTTCGTTCAGGTACTAATGCTCCAATGCCACCTAATTGGATAGCAACGGAGCTGAAGTTGGCAAAGCCGCAAAGGGCAAAACTGGCAATGATTATTGACTTTGGCGATAGCATTCCTGAGTTTATCATCGGAGAGAGATCGCTATAGGCTACGAATTCATTAATTACCATTTTTGTACCCATAAGGCTACCTACTGATTGAGCCTCAGCTAAAGGAACTCCCATGGTCCATGCAAAAACAGAAAAGACTGCCCCAAAGATTCCTTTAAGGGTGAGATGGTTAAGATCAATACCTATCATGCTTAATGATAAACCAGTCCAAGAAAGGAAGCTGCCGAAGTAACCTAAAAGGGCATCGATTAAAGCTATGAGGGCGATAACACCGATCAGCATAGCAATAACATTAAGAGAGATTTTCATGCCATCGGAAGCACCGTGGCTTATAGCATCCATAAGGTTAGCATGTTCTTTTTTGATCTCAAGCTTAACAGATCCTTTGGTCTCAGATACTTCGGTCTCAGGATAGACGATCTTTGAGATAACTAAAGCACCTGGCGCTGCCATTAAACTGGCTGCAAGTAAGTAGGAGGCAGGTACCCCCATTGAAATATAGATAGCCATAACTCCACCGGCGATGGTTGCCATTGATCCAGCCATTGAAGCAAGTAATTCCGACTGGGTCATCCCTGATAAGTAGGGCCTGATCATGATTTGTGCTTCAACCTGCCCAACAAAAGCGCTAGCTACATTTGATAAAGCTTCGCTTCCACTGACGCGCATCACCCAATGCACTCCACGAGCGAATAGTGCAACTATGCGTTGCATGATTCCAACATGATAGGCAATGGCCACTAAAACACAAACAAAAATGATGGTGGGCATTAAAATGAATATAAACATACCCATTTTCTGCATCCCTGCCGGAAGGATAGCCGTAACGCTAGTCAGATCTCCAAAAACAAAGGCTGCTCCCTCTTTCGAAAAGTCAAGTATCTTATTGATCCCTTTTCCTAAAAAGAAAAAGATCTCTTGGCCTATAGGAACTTTTAAAATAAAAACGGCTAGAGCTAGTTGCAACAGAATACCTGTTATCACTGTGCGGTAATTAATGGCCTTTCGATTATTCGACCATAGAAAGGCCAAACCAAAGATTAGCGCAATACCGATGATTCCTGTAAATCTTTCCATGCGTATTTCGATATCGTGTGTGATTGTGATTAATTTATCGCTGCAAATGTATAAAGAGTCTCTACAACTGACTGCATGGGGCTATAAATCACTCCTAGCCGCGACTTCTTCTCTTCAACTCGTCTCTGATAAGTGAGGCTTTCTCGTATAACTCGGCCATAATCGCCTTCTCCATCTGTATCTGTAACTCCTCATTCGTTAACTCCGATAAGTCATAAGGCTTACTTTCATCCTCTTCTTCTTCATCCTCTATATCTAAGATTTCGTCATCAAGAGGATCATCTCCAAGCTCTATGTCTTCGTCTTTACTCTCTGATTCATTACCCTCAACATCAATCATCTCAACGGCGGCACTATCAAGTACCTCTGGCGTGGTATATATTGGACACTTGAATCGCAAAGCTAAGGCAACTGCATCGCTGGTTCGAGAATCTATCTCAACCTCTCTATCTCCATCTGTACAGATTAGATACGCATAGAAGATCCCTTCTGCCAGACGATGGATTATAACCTCCTTCAATATAATTCCAAATGAGGTGGAGAAAGTCTTAAATAAATCATGGGTCAACGGTCTTGTTGGCTTCATCTTTTCTAACTCCAAAGCTATGGCTTGTGCCTCAAATCCCCCTATTATGATAGGTAAACGTCGGGTTCCATCTGTCTCCCCTAAAATTAAGGCATAGGCGCCATTTTGTAACTGGCTGAAAGACATACCAATAATATCAAGTTTTATCTTTTCCATCCTGTTCTTTGTTCTTCCTATCGGTTTAATTGGTTCAAAATAACGATTAAAACATATTGGGGCATGTAAAGCTACAAAATTATAGTTTCAAATTCATTAATAAAGGCCATGCCATGTTGTCTTTGTTTATCAGATTGTTATGATAAGACGTAAAATTTTTTTTTAAACTCAGGTGATAATACATTACGATTCATATATTTGTTCGGTAACACTAATCAACAGAAAACCTATGAGAAAGTTTATTTCACTTACCGCGGGATTGGCTTTGCCTGCCCTTGCGATGGCAAGCGAAGCCGACTTAAAAGTCCCTAATCTGGGTGACACTTATTTCCAATCGCTTGGTATGAATGGACACACTCTGCTATTATGGGGCATTTTAATAGTAGCCGCCGGTTTACTATTTGGTCTTTGGCAGTTTAAGCAGATTCGTGACCTTCCTGCTCATCGCAGTATGCTTAATGTGGCTAACATCATTTACACTACCTGTAAAACGTATCTTTTACAACAAGGTCGTTTTTTGATGATTTTATTCGCTATTATTGGTTCAGTAATAGCAGCTTACTTTGGTTTTTTATCTGAACCTAAAGCTGTTGCTGCTGGTGAAATCAGTCGGGGTTTATTTGTAATCAATGTGCTCGTTTGGACTATCCTTGGTATTTTAGGTTCTTATAGCGTAGCCTGGTTTGGTATTCGTATTAATACGCTGGCAAATGCTCGTACCTCTTTTGCTGCCTTGAGAAGCAAACCATACAGTGTGATGAGTATTCCTCTTCAGGCTGGTATGAGTGTGGGGTTGCTTCTTATCAGTGTTGAACTCATTATGATGATCTTTATTCTCCTTTTTGTTCCCGGTGATATGGCTGGCGCCAGTTTCATTGGTTTTGCAATAGGTGAATCATTAGGAGCCTCCGCCTTACGTATTGCCGGGGGTATTTTCACAAAAATAGCAGATATTGGATCTGACTTAATGAAGATAGTTTTTAAGATCGGTGAAGATGATCCTAGAAATCCAGGGGTTATTGCCGATTGTACCGGTGATAATGCCGGAGATAGCGTTGGCCCTACCGCAGATGGTTTTGAGACCTACGGTGTAACCGGTGTTGCTCTTATCAGTTTTATTATTTTGGCGGTTACTAGCGTTGAGTTCCAAGCTAATCTTATTGTCTGGATCTTTGCTATGCGCGTTTTGATGGTATTTACCTCTGTTTTTTCATATGTAGTTAATGAAAAGATCTCGAAGAGTCTTTATGCGAAAGCTGATCATTTCAATTTTGAACAACCCTTAACCAATCTTGTCTGGATCACCTCTCTTGTTTCTATTTTGGTTACTTTCGGGGTGAGCAATATTCTTCTGGCCGACAGTGCTTTGGAGGTTGCTGAACCCGGTCTTTGGTGGAAACTGGCTACAATTATCTCTTGTGGAACGATTGCTGCGGCCTTGATTCCCGAACTGACAAAAGCGTTTACCAGCTCTAAGTCAAGACATGTTCAGGAGGTGGTTAATGCCTCGCGTGAAGGGGGGGCTTCCTTGACTATTCTCAGTGGAATGATCGCAGGTAACTTCTCTGCTTTCTGGAAAGGCATGCTTATGGTCTTTTTGATGTTTGTAGCTTTATTTACGGTTCAGACTATTAATACTGATCCAACTACGCATGAAACGGTATTTGGTCTCTATCCGGCAATCTTTGCCTTTGGGTTGGTTGCTTTTGGCTTTTTAGGCATGGGGCCGGTTACTATCGCTGTTGACTCTTATGGCCCTGTAACCGATAATGCTCAGAGTGTATTCGAATTGAGCCGTATCGAACAGATCCCCAATGTGAAAGAGGAAATTAAACGTGATTTCGGATTTGAACCTGACTTTGAAAAAGGTAAGCATAACCTTGAGGAGAACGACTCAGCCGGAAATACCTTTAAGGCTACGGCTAAACCTGTCTTAATTGGTACCGCTGTCATTGGGGCTACTACTATGATCTTTGCTATTATTCTTGTGCTAAAGAATACCATCTTATCTAACGGACAAAGTCTGCTGAATATTCAACTTACGGATCCTTCGGTCATCTTAGGGTTGATCACAGGTGGTGCAGTAGTATATTGGTTTACCGGTGCATCCATGCAGGCGGTAACTACCGGAGCCTATCGTGCAGTCGAATTTATTAAAAAAAATCTTAATCTGGAAAAGGAGGAGGCTGATATCGAAGATTCAAAGGCGGTTGTTAAAATATGTACCCAATATGCTCAGGCAGGGATGTGGAATATTTTCGCAGTCATCTTTACTCTTACCCTTGCTTTTGCGTTCTTCTCACCAAACTTCTTTGTAAGTTATCTGATTTCTATTGCTGTCTTTGGACTTTTCCAGGCTATGTATATGGCCAATGCAGGTGGAGCTTGGGATAACGCTAAAAAGGTGGTTGAGGTTGATCTCAAAATGAAAGGAACCCCCTTACATGATGCCACTGTGGTGGGTGATACCGTTGGCGATCCATATAAGGATACTTCAAGTGTAGCTCTCAATCCAATCATCAAGTTCAGTACGCTCTTTGGGCTGCTAGCTGCTGAGATTGCCATTGAATTGATTGTCCATGCTGATAAGACCCATAGTGTAAACCCCGGTCCTTACATTGGCATGGTGTTCTTAGCCATTGGATTGTTCTTTGTTTATCGCTCGTTCTACGGAATGCGAATTAAATCATAGAACTATTTGGGAAGATTAAATGATAAGGCCTCCCTCTCAATATAAATAAGAGGGAGGCCTTATTTTTATACCATCAATCTCTATTTAATAACTAATTTGCTGATTTTTGTGATATTATCTTTCTCAATCCTGATGATATATAACCCTTTATGGTCATTGGCGCTAACTTCCGCCATGCCATCAAGATCAAGTATTCCATTCATTACTGTCTGACCAGAAAGGTTAACCATACTCCATTTTGCTAATGGTAAAGAAGAGCTTTTTATCGTAAACTGCCCGTTAGAAGGAGAGGGATAGATGGAGATAGTCTCAGTTGATATGTTTTCGATTCCTGTGGTGTTTGTTACAGATACCGAGAATGAGGCTGAGTAGCTACCCGTTCCACAGTTATTAACTCCTCTGACCTTGACGGTTGCTGTTCCAAAATAGTTGTTCCAATTAACCGATGCAGTGGTTGTGGTTCCTGAAATAGATCCCGCTTCCATGGGTTCAAGAGTCCATTCGTAGCTTTGGGCAGTGGTGCTTCCAGAGGTGGAGTATTCTGATGTAGCTCCATTGAAGAGGTCAACCGTTGCCGGCCCGGAAGGTGTACCGGGTGCTGCTGGTATATAGTTGACAGTTACTGCTAAGTTAGAAGGTAGACCATTTCCGGAACTGTTCTTCCCAAAAACTGAGACCACCCCCGAAGATGCCGAGCTGGAGTAGTTAACTGCAATAGCCGTTGTCCCTTGTCCAGATGTGATAGTTGCTCCTGTTGGTACGCTCCATTGATAACTAGTAGCTCCTGAAACAGGGGCAATAGAATAGCTTGCAGAGGCTCCTGCGCAGAGGGTGTTAGGCCCTGATATTGGTCCAGCAGATCCAGGAAGAGAAGCAGCCTCCTGCACAACCAGTGTGCTTAAAGTGACAGGTCCCGGCTTATTCCTTGCAAAGGCACCATAGAAGGTAACCGTACCTGTACCCGCTACTGGTGCTGTCCAACTGAATGTCCAACTATTAGTTGTACTGTTCGCATTCGAATGGGTGACGTACTTCCCTCCACCAACCAACTTACTACCAGGCCCAGCTGTTAATGTTCCAAGAAGATCTCCGGCGGCATTTTGGGGAGATACCTCAAATCCCATTTTCCCTGATCCTGTGAGCGAATTGGTGGCTGTGATCGTGTAAGTGGTTCCAGGTATATACCCTGAAGCAGGAATGTTTGAAGTGATTAAGCTGGCGGTTGTTGTGGCAGTCCCTCCATGACAGGAGGTACAGTTATCTCCATCTCCCGGCGACCCTGTCTTACCAGCAGGTGCCCCGTTGGGATTCATGGTTTCAAAGGCTCCAAAAAGGGTAAAAGCCAAGCCCACAACCAGAAATAGTAGTAATTTTCGATTCATGAAATTAAGTGTTATTTGAATATGGTATTTATCCTGTTGATAACAGGTCATGAAGGTATTTTCATGGGTCTTGAGCTTTCCATGTACCAAGTCTTATTAACAACGATTTTTAAGAATTGTTTTTCGTGAAATTTGCCCTCGTTTAAAGAGACCAGATATGGAGAGGAAGCGAAGGGGTAAGGGAGAGAAAGTTTTTTTTACATTTACAATCAGCAATAATGACTGAACTTCTCCCGATGTTTAACTTTTGGACAGTTATCCACATCAATTATAAGGTCTGTATTCTCTTTATCCTTATGATAATGGTTAAAGGAGGGTCATGTCATGACATACAAGCAATTTCTGATTTAAAATTTAATCAAAAGGGGGCTATCGTTATCTCGGTTAAGAAGTTTCATAACAGCCACGGGTTAAGGCAAAGTATGGTAAGCGATCTCACTTTTGGTAAGAATCATCTAATGTGGCTGGCCACAGGAGGTGGCCTACATAGTTTTGATGGAAAAGGTTTTAGATATTTTCGCTCACCAATACTTAAGAACGATATCCTAAGGGATGATGAGGTAATGAGAAATATCGCACAAGATGCAATGGGCGATGTTTATGTTACTACAAGCTCATCAATTTTGAAGTTTAAGGTTCAAGAAGGCGAATACACTACAATTTATGCTTCTCAGGGTTCTTATCCGCAATTGTTTGGCGGTAATAACAGAGAACGACTTATTGCTAGAGTCCCTCTGAAGGGTTTTTGTGCTATTGAAAAATCTGGTAAATTGGTGGCTTTAGAGCATGTTAATAAAATAGTACAAGCAGACTTTATACCTTATTGTTGGGTGAAAGATACGGTTAATGACCGTTTGATTCTTGGTGGAAACAGGGGCCTGGTAATATTTAATAGAGTATCTGATAAGGTTAAAATGAAGGTGACGTTCTTTCCAGATTACCCTGAAATAAAAGCAATTACTGTAAAATCAGATGGAGATATCGTTTTTGTTAGTCAAAGTAAACTCTATCAACAGAATCGTGATGGCATAGTTAATTGTCTGGGCTCTCTTGGTCAGAAGAAGGTGAAAACGCTCTTCTTTGATAGACAAGGTGTTTTATGGCTCTCTACGATAGATAACAACCTTTATCTTTCTAAAGACTTGAGAAGCTTTCACGCCGTTGAGTTTACTATCAATTCAAGCAATGAAAAAATAACTCCGTTTGTAAATATAATAGTGTGTGATAAAGATGGTAATCTATGGTTTGGAACCGATTCAGATGGCTTATTGTTGTATTCTGAAACGGCTTTATGGTTTAAAAAAGTGGAGATAGATTTTGTCAGATCGATTGAACGTTGGAACGAAGGAGTTTTAGTGGCTTCTAAGGAGCCAGGATTGCTTTTTGTCTCTGATGATTGTCAAAAGGTACGCAGGTTTTCTCTTGGATCAAACCTTGATAAAAGTCCCATATTTGATTTATCCAGGGATGATTCTGGATTGCTTTGGGTTCTGTCTTCCTCTGGTTTGTGGAGTCTATCAGCTGAAGGAGGGGCAACCCATGGATTTAAGGACGAGATGACCGGCGGAAAGATCCTGATTAATCAAGCAGATTCCTTGACTTATACCAATGGAAGACAGTTGTTTCTTTTAAGAAAAAAGGAGCTCACTCATAAGATTGAAAAGCTCTGGATGGTCAATTTCCCTGAAATAACCTGTTTAACAAGAGTCAAAAAGGGTGTTTTAGTTGGTACTCGGTTTGGGCTCTATTTCGCTCATTCTTTGGCTGAATTAGGTGAATTGGATTTCTTTGATCATCATAAGCCTATTGTTAATGCAAATATTCAATCGCTCTTTTTAAACAAAGAGGAGGTTTGGGTTTTAACATGGAACGGGCTTCGGTTGCTAAATAAAGAGTGTGTGAAGGTGCCTCTTCCTGAGTTTCTTCGCTCTTTAGAGGAGGAGGTTTTATATGAATCTATTCCAGATGAGGCTGGACGGCTGTGGCTTTCTTCTAATAGTGGGTTAATTTGTTTTGATGTAAGGAATAGACGGATTGTGAGGTTTGGTTTAGAAAATAATCTTCAATCATTAGAGTATAATAGGAATGTATCGTTAAATGCAGGACTTTTGTTATGGTTTGGAGGTATAAAGGGGGTGAATTGTATTGATCCTTTAAAGGTTTTTAAGACTGCTCATATTTCTGCCCCGACTTTGGTGTCGCTAATAGTTGCCGATACCTTATATTCTAATGGCATTCCTGTTTCCATTCCTCCTCTTCGTTTAAGTTATCGAAATGGGTCGATAGAGGGAGAGGTTTCCAATTATGACTTTCTTCTACCGAATGCACAATCTTACTCTTTTTGGCTTGTGGATTATGATGCTGGTTGGAGTAAGCCGGTAAGAGAGGGGCATTTTAGGTATCGTAATCTGCCGCCTGGAAAGTATATTCTTAAGGCTAAATCTTGGGATGGGCTGAATACTCCTGGTCAAGAGGTAAGCTTGCTTGAGGTGGAGGTAGAGCCTGCTTATTGGCAGACCATCTGGTTTCAGGTGGTAATTATGGTTGTAATTATCTTTATTGTAGCATTGATTGTAAGACAGATACAACGGGTTAGGTATATGAATAGAATAGCTTTACTAGAGGCTGCCGACTCGGTGAACAGAGAACGATTACGTATTGCTCGTGACATGCATGATGATATAGGTGCAGGTTTAACTCGCATCTCGATGTTGAGTCGTTTTATAAATAGAGATCGTGTAGCAGATGAGAAGATAACCTTAAAACTAAATGAGGTGGGAGAGATAGCTGATCATCTGGTTGATGAGATGGGCGAGATTATCTGGGCAATGAATCCAAAGAATGATAGTCTGCCTCTCTTTGTAGCTCATATAAGACACTATCTGGGAGATTATTTTAGTGATAGTATTATCAATCTAACATTTCAAATAAGTGAGGTTTTGCCAGATATTAAGTTGAGTTCCGATATTAAAAGGAATCTATATTTATGTCTTAAAGAGATTGCCCATAATACATTGAAACACTCGGGTGCTACTACCGCTGATTTGACCATTGAATGTGTTCAATCTTCCATTTTGATTCAATGGTGCGACAATGGATGTGGCTTTGATGTAAGTGAGAAGCTTGGTCATGGCAATGGCTTAGGGAATTTGAAGAAGAGGGTTGCTGAAGTATCGGGTACTATTGACTTTTCTAGCAATAGAGAACAGGGTTGTTGCATAACAATTAAGCTGAAACAGGGTACTCAAGGCTAATCACTCGTTATTCTATCTTTTCCTTTTCTTTATCCTTAAAAATCCCATTAACATGTTATTGATTGCCTTCTCCTTCTCTCTAACTTTGTGTAGTATAAATAGTCAAAATCTATCTCAATGGCAGACCCTTATCGTGTATGTATCGTAGAGGATGATGATTTGGTTCGAGATGGACTAAAACAAATGGTTCAGACTTCCTCGATTTTCGAGTGTGTAGGGGATTTCTCTAAAGCGGAAGATTTAATCTTGGAGATGATGGAGCTAAAACCCCATCTGGTTTTAATGGATATCAATCTTCCCGGAATGAGTGGAATAGAGGCCATTAAGCTGGTTCGGAGGAGTGGGCTGGTTTGTCATGTTATGATGCTTACAGTCTTTGATCATACCGATACGATCTTTCAAGCTTTACAAGCTGGTGCAACGGGCTATTTACTCAAGAAAAGTACTCCGCAGAAGGTTCTGGAGGCAATGCAAGATATCATGAATGGAGGCTCCCCAATGAGTGGCGAAATCGCTCGGAAGGTAGTCCTCTCTTTTCAACAGCCAGCAACAAGCGTTAAAGAAGAGTATAACCTCTCTTCTCGAGAACAGGAAATCCTCGATCTACTCATTAAAGGTTTTCTTTATAAAGAGATTGCCGCCCAGTTGTTTATTAGTCTGGATACCGTTCGAAGTCATATTCGAAATATCTATCGAAAACTTGAAGTTCAATCGCGATCTCAAGCCTTCCTGAAAAGTGGCCGATCTCTATAAACTCCTCATTGGCGTTTGAAATCTTTTGCATTGACGGAGTGCGTTGGCGAGAGTTAGGTTAAGAGTTGAGTGTATCTATTTATTAGAGAAAACCACATTAATATGTGATTGCCTTAAGAGATGTCATTTCGCATTTTTGTATGACCATAAACAAGGATTTAATAAGATTGACATAGACTGTTTAAGCATACCGGAAGGGTTAGGTTAACTCTTGATAGTCTTCTTTTATTAACTCTCTAATAAATTAATCGCCTATGAACGACTTTACGAGCAAGAAATGGAGATCAATAACTCTTGTTGTTGGTTTTTTTAGTTTACTACAATTTGCCGCCGTTTCTCAACCAACGATAGTAGCAGGGGACTTCCCTGGATATAACACTATGGTGGTAAAGCAAAGGGACACTACAACGACTTTGTTACCTGGTCCTTCGGGGGCTAACGTAGTATGGAATTTTAGCAACTTGGTGGCTTCTGTGTCTGATACCTTTTATTATTTTCAAGCTGCAGGTATTTTAGGGGCAGCTAATCATCCAGAGGCAAATATGGCAGAGGTGGTGAATATCACGGGAAGTCAATCTACCGGAGATTTTAACCATAATTTTTACAAAACCACCAGTGCTGGTTGGCAAGTTTTAGGATGTGAGATTGAGATCCATTTCTGGACGCTGGTTCTTAAGTGGCATTTTAACTATACCCCTCATCCGGTAAGTCTTCCCCTCCCTTTTACTTATGGCAGCGAGTCTACCCAGCATTATGTGATTAATCAAACAGCGGGAAGCTATAGCTCGGGTGTTATGTATGACTCTTCTGCTCATGTTAGTCATGTGACTACTCACATGTTGGCAGATGCATATGGAACAGTCCAGACCCCTGCAGGATCCTTTCCTGCGCTACGAGTGCTTGAGGAACATACATTTGTAGATACTTCATTTACTTATGTGGCTGGAACCGGACTGGTAATTGATAGTATTTATGCTCCCTATACCCTTACGAATTATGTTTGGTTTGCTAATGGTATAGGGGAGGTAGGATCTTTATCGATGAATGCAAAGGGAGGAGAAGGTTTCTCATTCTTTGTTTCGTCAACTTCTGTAGGAGTGAAAGAATTGGCATCGGATGTGGAGGTGATTGTCTCACCCAATCCTGTGACAGATAAACTTAGAATAATAACAGCAGGCAAAGTAGATCGAGTCGAGGTTTTGAATATGGGTGGTACAACAATCTTGTTTGTAGACAACCCAGATGTAATAGATGTTTCTGAGCTTTCATCAGGAATGTATATTGCACAGGTGCTAATGGCAGATGGTAAGTTAGTTACAAGAAAGTTTGTTAAGCAGTAATTGAGTTTTTTTGATTCAACAGTAGATTATGAGGGGAGCCGCTGTGAAGTGTGCTCCCCTCTGCTTCTTAGAGTCTTTTAAATGCGTTTCCGAGATACTCCAATCCCGGCCCAAGAGTTTCTCTCCAATAAGTCCAGGTATGAGCCCCATCACGCATCCTGAATTCGTAGTTAATGCCTCGTTTTCTTAAAAGCATTGCTAAGTGATAGTTTCCTTCGATTAGAAAATCATCATCACCGCAATCAAGCCAGATGAAGTGGTTCTTAAGACTCTCTTTATCGACTTTTTCTGCCATCGTCAGAATGTTATTCTCTTTCCATGACTTTGGAAGAGTATTATCTATGAGCTCCCCATAAGTTTCCACAAAATTTAACCCCGGGTTTTTAAACCAATAAGCGGCCTGATCATCAGTAATGACAGCGGCTGAAAGAGCAGCACAGGCAATAAACATATCTGGATGTTTAAGCAGATGGTATAGCGACCCGTAACCTCCCATAGAGAGACCAGCTAATGCCCGGAATTTATATGAGGGCCTTGTCCGGTAGGTTTTGTCAATATAGGGTATCAACTCATTAATCATGTAGTCCTCATAGTTCTGGGTCTTATTATAATTGTTTATATACCAATTGATCTTGCCATCAGGCATAACAATAATCATGGGCGGAATAGTGCCATTTTTGATGCCTTCGTCGGCTATTCGGGAAACCTCTCCATTTTGAAGCCATGCTGTTTCGTCATCTGAATAACCATGTAAAAGGTAGACTACAGGATAGTTTCGCTCGGAGGTCTCATAGTCTGGGGGTAGATAGATGGTTATTTCGGTGGACTGATTGAGTACGGAACTGCGAAACTTCACCGACTCTAAAACCTTACCATTTTCTTGTGCCGATAGTAATGTGGCGAATGATAAAAGGAAAAGAGATAAGAAAATTTTGTGCATAGATTAAGAAAATTGAATGAATGAAGAGTGATAATGGTTTAATTAATAGCTGCAATCGATTGAAGCAGGTTTGTCAAAATTCATTACAGGTTCCTAAGATACAATAAAATCAGCAGTCTAGCTTTTGAATAATGGGTGGTTGCAACTCGTTAGAACCGAGAAAGATTTTATAAATTTGCGCCACCCGAATGGGTTATAAAAAAAACCAAATAATACCACATATACACCTTACGGCATGATTACAAATAATTTCACGAAGCGTCATGTTGGCCCTTCCCCTGTTGAAGTAGAAAAGATGCTGAAAAAGATCGGAGTTGCCTCGCTTGATCAGTTGATTGATGAAACAGTTCCAGCTGCAATCAGATTGGAAAAGCCTCTTAACCTGCCAAAGGGAATGAATGAATATGAGCTTTTTAACCACATGAAAGCGGTTGGAAGCCGTAATAAACTCTTTAGAACTTTTATCGGACAGGGGTATTATAACACCATTGTGCCGGGAGTTATCCTTCGTAATATTCTGGAGAATCCGGGTTGGTATACCTCTTATACTCCATATCAAGCTGAGATAAGTCAGGGACGGCTTGAGGCTCTTCTGAATTTTCAGACGATGGTGAGCGACCTAACATCTATGCCAATGAGTAATTGCTCTTTGCTGGATGAAGGCACCGCTGCCGGAGAGGCCATGATCATGGCTTACAATGCTCGTTCACGTCAATTAGTAAAGCGTAATGCTAATAAAATATTCGTAGCCGATACTCTTTTTGTACACACCCTTGATGTCATTAAATCACGTGCTTTACCCTTGGGGATTGAAGTGATTGTTGGTGACTTCCGCTCTTTTGTTGCCGATGAGTCTTTCTTCGGCGCAATGGTTCAATATCCTGATGGTGATGGTGCAATCTGTGATTACACTGAGATTACAAAAGCCATCCATGAAAAAGAGGGTATGTTATTGGTTATTGCTGATCTGTTAAGTTTAACCCTGCTTACTCCTCCGGGTGAATGGGGTGCTGATGTTGTTGTTGGCTCAACTCAACGTTTCGGCGTGCCAATGGGTTATGGTGGCCCGCATGCTGCTTTCCTCGCTGCACGCGATGAGTTTAAACGCTATATGCCGGGTCGTATCATAGGTATTACTGTTGATGCTGATGGTAACAGGGCTTTACGTATGGCTCTCCAAACTCGCGAGCAACACATTAAACGTGAGAAAGCGACAAGTAATATTTGTACCGCTCAGGCTCTGCTAGCTACTATGGCCGGTATGTATGCAGTTTACCACGGTCCTCAAGGGCTTAAAGAGATTGCTCGTCATATTAATATCTTGACAGGCGTGTTAAGTCAGGAATGTACAAAGTATGGCTATCGTCAGTTAAATAACTCATTCTTCGATACAGTTAAAATTGAGATTCCAGCTCATGTTGATGTCGAAGTTATTCGTAGCCTTGCCCTAGCCTCGGAAATAAATCTTCGCTATATCGATGCTCGTAACATTGGAGTTAGCATTGATGAGACAACCACGCTATCTGAGATTAACCAGATCTTAAAGATTTTGGCTGATGCAGCAAATGTGCCCTTTATTGAGTTTGTCTGTGATCCAGAAGCCTGCGGATTGATCGCTACTTTCCCCTCTCAATGCAACAGAACCTCAGCTTACCTCACCCATGAGGTATTCAATAGTTATCATAATGAGACAGACTTGATGCGCTATATCAAGAAGCTTGAAGTTAAAGATCTCTCTTTGAATAGATCGATGATCCCGCTGGGCTCTTGTACAATGAAACTAAATGCCGCTGTTGAACTATTCCCTCTAAGCTGGCCTGAATACAATGCTTTACATCCTTTTGTCCCTATCGATCAGGCAGAAGGTTATACCTATATGATCGAGGAAATGAACAAACAGTTCTGCGAAATTACGGGTTTTGCAGGAATGTCTTTCCAACCTAATTCTGGTGCCTCAGGAGAGTATTCCGGCCTACTGGTCATTCGTGAATATCATATCTCAAGAGGTGACCATCATAGAAATATCTGCCTGATCCCTTCATCAGCTCATGGTACTAATCCGGCTTCTGCTCACATGGCAGGAATGGAGGTCGTCGTAACCAAATGTGACGAAAATGGTAACATCGATATCGAAGATCTAAGAGCTAAAGCTATCCAATATAAGGATAATCTCGCCGCCTTGATGGTTACTTATCCTTCAACACATGGTGTGTTTGAAGAGGGTATACTTGAAATAGTGGATATCATTCACCAAAATGGCGGACAAGTATACATGGATGGAGCTAATATGAATGCACAGGTTGGCTTAACCAATCCAGGCCATATCCATGCTGATGTTTGTCATCTGAATCTGCATAAGACCTTCGCTATCCCTCACGGTGGAGGTGGTCCTGGTGTCGGTCCTATTGGCGTTGCAGCTCATCTTGTTCCTTTCCTACCAGGTCATTCTGTTACTAAAACCGGTGGTGAGAAAGCTATCGCTCCCGTCTCTTCTGCGGCTTATGGAAGTGCATTGGTTTTAACAATCTCATATGCCTACGTCAAATTAATGGGTGCTGAGGGATTACGCGAATCAACCCGTTACGCTATTCTTAATGCTAATTATTTGAAAGCTTGTTTGAAAGATCATTATAAGATTCTTTACACTGGCAAGAATGGTCATGTAGCTCATGAGATGATCTTGGATTGTAATAAGTTCCACTCAACGGCCGATGTGCAGGTTATTGATATCGCTAAACGTTTAATGGACTATGGTTTCCATGCTCCTACTGTTGCTTTCCCTGTTCATGGAACTCTTATGGTTGAGCCTACTGAAAGTGAACCTCTCAGAGAACTTGATCGATTTGTTAGTGCGATGATCTCTATTCGCGAAGAGATTGCTGCAATTGAAGAAGGGAAAGCCGATCGTAATGACAATCTGATTAAAAATGCTCCTCATACTGCCACTATGGCAACTGCAACAGATTGGCTGAAACCTTACTCACGTCAACAAGCCGTTTACCCCATGTCCTGGAGTGCAGATGATAAATACTGGCCAACCGTTCGCCGTGTAGATGATGCGTATGGCGATAGAAATCTTGTATGTACCTGCATCTCTATGTAAACTTCTTCTAAGGCTTTTTTAAATAAGCCCTAATGCTTAAGAGTCGGTGAGTAGTTTTCTATTACCGACTCTTTCTTTTGGCGGCTAGCTTCTGGCCGCTAGCTACTGGCTTCTAGCCGCCAGTAGCCAGAAGCCCACTGCCAGAGGCTAGCAGCCAGCCGCCCACCGCCATTTTGTCAGTATCTCCCAAATGGCATATCTTTTGAGCGGGAGGCCATATAATCAAAATTGGACTTATCCCATGCAGAAAGGAAAAATTAACGTTCAGACGGAGAACATATTTCCGATAATAAAAAAGTTTCTCTACTCAGATCATGAGATTTTCCTGCGCGAGTTGATCTCGAATGCAGTTGATGCAACGACTAAATTGCAAGGTTTAGCCTCTTTAGGAGAGGTAAAAGGAGAATTAGGAAACACTCAGATTGAGGTCCTCTTAGATAAAAAAGCAAAAACGCTGACTATACGCGACCGTGGTATAGGGATGACAGCTGATGAGGTCGATCGTTATATCAATCAAATTGCATTCTCAAGTGCTGAAGAGTTCTTAAGTAAGTTTAAAGGGAAAAGCGAAACCGAAGCAACTAATATCATCGGTCATTTCGGATTGGGCTTCTATTCTGCCTTTATGGTCAGTGATAAGGTTGAGATCTTCTCCTTATCTTATAAAGATGGCGCTGAGGCTATCCACTGGGAATGCGATGGCAGTCCGGAATATTCATTGACCGAGACCAGAAAAGATGAACGCGGAACAGATATTATTCTGCATTTAAATCAGGAATCTGAAGACTATCTGGAAGAGTTTAAGGTGCTTGAACTTTTAAAGAAGTATTGTAAGTTCTTACCGGTTGAGATCGTTTTTGGAACAGAAAAAAAACATGAAAAGGTTGAGGGCGAAAAGGATAAAGACGGAAATGATGTATATAAGGATTATGAGATTCCTCGTATAATCAATAATACCGTACCAGCCTGGACACGTAAACCTTCGGATATGACCGATGAGGATTATAAGAAGTTTTACAGTGAGCTATATCCTTATACTTTCGAAGAGCCTCTATTCCACATTCATCTTAATGTTGATTATCCGTTTAACCTAACTGGTATTCTATACTTCCCAAAGGTTAGAGACCGTTTTGAAGTACAGAAGAATAAGATTCAACTATACTGCAATCAGGTTTTTGTTACCGATCAGGTTGAAGGTGTGGTGCCCGATTTTCTGACCTTACTTCATGGTGTTATAGACTCTCCGGATATTCCTCTTAACGTTTCTAGAAGTTACCTCCAAAGCGATCCCAATGTCAAGAAGATCTCTTCGCATATCTCGAAAAAGGTTGCTGATAAACTCGAAGAGATGTTTAAAACAGACAGAGCCGCTTTTGAAGCAAAATGGGATGATGTTAAGGTTTTTGTAGAATATGGTATGATAACGGATACCAAGTTCTATGAAAGAGCTGAAAAGTTTACTCTTTTCAAAGATACCTCCGGTAAGTATTATACGTTGAATGAGTATAAAGATTTGGTGAAAGAGACTCAAACCAATAAGGAGAAAGAGTTGGTCTATCTTTATACTACCAATACTATTGAACAAGATACTTATATCTCATCCGCTGTTAACCGTGGATATAACGTTCTGATCTTTGATGGTGTTTTAGATAGTCATTATATCAACACTCTTGAACAGAAATTTGAAAAGACTAAATTTACCCGCGTTGATGGTGATGTTATCGACAAATTGATCCAAAAAGAGGAGAATAATCTTAGCGGACTTACCGATGATCAGAAGGAACAATTAAAGCCTCTTTTTGAGGAGGTTGTAGATAAGACCAGCTATCAGATCCAGTTTGAAAACATGAGTTCGGGAGATCAACCGGTCTTGATTACTCAATCTGAGTTTATGCGTCGATATAAGGAGATGAACGCCTTAGGAGGCGGAATGAGTTGGATGGGCAACATGCCTGATAGCTATAACTTAGTCATTAACACTAACCATCCGCTGATTACTCGTCTGGCAACAGAGCCAGAAGAGGCTAACCGGAAACAGGTGGCCAGACAGTTAGCTGATTTAGCCCTGCTTTCACAAGGCTTACTCAAAGGTCCGGCTTTAACTGACTTCATTAAGCGGAGCATAGACATGATTGATTAGTCAATAAAATAAGTCCTATATTTAAGGCTCCGTAACCTACCTTTACGAAATAGAGTTACGGAGCCTTTTTACAAAAACTAAATACCCCTCAAAATGAAAAAAGGAATAATTATCTTGATTGTTGTTGGAGCGTTGATCCTTATCGGAATCTTCTCTACCGTAAGTATGTATAATGGACTGGTTGCCTCTGAAGAGGGTGTGAACGGTCAGTGGGCAAATGTGGAAAATGTATACCAACGCCGTGCAGATCTCATCCCTAATTTGGTAAATACGGTAAAAGGTTATGCAGACTTTGAAAAGAAAACGCTAACTGATGTTGTCGAAGCTAGAGCTAAAGCTACCTCTGTTAATATTGATCCTACTAAGCTAACTCCGGAGGCTCTTAAGCAGTTTACCCAGGCTCAGGATGGGTTAAGTTCAGCTCTGGGAAGATTGATGGTCGTAGTAGAGAAATATCCTGATCTTAAGGCTAACCAGAATTTCATGGATCTGCAAGCACAACTAGAAGGAACAGAGAATAGAATTACGGTGGAACGGAGGAAATTTAACGAGATGGCGCAAACCTACAACACCGGTATAAGAAGGTTTCCAAAGAATATGATCGCCGGTATGTTTGGCTTTGAAAAGAAGGCCTACTTTGAGGCACAAGAGGGTGCTGAAAAGGCTCCTGAAGTTAAATTCTAAAAATTCATCTTAAGGTCAGGCTGCATAACTTCAGCCTGACTTTACCCTAACAAATAGATCTATGCCTACTGCTAAGAATTTTTTCTCACAAGAACAAAAGGAGCGAATTCGTTTGGCTATCATGGATGCCGAATTGAATACTTCAGGCGAAATTAGAGTCCATATAGAGGAGGTCTGTGATGAGGATGTTATGGATCGAGCTGCTTATGTTTTTGGTAAGTTAGCTATGCATAAGACGAAGGAGAGAAATGGAGTACTCTTCTATCTGGCATTTAAAAACAGGAAGTTTGCAATTGTTGGCGATGCCGGAATAAACGCTGTTGTTGAACCCGAATTCTGGAATGAGGCTAAACGTCATATGCTGGTCCATTTTAGAGAAGATAAATTCACTGAAGGCTTGATTGCTGCTATTGAGCAGGTCTCAAAGCAATTAAAACAGCATTTCCCTCGTCAACGCAATGATGTTAATGAACTCTCTGATGATATCTCATTTGGAAAAATATAATTGCTATGGTTAAAAGACTTACACTAGTTCTATCTCTCTTTGCTCTTTTTCTCTCTACAAACCTTTTTGCTCAAGATATTCCCGAGAGACCAAACCCACCTCGCCTGGTAAATGATTTTGCTGGGGTGCTTAAACCGGAAGAGGTAAATGCCCTTGAACAAAAACTGGTTGCCTTTGCTGATAGTACTACTACTCAAATAGCGGTGGTCATTGTGCCTTCACTTAATGGCTACGATAAGGCTGATTTTGCTGATAGACTTGGTGAAAAATGGGGTGTAGGGACAAAAAAGAACAATGGGGTTATAGTTCTCGTTAAGCCTAAAACCGGCCAGGAAAGAGGAGAGGCCAGAATATCTATAGGCTACGGCCTCGAAGGAATTATCCCCGATGCTATCGCTAATCGTATTGTCGATAATGAACTTATTCCCGCCTTTCGTGAGAATGACTATTATAAAGGGATTGATGCTGGAACAAATATACTCATCAAACTTGCAAATAAGGAGTTTACTGCTTCTGAATATGCAAAAAAAGGAGGCGAAAGCATGTGGGTAGGATTAATTCCTCTGGTAATCATCCTTGTTGTGATCTTCCTTATGAGAGGGAGTAGTCGCCGAAATACCATGGGCGGTAGCAGTCTTCCCTTCTGGGCTACTCTTTTTATGCTAAATAGTATGGGCGGAAGAAGTCATGGAAGTTGGAACGATTTTAATAGTGGTGGTGGAATGTTTGGCGGCGGCGGTGGAAGTGGCTTCGGCGGTTTCGGCGGAGGTAGCTTCGGCGGCGGCGGAGCCGGTGGAAGTTGGTAATAGAGTTGCAGCTGGCGGCTGGCAGCAGGCTGCAGGTGTTACTAACTAACGAACCTGGAATGCTTTAAGATTATCCTTAATAACGGGTAAGACTTGTTGGCTTATATTAGAAACATGTGCTCTTGCCGGACCTGATGAGCAGATAAGGATGAATTCCTCAACTTGATACTCTTCTCCTTGACATTCACATTCAACAGATCCATCAAATTGGTTCTTAATCCAACCTGAGAGGCCTATTCTTAGTGCTTGCTGATGTGCCCAGTACCTGAAACCTACACCTTGCACTCTACCCGTTATCACTAACCTGATCCGTATTGTCATATGGGCTCTATGCTTAATAGTTTAAATACTTAGATAGAAGAGTTTCGATGACTTGCTGTAACATTATTGGAGTGAGTTTTCTCCAGTTTACAGTTCCAAATCCTCCTTCAAGCCAGATATACTTTGTTAACCTAGCTGATTTAAACTCTTCAGCTACATGTGCACGAAAATTTAACCCAACAACCCAACCATCCTCTAATTCATCCCACCACTCCTGATAATAGTCGTCGGTATCGGCATGAAAATCCATAATATTCTCACCTAAAAGAAGAAATTTCTGGATCCCTTGCTCTAATAATAAATCAATTAAATTTCTCTTAAGTAACATTATGTCATTATGGAGAATATCGTTCCATTCTCCTAAAAGCTCTATGATCACAAAGTGGGTGTCGTAATCGCACCATAATACTTTGACATAAAGGGTGGAACTCTCAATGGTATCCCATTGTGGGTGAATGTAGTAATTATAAATGGTATGTGTACAAAGAGTAGGATGGTACTTAGTTCCGTAATAGGGGGATCTTGGATCTAATGCTGCACTATATAACGCAGTCCAACGGTCAAATGGTTCTAGATCGTGCATTCGTTTAAAATTGGATAAAGCTTCTAGGTTTTATTTTGGTATAAGAACTACAGGATGATATCTGCCCGATGATATTAACCCAATATGAGAAAGAGTTAAATTGATGATGGAGTCATTTACCATTTATTGGTTAATGCTTTCGAGTTACTTCTTTTCTCAAGGTTTGATAGATAATTACGAAAGAGATGGTGGATTAAACCGTCGCTTAGTCCAATTTTCGGCACCAAAATACTTTCTGCACGAATAAGCTCCATGATTCTTAAGTAAATCTCAGAGGCGGGTACTATAACATCAGCACGGTCAGGACGAAGGCTGTATCTTACCATACGTTCCCCAATAGATAACTGAACAAGCTGACGCATACCGTAACGAAGGTTGTTGATGATTAGGATGTTATCATCGGGTCTGCCAAATAGTTTGACAATTTTATTGATATTACCCCCCGAGCCAATTACGTTAATCTTACCAAAGTAGTCTCTAAACTGGAGAAGCCAATTGTTCATTTCTGTCCACTCGCCCGAAGGAACCTGCCCGTTTAGTATACGAAGAGTCCCAAGACGAAAAGATCTAAGATCAATGAGTTTGTTCTTATCGACGACCGAGATTTCGGTACTACCACCTCCGACATCAATATACATCGTTAATCTATTGGACGTATGGATATCATAATCATTACTAGATCTGATCAGTTCAGCTTCCTTTAAACCGTCAATGATTTTTAGTTCAATACCAGTAGCTTTTTTGATCTTTTTGACAAGCTCTTTTCCGTTTGATGCCTCACGCATAGCTGCTGTAGCTGCTGCAACAAAATCGACAGGTTTATAGACCTCAATGAGGAGTTTAAATGCTTGAATGGTAGTAATTAATTCTTTTGCTTTATCAGCATTGATAATCCCTTCTTTAAAGACACCTTCGCCGAGACGTAAAGGCACTCGTATGAGTTCAACCTTTTCAACTTTTGATTTCCCTTCCTCTAAAGTCGCATTGGCAAAGAGTAATCTGCCTGCATTGGAGCCGATATCTATAGATGCAAATAACATAAAGTGTTATTCGTTTAGTATAAGAATTGAGTTTTTATTGATGTAGTTTGCTAACCTCCGAGAAATAGTGGTATTTGGCAAACTGTGACCTTAAGTCAAGCCCTGAGCTTTCGACATAGTTATTCATTTTATCGAGCCTTAGGTTTCGGGCTTTTTTGTTGTCATTCCATTCAAAATCTAGCATCTTGATAAGTTCAGATTTAATGTGCTCATCATAGATGGGACAGACGACCTCAATACGGTGGTCAAGGTTTCTAGGCATCCAGTCGGCAGACGAGATGAAGACTTTAGGGTCGTTATTATTTCCAAAGAAATAGACTCTTGAATGTTCGAGAAAACGGTCGACTATACTGATTGCCTGAATGTTTTCGCTTATTTCTGAGAGTTCGGTCTTTAGAACATTAATACCTCTGATGATTAGTCTTATTTTGACGCCCGCCTGGCTTGCAGAATAGAGCTTATTGACAATCATCTCATCAGTTATATTGTTGATTTTAATGACAATCCTTCCTCCTTTGCCCGCTTTTGCAAACTCAATCTCCTGATCAATCATTTCGATCAGGAAATTCCTGATAAAGAAGGGCGAAACGATTAAATGGCTAAACTGAGGTGGAATATATCTTGATTCAAAAAGCTCAAAGACTTTATCAACATCTTTTGTGATCCCTTGATGCGCAGTAAGTAGACTGTCGTCGGCGTAGACGGTAGCCGTAGACTCATTGAAGTTACCTGTGCTAATATTGGCGTAAAGGCGTAAATGGTCTCCTTCTACTCTTTTAATAAGTAGTAGCTTGGCGTGTACCTTAAAGCCAGGAATAATAGGAATAATCTTGACTCCCTCTTCTTGCATACGGTTTGACCAGTAGATGTTGGCCTCTTCATCAAATCGAGCCTGTATTTCAAGAAAGACAGTGACTTTTTTCCCATTTCTTGATGCACTTATCAAGGCATTTATCAAACTAGAGTCTTTTGCGGCACGGTAAAATGTCATCTTGATCTCTTTAACCGCTGGATCAATAGATGCCTCTCGGAGGAGGTCAATGATATAGGAGAAGGAGTGATAAGGATAGTGCAGCATGATGTCCTTCTGCCGAATAGCAGCAATAATGCTTTTATTATCGGGCAAGAGAGGATGGGAGAGAGGAGGAAATGATTTAAAGTAAAGGGCAGGATTTGGTATCGAGGGAAATGACATAAAATCACGGAAGTTATGATACCTTCCCCCAGCTCTTTTAGTGTCTTCTTTAGCTATTTTAAGTTTTTTAAGCAACTTCTGTAATAATCGCTCCGGCATCTCCTTGTCATAAACAAATCGTACCGGTTCACCGTGTTTCCTTTTTTCGACACTTTCTGTCATTACTTCAAGAAAACTCTTGTTTACATCATTATCAAGATCTAGTTCAGCATCCCGGGTGAATTTTAGAGCATATGCCCGGAAGGTGTCAAATCCTAAGATTGAGAAAATATCGCTTAGACAATATCTTATTACATCATCCAAAAGGATAATATGAGTCGTTCCTTCCGGGCCAGGCAATTCAATAAAACGGCCACAGGTTTGCGTAGGAACTTTAACTAATGCAAATTTCTCAGACTCTTGATCAGATGCATGTGATAGTGTGATGGCCAGATATAACGTTTGATCTTTTAAATAGGTTAGACTCTTTACATTATGCAGCATGATCGGGAATAGGTTGGCTCTTATCTTTTCCTTAAAGAACTTCCTGACAAAAGATCCTTGAGGGGCAGTAAGCTCACTTTCATTAATGATAAAGACATTATGAAACTTTAACTGCTCTACGATGTGATTATAGGTGTTGGTGAACTTTAACTCTTGTTGGCTCACCATCGCAATAATCTGAGCTAAGGTCTCTTTTGGGTCTTCATGTAAAGGATACTCTATTTTTGATTTTGCCTCTGCAAGACGCGTTAAAGTGGCTACCCTGACCCTGAAGAATTCATCCCTATTGTTAGAGTATATACCCAAGAATTTTAGTCTTTCAAGTAAAGGAGTAGCTGGATCCATGGCCTCTTGAAGAACTCTATCGTTAAAATACAGCCAACTGATCTCTCTATTAATATATTTACTTTCGTTATTCTCTGTCTTATTCCTATTCTTCATGCGTTAAAATGTTTTTCTCAGCAGTCACATGGCCTGAGTGAGGTAGACTGATGAATTTACAACTCTTTTGGCGAAAATACAACACTTCGGCCAGCAGAACAGTTTGCCAGCTCAGTCCATTTATCCGTTTTAAAATCTATAATGGCCAATCCAGACGTGGGCAGCCATTCTAATGGTTTAGGTAGATACTGATTGACAAAGTTCGTAAGTGTTGGGTTATGACCAACAATCATGGCCGATTTAAAATTGTCATCCAGAGGATATAACTGGTCAAAGATTTTATCGGGATCGCAGAGATAAAGGGAATGGCTATATTGTATCTCGTTCACCGGAAATTGAATACCCACAGCAATTAACTTAGCCGTCTCAGCTGCTCTTACAGCGGTGCTCGAGATGATAATATCTGGCATCATATTATGGCTTGACATGTATGTGGCTACTTTCCCGGTTCTTTTTATCCCTTTCTCAAGCAATGGGCGTTGATCATCAGGCAAACCAGGATAGTTCCATGATGACTTTGCATGTCTAAGTATGTATAATGTCTTCATGCGATATTAGTTTGTTTGTTAATGCATTACAAAGTAAGCCTTTTTAATAATCAGCTTGTAGCTGCTGAATCGTTAAAAAGGCAGTTTCTTCCTATCTCTTCAAGAATATCTTGAAGATAGATGGAAATCAGTAAAGTTACGGTAATATAATCTTTAATAATCAAATGATTAATGAATTTTTGTTTAAGTTTACCTAAAGAAAAAGGCCACCTGATGGTTCAGATGGCCTTTATAAATTAACAGAGAGGGGATGATATTTTACTTCTTATGCTTACATATTGAAGAGTTGCCTGTTACTCATTAATGCAATCACCTCTTCACCCACTTTTTCAATTTCAGCACTGTTCTCAACATCTGATAGAACACGGTCAATCATGTCAACAATAAGAGCCATGTGCTCCTCTTTTAGTCCACGAGTTGTGATAGCTGGGGTGCCAACACGAATACCTGAGGTTAAGAAAGGAGAGCGGCTATCGAAGGGAACCATATTTTTATTAACGGTGATGTGAGCCTTTACAAGGATGTTTTCTGCAACTTTACCTGTTAGCTCAGGGAATTTTGACCTTAGATCAATAAGCATTAAATGGTTGTCGGTTCCGTTTGAAATGACATGGTATCCTTTGTCAACAAAAGCTTGTGCGAGAACCTCAGCGTTTCTTTTTACTTGCTTGACATATTCCATATAACCATCTGTAAGCGCTTCTCCAAAAGCAACGGCTTTAGCAGCTATGACATGCTCTAATGGTCCCCCTTGAATACCAGGGAAAACAGCTGAGTCAAGAAGTTGAGACATCATCTTTAGTTGACCTTTGGGTGTCTTGTAACCCCATGGGTTCTCAAAGTCTTTACCCATTAAAATTAATCCACCACGAGGACCCCTGAGTGTTTTGTGGGTTGTGGTAGTGACTATGTGACAGTAAGGGATAGGATTATTAAGAAGCCCTTTAGCGATTAAACCTGCTGGATGTGAAATGTCGGCCATAAGAATTGCACCAATCTTATCGGCAATCTCTCTCATCCTTGCATAATCCCAATCGCGAGAATAGGCTGATGCTCCGGCAATAATCAACTTGGGTTTTTCACTTAAGGCTACCTTCTCCATGATATCATAGTTGATGGTACCGGTGGCTTCTTCCACTGTATATGCAACAGGTCTATAAAGTAAACCTGAGGAATTTACCGGAGAACCATGAGATAGGTGACCACCATGTGATAGGTCAAGCCCCATAAAAGTATCGCCCGGTTTTAGACAAGCCAAAAGAACAGCCATATTTGCCTGGGCTCCTGAGTGTGGTTGTACATTGGCCCATTCTGCTCCAAATAACGCTTTTGCTCTATCAATGGCTAGCTGTTCTGTTTCGTCTACACATTGACAACCACCATAATAACGCTTACCTGGGTAGCCTTCTGCATATTTATTTGTCATTACTGATCCCATTGCTTCCATTACCTGTTCACTAACAAAGTTCTCAGAAGCGATAAGCTCTAAACCATTAATCTGGCGACTGCGCTCACGAGCAATGATGTCGAATACCTGGTTATCTCTTGTCATATTACTTTATGTTTTTCTGATTGAGGTTGCGTTTCGTTCTACTGATATTTCATTTTTTTGTGCGGAATCAGTGTCACGTCAACTTCTATACAAAGGTAAAAAGAAACTCATATACAATGGTGCTGACCATCTTTTCCGTCATCCTCTAAAGACTTATCTTTATACTTTGTTTTGGTAGTAACACTTTTTTTTTAATGACAAATTAATCTGACCAAACAACTTTTATATTTTTCTTCTTGTCTCCTATGTACCGTTACACCCCAATGAGCGATGAAATTGATATCATTAATGGATGCAAAAAGCAGGTGCCTCGTTACCAACGAGCCTTGTATGATAAGTTTGCATCTAAAATGTTAGGCGTTTGCCTTCGGTATTCACATGACCAAGAGGAAGCTGAAGATATGCTTCAAGAGGGGTTTGTAAAGGTCTTCTCTCATATTAATGACTATAGAGGAGATGGTTCTTTCGAAGGCTGGATTAGAAGGGTTATGATTAATAGTGCAATTAATTATTTCGTCAAAAATAAAAGACATTACTTTCAAGATGATGTAGACGATTTAGGCGAGGTAATCGAAGATCATCGGGTGCATTATGATCAATTACATGTGAAAGACCTCCTTAGGGTCATTCAAGCGCTGCCCGATGGCTATCGAACCGTGTTCAACCTCTATGAAATAGAGGGCTATCAACACAAGGAGATTGCTGAAATGCTTGGAATCTCTGTGAGCACTTCTAAAACCCAGCTATTGCACTCAAAACGGCTTCTGCAAAAACGATTGGCTGATTATAGTAGGGAAACAAAAGGATATTGAAATATAAAATTATTCATTCATGGATCCAATCCTGAGAGATAAGTTCAAAGATTTCGAACAGACCCCCTCCGTCTCTGTTTGGTCTAAACTCGATCGGTCATTACGATTGAAGCGATATGCCCGTTTCAGTTTCAAGGTTGGTATCCCTTTGGTTATTGCATCTTTAATCACTCTATCTCTCTTTGATAATTCAAAGCAGTCTAACTTACAGACTTTACCGAAAGATTCTTCGTCTCTCCAATCTAACCAAGACATTTACTCTTCCCAACCTTCTGCTAAGGTAGATTCACTCTTAGATATCGCCCCTGCGAATCATGATCAATCGCTCGCTGGCAACTCATCTTCGGTTTCTCGTAAATCATCTAAAAACAGTACTATTAATACCTCTACTCCTGTTGAGGTTTCTTCTGTGTCTGTAAATAGTTCTGATCATAAAACTATTTCTAATCTACAAGCCTCTTCCTCGCCATCAGCTGAGCCAAACTCCAAGTCTGAGATACTCCCTGCTCAAAATAATCTGCACTCTATAGTAGAAGATTTCTCTCTTCCTGTTAATTCAGAAAATATTGAAACACCCTCTAATTCTAACGATTTACCTGACATCCTTTCAGGTGGTACCGAAATCAAGCAGATCTGTCTTGGTGAAGAAATCGCCTTGATCGCCCCTGAAGGCAAATCCTATAAATGGAGTAATGGCGATATTAGTAGAACGATTGTTGTTAAACCTAATGATTCTCAAGATGTCACGGTGCTACTTACCAATTGGAGTGATCAGCAAATAGAAATGCATTATCGAATTGAGATCCTTGACTGTTCTATCTATATCCCTAGAGCGTTCACTCCGAATGGCGATGGGCAAAACGATGTTTTCCTCGCTCAAGGTGATGGTATCTCAAACTTTAATATGAAAGTTTATTCTAAACAAGGTGAACTACTCTTCGAATCTTTTGAGATCAATACTGGCTGGGATGGCAGAACAATCAGTGGGAAACAGCCTTTCGATGTCTATGTATATCGAATCAGTTTCAATGATATAAATGGCCAGATCCATCTTGTGTCTGGAACGTTTACCTTGTTACCTTAAGATATTTTATCCCCGCTAACCGTTTGAAATCCGGGGGGAGAATTGTCGGGAGACAATTCTCCCCATTTTTTTTTAAAGGTTGCACTAAATTGCCACCTCTCCGTATCCTCTTCGCTCTTTCTCCATGTTTAATTAGTGGGTTATTCCGATTCTTTCTCAGCCCCATTCTATATTTCTGCTTAGATATCCATTTAAACCATGGGTAAGAGCGAAGAGGATACGACGAGGAAGCGAAGGGGAAGGTTAAAGAAGGGCGTTTACGAAGTATACGATGGCTACTAATCCATAAATTAGTTTCATTACAGTACCAGCTACAAAGCCTAGAAAGGAACCTAAAGCGGCTCTGAATGCTTTTTTGGAATCACTCCCTGCAATGGTTTCCCCCAGATATGCCCCAAGAAAAGGCCCTATTATGATCCCGAAGGGCCCCATGAAAAGTCCAATAATGAGCCCAATGGTTGAACCCCATGCCCCATATTTGGTTCCCCCGAATTTTGTGGCTCCCCATGCCGGAACCATATAATCAAGTACAGTAAGTATCACTACAACAATGCCCATTACAACTAGAAAGTCGGTGGTAAAGGCCTTGTATGAGGTGAAATGTAGCGCTAAGAGTGCAAGGTAGCTGAGTGGCGGGCCAGGGATTATGGGTAAAACACTCCCGGCTAGTCCTGCAATTAAAAGAATGATTCCGGTTATTATTAATAATGTATCCATCTTTTTGAACTGTTTGTTTGATCTTCTATGCTCATATCTATCAAAAATAGTGCAGATTTTATTCATTAGCCTCATTTTTCCCTCTATTAAGCAATTGTACCAGATGTAAAGTTTCTTTTGATTTATCAACTAACTTTGTCGAAGATTGATTGCTGAAAGAGATAGTTTATGAACTGATAGCATAGGGTGGTAATCCACTTGAGGGTTATTAGTACCTCATTAATGACAACTTAGCAATGGATTTTTAATGTGTTGGTTGGAAATCAGGGGGGATATCGCTTTAAGTATGATTACCTCAATAGGATGACAGCTAAAAGACAAAAGGATGCAAAATGGATTATACTGTTTTTATAGCTAGAAGGCTCTCTTCAAAGGTTGCGGGTGGTTTTTCACCCGTGATAGTTAAGATTGCCACTATCAGTGTAGCCATGGGTGTGGCTGTTATGTTGGTTTCTTTAGCTGTGCTTTTTGGGTTTAAGAGAGAGATTAGGGAAAAGATCTCTGGATTTGCAGGTCATATTCAGGTAGCTGCTTTTTCGCAAAACCAGTCTCTTGAGCCTTCTCCGATTTCAATTAAACAACCTTTTCTTCCATGGCCAAAAAAGCTGGGCAGAGTTAGAAGTGTTGAAGGGTTCGCTACTAAAGCAGGCATCATTAGAACCGATGATATCATCCAGGGTGCCATATTAAAAGGCATCGGGCCAGATGCTAAACAGGAGTTTATCGCTAGGAATTTGCAGGAGGGAAAACTCTTTATACCGGGGAAAGATTCAGCAAATGACTCGGTGGTAATTAGCCGGTCGCTTTCTAAATTGCTGAAGATAAAACAAGGGGAGGCTCTTAGGATGTACTTTATTGGAGGCAATGAATCTGCACCCAGAGGACGAAAGTTCATTGTTGGAGGCATCTATGAAACGGGTTTGGAAGAATTTGATAAATTATTGGTTTTAGGAGACATTAGGCAGATTAGAAAGCTTAATGGCTGGGAAGATGATGAGACAGGTGGGTATGAGATTTATCTTGAGAACTTTGATGATATGCAACAAGTCTCTACCAATTTATATAATTACACAGGGATCGATTTAAATGTTACCACTGTAAAGGATAAGTATCCGCAGCTCTTTGATTGGTTAAATGTTCAAGATGTTAATGTGTTTGTGATTTTGGTGATGATGACTCTGGTTTCAGCTATTGCCATGATTAGTGTTTTATTAGTCTTGATTCTTGAGCATACTCGCACGATAGGAGTATTACGAGCCATGGGAGCAAGAAAGAGAGATATTCGTCGCATTTTTCTTCTTCAATCTCTTAAGATCTCGCTTAAAGGGTTATTATGGGGGAATGCGATAGGGCTAATCATGGTGGCAATCCAATATCAATGGCGATTGGTGGGATTACCTCAAGAGTCGTACTATGTTAGTTATGTACCTGTATGGATTGACTTGACCACCTGGCTGGTGTTAAACGCTGCTACCTTGTTTATATGTACCTTATTTATGGTTATACCATCATATTTCGCAAGCCGTATTCGACCGGTTGAGGCTATAAGGTTTAGCTAAAAGATTAATTGATTGTGATTTTCGTAATTATTGATGAAGATGAAAAGATATATCTTGATAGTTATTGCACTTGTTCTTTTGAGTAGTTGTAAGAAAGTTACCAAGAGTTACTATTCAGATGGGACGATTCGTTCGGAGGTCAGCTATACAGGGGGTGATCGGGAGGGACGTGCCCGTTATTATTATCCAAATGGAGCTTTACAACAAGAGGTGTGGTATAAGAATGATCAGTTAGATGGGATTATGCGACAATGGAAAGCAACGGGTGTCTTGCTATTGGAGGAACACTATAAGTCGGGTAAAAAGAATGGCCCATCGATTCAGTTTGATATGGATGGAAGAAAGAGTGTTGAGTTACATTATGTAAATGACACCCTTGAGGGTAAAGCAAGAGAGTGGTACGGGAATGGCGTTTTAAGGACAGATGGAAACTACTTAGGCGGACGATATGAAGGGGATTGGCTGTGGTATGGGGCAGATGGGAAAATTGTCGGTAAAGGAAGTTTCAAAGATGGAACAGGAGTGGCAAAAGCTTACTATCCAAATGGAAAAGTATTAAGAGTGACCAGGTATAGGTTAGGCCTTCATGAAGGGAAGGAGGAGTTGTATGACAGCACAGGAATTTTAACAAAAGTGCGTGAATATCAGGCAGGAAAGATTATAAAAGAGCAAACGATTGCAGATTAATGCGATGTAGTAAGATATTTGTCTAAAGTTCAGTAAGTTAATAAGATATTTTAAGATAAAAAATATTGACTTTTGCGATATCAGAATCAAAGAAAGAACTACCTTTGCCAAGTGAATTCACCCACAAAGTGGTTCATTAAAAATATTTTAATTTCCAACTTGTAAACCACATCTAAAATTTTAAAAATGAACGTTCAGAAAATACTTGCTGAGCTCGAGAAGAATCATCCGGCTCAACCCGAATTCTATCAGGCAGTACGTGAAGTGCTTGAGTCAATTGAAGAGTTCGTAAACGAAAATCCTCAATATGATGCACATCGTATCGTTGAGCGTTTAGTAGAGCCCGATCGTTTAATTCAGTTCCGTGTAACCTGGGTTGATGATAATGGAGATATTCAGGTCAACCGTGGTTGGAGAGTACAATTCAACAATGCAATTGGTCCTTATAAAGGAGGTTTGCGCTTCCACCCAAGTGTTACTTTAGGTACTTTGAAGTTCCTCGGTTTCGAGCAGATCTTTAAAAACAGTTTGACAACACTGCCTATGGGTGGTGCAAAGGGAGGTTCTGATTTCAATCCTAAGGGTAAATCAGATGCTGAAATCATGCGTTTCTGCCAAGCTTTCATGCAAGAACTATGGAGAAATATCGGTCCTGAAATTGATGTTCCAGCTGGTGACATCGGTGTTGGTGGCCGTGAAATTGGCTTCCTCTATGGTATGTGGAAGAAACTTACCCGTGAACACGTTGGTGTTTTAACAGGTAAAGGCCGTAACTGGGGTGGCTCTTTAATCCGTCCTGAAGCTACTGGTTTTGGTGGTGTCTATTTCGCTCAGGAAATGCTCGCTACTAAAGGAACCAGCTTCGCAGGTAAAATCGTTACTCTATCAGGTTTCGGTAATGTAACCTGGGGTGCTGCTCTTAAGGCTGTTGAGTTTGGTGCTAAGGTTGTTACTGTTTCTGGTCCTGATGGTTATGTTTATGATCCAGATGGTATCAAAGGCGAAAAAATCGATTATCTACTCGAACTTCGTGCTTCTAACAATGACGTTGTTAAACCTTACGCTGAGAAATATGGTGTTGAGTTCTTCCCTGGCCAAAAACCTTGGGGTGTTAAGTGCGACATCGCAATGCCTTGCGCTACTCAGAACGAATTGAGAGAAGAAGATGCTAAGAAACTCGTTGCTAACGGATGTATCTGCATCGCTGAAACTTCTAACATGGGTTGTACCCCAGAAGCTATCAACGTCTTCATCAATAATAAAGTTATGTACGGCCCTGGTAAGGCTGTTAATGCTGGCGGCGTGGCTGTTTCTGGCCTCGAAATGTCACAAAATAGCGAAAAACTCAGCTGGACTCGCGAAGAAGTTGACGCTAAACTTATCCGCATCATGAAGGATATTCATGAAAACTGCGTTAAATATGGTACTCAACCCGATGGTTACATCAACTACATGAAGGGCGCTAACATCGCTGGCTTCATTAAGGTTGCTGATGCTATGATTGATCAAGGTGTTATCTAATATTAGTTAACTCTTCCTTAAAAAGGCTGTCCTCTCTATAGGACAGCCTTTTTTCTTATGTCTCTATCCGGTAAACTCAACAATTTACCATCTCCATGGGTTATTGTTGCCTTGATGTCTCCTTTAAATAGAGATATCACGGATCCACGCTGATGCCTCGAATTGTTTAAGAGGTTACCGAACAAGGGAGATTCTAGATTTACCTCTTGCACGATAATTGATGCAATTGTTTTACGTTATACCTTAGCATAATAAACTGTTGAGGCCTATCTGGGTCTTATTTTTCTAATTATCTGCGAACGGTTTTTATCTCAACTGAAAAATCCGTTTCTTTAAAGTCTAAAATTCAATAGTGGAAATGATAAGAAAGATTTTTCTTTCCCTGGTACTCCTTCTGGCTCTCATCGTTGGGAAGGCTCAAGTTAATATTCCTCATTTCATTTTTGGTGGAATGCAACATCTATCTGAAGGGAAGTATCCTGAAGCCATCCGTGATTTGAATATCGTCATCCAAGCCTCACCCGATATGTTTGAACCCTATTTCTATAGAGGAATCGCTAAGTTCAGTCTTGGCGATAATAAAGGAGCTGAGATGGACTTTAATAGATGTCTGGAACTTCATCCGCTGTATGCAGATGCTTTACACTATAGAGCTATCGTTCGTGATAGACTTCAAGATAATGCTAAAGCTATGCAAGATTATCGTGCTGCTCTCCGATTAGAACCCCTTAACGCCGATATCTATGTTAATCGCGGTATTACTTTCCTTCAACATAGAAAGTATCTACAAGCTGTTTCTGACCTAGACTCGGCTCTCCTTCTCGATAAAAATCACTCTTTAGCCTACCTTGCCAGAGGTATGGCCAATCATGCTCTCAAAAGAAATTCAGCTGCACTGAGTGACCTTAACAAGGCCATCCACCTAAATATCTTCTATACCGAAGGCTATGTTAAACGAGGAACGATTAAATATGACTCAACTGATTACGAAGGCGCTCTCGAGGATTTTAATACGGCCATCAAGCTAGATTCTAAAAATCCAATGGTATATTTTAGCCGAGCTCTAACCTATCTTAAACTCGAGCGTAAACAAGAAGCGCTATTCGATTTTGATAAGGTGTTAGAACTGGATCCCTTAAATTCGTTGACTCTTTACAATCGTGCTCTAATGAGAACCCAAGAGGGGCAGTTTAAGGAGGCTTTAGCCGATTACAACAAGGTTGTGCAACTTAATCCGGATAATGTGCTTGTGGCTTTCAATCGAGCCGTTTTGAGGCATGAAATGAAGGACTACAAGGGAGCAATCGCCGACTATTCCAGGGCTATTGAGCTTTTCCCCGATTTTGCCAGAGCCTACCTCAACCGTTCTGATGCCTGGCATCGACTGGGAAACGAAAAGAATGCCTTTGTCGACAATGAAAAGGGTAAATCAATCATGAAAAACATCAGCCAAAATGCTGATTCTACCTTCTCTAAATATGCCGATAGTTCCTTCCTCTCCCGTGTCGTTGAATTTGAAGCCGACTTTAGAAATACTTCCGCCGTTGATGGCCACATCCAATATCAACCTGTATATGTCGACCTTGAACGTAATTTCTATATAACTTACCTCTATAATGATTCGGTATATATCGAGCAGAAGCGCAATAGTCCCTGGCAGAAATGGATCAATGACTTCAACCAGAAGAATGGCTATAAGCTGAATTTTGGCTTGAGTAATAATTCGAATCTTATTCCCGTAGATCAGGTCGGTCGCTATATTGGTTCAATGGATAGCACCCTTCGAATCAGTGAAAATGACCCTGTTGGTTATTTCTTTGTTGGGGTTCTTAACGGAATGGTTAGAAATTATAATAGCGCGATAGAGGCTTATAACCAGGCTATCTCCTTGAATCGTGATTTTGCTTTCGCATACTTAAATAGAGCAAACACTCGTCTTCAACAACTCGAGGAGTCCTCTGATGGAGATGATTTCCTTAATAGTGTCACAATCGGTGGCTCAAAAACTAGCCATGATATTACACCATCAGATGAAGTCGATTATAGTCCGATCCTGAAAGACTATGATAAAGTCATTGATTTGAAACCTGATCTGGCTATTGCTTGGTTTAATCGTGGCAATGTCAAAGCCAGAATGGGGGCTTATAATGATGCGGTACAAGATTATGATAAAGCACTTGAACTGGAAGAACGACTGGGTGAGGCTCACTTTAATAGAGCCCTTCTTCTTATCTACCTCAAACGTAATGAGGAAGCTTGCAAGGATCTAAGCCGCGCGGGTGAACTGGGTATCAGAAACTCTTACAACCTGATCAAACGCTATTGCGAAGAGGAGTAGGGGCTTTGACTATCTATTGGCTATGGTTGTTCTATGATGCCGATTAGCTGTAGCTTTGCATTAAGATTATAAAGAATGATTAGAATAGAAGAGATCACCACGTCTCTGAGTTATACTTTGTCTCAACTTACCGTGCTCGCAGCCGGTATCCTAGATGTTCCTGCTCAGAGAATAGTTCGTATAGATGTGGTTAAAAGAGCAATTGACTCTCGTAATAAACGACGTATTCAATTTGTATTTGCCCTTGATGTTTTTGTTGACAATGAAGAGGAATTGGTTAATAACCTACTCCTTACTCCAGAAGGAAAGGAACGATCAAACAGGCATCGGGTTCGTGTAGTTGAACCCTATCACTATACCATTCCAATCGCAGGTAGAAAAGGGAGGTTTAGTCCGGTGGTTATTGGAAGTGGTCCGGCCGGTCTCTTTGCTGCCCTGGTTTTAGCTCGTTCAGGATTGTGCCCCTTAGTTTTGGAGCGAGGCTCTGAGGTGCAAAGAAGGGTTGCTGAGGTGGAGAGTTTCTTTTCTACCGGAAATCTGGATACAGAAAGCAATATTCAATTTGGCGAGGGGGGAGCTGGAACTTTCTCTGATGGGAAATTATATACTCTAATCAACGACCATCGCACTAAGTTTATATTTTCTGAGTTTGTAAAAGCAGGTGCCCCTGAAGAGATCTTATGGGATGCTAAGCCACATATTGGGACTGACAAGTTAAGGGCAGTTGTGGTCAATATGCGAAAAGAGATCGAGCGTTTGGGAGGGAAGTTTAGGTTTAACTGTCTTGTAGAGGATGTTAAGATAAAGGATCAAAAGGTTGTTTCAGTGATTCTAAGGGGTGGTGAGGAGGTACGTTGCGACGATGTTGTCCTTGCTATTGGTCACTCAGCAAGAGATACGTTTGAGATGTTGCAACGTCGGCAGTTTGCTCTTGAGCCTAAGATTTTTGCAATTGGTATACGAATAGAGCATCCGAGAGAGGTCATTGATAAAATCCAATATGGCGCTCTGGCTGGTGATCCAATTTTGGGTGCAGCAAGGTATAAGTTGGCGGTACAGCCTAAAGGTGTACGACCCGTATATACCTTTTGTATGTGCCCTGGAGGTCACGTGGTTGCTGCAGCTTCCGAGAAGAACCATTTAGTAGTAAATGGGATGAGCGAACATGCTCGCAATAATTATAACTCAAATAGTGCCTTGTTGGTCAATGTTGGTCCTGCAGATTTTTCAGGATCACACGCTTTAGCCGGAATCGAGTTTCAGAGAAGGCTTGAGGCGAGAGCTTATCAGTTAGGGGGTGGAGGTTATAAGGCTCCGGCTCAGTTGGTAGGTGATTTTCTTAAGGATCGCATGAGTGAGCGATGTTTAGAGGTTAAACCAACCTATAAACCTGGAATCAAGATGGCTAGATTAAGTCAGTTGCTACCAGTACCCGTTGTTAAGAGCATTCAGGCAGCACTGCCTTTATTTGATCAGAAGATGAGAGGGTTTGCTATGCCCTCCGCACTCTTAACAGGAATTGAAAGTAGAAGCTCTTCACCTGTTCGAATACCTAGAGGCGAAGATCTTCAATCGGTTATAAGAGGAGTTTATCCAGCTGGTGAAGGGGCTGGTTATGCCGGAGGTATTGTCTCTGCCGCCATCGATGGCATTCGGGTAGCCGAGGCAATTATTAATAAATCTGAGAATTTGGAAGGGAAAGAACATTGAAACAAAGAGTTATAATAGTAGGAGCCGGCGCAGCCGGGATGCTTGCGGCCATCGCTGCAGCACAACAGGGAGCAGAGGTGACTCTGCTCGAAAAAATGGATCGTCCCGGTCGAAAGATCGCCATCACCGGTAAAGGCCGATGCAATATCACGAATAGTTCCTCTATAAGCCAATTTCTCGAGAAGACCGGTCCTGATGCCCGATTCCTTAAGAATGCCTTTGCCCGGTTCTTTAGTAAGGAGATCATTGAACTATTGCAGGAAGAGGGGGTCGCTGTGGTAGAAGAGCGAGGCGGACGATTCTTCCCCGAGAGCCAAAAAGCAGCCGATGTGAATAGAGCTCTCACCAATCGGCTGATGCGATTGGGCGTGAAAACCTTAACTAATTGTAGAGTCGATGCGCTTACTATTGAGGCCGGCATTATTGCAGGGGTGAAGCTAACTAATGGTAGATTAATCCCAGCAGATAGGGTAATTATGGCCACTGGAGGGGTTAGTTATCCAGGAACAGGATCTACCGGAGATGGGTATAAAATATTGTCAGAGGTAGGCCATAAAATAATTAAACCAAAGCCCTCATTGGTTCCAATGCTTACCAAGGGGGATTTGGCTGGTAGATTACAAGGCCTAGCTCTAAAGAATGTCACAGCTGCTCTTTGGAAGAACGGAAAGAAAATAGGGGAGGAGTTCGGCGAATTACTATTTACCCATTTTGGACTCTCCGGTCCAATAATCTTAACTCTATCCAGACGCTTTTCAACCTATTTGGATCAGCCGGAGGATCTCTATCTGACAATAGATTTAAAGCCTGCATTGGATCACCAAAAGCTTGATTTAAGACTTTTGCGTGAGTTAGAAGAGCATGGTAAAATGTTGATGCATAATATTCTTCATAGTCTTTTACCCACAAGCATGGTAGATGTCTGCTTGCAAGAGACAGAGATCGATGGGTCGATAGCGGGACATCAATTAAAGGCTGAACAAAGGAAGAGGCTGAGGAATTGGTTAAAAGAGGTGCGTTTTGAGGTGACCGGTGTTAGGGGCTTTAGGGAGGCCATCATTACAGCCGGAGGCGTAAGCACAAAAGAGATAGATCCTAAAACCATGCAATCTAAGTTGGTAAAAGGACTTTATGTGGTTGGTGAACTTCTTGATCTAGACGCAGATACCGGTGGGTATAATCTTCAAATAGCTTTTTCTACAGGATGGGTTGCAGGGCTTTCTTGTCTGTTAGAAGAGCGAAAATTAGGTGCATAGAATAACTTTGGCATATTTATGGATAGTTTTATACTCCTTTTGAAAGAATTGAAGGACAGAGATTATGGTTAGAAAAACGAGAAAAGTGCTTCGGAAAGTTAGAGAACCTTTTGCTGAATTTGTGCATAATGAAGCCTCAGGAGGAATAGTTCTTTTGTTGGCAGCAATCCTTGCTTTGGTAGTTGCGAACTCAGCTTTAGCTGGCATGTATGATCAATTTCTACATATGCATGTTGGTTTTCGAATAGGTCCATTGTATATTGATAAAACAATCCATCATTGGATTAACGATGGGTTAATGGCCATTTTCTTTTTTCAGGTTGGTTTAGAAATTAAGAGAGAACTGGTTGCCGGTGAGTTATCTACTCCACAAGGTGCTGCATTCCCAATGGTTGCCGCAATTGGGGGGATGGCCATGCCGGCTCTTCTATATACTTTGCTAAATATTGAGGGTATTGGCGCTTCAGGTTGGGGCATTCCAATGGCAACCGATATTGCATTTGCTTTAGGTGTAATGATGTTGTTAGGCAAAAGGGTTCCTGTTCAGTTAAAGATCTTCGTTACTGCATTGGCAATTGTAGATGATTTAGGAGCTGTTTTAGTGATTGCTCTCTTCTATACTGAGCAAATAGAGTTTTATTATCTTCTCTTTGCAGGAATTATTCTTTTGTTTCTTTTTATTGGAAACAGGTTTGGGATGAGAAAGCCGGTTTGGTATATTCTTCCAGGCTTCGTTTTATGGTTTTTGGTTTTGAAGAGTGGTGTTCATGCTACGGTTGCCGGAGTCTTGCTCGCTTTTACCATTCCCACGGGTGCTAAACTCAATACCGATGAGTTTATTGATGCTATGGGGCGGTATTTAAATCGATTTGTTAGGACGGGTGATGAGGATGTTACTACTTTAACTCCGCCACAGGTACATTCTGTACAGGCACTAAAACTCACCTGTCAACAAGTAGAGGCTCCATTGCAGCGACTTGAACATGCACTGCACCCTTGGGTTGTATGGTTAATTATGCCTCTTTTTGCTTTTGTAAATGCCGGCGTCACGTTCTCTGGATCCTTTCTGGAAACAATAAGCCATCCGATTGCTTTGGGTGTGATGGTTGGTCTGTTTATTGGCAAGCCATTAGGGATTGTAATGCTTGTTAAGATTGCGGAGGCCTTAAAGTTGGTTAAGATACCTCAAGGCATATCGTTTATACATCTTTTAGGGGCTGGTATGTTGGCCGGAATAGGGTTTACCATGGCACTCTTTATAAACAGTCTTGCTTTTAGTGATGCCCATTTAGTCGATATTGCTAAAACGGGTATCTTGTTAGCCTCCTTATTAGCCGGTATAGTAGGTGCTCTCTTCTTGCTTTTAAGAAAACCCGATACTTCCGACGAGGATTTGAAATAGCACTATTCAATTATCCTCGTATTAATCTTGCAAACGGTGGAGTTTTGATTCTTAAGTAATCAAAATAGATTGAATCAACGAGGATTTATCGATCTCTGAAGTCTTTCTTCTTAGTCAGTTTCAGGTCTTGAAGCATTGTTGCTTTAACATTGATTTGGAAGTTCCAGGATTTCATCGAGCCGAAGGGGATCCAGTTAAAACGCATCTCCCAACAATGTAGATCTCGGTAAAGGTTCATAGATGAATAGGTGATCTTTTTTGACTCAAAGTCATATCCTGTTTGGAATTGGAACTTCCATTTGGGAGTAATGCTAACATCACCACTAAAGCGCATCGTCTGGATAAGGGTTGATTTATTGCTTCTAACTCCTGAAACAAACTGTTCATTTGTGCGGTAATTAAAGTCATAACTAATGTTGAAGTTCCAGGGAACAGTAAAGTCAACATAGTTATCAGGGTTATAGTAGATGTCGTATTGTTCAGGGTTTTCAGGCAGAAATGACGGTTTGGGTTGAGGAATGTCTTTTAGAGTCTTGTTATCTCCCTTTTTGTCTGTTCCTTTGCTTGACGAGAAATTATAGTTTAAAGAGAAGTTCCAGCTGGTTGATTGAAGACGAAGCAGTCGTTT
>Ga0209066_10000256_pt1 | contig 80217 bp, 81 predicted proteins | sample All_14_2_FD_187198 | JGI IMG/M metagenome (GOLD analysis project Ga0209066, IMG submission 187198) | Freshwater microbial communities in response to fracking from Pennsylvania, USA - Allegheny Zone_MetaG_DW_15 (SPAdes) (version 2) ...
AGTCGTATCAACGTGACGGCAAAGACACTGGTTCGCCAGAAGTTCAAGTCGCCATCCTGACAGACCGCATCGCGGAACTGACAGGCCACCTCAAAGTCCACAAAAAGGATATTTCATCCCGCCGTGGTCTTCTGCAGATGGTTTCCACACGCCGTTCACTGCTTGACTACCTGAAAAGCAAAAACCCGAACGGTTACGCTGAAATTATCAAGAAACTTGGCCTCCGCGGCTAAAAAAAGAACCCCGCCAAAAGCGGGGTTTTTCTTTACCTGTTTCCAGTGCGTTTATAAGTAATATTCCTTGGCAACTTTACCGTCAGCGCCGAACTCGATGACCAGCGGCGCGCCGGTCGGCAATTCGGTTTCGTTGATGTTTTCAGGTGTACGTACACCCAGAATGATGAGCATCGCGCGCAATGTGTTGCCATGTGCGCCGATAAATACATTCTTGCCGTCAGCTATCAGCGGTTTGATTTTACGGTCGTAATAATTGCGCACGCGGTTGACGACATCCTTCAGCGACTCGCCGCCCGGAGGGGGGACATCGTAGCTGCGGCGCCAGATTTTCACTTGCTCTTCGCCATACTGCTTGGCCGTTTCGGCCTTGTTGAGGCCCGTGAGGTCGCCGTAATCGCGTTCGCGCAGGTCATCATGCATGGTGAATTCGCTGCGGCGCTTGTTAATCGCTAGCTCGGTCGTGTAAATGGCGCGTTCAAGGGTCGAGGTGAAGATGCCTGCGAAAATGTGTTCGCCATCCTCGTCAATCATGCCCGCTTCTTCCATTTTTTCGCCGCCTGCTATGGCTTCTTCCTCGCCCTGCGGGGTCAAGGGTACATCCTTGAAGCCGGTGAAGCGGTTTTCAAGGTTCCACAGGCTCTGGCCGTGGCGCATTAATACGAGTTTGGCAGCCATTTCTTCCTCACTATCTTTTTGACTTACGGGGCATACCGTGCCATTACTTGCTCGGTTTGAAAAGGGGCCAGATATTGGTCGACAGGCAAGTCCAGAAGAACGGTTTTTCTGAATTTACCCGTCCACCGATACCATGGACACCCCTTCCCAGATCCTGACGTGATTGGACCCTGCCATCTTGGTGGGGGTCACGGCTGATTCAAAAACATTTGAAAGGAACGACTATGTTCAACATCTTCCGCAAGGAAATCGATTACGCGGGCAAAAAACTTATCCTCGAAACAGGTAAAGTTGCCCGTCAGGCCGATGGTGCAGTTATGGCGACCATGGGCGGCACCACCGTGCTTTGCACCGTTGTCGGCGCCAAATCAATCAAAGCCGGTCAGGACTTCTTCCCGTTGTCCGTCCACTACCAAGAAAAATTCTATGCCGCAGGCCGTATCCCTGGCTCGTTCCACAAACGCGAAGGCCGCCCGAGCGAAGGCGAGACGCTGGTCAGCCGTTTGATCGACCGTCCGATCCGCCCGCTGTTCCCTGAAGAATTCCTCAACGAAGTACAGATCATCTGCACCGTTGTTTCGCACGACATGGTCAACAGCCCTGATATCGTCGCCATGATCGGCGCATCGGCTGCCCTTACCATTTCGGGCATTCCGTTCATGGGCCCGATTGCGGGCGCCCGCGTCGGTTACATCAACGGCCAATACGTCATCAACCCGACGCTGGCTGAACAAAAAGACTTCGTACTCGACCTCGTCGTCGCCGGTACCACCGAAGGCGTTCTGATGGTTGAATCGGAAGCGAAAGAACTTTCCGAAGATATCATGCTCGGCGCTGTCATGGCCGGCTGGAAAGCTTTCCAACCCGTCATTCAAGGCATCATCGAGCTGGCTGAAATGGCTGCAAAAGACCCTTGGGATGTGCCTGAAGTCAAACAGGAAGTCAAAGACCTGTACACGGCCCTCAAAGCCACGTTCGAAGCTGATCTGCGCGCCGCTTACGGCAACACGGTCAAGCAAGACCGTTACGCCGCCGTTGGCGCTGTTAAAAAGGCCGCTGTCGAGAAATTTACGACAGAGACAATGCCTAAAGAAGTTGTTGCCGCACAATTCAAGAAACTGGAAGGCGACATTGTTCGCTGGGCAGTGCTTGATACGGGCAAACGCATTGACGGCCGCACCACGGTCGATATCCGCCCCATCGTTGCCGAAGTCGGCATCCTGCCACGTACACACGGCTCGGCCCTGTTTACGCGCGGCGAGACACAGGCGCTGGTTGTCACCACGCTTGGCACCGGCCAGGACGAACAGCTGATGGACGTTCTCGAAGGCGAATACCACGAGCGTTTCCTGCTGCACTACAACTTCCCGCCGTTCTCGGTTGGTGAAGCTGGCCGCATGGGTTCACCTGGCCGCCGCGAAATCGGCCACGGTAAACTGGCATGGCGCGCTATCCACCCGATGCTGCCGAAAGCCGATGAATTCCCGTACACGCTGCGCGTTGTATCGGAAATCACCGAATCCAACGGTTCGTCGTCGATGGCTACCGTCTGCGGTTCGTCCCTCGCCCTCATGGATGCTGGCGTGCCACTTGGCAAACCAGTCGCCGGTATTGCGATGGGCCTGATCAAGGAAGACGCTAAATTTGCAGTGCTGTCAGACATTCTGGGTGATGAAGATCATCTGGGCGACATGGACTTCAAAGTGGCTGGTACCGAAACCGGTATCACCGCCCTGCAGATGGACATCAAAATCACATCCATCACCGAAGAAATCATGCGCATTGCCGTGGCACAAGCCAAGCAAGGCCGCATGCATATTCTGGGTGAAATGGCCAAAGCCCTTACAGGTGCACGCCAGGAAGTTAGCAACACGGCACCTAAAATGACCGTATTGAAAATTCCGGTCGATAAAATCCGTGAAGTCATTGGTACCGGCGGTAAAGTTATCCGCGATATCTGTGAAAAATCGGGCGCCAAAGTGGATATCGAAGATGACGGCACAATCAAGGTATCGGCCATTGATAACGAATCCGCTGAAAAAGCGATCGCGATGATCAAAGGCATCACGGAAGAAGCCGAACTGGGTAAAATCTACACCGGTAAAGTTGTAAAAACAGCTGATTTTGGCGCTTTCGTTAACTTCATGGGCTCAAAAGACGGCCTCGTCCACATCTCGGAGTTGGCATCGCAACGCGTTGCCAAAACCACGGACGTGGTCAAGGAAGGCGATGTCGTAAAAGTGAAACTGATCGGCTTTGACGAGCGCGGTAAAGTGAAACTTTCGATGAAGCGCGTTGACCAAGTTACAGGCGCTGAAATCGAACAGCCGAAGAAATCGAATGATGACGAGCAAGCTGCTTAATATTTAAGCGCTCTATAAACATAAAAAGCCCCGTCTTTACCGGCGGGGCTTTTTCTTTTAGAAGGTTATCCCATGTCGAAACTGAAACTTCCCCGTGTTATTGGCCATCGCGGCGCGTGTGGCTATGCCCCTGAAAACACCCTCGAGTCCATTAAAACGGCTGCCGAAATGGGCGCCGAATGGGTGGAGCTGGACGTGAAGCTGACCAAAGATTCCGTGCCCGTGATTTTCCATGACGAAACACTGGAACGCACGACCAATGGCTCGGGCAATATGGCCGATATTACGTTCGCCGATTTGCAGGAGCTTGAGGCCGGTTCGTGGTACGGAGAAAGCTTTGCGGGCATCCGTATCCCCACGCTTGAGGAAGCAATTGACGTCATCCTGTCCCACAATATGGGCTTGAACCTCGAGATCAAACCCTGCCCGGGGCGGGAAGTTGAAACGGCAGAAGCCGCGCTCGATATCCTCTCCCGCATTTGGGATGACGCCGACAAACTGCTCATCTCCAGCTTCCAGCATGTGAGCCTTGAGGTAGCGCATGAAATGTCACCCGACTGGAAGCGCGGCTTGCTGATGGACGCGCCTTTGAAAAACTGGGCGGAGCTGGCGGATTACCTAGATGTAGCCGCCATCAACATCAATGGCCGGGATATGACGCTGACGCGCGAAGGTGTTGAGGAATATATCGATACCGGCCGCCTTGTCTGCGCCTACACCATCAATGACCCCATCCGCGCTAAAACGCTGTTTACATGGGGTGTGGATGCCGTGTTCTCGGATGTACCTGATGTTATCGAAGGCCTGTCACAGACGAGGCATTAAGATTATTCACTTTTTTTTAAAGCCTCAATTCGGCTTTTAAGAATATCGAATTCGCATTTCATCTGTAAATCTGCAGCGCCCGTGCCGCCAGCCGCAAAGTAGGCTTGACGATCGCACTCAGCCTTTATGTAAGTATCGAATGCGGATTGGCTTGCGATCAGCTTCTTTTCATTATCCTGATATAGGGGGGATAATTTTTCTTCTTTAGCAGATTGGTCACGCGCCTTAGCTTTAGCTAAAACTGCTGCATATCCTGTGTTCATTTCAGCCTTAAGCAGATTTACGGCCTTTGCCTCGCAATCTACCGCGCTAACGTGACTTCCGCCCTTAGACCAACATGTCTGAATGATATTTGGCTCTGCCTGCTGCCCAAAGACTAGTGATGGTGCTAAAACACCACATAACAGTACTAAGGCAGTAAAAAACCTCACTCGTCGCCATTCACAACAGCATCAGGCTTTTTCATGCCCATGACGTTATAGCCGCCATCAACGAAGTGGACTTCGCCGGTCACGCCGCTGGAGAGCGGGCAGAGCAGATAGAGGGCGGCGCCGCCAATGTCTTCAAGCGTCATCGGGCGTTTGAGGGGTGATGTATCAACCGCGGCCTTGTACGTGGCGCGTGCGCCACCAATGGCGGAACCAGCCAGCGTACGCATCGGCCCTGCCGAAAGCGCATTAACCCTGACAGCCTGCGGGCCGACATCGGCCGCCAAGTAACGTACAGATGCCTCAAGCGCGGCCTTGGCCACACCCATGACGTTGTAATTAGGCATCACTTTTTCAGCGCCGTAATACGTAAGCGTGAGGGCCGAGCCGCCTTGCGGCATCATCGGCGCCGCGCGGCGCATGACGGAGGTGAACGAGAAGCAGGAGACCTGCATGGTCGTCAGGAAGTTGGCAAGCGTGGTGTCAAGGAAACGCCCTTTAAGCTCGTTTTTGTCAGAGAACGCGACCGAGTGGACCACAAAATCAATGGTTGGCCAGACCTGACCAAGCTTGGCGAAAGCGGCGTCAATCGAAGCTTCGTCAGCGACATCGCAAGGGATGAGGACATTGGAGCCGACTTCCTTTGCCAAAGGCTCAAGGCGCTTTAAAATAGGGTCACCCAGATAGGTGAAGGCTAAATCAGCCCCCTGTTCCTTCAGGGCCTTGGCGATGCCCCATGCGATTGAATAGTCATTAGCAACGCCCATAATAAGGCCGCGTTTGCCGGCCATAAGCCCGCTGGTCTGGTTGGTCATTTGTACTTACCCTTCGTATGCGGACAGAGCCAGCGTGGCATTGGTGCCGCCGAACCCAAAACTGTTTGAGAGAATGGTCGTGTGCTTCACGTTATCCACACGCTTTTGCACAACCGGCAGGCCTTCGGCCGCGGGGTCCAACGTCTCGATATTGGCGGATGCCACGATGAATTTGTTTTTAATCATCAACAGGCTGTAGATAGCTTCCTGAACGCCGGTGGCACCCAGTGAGTGGCCTGTTAAAGATTTAGTTGAAGAAAATGGTGGAACATCATGATCTAGCGCAGCAAAAGTGCTTTTGATCGCGCCCAGTTCAGCCATATCGCCGACTGGCGTTGATGTACCGTGGGTGTTGATGTAGCTGATGCCCGTTGGCACGGTGGCCATGGCTTGCTTCATGCAACGCTCAGCGCCCTCACCTGATGGGGCGACCATGTCGTACCCGTCGGACGTGGCACCATAACCAGTGACTTCAGCGTAGATTTTGGCACCGCGTGCCAGCGCATGCTCGAGCGATTCCAGCACCACAACCCCAGCGCCGCCGGCAATCACGAAACCGTCGCGGTTGGCGTCATAGGCACGGGAGGCTTTATCAGGCGTTGCATTGTATTTGGATGACAGGGCACCCATGGCATCGAACAGGCAGGACATGGTCCAGTGCACTTCTTCACCACCGCCGGCGAATACGATGTCTTGCTTGCCCATCTGGATGAGTTCAACCCCGTTGCCGATGCAGTGCGCCGATGTGGAGCACGCCGAGGAAATGGAGTAGTTCACGCCTTTGATTTTGAAGGGCGTGGCTAATGTGGCCGAGTTGGTGGACGACATGGTGCGCGGCACCATGAATGGCCCGATTTTTTTGGTGGCGTGCGTTTCGCGCACGGCGTCATGCGCCTGCATCAGGTTGATGGTGGACGGACCGCCGGAGCCCATGACAATGCCCGTGCGTTCGTTTGATACATCGGATGCTTCAAGCCCGGCATCGGCCACGGCTTCTTTGAAGGCGACGTAGTTATAGGCTGCGCCATCGCCCATGAAGCGGCGGTCGCGACGGTCGATCAATGTATCGAGGTCAATTTGCGGTTTGCCGTGAACATGGCTGCGGAAGCCGTTATCGGCGTATTCCTGCGCGAAGGTGATACCTGATTTGCCTTCAAGCAGGGAATCCAGAACAGCCGCCTGCCCTACGCCAATGCATGAAACAATGCCAAGGCCCGTGACAACCACGCGGCGCAGGTTTTTCTGCACTTCGGGTGAGATGTTGGGCTTCAGTTGTGTGAAGTGAAACGGGTATTGCAGGTTGAGAACAGGCATCTTTCGGGCCTCCCTTACAAGGAACGGGGGTTGTCAAACAAGCCGACGCGCAGGTCGGATGCTTCGTAGATTGTTTTACCGTCGGCGATAACGCGGCCATCGCCGATGCCTAGCACCAGCTTGCGGTTGATGAGGCGTTTGATATCGACCACATATTCAACCAGTTTGGTTTCAGGTAGTACCTGACCAGTCATTTTCAATTCACCAAGGCCCAGCGCGCGGCCGGAACCGGGCGCGCCCGTCCAGCCCAAGTAGAAGCCCAGCAACTGCCAGATAGCATCAAGACCAAGGCAACCCGGCATAACAGGATCACCGATAAAGTGGCATTTGAAGAACCACAATTCAGGGTTCACATCCAGTTCGGCCTTGATGAAGCCCTTACCGTGCGCGCCACCTTCGAGTGACACTTGCGTGATGCGGTCAAACATCAGCATCGGCGGCACGGGCAGCTTGGCATTACCGGGACCGAACAGCTTGCCCTCACCGCATTGAATCAGTTCTTCGCGGGTGTAGGCGGGCTGCGGTACGAAACCGGCATCTTTAGGCGCAACTTGTGTCATCAAAAACCTCTTCATTTTTGGCACCCTGTTTATAGGACGCCGCGCAAGGGCAAACAAGCCTTAAAAGGCTGTTTTCCAGTAAGATTATCGGATTAAACGGCGGCGCGGAAAGCGCCCATCATGGCCGAGAGGGCCAGCGGGCGGGCAACCACATGCTCGATATCAGGCGCTTCGCCTGCGGCGGCCACAGCAACCATACGGCCTGCGGCCTTTGCCAGAGCAATGGCCTGATTGGTGCGGTCGATGACGTTGAGTTCTTCAAGCACAGTCAAAGCCAGAGGCTCGATCGAGCGGATAAGGTCGGCATGGATGGGAGTCTGCACGTCATTTGCAGGGATGCCATGAAGCAAATTGACTTCTTCAGGAACGCCGTGGCGTACGGCTTCTTCCATCATGACGCGCATCAGATCATCCAGCGCTTTTTCAAGCGAGGCGGGATTGCTGATACCAGCATCCATCATCAAACGGGCCTGATGTGAGCCTGCAAGCGCGGATAAACCTAAAATGCAATCTGCAATCGTCCAGCGCTGGCCGGAGATTTTGACTTCAATCGCGCGGTCACAAATACCGTGTGCGCCGAGTTCGTAGCGCACAGCGGTGCGCAGCGATTCTGCCATCAGGGCATCGCAAATATCATCACCGCCGGCAAGCCCGCGCAGGCCGCGGCCTACTTCGGTAAAGGCAGTGCGGGATGTGAGCGACCATTCAAGCCCGTCACCCAGATACAAGCGTGAGAGCGTGCGACCCAGTTCAATATCAATTTCGCAAGCGCTGGCCGAGCGGGGCATAGGCGCCATCCAGACATCGGGGTCAACGCAAATACCAATTTCAGCGAGGCATTCTTCAACGGCGTTTTCAGGCACATCGTAATCCAGCAGGCATTCGGCCAGCGCCCCGCCCCAGACGTTGATGAGACGCAGGAGGTTGACGCTCGGCCCTTCCTGGCACAGATCGCAGGCCTGTCCGTAGAAGGACTGGGCGATATCAATATACGAGGGTAAGGAACGCGAGATCATGGATGAGGAGATGTGAGATCTTTGAGATGAGGGGTATGGAAGTTACTGATTCGGAAGAGCGATTCGATTCACTTAGTGGTACTTGCTTGAATCAGGATTACTCCGATTCCTCGTGTTCGTAAACGCCCCAGAGAGATGACTTCAATAACCATCCACTGTAACCGCTTACGGATACGTTGCACCAAGTGTCTGCGCATTCGTTGAGTTTTGCAACAACACTCGGTTCAATTTGCGCAACCGCACGCGCATCGGATGCGGGCTTCTTATATAGGGTTGCGGGCGATGCACCTTGCACGAGCACGTGGCGATTGCCGGACAGAAGCGATTGATGCACCCAGCCTTCATCACCTTCCATGTCATGCACTTTGCGCCATGTATCAAACTCCTGCACCACCTGCAGCGGGTAGCTGCGGCGCTGGTACACCCATTTGACGGGGTAGCGCATACCGGGGCCGGCCCGCACATACACGGTATCGGACCGTAAACTGACAAAACGCGGCATTGGCAGGCCCGTGACCGACCCCGTTTCCGTGCCCGCCTGTGAGGGTAGCGCGGCTGGTGCCGCCGCAGACACCGCAGCCGCAGGCTCCTGCGAAAAGGCCGACCCTTGCAAAAACAGTGACACGAGCCAGATAAAGAGGGTAAGAACAGGGCGTTTCGACATGGTTCGAGATTTTTACCGAAAACACTGACGCAGCGCAACACCCAGACCTCTAACAAGGCCCATCTATGCACGCATCATCCGGTTTTATACGCAACGCCGTCATTCTTGGCCTGGTGACGGCCATTGGCCCGTTTGCGATTGATATGTACTTGCCCGCCCTGCCGTCCATCGGCACCGATCTGGGCGCGCCCACCAAGGAAGTGCTGCTGAGCCTAACATCATTCTTTATATCGTTCGGGCTGTTCCAACTGGTTTTCGGCACGGTGTCTGACGTTGTGGGCCGCAAGAAGCCGCTTTATTTCGGCATCGCCCTGTTCGTGCTGGCCGGTATCGGCTGCGCGCTGGCCACCAACATCGAAACCCTGATCGCCCTTCGTTTCCTGCAGGGCATTGGCGGGGCCGCGGGCATCATCATCGCGCGTGCCATCGTGCGCGACATGTATAGCGGGCTTGATGAAGTGCGCATGATGTCATTGCTGATGCTGGTATTCAGCGTGTCACCCCTTTTGGCTCCGCTTGCAGGCAGCTATATTGTCGAATACGGCAACTGGCGCATGGTGTTCTGGGTGGTCACGACGCTTGGTATTATGGGCCTGATATTAACCGCCACGATGATCGGCGAAACATTACCGCCCCAACGCCGTATCAAAAGCGATATGGCAAGCCTGATGGCGGCTTATCGCACTTTATTGAGCGATCGGCGCTTCATGGGCATGACGCTGATAGGCACGTTCGCCATCACGAGTTTCTTTATCTATCTCGGTAATTCACCGTTTGTTTTGAGCCACCATTATGGTTTGACGCCACTGCAATACAGCCTCGCATTTTCTATCAATGCCGCCGCGTTTTTTGCGACCGCGCAACTGAATGGCTATTTGGGTAAGCGCTTCGGCATGATGGCAACCATCAAACCATCCGCCATCTGTTTTGCGATTGTCATGACAACGCTGGCCATACTGGTTGCATGTGGCATCGACCACTTGCTGGTGCTGTGCGGCGTATTGTTCATCGGCAACTCGTTTATCGGTATTTTATTGCCGACCGTATCGGTGCTGGCTTTGGAAGAACATGGCGAAATTGCCGGCACGGCGGCGTCACTCATGGGTACGTTGCAACTGGTGGCTGGCGCTGCCGCCATCGCCATTAGCGGTGCATTTGCCGACGGTACACCCACGGCCATGATGACAGGCATTGCCACTGCATCCCTCGTGGCACTGGGTTTCACTTTCTGGACTATGCGCAAGATCTGACATGACCAAAATTTCAGTCGCACCGATGATGGACTGGACGGACCGGCACTGCCGGTATTTCCACCGACTGCTCACGCCCAATGCCGTGCTGTATACCGAAATGGTGACGGCGCCCGCCATCATTCACGGTGATCGCGAGAGGCTGTTGGGCTTCAACGCACAGGAACACCCTGTTGTTTTACAACTGGGTGGCAGCGAACCGGATGACCTGGCCGAAGTAGCCGCCGTGGGTGAAGGTTACGGGTATGACGGCATCAACCTCAACTGCGGATGCCCTTCGGAACGTGTGCAGAAAGGCGCATTCGGCGCTTGCTTAATGGCCGAGCCGCAACTGGTGGCCGATTGTGTTGCCGCGATGAAACGTCGCGTATCGGTACCCGTAACAGTAAAATGCCGTATCGGCATCGATGACATGGAGCCGCGCGAGGGCCTATGGACGTTTATCAAAACAGTGGCTGACGCAGGGTGCGATACATTCGTGGTCCATGCCCGCAAGGCGTGGCTGAAAGGCCTGTCGCCGCGTGAAAACCGTGAAGTGCCGCCGCTTGATTACGGGCTTGTGGCGGAGCTTAAAAAAGATTTCCCAAAGCTGACGATTATTCTGAATGGCGGCATTGCAACAGCCGAGGACAGTTTGACGCAGCTAGCCACCTTTGATGGCGTTATGCTGGGCCGCGCGGCATACCATACGCCAGAGGTGTTGCAGGCGCTTGATACCGCGCTTTATGGCACCACGCCCCTGCCATTGCCCGCCATTATAGAGGCGATGATAGAATATGCCGATGACCAGCGCGCGCGCTTCGGCACCCCATTAAACGCCATTACACGCCATATGCTTGGCATGCACGCAGGCCGCAAGGGTGCGCGCCGCTGGCGCCAGATTTTGACCGTTGATGCCCTCAAGGCCCATAGCGCCCGCGACGTGCTTACCCCTGCCCTTGAAGCCATTTTGTAAGGTTTTGCTTTTCCTAACCCCACGCTTGGTTTGATGTCTGCAAATATGCTATAGTCTGCCTGTGATTCAGGGACATCAATGAACTGGCAAAAGCTCGAACGCGGAGAGACTGCAAAAATTATCCAGCGGGTGTCGCAAACACCCGATGGTTCGTTGTTTTCTAAAACAACGAGCGAGGCCACAGCCGCCTATCTGTCTTTTTATCGCGGCTTCTCACTCGTGCGCCTCACCAACTACGCAACCCTGCCTTCCTTCACCCTCGACTTCCTGTCAGACGGCGCAAGTTTTTATCTGCTTGATGGCTCGCCTGACCCGCTCAATAAAGTATCCGCGCGCGGTGCTTTGGTGCTGACCGACCAGAATGTTGTCGAGTATGTCGACTTCTTCTTCCGCAATGTCACCACCGAAGAAGGCGATATTTACCTGATCCGCGACCCTGACAACCTGACTTTCATGGACTCTCTATCGCTCGACCAGCAAATACAGGTGAAGCGCGCTTACGAGCCCGTGAGCGTGGCCTATGACCGCGCGAATGACGTGTTTCTTGTAAATGGCGTTTTATATTTTGCCGGGGTTCTGCTTAAAGCCACGCTGACCATCCAGCCTGACGGGCAGATCGAAATATCCAATCACGCGATGCTGATGAGCGTGCCCGCAACAGCTAACGGAATGCACTGAAATGGACCTGATCTCCAAGCTCAACAGCGCGCTTAAAGCCAAGCCTTCCGAGGGCTCGACGTCCAGCTTCCGCCACGAAAACGAAGCAGCGATTCTTGATGCTGCGGTCAAATTGCTAGCCAAGTCAGAGACCGGACGTGATTTGCTGAATTTTGCGCGGGATAAAAATATTTCCATCCACGTTCTGCGCAACAAGCAGGATTTCGGTTATCTGCCTGAACAATCGGTCGTTTACATCAGTTGCCCCGCTGGCCAGCAAATGCCCACGACTCGCGCCGTTATTCGGCTTGCTGGCGGCCTGCGTGATGCCATGCAGGACATAGAACCCACGCTACAGCGCCCAAATGTCAAAGCGGGAAAAGAGCGCTATGTGAAGGCCAAACTGGAAAAAGCGGCGGATATCGCCCTTTGGCAGACCGCAATTTCATACGAAATTAACCAATCGACGGGATTATTGGAAATACTTGACGAACTCTTTGCACTTGGGTATCGTACATTATATGAGGGTTATAAGGCCGACCAAGAAGCCCCCCTTTAGGTACTAGGGTGAATATTAGATTTGGGAGCGCCGCTTTGAAGACGGCGACATAAAATGAAAGTATCGGAAAACACACTGGCTTTATCCCGCGACGTTGCAAACCGTCATGCACTGGAATTCGCAAAGGACTATGATGGCGTTACACGCGCATCCGGCTTCCTGCACGAAACCGGTTATGCAGGCCCGAAAACGCCAGGTCTGTAATTTAAACAGCCGCTTATAAGCGCTTTGTAACGAACGGCCCCTTGGGGCCGTTTTTGTTTTTCTTTATTTTTCACCAACCTATACCCCCTCTGATATTAAATTTTAACACAGATACAATTGTTATTTTGACAAGAGCACCTTCTTGTATTATGAATAATCACGTCAAAACCTGAGGGGATTAGAATGCCTTACCAGCCGAACAAAGAATTCTGTGCCAAAGCCAATATGCCCTACCCGGCGCCCGAGCATTTGTGGCACCCGAACGAATTCACGTTCCAAGGCCTTCAAGCCACGCTGACGGCACTTTTGAGAGCCCCCGTCATTTTCCAGACACCACTTGTGCTGGCCCGTAATGCAGCCGAAGCCGAAGCACCCAACGCGAGCGTGCAAGTGCCGGTATATTTCTCGCCCAGTAACGCCGTTGCCATCGGGCAGGTCATCAAGGCGGCAGAAAAAGACAGTGCAAACCGCGTTTTCTCAACCTTCTTTTTTGAAGGCACATCGCCTTCCTACAAACTCGATGATCCGCGTACCGCGCAAGCCATGGCCGAACTTGCGAATGGTGGCCATGAAGTGGGCCTGATGCTGGTAGTGACGCCTGATACCGACGTCAAACAGATGAAAGAACGCCTGCACACGGACCTCGCCAAAATACTGCGAGCCACCAGCACTGCTGCCTACACCACCTATTTTGTGGGCCGTGATGGTGCCACGCCAGAGCAAGTAGAGACCGTAAAAGAGGCAATGGACCTGCCCTTGCGTCAAATCCATATGACGGGCATTAGCGATGGCAACTTCAATAAAGGCCATACGGTTATTTTGGATACGCAGAACGGTATTTACGAAGGCGGGCACCCTGTAGCCGACTTTGTAACCAACACCAGCCATGCCAATTTTGTATTCAAGATTGCCGACAGCGCCTTTTCGAAAGATCCGAAATGGGCACTGGACCGTCTGGGCCAACTGCCGGAAGTCGATGCCAATGCCGCTGCCGTACGAAGCGCGTATCTAGACCACGCCGCCCCTACACTAGGCATGAGGGGTACGTACGAAACCGTGCCGGAACAAATGTACCATGCGAACCCGACAGGCGGTTTCCGCGTGCAACGTCACGAAATGTCGTAAGACTTATTTTTAAGATTGAGGCGGGAGCTGCACGCTCTCGCCACAGCCGCAGCGCGAGACTTCGTTGGGGTTTTTAAAATCCAGTCGCGTATTGAACTGGTCACGCTGCAACACAAGCTCCGAGCCTATCAGCGACAGCAGCAGTGTTTTCGGGAAGAAAATTTTAACGCCGTTATCTTCCGCGCTATCAAGGTCGGAGGTTATCGCATCGGCCTTTAACGGGGCAAATTCGTATTCACCGCCCGCACAGCCCTTTTTATTGACGCTCACGCGCAAGCCTGCGAACCCTTCCAATTTGGGGGCTAGAAAGGCAGCAGCATCGGGCGATATGGTCAAAAGCGGTTTCATGGCATCAAAACATGTTCAATTGCAGTTTCGCGGTTTCGGACATAAACGATTTATCCCATGTCGGGTCGAAAACAATATCCACCTTCACTTCACCAATGCCTTCAATGGGCATGATGGCCGCCTGCACCATACCGGGCATGTCCTGCGCCACGGGACAATTTGGCGATGTCAGGGTCATTTCAACGTAAACGTCACTCACGCCATCGGCATCGGTGACGACAACCTTATACATCAGCCCCAGCTCGTAAATGCTGACGGGAATTTCGGGGTCATACACATCACACAATGCCGCACGAATTTTCGGCCATACGGGATGGTCGGAATGTTCGGTATTCGGCGGTTCGGACAACGGGTCGTACTGGTCGCCCAAAGCGGTTTTGACCATTGCCGTATCGGCCACAGGTTTTTTAAGGCTCATGCCAGCAGCCTCCTTGCTTTATCAAGCCCTGCTTCAAGGGCATCTATATCGGCTGTGTTGTTATATAGGGCGAGCGAGGCGCGTATTGTACCATCGACCCCCAAAAGCCCCATAAGTGGCTGGCAGCAATGATGCCCCGTGCGTACGGCCACGCCGCACTGGTCGAGGATCATGCCAATGTCGGCGGGTGATGCACCGGTAACACTGAACGAGACAATACCCGCCCTGTGCTTTGGCTGGCCATACACACGCACATCAGGGCGCGCGGCAAGCCTTGCCAGCAAATCTTTGGCCAGTGCCGCCTCGTGTGCGCCAATTGCATCCATGCTGATGGCATTTATAAAATCGATGGCCGCGCCAAGGCCAATTACTTCCGCTATGGCAGGCGTGCCTGCTTCAAAGCGTTGCGGAGCCTGCTGGTAGGTGCTACCAGCCAGTGTGACGCGTTCAATCATGTCACCGCCCCCTTGGTAAGGTGGCATGGCGTTCAATACATCAGCGCGGCCCCACAGAACGCCTACGCCCGTAGGGCCATAGAGCTTGTGGCCTGTAAACACGAACCAATCACAGCCTAACGCCTGCACATCTGTGGACATATGGACGACAGCCTGTGAACCATCGACCAGTAAATGAATGGCAGAGTTATAGCCTTTAACTCGGGCTGTAATGGCAGCGGCAGGGTTGATAGTGCCCAGCGCATTCGAGACATGCACGAAGGATACGAGCTTCGTTTTAGGCGTCAGCAAAGCATCAAGCGCCGCCAAATCAAGATCACCAGCATCGGTTAGCGGAATGTATTTAATGGTGAAGCCAAGCGCATCGCGCAGCATGTGCCACGGCACCAAGTTCGCGTGGTGCTCCATGCCGGTTAAAATGATTTCGTCGCCCGCCTGCAAATTGGCGCGGCCCCAGCTTTGCGCTACCAGATTGATGCTTTCGGTCGCGTTGCGCGTGAATACGATTTCCTTATCGGATGGCGCGTTGATAAAGGCAGCCACCTTGCCGCGCACGGCCTCGAATTCAGCCGTGGTGGTTTGTGAATAATCGTAAATGCCGCGATGGATATTGGCGTAATGGTCGCGCATGGCGTGGGCCATGGCATCAATCACGACTTGCGGTTTTTGCGCGCTGGCGCCGGAATCAAGGAAAGCCAGCGGCTTGCCGTTCATTTTGCCGGCAAGCGCAGGAAACGCCGCGCGCCATAGCTCGGGTGTCGTTACGGCCTCAGGATTCTTTTGGGGCAGCATGATCCAGCCATCCTTCCACCTGTTGCATCAGAGCCGTTTGCACGTTTTCGGGCAGGTCTGAATACAGGTCACCGATGAATGCCGTCAGCATCATGCGGCGCGCCTCGGCCTCGGGGATACCGCGCGAGCGCAGATAAAACAGCGGCGCATCATCAATCTTGCCAGTTGTTGTGCCATGCGAGCATTTGACATCATCGGCGTAGATTTCAAGCTCGGGCTTGGTGTTCATCTGTGCACGGTCAGACAACATCAGCGTATTGCAAAGCTGGTAGCCATCGGTTTTCTGCGCCACCTGATGCACATGGATTTTACCTTGGAACACGCCGACAGCCTCGCCGTCCAGCACGTTGCGGATGATCTGGCTTGAGCTGCAATGCGGTGCCTTGTGCTCGATCAGGACGGTTGTATCCATATGCTGGCGGCCCGATAAAAGCTGCGCGCCGTTGATGGTGGCGCGTGCGCCCGCTTCGTCCAGTTCCACCCAGATTTCCTGACGGCTGAGGCCTGCGCCCAAATTCAGGAATACGGAATCGTATGTGGCATCACGCGCGACGCGGGCGTGGGTCGTGCTAATGACCGTGCGGTCGCGCCCTTCGTCCTGCACCCTGATATGCGTGAGTTTGGCACCAGCGGCCACATTGATTTCCAGGCCGGCATTGGTATGCACCTGCCCCGCGCCCACTGGCAAAAACTGCTCAACAATTGTTACGCCAATATTGGCGGCCACATCGATTGTGCCGCGCGGCGATGCCAGCAATTTGTCATCGGCCCATTGGCCCAGATACATGATTTCGAATAGCGCGCCATCTTCCGTGGCCGATATTTGCGGCCCGTCTGCGGCCAGTGCAGTGTTGAGCGCCCACATCATGCCATCGGCGAACATATCCATCGGCGCTGTATCAGACGCGGCGTCCATACCCTGCCCTGCCTGCGTTATACGGGCATCGCCCAAGGCCAGAAAGCCATTCACGAAAACCAGTTTGCGGCTGTTCTGGAACATCCATGGCAGTGCCACAGGGTTGGTGCCCAATGTTGTTTTTTTTGCGAGATTGGCACCCGATTGGGCGAAGCCCGCCAAATTTGTGTATTTCCAGCGCTCAAGTTTAGGCGTTGGCAAACCACGTGCTACCAGTTGTGCAAAGGCTGCGGCCTGCCACGGCTTTGCCCGCGCATCATTGGCCTGTTTTAAAAACGGCTGCGCGGTATCGGGGCTGTAGCGGGATGGCTTTTGTACGCTCACGCTGCGGCCTCACCCAAACCGGCGTAACCGGTGGCTTCAAGTTCTTTTGCGAGTTCCGGCCCGCCTGATTTAACAATCTGCCCCGCTGCCAGCACGTGAATGACATCAGGCACGATGTAATCGAGCAGGCGCTGGTAGTGGGTGATTACAAGGAAAGTGCGGTCAGGCGCACGCAAAGCGTTCACGCCTTCGGCAACAATCTTGAGGGCGTCGATATCAAGGCCTGAATCGGTTTCATCAAGAATGACGGCGGCCGGTTCCAGCATAGCCATCTGCAAAATTTCCATGCGCTTTTTCTCGCCGCCTGAAAAACCGACATTAAGCGGGCGCTTGAGCATTTCGTCTTTCACGCCCAGTTGCGCGGCTTTGGCGCGCAGGGTTTTCAAAAACGTAACGGGGTCCATTTCAGGCAAACCCTTTGCCTTGCGCACAGCATTGACCGCCGTTTTCAAAAACGTGGTTGTTTGCACACCGGGAATTTCGATCGGGTACTGGAATGCCAGAAAAAGGCCAGCTGCGGCGCGCGCCTCGGGCTCCATGCCCAGCACGTCAACGCCGTTCAGCGTGATTGAGCCTTGCGTTACTTCGTAATCATCCCGCCCTGCAAGCACGTATGACAGCGTGGATTTACCCGCGCCATTTGGCCCCATGATGGCGTGGACCTTGCCCGCCTCAAGCGTCAGGTTCAATCCTTTGAGGATTTCCTTACCGTCAATTGATGCGTGCAGGTTTTTGATTTCAAGCATCGGCACGACCCTTGCGCAGCAGTTTGAAAATACCCATCAGGGAAATAACAACCCATGCGCCTTCAACAGCTACGCTGCCCATATCGCCGCCATCGAAATCATGCAGAACGGATATGAGGATCAGGAAGCCGCCAATGCCGTTGATGATGTAGTATTTCAGGCTATTGCCATCAACACGTTCCTGCTCGATCGCCCAGAACATATAGACGCAGCAGCCGGCACCAACGAGACCAAGTACAAAGAAAATTAAGTTAGCCATTTAAAGTAATCACCCTTCGATGTTGTTTTTGGTTTTTTTCATTTCTATCAATTTCGCTATACCCAACAAAAGCGCCGGCTGCCACAACGTAGTCACGAACGAGATGGCCGTGCCGAAGATGGCCACAAACGGGCGCACTTTCACGAATTTTATAAAATCGGGAATGATGGTGAGGATATGCACGCCGAATGTCAGCGCGGCTGCCCACAGCAAAACGGTGACAGCAATATCGCCTTCAAGCAGTTTTTTGAGTTTTGCGGTCATCCCACACTTCCTTCCAATGAAATACCAACGAGCTTTTGTGCCTCAACGGCAAATTCCATCGGCAGGTTTTGTAAAACATCGCGGCAGAAACCGTTGACGATCAGCGCCACCGCTTCTTCCGTATTCAGGCCGCGCTGGCGGCAATAGAACAACTGGTCTTCAGAAATTTTGCTGGTCGTTGCTTCGTGTTCAAGCGCTGCACTCGCGTTTTTGGATTCAATGTAGGGAACAGTATGCGCGCCGCATAAATCGCCAATCAGCAAGCTATCGCACTGCGTGAAATTGCGTGCGTTGCTGGCGCGGGGCATGATTTTGACAGCGCCGCGGTAGGTGTTGTCGGACTTGCCTGCCGCAATACCCTTGGAGATAATGCGCGAACGCGTGTTTTTACCGAGATGGATCATCTTGGTACCCGTATCGGCCTGCTGGCGGCCATTGGTGATGGCCACCGAATAGAATTCACCTTGTGAGCCATCACCCTTTAAAATGCAGCTTGGGTACTTCCAAGTAATGGCCGAGCCCGTTTCGACTTGAGTCCATGACACGCGGCTATTTTTGCCTTCGCACAAGGCGCGTTTGGTCACGAAGTTGTAAATACCGCCAATGCCGTTTTCATCACCGGGGTACCAGTTTTGTACGGTGGAATATTTGATCTCGGCATCGTCATGGGTAATGAGTTCAACCACGGCAGCGTGCATCTGGTTTTCATCGCGCATCGGGGCGGTGCAACCTTCAAGGTAGGATACATACGCGCCCTTGTCGCAGATGATGAGCGTACGTTCAAACTGGCCCGTATTCTTGGCATTGATGCGGAAGTAGGTCGATAGCTCCATCGGGCAACGCACACCGGGCGGGATGTACACAAAAGACCCGTCGGTAAACACGGCGGCATTCAGGCAGGCGTGTTTGTTGTCACCATACGGCACCACGGAACCCAGATATTTCTGAACCAGATCAGGCCTGCGTTGCACGGCTTCGCTGATGGGGCAGAAAATAACGCCTGCTTCTTCCAGTTTGGCTTTGAACGTGGTCGCGACTGAGACGCTATCGAACACAGCATCAACGGCCACGCCTGCGAGTATTTCCTGTTCCTTGAGCGGAATGCCCAGCTTGGCATATGTTTCCAGCAATTTCGGGTCAACTTCGTCGAGCGACTTTGGTGCTACTTTGTTTTTGGGGGCCGCATAATAATGCGCGTCCTGATAATCGATCGGTTTGATATTTAGTTTGGCCCAGTCCGGTTCGGGCATGGTGAGCCAGTGGCGATAGGCCTTGAGGCGATATTCCAGCAGCCATTCGGGCTCGTTCTTTTTGGCCGATATCATGCGGATGATATCTTCGTTCAGCCCTTTGGGGGCGTATTCCATGTCAATGTCAGTTGTGAATCCGGCCGTATAAGTGCCGGACATCATTTGTACTTGCTTGACGGTTTCGGTTGTGGCGGCCATTACGCCACCTTTTTTTTGGTAGCGAGCAGCATGTCGGCCAAAGTGATATCGGAGAAGGCTTTGCGCACGGCTTCGTTCACGACATCCCACCGGCCTGTCATGGCGCAGGCACCGGAAAGGGCGCAGGGTTCATCTCCACCTTCAACACAGGCGGTCAGGCTCAAGCGGCCTTCAATGCAGGATACGATTTCAAATACGTTGATAAGTTGCGGCGCACGCGCCAGCGCGTAACCACCATTAGCCCCGCGCGAAGACGTGACCAGCCCGCCGGATGCCATGAGCTTGAGAACCTTTGCAACCGTTGGTTCTGGCACTTTGCTATCAACCGCGATTTGCGATGCGGACAAGGCAGCGCCATCCTGACGGCAGAGCGTTTCCAGCACCACGACAGCATAATCGGACATGCGCGACAGTTTAATCATGGGGCATACCGTACAATTTCGGTGCTATATGTGCAAGCGTTTGATTTTACTTGCGAATGGTTTGCAACAAGCTCTGCGCATAGTCAGACAACGTATCATCGCGTGCACCCATGACGATAATACGGTCGCCCTCTTCCGCGATTGCCAGCGCAGCTTGGGCACATTCGGCCCGTGTTTCAAACCATGTAGCGCGCGGGCCAATGGCTTCAACCACCTGTTGCGTACCTATTGTTTTGTCGGCCGTACCGCCCAGATACAGCGGGTCGCACATAAAAACATGGTCGCCCTGCCCCAGATGGTCGGCAAAGGTTTTGGCCAGATCCTGCCACAGCAATTTCAGCGGGCCGTAGCCGTGCATCTGGAAAATCACGATAATCCGGCCATCGAACTGCTTGAGAGCCGAAAGGGTGGCGGCAATTTTATCAGGGTTATGGGCGAAATCGTCCATCACGGTAATACCTTGGGCTTCGCCCACCCATTCCATCCGGCGCTTGATGCCGGTGAAGCGGCCCAGCATGTCGCAGGCATCACGCAGGGGTACACCGTAAGCCGTCACAGCCGCAATGGCCGCCAGCGCGTTTGAGAGGTTATGCGCGCCCGGCACTTCCAGCGAGATGGCCGCACGTTTGCCGCCTGCCCGCACAACCGCCGATACGCCTTCCTGCAGGTAAAATACGTCACTCACCGTGACATCGCCGCCACTTAGGCCGTAAGTGATGGCATTGGAGCCAGCCAGGGCAGCCGCTTCCGCGTTATCGGCATTGATGATGGCCACGCGAGCCTTATTCACGAAGTCACCGAATAACTGACGCAGTTCATCAATGCCCTTGTGGTCAACCGATACGTTGGTCAGCACCGCCACATCAGGATTGTAGAACGCGATTGAACCGTCGCTTTCGTCACTCTCGGTCACGAACACATCGCCCTGCCCCGTGAGCGCGGTTGCGCCATAGTTTTTGAGCACGCCGCCGTTCATGAGCACAGGGTCTTGCCCTGCTTCTTTCAGCATATAGCCGATCATGCCCGTGGTGGTGGTTTTGCCTGATGTACCGCCAACGGCGATGCGTCGCTTGAAGCCGTTGAACAACTGCGCCAGCAAATCGGCACGTTTGACGATTGCGATGCCTGCATCTTTCGCGGCCTTAACATCGGGCACGGTATCTTCAATCGCGGCGGATACAACGAGTGCATCGATGCCTGCAATGCCAGACCCATCCTGCGGGTAAAGCTTGATGCCTTTAGCCTCAAGGTCGGCAAATTTTTCAGGCGTGCGGCCTTGTTCGCGTCCGCGATCGGAACCCGACACCTTATGGCCCAGCCCTTTGAGTATCAGCGCCAAAGGCAACATGCCCGAGCCGCCTATGCCGGAAAGGAAATAGTGCCGGACCTTATTCGCCATTACTTCACCGCCGTGAATTTGATTTCGGGCGCCTTGTCTTGCGCATCACCCAGATGCCAGCTGTTGCGGGCCAGAAACACGGGGTCACCGTCATGGTCATCGGCCAGTGACGACTGGTTTTTATCGATGAATTCTTTGAGTTTTTTCGGGTCATCCGACGACAGCCAGCGCGCGGTATAAAGCGCGACATCCTCAAATTTGACGGGGATGTTGTATTCGGTGCGGATGCGGTCAGCCAAGACTTCGAATTGCAAGGCACCGACGACGCCGACAACCCAGCCAGAATCCATTTTTGGCTTGAACACGCGGGCCACACCTTCTTCCGCCAACTGTATAAGGGCGGCTTCAAGGTGCTTGGCTTTCATGGGGTCTATCGCGCGGGCACGTTGCAAAAGTTCAGGCGCGAAGGACGGAATGCCCGTGAACACCAAATCCTCCCCTTCCGTCAGCGCATCGCCAATACGCAGACCGCCATGGTTGGGCAGACCGATGATGTCGCCGGGGTATGCCACCTCCGCACTCTCGCGTTCATTCGCGAAGAACATCAGCGGTGTGTGGATGGTCAGTTGTTTTTGGCTGCGCACATGCTTCAATTTCATGCCTTTTTTGAATGTGCCCGAACACAGGCGCGCAAAGGCAATGCGGTCACGGTGTTTGGGGTCCATATTGGCCTGAATTTTGAACACGAAGCCTGCGACTTTGTCTTCGGTCGGCAGTACCTCGCGGTCACGCGTGGGTTGCGGGCGCGGGGTTGGGGCCAGCGCCTTCACGCCATTCAGCAATTCGCGCACGCCGAAATTGTTGACGGCCGAGCCAAAGAATACCGGCGTCATGTGGCCTTCAAGGTAGGCTTTGCGGTCAAACGGTTTGCAGGCACCCTTCACCATTTCGACCTGCTCGCGCATGGTGGCTGCCAGATATTCGGATACGTGTTCGTCAATCTGCGGGTCATCAAGGCCCTTGCAGGTAATGCCGTCATCTTTCCCGCCGCGTTCGAATAACGAGAGCTTGTCGTGGAACAGATCGTAAGCGCCTTTGAAGTCCCGCCCGCCGCCAATGGGCCAAGTAGCGGGGGTTGCATCCATCGCCAGTTTCTTTTCGATCTCGTCAATCAGATCGAACGGGTCCTGCCCGTCACGGTCCATTTTATTGATGAAGGTAATGATGGGAATATCGCGCAGGCGGCAGACTTCAAAAAGCTTAAGCGTCTGGCTTTCGATACCCTTTGCGGCATCAAGCACCATGACGGCGGAATCGACAGCCGTCAGCGTGCGGTACGTATCTTCCGAGAAGTCTTGGTGGCCAGGGGTATCAAGCAGGTTGAAGACCGTATCGGCGTATTCGAATGTCATGACCGATGACACCACGGAAATACCGCGTTCCTGTTCGACCTTCATCCAGTCGGACTTGGCGCGGCGCGCATCACCACGGGCCTTGACCTGCCCAGCCAGCTGGATGGCACCGCCGAACAGCAGCAGCTTTTCCGTCAACGTCGTTTTACCGGCGTCAGGGTGGGCAATAATGGCGAAAGTGCGCCTGCGGGCTATCTGTTGTTCTTGGCTCATGGCCGTGTTTATATGCATTTTTCAACGAATGGCCAAGACCTATGGATATTTTAGCCCTTACCCAAGCCCACCAGACCCCCTTTTATGTGTATGACGCCGCCGTTTTGCGTGCCCGCGTGGGGGATTTAACTAGCGCTTTCAAAGGCCAGCGGGTCAGCCTGCACTATGCCGTGAAGGCCAATGACAACCCCGCCATTATCGCCATGGCGGCCCGCGAGGGCATTGGCGCGTGCCTTGTTTCAGCGGGCGAAATGCGCCGCGCCCTCAAAGGCGGCATGACCCCAGACCTTATGCTCATGAACGGGGTCGCCAAATCGGATGAGGACATCCGTTTCGCGCTTTCCCACGGTATCGGGCAGTTGAATGTCGAATCCATCCCCGAAATCAGCGTTATTGCCGATATTGCCCGCGATATGGACGTGATTGCCAATATTGGCGTGCGGATCAACCCCGAAGTGACCGCCGATACCCATTCCAACATCGCAACCGGCCGCCGGACCGATAAATTCGGTATTCTGGTTGAGGATTTACCGGAAGTGCGCCGCGTTATTTTAAGCCGCCCCGAACTCAAATGGGTCGCGCTGTCCTGCCATATCGGCTCGCAGGTCCATAATGTTGAAAACCTGCGTATGGGCTATACGGTCATGGCCGATATTTTCAAATCGCAGATGGATGCAGGGCTAGACCGGCTGGATTTAGGCGGCGGCTTCGGCGTTTCGTACAAGGGCGACAATTTTTCAGGCCCTGCCGAATTTGCAGCCGTTATTGCCGAAGTCACGCGCGATTTGCAGGCAGCTGGTATCCGTATTCAATTAGAGCCCGGGCGGTATATTGCCGCCGAAGCAGGCACGCTTGTGACCCGCGTTGTGCAGGTAAAACATTCGGGCGAGACGCATTTCGTGATGCTGGATGCCGGCATGAACGACCTGCTGCGCCCTGCGTTATACGAGGCGTACCACCCCATCAGCCTTGTACGCACATCGAAAGCCGCGCCGATACCATGCGCTGTTGCAGGGCCTATTTGCGAGAGTTCGGATATATTCGGCCGTGACCGCATGCTGCCTGCCGACATTGCGCGCGGCGATGTGGTGGCCATTGGCTATGCCGGTGCCTACGGCATGACCATGAGCAGCCAGTACAACGCCCGCCCGCATCTGGCAGAGATTATGGTTGATGGCAACCAAGCCACACTTATTCGTCGCGCGTTTACGGCTGAGGAATTTGACGCCGCCACGTTGGTTGCCTGATACGGATTTAGTGCGCTGTTGCACCCAGCACCCAGCGCTCGACGGTCAGATGGCTATCTTCCGCTGTGTCTGCAGGGTGGTAGTTGCTGTAGACGCGGTAAGCGGCTTCCAGTGCCTTTTTTTGCGATGCCCCTGAATGAAGCATGCCGGTATACGCATTCATAACATGGGGTTTGCAGACGCAGCGTTCGGCATTATTGGCACCATCGAAATCAATGGTCCGGAAATCGCACATCAGGACTTTTTCAGCTTACGACCATAGAGTTCAAGCGTGTGGTCGATCAGCTCGTAGCCCAGATCGTAGGCGATTTGCTGCTTGAGGGCTTCCAGTTTATCGTTCTGGAATTCAATGACATCGCCCGTTTCAAGATCGATCAGGTGGTGGTGGTGGGTGGCATTGACTTCAAAGCGCGCGAAGGTGCGGTTAAAATCACGGCGGGCAACAAGCTCCAGTTCATCGAGCAGATTGAGCGTGCGGTAAACCGTGGCCATGCTGACGGATGCATCGATCGCCCTTGCGCGCTCGAATACGGATTCGACGGAAGGATGGTCTTCGGCACCCGTGAGAACTTGTAGAATAACACGGCGCTGCTCGGTCATCTTGATGCCGGCGCGTATGCATTTATCGGATAATTCTTCGTAGCTTTCGCGGTTGATGGTCATGACCATGTCTCTTTTTATCAAGTGGTCGGCAGTGTGAAGGTCACAGTGGTGCCGAGATCCGGTTTCGAGGTTATTCTAAGGCTTCCGCCGTGCATTTCAACCATTGTCCGCGCCAAGGGCAAACCAAGCCCTGTACCCTGCCCACCATTGACGCGCGGGTCGGACACCTGCCCGAACGGCCGCATGACCTCATCGAGCTTGTTTTCGGGAATACCGATGCCCTCGTCCGTCACGGCTACATTAATGAAGCCGCCAGCCCCCATAGTAGCGCTTACCTTGACCGTAGAACCACCGCCCGAAAACTTGATGGCATTGGACAAAAGGTTGAGCATGACCTGACGGATCATCCGCTGGTCAAGCGAGAGCGCCGGCAGCCCTTCTTCGGCCGCAAGTTCAAGCCTTACACCCGACGAGCTTGCGCGCGCGCGCATGAGGCGCAGGGATTCATCAAGCAGCGGCGGCAATTCCATCATCTGTTTTTCAAGGCGCATTTGCCCGGCCTCGATTTTCGACATATCGAGCACGTCATTGATGATGTCGAGCAGGTGCATGGCCGAAAAGCGGATATCACCCAGATATTCGCGGTAGTTCGCGTTTTCGACGGGGCCCAGCGTGCCCGCGATCATCAGGTCAGAGAAGCCGATGATAGCGTTGAGCGGCGTCCGCAATTCGTGTGACATATTGGCCAAAAACGTTGATTTGGCGTGGCTGGCCGCATCGGCAATTTCCTTGGCGAAGCGCAAATCACGCTCGATCTGCTTCAGGTAGGTGATGTCGACGATAGTGGAAATGCGAAAGCGGCGGTGGCCCGACAGTTCAATAACACCTGATGAGGCGATGATATTGGCGAGCGTGCCGTCCTTGCGCAAAATTTTAAGCTCGCGCGAGCGTTCAACATGCTCGCCGCCAATAAAGTCATCATGCCTGCGGCGTGCAATGTCATGTTCATCGGCCGGAATCATGATCGTAAATTCCTGCCCCATAAGGTCCATCGGCTGCCAGCCGTAGGTTTGGCACATCGTTTCATTGACGCGCACGATACGGCGGTGATGGTCGGTTACGACAATGCCGACATCGCTTGCATCAAAGATGCTGGCGAAAATGGACATGGCGTCATCACGCTCACGCTGTAATGAATCATCTGTCGCGGCAGGCAGGCGCGCACCCATATCGATGGCGGTCACCTTACCATCTTCCAATAGCGGGTTAAGGAAGAATGACCTGATGCGAATGCCACCCGGCATAGCGGGGATGATCTGCACGGTCAGGGATACGCCTGACTGAAAACAGACATCGAAAGACCGCATGATGTGGTCTTCGTTGGCACCAATCAGAAACGGTTCGAGCAATTCGCCATCAAGCGTGCCTGGCCTTTGCGAAAAATACTCGCACGCCATGTCGTTGGCCTTAATAATGCGAAGGGCACCGGATGAATCTTTTTCCAGCAACAGGCGCGGTTCGGGCCAGCCCTCAAAAAGGCGCTGGTATATGCTTATCTGCATGGGGGTATTTTACGCCTTTAATACTTAATTTTCAAAGAGTTCCAAACAGGCGGTCACCGGCATCGCCCAAGCCCGGCACGATGTAAGCGTGCTCGTTCAGATGGCTGTCGAGTGCGGCTGTGTAGATAGCAAGATCAGGATAGATGCTATGGACATAAGCAATCCCCTCGGGCGCACTGATCAGGCAGACAGCACGGATATCGCCGATTTTGGCACCAGCTTCTAGCAGAATTTCAACCGCCTTGGCCGTTGAATGGCCGGTGGCCAGCATAGGGTCGACCAGAAAAATCGGGCGATTAAGGGCTTTTGGCAGCTTGGTCATGTACTGGACGGGGCGTTTGGTTTCTTCGTCACGATAAAGGCCGATATGCCCCATGTGATAATCAGGGAACAGGGCTTCAAAACCGCTAACAAGCCCCATACCGGCGCGCAAAATAGGCACAACCAGCACCGGCATTTCGGTTGCCAGTACCTGCCCCGTCATCTCGACCAGCGGTGTTATGACCTTCTGATCACGGGTTGGCAGGGTGGCTGATGCCTCATAGGCCAGGGCTTGCGATATTTCGTGCACGTAGCGGCGGAAGTCATGCACTGCAGCATTTTTATCACGCAGGCGAGCCAGACGGTCGCCGACAACAGGGTGTTTGGATACGAATACATTTTTCATGGGATTAACCAAGCCATTCCTTTTCGCACTGGTCAAGAGTGTCCGTCCGGATTGCTTCACGAATTTCGCGGAAAAGCTGGGTCATGACAGCTACGTTATGCATTGAGAGCACGTGTTCGGCCAGCGGTTCTTGTGCCTGCACCAAGTGGTGTAGCGTGCCGCGTGTGTATTGGCGGCTGACATGGAAAGCGCTTGTAGGGTCGAGCGGGGTCGGGTCGCCACGAAATTTCCCGTTCCGCAAATTCAGGCGCATGCGTTTTGCGCCCTTTAGCAGCATGGTGCCGTGGCCTGCGAGGCGCGTGGGTTCAACGCAGTCGAATGTATCAACACCCTGCCGCACGCCCGCAAAAATATCATCCACATGGCCGATACCGAGCATGTGCACGGGTCGGTCACGGCGGATGGCCTGCATGGTCAGGGCCACGATATCGACCAGATTTTCTTTCGACTTGCCGAAATAGCCGCCAACGGCCATGCCAAAAAAGTCTTGTTCGTTCACGCGCGCAGCGCTTTCGAGGCGCAAATCTTCGTAGTTGCCACCCTGCACGATGCCATAGAGCGCCTGCGTACCATCGCCGGTCTGGGCAAAGCGTTTGATGCAACGGTCGCCCCAGCGCAAGCTCATGCGCATGGAATCGGCATGGTAGTTTTTACCGTGGGCGGATGATGTGCATTCATCCAGCTGATAGATAAGATCAGCCCCCAGTGCGCGCTGCACGTCAATTGAACGCTCGGGTGTCAGGTGTAGTTTCTCGCCATTGAAATACGAGTAGAACCACGCGCCTTCTTCCGTGATTTTGAAGAGCGATTTTTTGCCGGCTTTTTTGCCGCGCATCTTGATTTCATCGCTATTGCCTTCATAGCCCATGATGAAAATCTGGAAGCCGCCGCTATCGGTCATGATCGGGCCATCCCAGACCATCATCTTATGAAGGCCGCCAAGCTTGGCAACGGTTTCAGGGCCCGGGCGCACCAGCATGTGATAGGTATTGGCGAGCACGATATCGGCACCGGCAGCCTTTGCTTCCTCGCCCGTCATGGAGCGCAGGCCCGCGTGCGTGCCGCAGAAGATGAAGTTGGGGGTCTGGATGGCGCCGTGCGGTGTCGTTAAAAGACCAAGCCGCGCACGGGTTACGGTGCACGGCTTGATAATATCAAATCGAAAATTCGGGTACAGGCCGGACATCGGCCCTAATTATTTAGCGGCTTGTGTTGCGGCTTGTACTTGCTCGCGCACTTTACGCAGAACGGTGGTCAGGGACGATGGAGCAACGCTCATCAGCCAGCCATCAATGCCGCCGTTGTGTTCGATCGTACGCAGGCCCGATGGCGTCACTTTCATGGTGACGTAGCGTTTCAGGCTTTCGCTGAAAAGACGGGCCGAACGGATGTTCACGTTGAACACGCGCTTGGTTTTGTTGTTTGCGTGGGAAACCTTGTTCCCGATCAAACGTTTTTTACCAGTAACTTCACATTGGCGCGCCATGGCTGCCTTCCTTTCAATGAAACAAAAAACTCAATTCGGGGCGGACAATAAGTGACCGAGGACCTAAAAGTCAAGCCTTCTTGCGATATTCGCCTTCATCTTTGGGGTGCCCCGCCGTAGGGTCCCCCGTATAGCCGGGCACAATTGTCTGCAAAAGGCGGACAACAGCCATATCATCGCCTTTACGGGCAGCCTCTTCTAGATTGGCGACCGAGCGGCGCAACATAGCAGAATCAATAGGTTGCGACATGGCAGCGAGAATTTGGGGGGAATCGGTTTCGGTACGCTGTTCGGCCACATCGAACAGTTCCTCGTACATTTTTTCGCCGGGGCGCAGGCCGATAAACTCGATTTTGATGTCGTGGTCGGGGCGCAGATTCGCAAGACGGATCATCTGGCGGGCTACATCGACGATTTTGACAGGGTCACCCATATCGAGCACCAGAATGCGACCGCGTTCATCAGGATGGCGCAAGGCATGGGAGGAAGCCTGCAATACAAGCGAAACAGCCTCGCGGATGGTCATGAAGAAGCGGCTGATTTCAGGGTGGGTCACTTTTAACGGCCCGCCGCGTTCAAGCTGCTTGCGGAACAACGGTACCACCGACCCTGACGAGCCAAGCACGTTCCCGAAACGTACCGTGATGAAGCGTGTATGCCCGCCCTTGCTTTCAAGATCCATCGCTTGAGCCAGGAATTCGCCCACGCGCTTGGTGGCACCCATGACGTTGCAGGGATTTACGGCCTTATCGGTCGAAATCTGGACCATGGTGCCGACTTTGAATTCCTCGCACGCTTCGGCCACGAAGCGCGTACCCGAGATGTTGGTCAACACGCCTTCGGACGGATTAGCTTCAACCAGCGGCACGTGCTTCAAGGCAGCCGCATGGAAAACGATATCGGGCTTGAATTCAGCGAATACCTTGCGCAGTTGCTCGGCCACACGGACATTGCAAAGCTGGCAGCGCCACGGCATGGATGGCTGGATATCCGCAATATCCTGCTCCAGCACATATAAATTATATTCGCTGAAATCGAGCATCATCATGCCCGCAGGCTCGTGGCGCGCTATCTGGCGGCACAGTTCTGAGCCGATCGACCCGCCTGCCCCCGTAATGGCCACGCGCTTACCCGCAATCAGGGAGCGGATGGATTTCATATCGAGTGTGGCCTGCGGGCGGCCCAGCAAGTCTTCAATGGCGATGGGTTTCAGCGCAATGCGCGGACCATCATCCACCACCATGTCCAGACCTTCGGTAAAGCTTGTCTGGTTCGGCAGGCGGGAAAGTTTCAGGCCGAAATCTTCAGGGCGCGTCAAGAACGCTTCAGGGATGTCTTTAAAATCGGCCTCGCCGCCATCGACGCTTTCAGTGAACACGAGGCGCTGAGGGCTTTTGCCCAGCCGCGCCAAATCAACCAGAATACGGTCGAGATGCTTGCCTTTACCCATGATGGGCACGCCGTGCATCATTTCGCCAAATAGGGTGCGGCGGTTATCGACGATGCCTACAATTTCGTAACCGCTATCGGGGTTCTGGCGTACGGCCTTGATGAATTTATCGGTTGCAAGACCTGCCCCCACCAGCAGAACGCGGGCACGGGCATGGCCACTTGCGTGGGCGCCGCGTGTCATCAGGAAGCCTTCATTGACGGCGCGGTAGAACAGGCGCTGGCTAGCCATCAGTGCCATCAGTACCAGCCCCTGCATCGCGATAAAGCTAGGCGCGTAGATAAACGACGGTACAAAGAAATGCTGGTACAAGCCGAAGGTGAACAGCGCCAGCAAGGCCGCCGCGAGAATATCGACAAGGTCGGATACCGATGTGTAACGCCACACAGTGCGGTGCGTCCCCATAATGAACGAGAAGCCGATGAAGAATCCCGCAAACGTCAACGCCTGAGGAACGACCATGTCCAATGCGGGCATCTGGCCGTGAGTATAAAGGTAAAAAGCGCCCCAGACCGAAGCCGTTGCCAGCATATAGTCAAAAGCCAGCTTGATGATTTTGCCTTTCAGGCGGCGCATGGTATGTCCATTACTTGATAAAACATGGTAAAAAACCGCGTAATCTTAGACAGACAGGGTTTGTATGTCACTTAAAAACGATATTTCGCCAACCGCCATTGCCGAGGCCATTATGGCCCTGCCGCAAAATACCGCCCATCATTGCAAGAGCGACAGCCCTGCACAGAAGATCCGCGCATCGATCAAAGCACGGGGGCCCCGCGCCATCAACAACCGTGTTGTGATCTATCGCTATGACGGAGACGGCCAAGGCCGCGAATTATGTGACCGCGTGCAAGGCGCCTTACAGTCAGGCAACCTGCCCTTTCATGCCCTGTGCGAAAAACTGAATGCCGATTTACAACTGATCGAACTTGGCCAAGGCAAACCAACACCGGATGACAATGCCCGCGCAGCCGCCTTCGGCATGATGGCTGCCGAAGAAGATACAGGCCTGCTGATTGTATCGGCCTTCGGCGCGGAGCCGGCCGTGCGTCTGGCAAACCCTGACTTCTTCACCGCTGCCAGCCCAGACACCGCCGCCATGCTTGGCGCCATTGTTTCAGCCGCGCGCGCAGGCGTGCCCGTGATTGCCGAGGGCCTGAAAGGCCTTGAGGCCGCACGCGCGCTTTATGCCGTGCGCCCCGATTTATGCGAGAACGTGTTTATATGTGGCGTGCCTGCCAATCTGGTTGACCTTGATACCCACCTGACCATTTTTGCCGATGCCAAACCAGATCACCCCGCCTATGCCGGTGTAGCCCTTGCAACATTGTTTTTAACGGAAAGCGACCGCGACCAAGCCGCCTGATGCCCATCGATATAAAATCCAAAGCTCCGAACATTGCGCTAACCCCCGTCATCTTTTTGCGGTGGCTGGCATCGATTACGCAGCTTTTATGCATCATGGCGGCGGATGCGATTTTTGAAATCCCCGTGCCCGCGCAGCCCTTGCTGTTTTTGGTCGGGGCCAGCTTTGCCGTCAACATATACGCCATGGTGGTATATAAGCGCCGCCAAGTGCCCGAGGCCATCGTACGCCGGCATCTGGTATTCGACATTTTGCAATTCAGCGCGTTTTTGTATTTTACGGGCGGCACGCAAAACCCGTTCAGCATTCTTTTACTGGCACCGCTGGCAATGGCGGCATCGCTGATGTCTTTATACAGCTTATGCCTCATGATCATTCTGGCCATTCTATGTATCGGGACCCTTACATTCGGCCCCTACCCTTTGATGTGGATGCACCCTAAACCCGCGCTATCGCCGCAATACCAGCACGCATCGTGGGTCGCGCTGATGCTTGCGCTTACATTTATCAGTTTCATCATATGGCGGCTGGCGGTTGAAGGCAGGCGTATCAATGACGCCCTGAAAAGCACGCATGCCATTCTAGAAGAAAAGCGCAGGCTTACGGCCTTGGGCGCACTGGCCGCCGCAGCCGTACATGAATTGGGTAGCCCGCTTGGCACCATTGCCATCATCAGCCGCGAAATGGAACGCGAAATGCACCCCGATGACCCGTTCGCCGAAGACATCGCGCTTTTGAAAACAGAAACCGAAAAGTGCAAAAAGATACTGGCCGATATTGCACGCAACCCCGCCAAACATTTCCAGACCAGCGAATTGTTTCGTCTTGATCGGATGCTGATGGAAATTGCCAGCTCTTACAGCGGGGCCGATGGCAGCATTGTTGCCAATGTGGTTTCACGCGTGCCTGAAAACCTGCCCCAAATACCGCGCAACCCTAATATCGAATACGGTATCGGGAATTTGATCAGCAACGCGGTATCATTTGCACGCACAAAAGTCGACGTAACGGTGGAAGGCACAGTCGACACCATCGAAATCACCATCACCGATGACGGGCCCGGCTTTCCGGCCGATATTCTTAAAGAGGTCGGCCAGCCGTATATATCGACCCGCGAGAAGCGGCAAGACCATATGGGCCTCGGCATTTTCATTGCCATCAATTTGCTTGAGTCCACTGGCGCGCGCATGTTTTTTACCAACGAGCACACGGGTGGGGCCACAATTCGTGTGGCATGGGCGCGATCAGCCCTTGAAGCCTTGGTAACTGCTCGCTAAGGTAGAAAAAAACTTTCAGGAGTAGGGAGAAAAAATGCCTAACCTAGCTGCCGATACGGGGGCCACAAAAGGCCATCTGCTGATACTGGATGATGACCTTGTGCTGGCAGAACGCACCGGCAAAGCCATGGAGCGCCGCGGTTACAACGTAACCGTTTTAAACGCCACCCGCCCTGCCCTTGAGTGGCTGCATGATAATGCACCCGATTTTGCATTGATCGATTTGCGTCTGGCAGATGGTAGCGGCCTCGATGTCGTTCATCGTATAAAAGAGGTTGTGCCAAATTGCCGCATCGTGATGATGACAGCTTACGGCAACATCGCCACGGCCGTTGCCGCCGTAAAAGCGGGTGCTGTTGACTACCTGACAAAGCCTGCAGATGCCGATGCTGTTGAAGCCGCCCTTCTGGCCGAAGGCGACCAGACTACCCTGCCGCCGCCGCCTGCACGCCCGATGAGTGCCGAGCGCGTACGCTGGGAACATATCCAGCGCATTTACGAACAATGCGACCGCAACGTATCGGAAACGGCGCGCCGCCTGTCCATGCACCGCCGCACCCTACAACGCATTCTGGCCAAGTACGCCCCGCGCGATAACGCCAAATAATCAAGGCTGAAAAAGCACATCCAGTATATAAAGGGCTGACGCCAACAAAAGCAGCGTGACAGCCTGCAGGTATAATATGCGGCCAATATCGCGTGCGGTTAAGCGTGCGGTGCCGCCTGATGGCCCTACCCAGCCAGCGGCCACGGGTGTGCCGTTCCTATCCTGCCGGGGGCCTGCCAGCATGAGCTTCATGGCGTAGGCCACCAGCATGAGTGGCAACCCACCCTGCACCAGCGGTGGCCAGCGCGTGACGCGCACTAGCCCCGGCAAAGCCCGGAAGAACGATGCACCGGCCGAGAAAAACAACGATGCCAGCACAATAGGAAATACCAGCAACGTGGGCAGCAACAGCGCTATGGCCGCAAGACCGTTAGCGATGACGGCGAAGTTACGATTGGTGCCGTCTTGCCCTGCCACTTGCGCCATGTACATCACAGGCCAATACAGTGCCAATACCTGCCAGCCAAACAGCACATATAAAATAATGGGTGCCGCCATACGAATAATGAGCGAGCGAATGGCAGCGGTAGCCGCCACGCGGATCAGCCCGCCATCGTCGAGCGTTACAAGGTTCGAATAGGTGGCGCGCGCCAACACCAAATATGGGCGCGGCGCTGCCGGATCATTCAGGGCGCGGCCAAGCGCGCGCATGGGTGCAAACCAACCAACGGTCCCTGTCGAAAACGCTACAAGAAGCGTGATGTAACTACCGCCATAGCCGTATTCGGTCGCGAGTTTGAGGCTATAGGCAATAACACCGAAGAAAAGCGCGCAACCGATTGCCAGTATAAAACTACCGCGCATGAACAGCGTGCTTTCGGCGCGGCCCGCACGGTTAAGACGTGACACAAACGGATATAAAACCATATCGGCCACGCGTTCGAGTAACGGACGCGGATCGGCGTGGTGGCGCAGCAGCGCCCCGGATATGACGTCGAAAAAAAACGCGCAAAGAAGACCGGCCAGAGCCAGAAACATCCGGTTCTGCACAAGGGATATGTAAAGGGGTAAATCCATAAGGCTATTCCAATCGGTTATTTCATAGGCGTCTACAGAAAAGGACAGACAAATAACAACTTACGCGCTATATTAACCTTAGTTAACGAGAAACGTGAAACTGCCATGCTTTATCAGCTCTATGACCTCTTCCATGCATCCATGACACCGGCCCGCCTGACGGCAGAGCTTGTCAAAAACGGTATGCAAAACCCTTATGTTCCGCTCTCATACACTGTGCTGGGCCGAACGCTTGCTGCCCAAGCCGAGATGTTCGAACGCGCGACCAAAAAGTTCGTCCGCCCCGAATTCGGCCTCAACACCACGACGATTGACGGCAAGGAAGTCGCCGTCAGCGAAGTCGATGTCATTACCAAGCCATTTTGCACGCTGGTCAACTTCAAGCGCAACGTTAAACGCCACGACCCAAAAGTACTGGTTGTAGCCCCCATCTCAGGCCACTTTGCGACGCTTTTGCGCGGAACGGTCGAAGCCCTTTTACCCCATCACGATGTTTACATCACGGATTGGGAAGACGTGCGCCAGATTCCACAGTCGGCCGGTCGCTTCAACCTTGATGATTACATTGCCTATGTCATCGAGTTCATCCGCCATTTAGGCCCAGATGTTCACGTCATTGCCGTGTGCCAGCCAGCCGTACCGGTGTTTGCCGCAACCTGCCTCATGAATATGTGGAAAGACCCCAAGGCACCGGCATCCATTATTCTGATGGGCGGGCCGATTGACCCGCGCGTTTCAAAAACAGCTGTCACGCAGCTTGCTGAAGAACGCCCGCTGTCATGGTTTGAGAAAAATGTCGTGACCGAAGTGCCGTGGTACTACCCCGGCGCGCACCGCAAGGTTTACCCAGGCTTCCTGCAGCTGAGCGGGTTCATGTCGATGAACCTTGATCGCCATGTGGGTTCGTACATGAAATTCTTCCAGCATCTTGTGCAGGGTGACGGTTCTAGCGCGGATACACATCGCAAATTCTATAACGAGTACCTGGCCGTGATGGACTTGCCGGCCGAGTTTTACCTGCAGACTGTCGAGATCGTGTTCCAGAAACATCTGTTGCCACAGCGCCTGATGAAATGGAAAGACCCTGAAACCGATAAACTGCATAGCGTCGACCCGCACGATATTACCAAGACCGCGCTTTTGACCATTGAAGGCGAGCTTGATGATATTTCTGCCCGCGGCCAGACACTGGCAGCGCAAACGCTGACACCCAACCTGCCCGCCAACAAGCACTACAACCATCTGCAAATGGATGTAGGGCACTACGGTATTTTCAACGGCAGCAAATGGCGCAACCAGATCATGCCGCGGGTGCGTAACTTCATTCGCCAGCAAGATCCGAAATGCGACCCCATTCCGGCCAGTGACCTTAAAGCTATTCCGGATATCAAGGCAGAAAACTGGAAACCGTAAGTTAATATTGCACCTGACGCACAAGCATCCCTAGTATTGGGGCATGCTTGTGCGCCGCCTGATTCCAGCACCCAAACCGCCAGTACCTATTCCGGCTCCCGAGGGGCTGGAAGTTTTGCGCGTGGTCCATAGTCCGACCGCACGGCGGCTTGCCCTGCGTGTGGACCCTTTGCGCGGCGATATCTGCCTTGTCATCCCCAAGCGCGTATCGCAAAAAACAGCGTGGCAATTTGCCGATTCAAACCGTGGCTGGATTCTCACGCGGCTTGCCAAAATGCATAAGCCGGTGCTGTTTACCGACGGCGCAACCATTCCCGTATTCGGCATTGACCGCACGATTGTAATAACGCCTACAGGCGGCCGCACCACGGCGATTACCCTGACCGACACGACCCTTGAGGTACACACCCCGCGCACTGACCCTGCCACCAACATCAAACGCTTTTTGTACCAGACACTAGAAGACACAGCACGCCCATGCGCCCATGCCAAGGCGGCATCGATTGGTAAAACGGTGAGCGAAATACAATTGCGCGATACGCGCACACGCTGGGGCAGTTGCGCGCCGGATGGCCGCATGATGCTATGCTGGCGGCTGGTATTCGCCCCTATTCAGGTAATTGATTATGTGGTGGCGCATGAAGTCGCGCACCTGAAACACATGAATCATTCAAAACGCTTCTGGGATGTGTGCGAGCAATTGTCAGACGATATGCATTTCGCCAAAGACTGGCTAAACAAGCACGGCGAAAGCCTGCTCAGGTACGGCGGGCGGCCATAAAATCGAGTGCGCCCTGCAAGATGGTTTGCGCCGCCAGTGCATCGACCGCCTTTTCACGCTTGGCGAAGCTTAAATCCATTTCCTCGGTCATCAGGCGGTTGGCGGCATCACTCGTCAGACGTTCATCCCATACGGCCCACCACAAATTCAGACGCGGGGCCAGCATGACCATATAATCCCGCACAGATTGCGCACGCGGGCCCGCGCGGCCATCCATGGACAGCGGCCAGCCCACTATAAGCCCCTCGACCCCGTAATCCCTGATAACGACTTTCAATGCCGCCACATCGGCCTCGAATTTGCCGCGGATGATGGTTTTAAGGGGGGTTGCCATGGTCTGGGCCGGGTCAGACAGTGCCAAACCCAGCGTTTTGGTGCCATGGTCAATGCCCAGAAGCCGCGCATCACGGGGGCAAGTGGGGTAAAATGCATCGAGGTGTTGAATAGTCGGCGATTTCATCGTAATTGTTTTGGACCATGAGCATCGACAACGCAACCGTCACGAAAATTGCCTCCCTCGCCCATATCCGCGTCGAGGAAGACGAAAAAGCCAAATACGCCGCGCAAATCGGCGGGATCATGAAATGGATCGAGCAGCTGGAAGCCGTCAATACCGATGGCGTCGAGCCCCTTTCCAGCGTCACTGACATTACTTTGCGCACCCGCGAGGACGTGATTAACGATGGCGGTATTCAGGCCGATATTCTGGCCAATGCGCCAGAAAGTACGGCCGGATTCTTCGTTGTTCCCAAAATCGTCGAATAACCCGCCTTTGATTTTTGCATCCGGCATGCGTTTTCGCGTATAGTCGGGCTATGAAAAAACGTCACATCTCAGCTTTTCTGGCTCTGGCCCTTATTGTTACCGCACTGGGCGCGTTGGCAGGCGCTATTGTGAAACAACAGAAAACTGCCACCACGGCCATATCAGGCGTTGAGTCGACCTTCCGCAAACTGGCCAACGGGGCCGTTGTGTATGAAGAACACCCAGATTCCTCCAAAATCGAAGATATCGCGCCTGCCGCAGGCGGGAACGACCCTAAAAACAGCGAACCTAAATTCTATTACGACCGTTTAACGCAGACTTATCGCGTGCGGGCCGTTGACAGCCACGGAAATACACGCCAAGACATCATCAGCAATCCCCTTCATCCCTGATCGGATTATAGCTGATGACCCATTTGACTGACCTCACCATGACCGAGGCCCTGAAAGGCCTTTCCGAAAAGAAATTTTCGGCAACCGAACTGACACAGGCGCATTTGAACGCCATGGAAGCGGCGCGTTCCCTGAATGCCTTTATTGTCGAGACGCCGGAGCTTGCGCTCAAGCAGGCGGCCGCCAGCGATGCCCGTATTGCCAAAGGGCAAATGGGCAAAATGGAAGGCTTGCCCATCGGCATCAAAGACCTGTATTGCACCAAGGGCGTACAGACCACGGCGTCGAGCAAAATTCTTGAAGGGTTCATCCCCACGTACGAATCTACCGTCAGCCAGAAGCTGCTGGATGCAGGTACGACCACGCTTGGCAAATTGTCATGCGATGAATTCGCGATGGGATCATCGAACACCACGTCGGCCTACGGCAACGTCATTTCCCCATGGAAGCGCAATAATGGCGACAACCGCGACCTCGTTCCCGGCGGTTCATCGGGCGGGTCGGCATCGGCTGTGGCCGCACGCATGGTTATGGCTGCCACGGGCACCGATACGGGCGGATCCATCCGCCAACCTGCGGCCTTTACGGGCATTGTGGGCATCAAACCAACCTATGGCCGGTGCTCGCGCTGGGGCATTGTCGCCTTCGCATCATCGCTCGACCAAGCCGGTCCGTTTGCCCGCACGGTTGAAGACTGCGCATTGATGCTTGAAGTCATGTCGGGTTTCGACCCCAAAGATTCCACATCGGCCAATGTGGCCGTGCCTGATTTCAGAGCCGCCCTCACCGGCGACATGAAGGGCCTTCGCGTTGGCATTCCGCGCGAATACCGCATGGACGGCATGGGCGAGGAAATCAACAAATCATGGGATCAAGGTATCGCATGGCTCAAGGATGCGGGCGCTACGATTGTCGATGTATCCCTGCCGCACACGCAATATGCGCTGCCTGCCTATTACATCATTGCGCCTGCTGAATGCTCATCCAACCTCGCGCGCTATGACGGCGTGCGCTATGGGTTGCGCGTCGAAGGCCAGAACCTAAAAGACATGTACGAACTGACGCGCGCGCAAGGTTTCGGCGCTGAAGTGAAGCGCCGTATCATGATCGGCACGTATGTGCTTTCTGCCGGTTACTACGATGCGTATTACCTCAAGGCCCAGAAAATCCGCCGCCTGATCGCGGATGACTTCAAAAAAGCGTACGAGCAATGCGATGTGTTGTTAACACCCGCAACGCCGTCACCCGCTTTCGCGATTGGCGAAAACGAAGATGACCCGATCAAAATGTATCTGAATGACGTATTTACCGTGACCGTGAATCTGGCCGGCCTTCCCGGCATGTCGGTGCCATGCGGCCTGTCAGCTGACGGGTTGCCACTGGGCCTGCAAATCATTGGCAAGCCGTGGGATGAAGCGACCGTGCTGCGCACAGGCCATGTCATCGAACGTGCGGCCAATTTCACGGCCAAACCACAACTGATCAAGGCAGCGTAACATGGCACAGCTTCTTCGCGGAGAGACGGGCGCATGGGAAATGGTCATCGGGCTTGAAGTCCATGCCCAGATCATCGCCAATTCCAAACTGTTTTCGGGTGCTGCGGCATCCTTCGGTGCCGACCCTAACAGCCAAGTCAGCTTGGTCGATGCGGCCATGCCCGGCATGCTGCCCGTGCTAAACGAGGTGTGCGTTGAACAGGCCATCCGTACCGGCCTTGGCATCAATGCCGTCATCAATAAAAAATCGGTGTTCGAGCGTAAGAACTATTTCTACCCCGACTTGCCACAGGGCTACCAGATTTCACAGTACCTCTACCCCATTGTGGGCCTTGGGTTCATCGAAATCGACATGAGTGACGGCACAAGCCGTACCATCGGTATTACGCGCCTGCATCTTGAACAGGACGCGGGTAAATCCATGCATGACCAGCACCCTAGCAAGTCGTATGTCGATTTGAACCGTTCGGGCTGCGCGCTCATGGAAATCGTATCCGAGCCTGATATGCGTTGCGGCGAGGAAGCTGCCGCCTATCTGAACAAACTGCGCATGATTTTGCGTTACTTGGGCACGTGTGACGGCAACATGGAAGAAGGCTCCATGCGCTGTGACGTGAACCTGTCTGTCCGCCGCCCGGGGGCTGAGCTTGGCACGCGCTGCGAAGTCAAGAACGTCAACTCCATCAAGGCCGTTCAACAGGCGATTGATTACGAAGCGCAGCGCCAGATCGAGATTATCGAAGGCGGCGGCACCATCAAGCAACAAACCCGTCTGTGGGACCCCGTGAAGCTGGAAACACGTGCGCTGCGTTCAAAAGAAGACGCGCATGATTACCGCTACTTCCCCTGCCCTGATTTGCTGCCGCTGATTCTGACGGACGCGCAGATTGAAGGCATTCGTAAAACGCTGCCGGAACTGCCTGACCAGAAGAAGCACCGCTTTATCGACCAGTACGGTTTGACGATTTATGACGCAGGCGTATTGATTGCCGAGGCCAACCGCGCGGCCTTCTTTGAAACCGTCGCCAAAAGCGGCGATGCCAAAGTGGCTGCCAACTGGGTGCTCAATGAACTTTTAGGCCGCCTGAACAAGGACGGTTTGACGCTCGAAGAAAGCCCTGTGAGCGCCGAGAAGCTGGCAGGCCTGCTGGCGTTGATTGCCGATAACACCATTTCAGGCAAAATCGCCAAAGACGTATTTGCCGAGATGTTCACATCGGGCGGCGACGCGGCGGCGATTGTGGAATCAAAAGGCCTCAAGCAAGTGACCGATACGGGCGCTATTGAGAAAATCGTCGATGAAGTGATTGCCGAGAACCCTGATAACGTCGCTGCCTTTAAAGGCGGGAAAGACAAGCTGTTCGGCTTCTTTGTAGGCCAAGTGATGAAAAAATCACAAGGCAAGGCCAACCCCGATATGGTCAACGACCTGCTCAAGAAAAAGCTGTCGTAAGACACCACCCTATAAACGATCAGGCCCGCAAATTGCGGGCCTTTTCTTTTTGATTGGATGCGCTTTGATTTAAATGCTCGGCTTTAAATGCTCGGGCCCTGGTCAATATCGGGTTTATTCAGATGCATGCCGACAAGACGCGCGACCAAAATCGCCAAGTATAGCTGGCCGGAAACAGCCTCGATAACCGAGATATAGCGCGCGGGTGGCGTAATAGGGGCAATGTCGCCATAGCCAACGGTGCCCAGCGTTACGAAGCTGTAGTACAGGAACTGGCCCAGCAAGCGGCTGACTTCGGCCGAGCCACCAACCTGCGTTGTCATGCTGAAGGAATGGGGCACGAAATAATCAACCAGCAGATACACGAAACTGAACATCATGCCGACATGGATATAAAGGCAGGCCGCGCCCAGAATAATGTTTTCATCAACACGGCGGTTAAGGAACACGCGCGCTGCCATGGCAAACATGACCCATGCCATGAACATGAGGTTGGCGATGGAGGCCACCATATCGGCCTCGGGCAACGGCGAGAGATAACCATAGATGTTACAACCCAGTGCCGCCGCCGCCATGAGAAGGAATTGCTTGAGGTATTTTGTGCCCTTCAAAATAGCAAAGCCGCTACCGACCAGCATGGCCAGAAGCGCCAGTAGAAAAATCTCTTCCTTGAACAAACTTCCCTGCGCGAAAGCGGCAGCCAGCAGCATGGCCATTTGCAAGGTCAGCAACACGCCGAAGCGATGCCTTAAAACGGGGCGGAGGATACGGCCTAACATTCCAACATTTTTTCTTAGAAAACCGGCTTTTTAAGGGCGCAATTCCCAAAAAGGGGTGTTGACCCCTGCGCCTGCGCCGTTATTATGCCGCCAGCGCCTACAAGTGCGGAGACGTGGCCGAGTGGCTGAAGGCAACGGTTTGCTAAATCGTCATACAGTTAACTCTGTATCAAGGGTTCGAATCCCTTCGTCTCCGCCATTTTCTTGACCTGAACATTTTATCTGGTCATTTTTGTGCCCTTCAATCCCCATGTTCTGCGGGGCTGAGGGCATTTTTCTGTGTACTGCCCTTCCGCTATGATTTCACCGCAGGCTACGCAAGCCTTCTACGGAGAGGCAAATCTTCTCCTTTTGATGTGTACCGTGGAAAGTCGGTAAGTACACAGCAAAGCCTTGGCGCGACTCATTTTCGCTTCTGAACATTTCGTGCGGCGGCAGTCTCTCCCCAATTTTAAGCATGTCCGGCACCGCCGAGCGAAGACAAAAGTAGTCCCGCGAAACCATGGTCGATTGTTGCCATTCCCGCGCGCGCGTAAAATCGGGGCATGAATAAAAAATATTTCCGACATCTCCGCCATGTGCCAGAAACCGTCATAAATACTGACGTTTTTGGTCTATTCAACTGGACTTCGCCGCACATCGAAGCATTCATGTCGAAACTTCTCAGAACAAGGAGATATTCGATATGAGCAATAATATGATCGCCCGCGTTGCGGCCCTGCCGGAGATGACAGCGCCCGATTTAAAGAAACTCTGGAAAAGCCTTTACGCCACTGAGCTGCCACCTTTCAACAAGGTGTATTTCGTCAAACGGCTGGCTTATCGCCTGCAGGAACTGGAATACGGAACCGACAGCCGTCCGCTTGAAAAACAGCTGGAAACCTATGCCCGCCAGCACTTGGATATGCAGGGCAAGGTTGTCCGCAAGATGCGCCGCGCTTCGCCCGACAGGCCCGTTTCCGGTACGCGGCTGATGCGGGAATATCAGGGCGAAGAACACCATGTCACGGTGCTGCATCACGGCTTTGATTATCGCGGCCAGCGTTACAAAAGCCTGTCCTCCATCGCCCGCGTCATTACAGGCAATAAATGGTCGGGGCCGTTGTTCTTTGGCCTGAAACGCATGGGCGGAGGTAAATCATGAACGTGATGGTCAAACCAAAAATCCGCTGCGCTGTTTATACCAGAAAATCGCACGAAGAAGGCCTGGATCAGGAATTCAATTCCCTGGATGCACAGCGTGAAGCCGCAGAGGCTTATATCGCGGCCCAGCGACACGAAGGCTGGTTGCTCTATCCTGATCGTTTTGATGATGGCGGCTTTACAGGTGGAAATATTGAACGTCCTGCTCTTAAACGTCTTATGGCCGATATCGAGGCGGGAAAGATCGATGTGGTTGTCGTATATAAAATTGATCGCCTGACGCGCTCACTCACAGATTTCTCAAAACTGATCGAAGTGTTCGAAAAACACAATGTCAGTTTCGTATCGGTTACCCAGCAATTTAACACCACCACCTCAATGGGGCGCTTGGTATTGAACGTGCTGCTCTCCTTCGCGCAATTTGAACGCGAGGTTACGGGCGAACGCATCCGTGACAAGCTGGCGGCATCCAAACGCAAGGGCATGTGGATGGGCGGCGTACCGCCTCTGGGCTACGACATCATCGACCGGAAATTGATTATCAACGAACAGGAAGCAGAAACTGTCCGCTTTATCTTCACGCGCTTTTTATACACACGCTCCATCACCGCCGTCGCGCTGGAGACACGGGAAAAAGGCTATCGCAGCAAAACTCATACCAGCCGCAAGGGCAACACGCGCCCAGGTAAACTTCTGGATAAAGGCTTTATCTATAAACTGGTCACCAACCCGATTTATATCGGTCGGATCGTGCATAAAGATCAATCCTACCCCGGCCAGCATGCGCCCATCATTGGCCAGCCCCTCTGGGATCAGGTGCAGGCTGTGTTCAAAGTCAGTCCGCGCACACGAGGCAATGAATATCGTCGTCAGATTGGTGCAGCCTTGCGCGGTCTTATCAAATGTGGTGGCTGCAGCTCTGGCATGACGACGACAGCCACGCGGCGGCGCGGACGGCTCTATCGTTATTACACGCCTAATGCCTACATGAAAAAATCCTGCCTCGATTGCCCCGTTGGCAGCGTCAGTGCAGGCGAGATGGAAGAAATCGTTCTTGGTCAATTGCAGGGCGTGTTCACCGCGCCGAAGGTAGTTGCAGAAACCTGGAAACAGGCGCGGCAATCCAATCCTGACATTGCAATGGCCGATGTGCAGAAATCATTGAGTAATATTCTGGAAGTCTGGAACGAATTGTTTCCCGCAGAACAGGAACGGCTGATGCGCCAGATCGTGCGGGAGATTGTTATCAAACCAGATGGCATGGATATTTTCCTGCACCAAAATGACCTCAGCACCTTGATCACAGGAGTAAATGCCTGATGGATAATCTCTGCATTCATGTCCCTTTAAATCTCAAACGTCGCGGTGGGCGTAAACTGATCATCCTCCCGCAAGATGCTGCCATGGCACATGCGTCATTGCCCCAGAACCGTTTTGACGAAACCTTGATGAACGGCATCGCTAAGGCGTGGCGGTGGCAGGCATTGTATGAGCGCGGGAAATACCCCTCCCTTGATGCTTTTGCCGAGCGGCATCGTCTCAATAAATCATATGCCGCCCGTATCATGCGGCTCAATCTTCTTGCCCCTGATATTCGCCTTCAAATCATGGAGGGTCGCCAACCCAAAGGCATGAAGCTGGCGGATCTGATGGATGCGTTTCCGCCGCTGTGGGAAGAACAGAGAAAGATTTTCGGGTTCGCCCCCGACACTCCGCCCGTGGCGTCGGTATGTAAGACAGCAGGAAGGTGACCCATGCCGCTGCCGAAACGGGAATATTATTTTCTTGATGAAATCATGGCCAGACTGCCGCTTACCCTGCGGGAGATACAGTATTACATCTGCCATGGAAACCTGCTGACATCTGTCTGGATACCGCTGACGGAATTTTCTGAACACGGATCATACCGTGGCTATGTGCATGTCGATCCGGATGTGTGCTTCGATCTGTTTTATCATGGCCGGACAGAAGCCCGCAGCTTTTATCATTTTTACCCGTTCACGCGGCTAATTATTCCTGCCGAAAGGACGGGTATCCAACTCATGGAAAGCACCCTCATGGTGCATGGGGCGGATTTTGAAACCTTCGTGGGCATATATGATGTGCCGCTCCTCGACCAAAAACAATCCGCAGGCCGTCCAACCATCATGCCGGAAATTATCACTGAATATCATCGGCGGCGAAAGCTCGGAAAAGATCATAAGACGCTGGCTGGCGAAAGTGAGTTTTTATATGCATGGGCTGCAGAGAATTTCTCCGTCAAATCCGTACCCCAGGCCAGCAGTATCCGTAACGCGCTGATCCGTGAAAAAGCCTCTGCATAAAATGAAATAATTTCGTGCAGTTTAATGCGCCTGTTTCATGCAGGGCATCGCAGTGATGATGGTCTCCAGAGCAATTGAGGCATGGAGGCCAGAACGGATGACGGAAATCAGACATTTAAACCAGGTAGACTTATCGCGCAGGCTTGGCGTGTCGTGCAGGACGCTGGAGCGCTGGCGGTGGATCGGCGTTGGCCCGAAATTCATCAAGATCGGCGGTCGTGTCAAATACCGCCTCAATGACATCGAAGATTTTGAGCAAAGCCGTCTGTGCCAGTCCACAGCCGATCAGCATTATTTTGATCAGATCAAACAGACGACGGTGCAGGCATGATCAATTTTGAACACGCCAGTCGCGACCAGATCAACACGATGATCGAAGCTCCTGTTACGGCAGACCATATAAAAACCATCCTGAAGGTTGTGCGCGATTACGGCGTCGGGTACGTCACTCTGTTCCAGCATGGTGAAAAGCTAGATGCCGCCACGCTTAACAGCCAGATCCCGATGGTTATCGTGGCCGGAGACGATACCAGCCAGTCCTGCGGCCCCAGTGCTTTTGATCCGCTCACCTTGCGTATCTGTACGATGCGCGCCGCATGTATCGCCATTATTTCCAGCGAAGTGGTTCCAAATATTTACACCATGCTCAGTCTGATGACAGGGCTGCTGCGCGCCAACACCCTGATCATCGAAACCCGCCCTGAACATGAGCAAGCTTGGGTTGAATATGTGCGCGGCTTGTCGCCGGATATTCCCGTCATTCTCAGCACTGCGATGCCTTTTGAATTGGGGCGCAGCCAGGCATGACAGATCAGAGTTTGAACATTGCAGACATCGCAGCACATCTGAATATGCGCATGGATGATCTGGCGCGGCAGTTGTTGGGCGAGCCGAATAAATCCCTTAGCACGCGCGATCAGCTTCGTTACGGCAGCAAAGGCAGCCTGGCCGTCGATATTGCAGGCGATAAGGCAGGCAAATGGTTTGATCATGAGCGCGGTATTGGCGGCGACGGATTGGAACTGGTGTGCCAGACGCTGAATTTACGCAATGGTGCCGCCTGCGATTGGGCAAAGAACTGGCTTGGATTATCAGCATCGGATAACAAAGCCGACAAGGTCGCCGATATCCTGAAAAGCTGCGGCCCCATCGACGGCTCACCCGCTGAGCGGTATTTAAAACGACGCGGCATTACAGTTGTGCCGCCGCCCTGCATCCAGTTTCGCCCGCATGCTTTTGGCAGTTACGGTGCATTGGTTGCACAGGCCACGGATGCGGATGGTAATGTTCTCGCCATTCAGCAGATTTACCTGACCGATGCGGGTGAGAAAGCACCTGTCGCCGTCGTCAAACGCACGAATAAAGCTATCGATAAATGGGCGGAGAAATCAGCCGTCCGTTTTCCTGGAAAACAGCCTGTTATCCTGGCCGAAGGCGTTGAGACAGCTCTTTCGCTCTGGCAGGCGACGGGCCAGGAGGTCTGGGCATGTCTCGGCATCAGTAATATCGGCAATTCGCCTTTGCCAGATAAATCCTCTGTGACCATCGCCCGTGACGGTGATCTGCCCGGCAGCAAGGCTGATGGCCAGATGAAGCGCACGCTCACAAAATTACGGAAGCGTGGCTTCGCCGTAACAGTTTCCACGCTGCCGGAAGGCAAAGACTTTAATGACGTTCTTCGTGACGAAGGCGAAGAAGCTGTGCGCGCTCTGATTAATCAAGCTGAAAATCCGGCTTCAGCATGTGGTGATCAGGCGCGCACAGTCTTTATCGGCTCCGATGTCGAGATCGCCAACCGCGTCCGTGAAGACCTTGTCGATAAATACGGAAAAATCATTCATGCGGAAGGTCATTTCTGGCGATATGGCACCACGCATTGGGAAGCCATCCCCAATCATGAACTACGCCTGATCACACATATATATGACGGGGCCACCTATCAAACGCCAAAGGGTGAACCGACCCGTGTCAAGCTCGGCAAAGGCCGTGTTGATTCCACCCTGTATGAACTGGCGGCACTGCTGACCGAAGAGAAATTTTTCGCGGATGCGCCTGTTGGCATTAACTGTAGCAGTGGGTTTATTCGGTTTTCAGCGGACGGTTCTGCTCATATCGAGCCGCATAACCGTGAGCATCGCTGTCGCCATACCTTGCCAGGACGTTGGGATGCTATTTCACCGATCCGCAATACTGCCCATCATTTACTGAACCGTCTACTGCATGGTGTATTTCAAGGTGACAGCGATGCCCATGAAAAGACGCAGCTGCTGGCAGAAATATGCGGGTCAGCGGCTTTGGGCTATGCCACAAAACTGATCCAGCCGCGCGCCGTCATCCTGAAGGGCGAGCGCGCCGAGAATGGCAAAAGTCAGGTTCTTGATTTGGCGCGCGGGTTATTGCCGATATCGGCCATCAGCTCCGTCACCGCCGCCCGCATGGGCGATGAACGGCATGTCATCGGCCTTGCTGGAAAGTTGCTGAACGCCAGCGATGAATTGTCATCCTCGGTTGCGGTCTCTTCTGAAACATTCAAGGCAATCATCACGGGCGAACCTGTTGACGGGCGTGACGTCTATAAAAGCCGCATCGAATTCCGCCCTATCGCGCAGCATATCTTTGCCACCAATACGTTGCCGCCGTTTCAGGGCGGTATGGATCGCGGTGTGCAGCGTCGCTTGCTGGTCATCACGTTTAACCGAGTTATTCCCATTGAGGAGCGAATTGAGGCCATCGGTCGCCGCATCGCATCCGAAGAAGCTGATCAGTTATTGGCCTGGGCCGTTCAAGGTGCATCCCGCCTGATACAGCAACGCAATTTTACCATCCCGCCCAGCAGTAAAATGGCATTGACCGATTGGATACTGGGAGCCGATCCCGTTCTTGCCTGGCTGGATGAATGCGTTGAAGTCAAACCGCATTCCGGCGGTTACCCTTCAATGACCACGCGCGTGGCCTATGAACAATTCAGCGCATGGGCTGTGGCCGAAGGATTCAACCGCGACAAGCTGCCCGCGATCAACGGTTTCGTGCAGCGCGTGCAGGCGAACGCGGCAGGCATCGAGTCCAAGCGGACAAATACAGGCCGTGTTTTTCTTGGTCTTTCTCTCAAGCGCTCTACGCCCACCTCAACCTACGCATCAGCGCGATATGGAGAGTGACGCATGGGTGATTTAAAAGTGACGCTGTTTTCAGCGCAAAGCCTTGATGGTGTTGGGATGATTCATCAAGAGGTCAACCATCGCGATATAGGAGAAAAATGTGAACACAGAATACCACATCATGACCCCATATATAAAAAGGCTGCCCTCCAGGTGCGTCATCTCCGCACTGATAAAGAGTTAAGCCCGTTTCAGCATCACTTTTGCGTCACAAATCTTTCACGCCGCGCTGACAGGTCGCGTTCTATCTGTCAGGCCGTTGTCGCCTTTCGGCAGCACACTCACAAAAGGACAAATCCATGAAACCGGAAACTGAAAAACAGATGGCTGCAACGCTCAAGGCGTTTAAACCGATTGAGGCATATCTGCAACAGCAGAAAAAACTCACCGCCGCCTTTGATGCGCTCGATGAGAAAGTGGCAAGAACCGAACAGGACCATAAAACCTTTCTGCAAAAGGCTGGCGCGCTTGAAGCCAAGCGCCTGCTTGGCGAGGTGAGCGATGCCGAGGCAGAAACGCTCGACACAGGCCTAACTCAGATCCGCGACCAGCAGGATAGATTGACGGCAGCGCGACAGGCACTGGCATTACAAAAAGCCGAACTCGATAAGCAAATCAGACCGCTCTATGATCAGGCCGCGCACTCTCTCACACAACTCAAACGCGCCATCGAAGTAGAGTTGGAACAAGAGATGCAGCAGGCAGTGGTCAAGATTACTGCCGCCGTCAACAGTCTCTATGCCCTCTATAGCGCAACAGGCATGGGCATGCCGAGCAGAGATATCATGGGCATCAAGATCCCATCCTTGCTCGACGGGACAAACCTGTTCCAGGAACCCGTGGTCTTCCATCCGCTCAACAATGATGTCGTACGGTCGTACTGGGACAGTGATGCTGATGCCAAGGCTCTGCATGAAAAGCTGCGGGATTTCGGGGTTGCCTACAGCGCGCTCCGCCGCGATGAACGTGACCTCAATGAACAAGAAATGCGCACAGAGCGTGAAGCTGAAAGCCGCAGGCATGCCACTGTCGCCGCCTGACGGAAAATGACGGGTCCTTCCTGGCCGAAAACCATAACGGGCGGGCAAGGCCCGGCGGTTTTGTAGCGTCAGTCTTGCAAAACGGGTTACAGGGTCGGTTACAGGTTACATGGTTACCGACCCTGAAATCCCCTCAACCACCATGAAAGGTAATAAAATGACACAGAAACTCGATACTGCCACCCGCATCGCGCGGGATTATTTCAACATTCAGGATATGGACGCGAATCAGCCCGTGACCATCAGCCGCCGGGTGCTGCGCGCCGCCTTGGAAGCCGCTTTTGAGGCGGGACAAGGTTTGCGCCCTGACACACTGGCGATTGCCCGCGCCATTGCCACAGCACCTGCCAGCAAAGCTCTTAAATAAATATTTAATATTTACAATGGCTTGCATATATTTATATTTAAATTTCTAAAATCAAGCACAAGATAATTTCTTAATTGACGTCAGAGCGCTTCTCTGATATTCTCTAAAAGTAAGCTCAAGAGAGAATCATGAAGAAGCCCCTTAACCACATTGCCGATGTCCTGACAGGCGTTACGCTAAGAGAAAAGCCAGTCCCTTCTGCGCAGGCTGGGGGGAATGTTTTTCTTATGCAACTGGGCGATCTAAACACCGACGGTACTGTTCAGACTCATAGCATGATTCCGACCAAGAATCAGAGGCTGTTTGAGAAATTTACCGTCAAATCAGGCGATATCGTTTTTCGTGGCCGTGGTGCTGGCATTGTTGCAGCGGTTGTACCGGAAACTGAATGGCCTGTTGTCGCGGCATCCCCGCTTATGATTATTCGCCCCAACACACAGAAGGTCGATCCACACTACTTGGTGTGGGCGCTGACCAATGACCAAGCACGCCGTTATTACGCAGAGCATGCACGTGGCAGCAATATTGTTGGCATTGGCAAGCGCGATCTCGATCTGCTGGAAATTGATTTACCCCCAATAGCTACTCAGAAAAAAATCGGACAACTCAAAAATCTTGAAACAGAAGAGCAGCATTTATTGACGCGCTATCAAAAAGCCAAATCCCGGCTGGTTGAAGCGTTAATAGTTGACGCCATTTATAAGGAGAAAGCGGCATGACCGACCAAGTGAAACAACAACAAGTGAATAATGCGGCCTGGTCTGCATGTGATACTTTCCGAGGTGTAATCGATGCCGGAAGCTATAAGGATTACATCCTTGTCATGCTTTTCCTGAAATATATTTCAGATGCCTGGAAAGATCATTTTGCCGAATACAAAAAGCAATTCGGCGATGATGATTTGCGTATCCGCCGCCGCCTTGAACGCGAACGTTTTATCCTGCCCGAAGGTGCGAGTTTTTATGATCTTTACAATAACCGTGACGCATCAAATATCGGCGAACTGATCAATATCACGCTGGAGAAGATCGAAGAAAATAACCGCGCCAAACTTGAAGGTGTGTTTCGTAACATTGACTTTAATTCCGAGTCTAATCTGGGCAAGGTCAAAGATCGTAATCGCCGTCTGAAGATGTTGCTGGAAGATTTCAACAAACCAGAACTCGATCTCAGCCCCTCGCGCGTAAGCGAGGACATTATTGGCGAATGTTATATTTACCTGATCTCGCGTTTTGCATCAGATGCAGGCAAAAAGGCAGGTGAATTCTATACGCCAACGACAGTATCAAAATTGCTGGCCAAACTGGCCAACCCGCAACCAGGCAATACCATTTTTGATCCTGCCTGCGGCTCGGCATCACTTCTTATCTGCGCGGCGCAAGAAGTCGGCTCCGATAACTATGCCCTGTTTGGTCAGGAAATGAATGGAGCCACCTGGGCCTTGGCGCGCATGAACATGTTCCTGCATTCCAAAGACTCTGCGCGCATTGAATGGTGCGACACCCTCAACAGTCCTGCGCTGATCGAAAAAGATAAGCTCATGAAATTTGATGTGGTGGTGGCCAATCCCCCCTTCAGCCTTGATAAATGGGGCCATGAAAACGCCGAGACCGATCCGCATAAACGCTTCTGGCGTGGCATTCCGCCAAAAACCAAGGGCGATTTTGCCTTTATCAGTCACATGATCGAAACGGCAAAGCGCCAGACGGGCCGTGTTGCCGTCATCGTTCCTCATGGCGTGTTGTTCCGTGGCGCGGCAGAAGGCCAAATCCGTCAAAAGCTGATTGAAGAAAACCTGCTTGATGCCGTGATCGGCTTGCCTGCCAATCTTTTTACCTCCACAGGCATTCCCGTTGCCATTCTTGTCTTTGATCGTTCTCGCGAACAGGGCGGCAAGAATGAAAAACGTAAAGATGTCGTCTTTATTGATGCGAGTAAGGAGTTCCGCGCAGGTAAGGCACAAAACCATATCGACGAAGAGCACATCACCAAAATCGTCAATACTTACCTCAAGCGTAAGCCGCTCGATAAATATTCGTACGTTGCGACCGTCGATGAGATTCGTGAGAACGGATATAATCTGAATATTCCCCGCTACGTCGACACGTTTGTTGAGGAGGAAGAAATTGACGTTCAGGCGTTGCAAGGTGAAATTAAACAGATCGAAACCGAACTGGTCCAGGTGCGCAAAAAAATGGATCAATATCTGAAAGAGCTGGGGATTGCCGTATGACCAAGAAAAACACACCCACCGATCTGCCCGATGTTTCTGCCGACCAGAATAAAATGGTTGTCTTCAAAAAGAGTACGATCCGCCGGATATTGCATAATGATGAATGGTGGTTTTCCGTGGCCGATGTCGTTCAGGCATTGACCGACAGCACTAACCCTGTTGATTATATTAAGAAATTACGCAGTAGAGACAAAGACTTATCCGAAGGGTGGGGACAGATTGTCACCCCCCTTTCTATCGAGACTGAGGGCGGAAAACAAAAGGTTAATTGCGCCAATACCGAAGGCCTGTTCCGCATTATTCAATCCATCCCGTCGCCTAAGGCTGAGCCGTTCAAACGCTGGCTGGCTAAGGTTGGGTATGAGCGCATACAGGAAATCGAAAATCCTGAACTGGCCAGCAAACGCGCCCGCGCCATCTATCAGGCCAAAGGCCACGATGCCGCATGGATCGAAAAGCGTATGCGCAGCATCGCCATCCGCGAAGAATTAACGGATGAATGGAAAAACCGTGGCGTTCAGGAAGATAAACAATACGCCATCCTGACGGCTGAGATTTCCCAGGCGGCCTTTGGGATGACGCCATCGCAATATAAAAAGTTCAAGGGCCTGAAGCGCGAAAATCTGCGCGACCATATGAATGACCTTGAATTGATCTTTTCCATGCTGGGTGAAGCCTCAACCACCGAGATCACCCGCAATACAGATGCCCATGGTTTTGATGAATCGCGCACCGCAGCAAGACAGGGCGGACGCATCGCCGGAAATGCGCGCCTTGAGCTGGAGCAAAAAAGTGGCAAGCGCGTTGTCACCCGCCAGAATTATCTGCCCCCACAGCAAACAAAGCAGATTGAACAAAACACTGATACCAAAAAACCGAAAAAGAAAAAGGGGGATGTATGAAAACGATAATTCCATTCCCTGCTTCAACAAGACGTAATTCCTGCTTTGGCGGGGGTGCGAAGTGATGCGTAAGGGGTGGCAAGAGAAGCAACTTGGCGAATTCATGGAATTCAAGAACGGTGTGAATGCCGCGAAAGAAGCCTATGGCCATGGCGTTAAATTCGTTAATTTAATGGACATATTTAAAAAACCTTTTTTAGAAAAAGATGACATATCTGGTTCCGTCGACATTTCTCCCAAACAGGCTTCCGAATATTCGGTTCAGGAAGGCGATATTCTTTTCAATCGTACATCTGAAACACCAGAAGAAATAGCGTGCTCCTCTGTTTACGTGGGAAAAGAAAAAATCACATTCGGGGGATTTGTCATTCGTGGGCGGCAAACTAAGAATCTTTTGATTCCCTCCTTTGCAGGTTATTGCTTTCAAAGCGATCAAGTACGGAAAAGTTTAATCAGTAAATGCCAAGGTGTTGTGCGTGGAAATATAGGGCAAAAAGAGCTGAGCAAGGTTTCTATTTTAGTTCCGCCGATCGCCGAACAGGAAAAAATCTCTGCCATTCTGAGCACATGGGACGAAGCTATTGCAAAAATAGAGAAAATCCGTTCAAAAAAAGAACAGCAAATACGGCATATCCGCGCACGACTAATTAATAAAGCTGAATATGAAAGAAAATCTATCGGAAGTATTGCTATAGAGAAATCAAATAGAAATCGTAAGAATTCTGTTTCTCGCGTATTAAGCGTTACGAATAAAAGTGGCTTTGTTTTACCTGAAGAGCAATTCCAGCGCCGCGTAGCGAGCGATGATGTCTCAAATTATAAAATAGTTCAGCGCGGTGACTATGCTTATAACCCATCACGCATCAATGTAGGCTCGATTGCTAGATTAGATAAACATGCTGATGGCATCCTAAGCCCCATGTATGTCACATTCTCACTTGATACCAATAAAATTAACTCCGATTATTTTCTTAACTGGCTATATTCTTCTGAAGCAAGGCAAAGAATATCTCAATCAGCGCAGGGAAGCGTAAGAGACACCGTTGGTTTTTCTGATCTTTGCTCTATAAAAATCCCACTACCTGATTTGAAAACTCAAAATCATATTGTTGAGATGCTACGCACTATGGAGACAGAAATCTCCACTCTTCAGAAGAAAGTGATCGCTCTCAAAAATCAAAAACGCGGGCTGATGCAAAAACTCCTCACCGGCGCATGGCCTGTGACGGCCTCTGGCAAGGAGGCTGCGTGATGAGCAAGAAGAAAAGCAAGAGTAGGTCTTTTTCGATCTACCTGTTGAAACCAGCCTATACCGCCACCAATACACTGATTGACGACCATGGTCTTGAGGCTGTGACGACAGCGACTAACTTGCCTACCGGATCACTGCTTTACGTTTTGGACACACCGCCGCGCGCGCCGTGGTGGAAGGGATATTTCGGAATTACTAAAGACCTCAGCCAGGCCAGCAAGGGTGCGCTTGTTTTTCTCCCCGTGAAAGACCGCTGGTTCGCACTTTCCTTCGGACATGTGTATCATCACATGAAAGATACGGCCTATGAGTATGATTTCGGTCTGCGTGTCACGCTGAATACTTTAGATCCCGATAGGCTGATCAGCTCCGACACAGTAGAGCCGAGCGCGGCACGTCGTCAGCGGACACAAATGCCCAAAGAAGCTGATTTAACCTATTTTGACTTTGACCGCGACAGCAACATTATCAAAAGCCTGACGGGAAAAGTACGTAATGAATATAAAGACCTTGTCCGCCACGTTACGGGGTCAAGCAATCTGCGTATCAGCTCAGATATGCAACCAGATGCGCTAATCTCCACCTGCGAAAAGCTGTTGGAGATATACGGGAAAGACGATTATAAAACTAGCTTTCCGAACCTACAAAATATCGTTCCCACGAAAGACCCAGCTACCATCGCGCAACTGGATGGTAAGGTGCTGGAAGCGTTTCGGGTAAAGAATATCGAGCTCTGCCTCACCGTTCCCGATATCGTTAACTATGCTGATAACGTTTATTCACAGTTTTCCGGCGGTCGTTCGGGTGTTCGCTATGAAGACGTGGACATGCAAAATTATTACGACCATCTGCAAACCAGCAGTATTGATTACAATACTGTCGATATCGATACATTGAAAAAGCACAAACTAGTTTTAGTAGATGAAGATGGCACGCCACAAGGTTCGCATACATACAACATATACCGGAGCCTGATTTTCGATGTTGAGTTGAATGGAGACACATATCATCTTTGTGACGGTAATTGGTACAAGATCGAAAGTGACTATATGGTCAAGCTTCAGACATTTCTTGACCCTTGTTACGAGGATCTAGCGAACCTACCCGCGTACACGCACGACACAGAAACAGCGTATAACACTGACGTTGCCAAAGACGACAATAGTTTTCTGTGCTTGGACAGGAAGAACTTTGCGCCGACGGGTCAGACCGCGATTGAACCATGTGATCTATACACTGTCTCCAACGGTACCGGGATTCTCTGCCACGTTAAAGTTTCTACCCGTTCCGCCCAGTTAAGTCACCTGTTCGCACAGGGGCAGAATTCTATCGAGATAATGAAATCTGAAGCTGAAACACGCGATAAAATGAAAGCACTTATCAAGGACAGGCTGAATGGTCAGGATGAAGCAACTTACCTGGCACCTATCGACAATGGCCCATATAAAGTTGTCTACGCAATCATCTCCAAAAGAAACAAGACGGGCAAGTCAAAAAATCTTCCACTGTTCTCGCGCATCAGCCTGATGCGAAGTATCAAAGCGTTAAATTTGATGGGCGTCACTACCGTTTACTGTTTCGTCGAAGATCAGGTCGCCAAAAAGGCTGCCCAGCCGAAACCAAAGAAAAAACGCAAGGCGAAAGCACAAAAAGCACAGGCGCAAACACAGCCTTACAATTTCCCTGCAAATATAAACGCCCCATTGTCTTCACCTGCGATTGCCAGCGAGAACGTAACGGGTGATGTCATGCAAGCTGCCGGAGAGTAATATGACTGAATCTTTCAAAACCACCGAAAAATATGTTTCCCAGGTTCCGGCCATGCAGGCGCTTATCCGTATGGGGTATACCTGTCTTTCCCAGCAAGAAGCCGAAAAAATGCGCGGCGGTTTGCGCCGTGTGCTGCTGGAAGATGTTCTGGCTGAACAGATATTGAAGCTTAACAAATTTATCTATCGCGGGGCGGAATACCAGTTCAGCGCAGGCGATGCCGAGGAAGCCGTTCGCAAATTAAAGCCTTCCCCTATTGAGCAACGCGGCCTGGTGCGGACCAATCAAGACATCTATGATCAGCTTTTGCTTGGCACAACTATCGAGAAAACGATTGATGGTGACCGCAAAAGCTACTCCGTTAAATATATCGACTGGAATAATCCTGCGAATAACGTCTACCACGCCACGGTTGAGGCATCAGTTGAACGAACGGGCAGCAATGCCACGCGTCGATGCGACATTGTTCTATTTGTGAATGGCATTCCTTTTGTGGTGATTGAAAACAAGTCGCCCACCGAAAGCGTACAACAGGCCATTACTCAGCATATTCGTAATCAAGCACATGATGAGATTCCACATCTGTTCAATTATGTGCAGGTTATGATTGCAACGAATAAAAATGAGGCTTTCTACGGCACTGTCGGCACGTCAAAAAAATACTGGTTGACCTGGAAAGATGAAGAAGATCAGGACGCTGATATCCACGCCAAAATCAACGCTCCTCTTAGCAACGACGAAAAATCCACCTTGTTCTCTGGGGATTTTACCGATGCAAGGCGCTATTTCGAGGCATTGTCTACTGAAGGTGAGCGCGCCGTTACCATTCAAGACCGCACGCTTTACGCGATGTGCCGCCCTGAGCGACTTCTTGAAATGGTGCGTACATTCTCGGTTTTTGATGGGGGTGTCCGCAAACTAGCCCGCTATCAGCAGTTTTTCGGTGTGCGGCAAACCATGCGGCGCTTGCGTGAATTTGATCATGACGGCAAACGTCGCGGCGGTGTTATCTGGCATACTCAAGGCTCTGGTAAATCTCTTACCATGGTTATGCTGGGACGTGCGTTGGCACTTGCTCCAGATATTCAAAATGCTCGTATTATCATTGCTACCGACCGCGATGACCTTGATCGGCAGATTAAAGATACTTTCAAATCCTGTGACATGGAGCCGGTACGCTCAACATCAGGCACCAATTTGATTGAACTGCTAGAACAAAAGAAATCCCTGATTACGACCATCATTAACAAGTTTGATACGGCGACACGCAATCGTGATTTCGTTGACGATGATGTCAATTTGTTTGTACTGGTTGATGAAAGTCACCGCACCCAATACGGATCTTTTGCTGCAAAAATGCGCAAGATACTCCCCAATGCTTGCTACATTGGATTCACAGGTACGCCGCTGCTCAAGGAAGAAAAAAGCACCCTCAACACCTTCGGTGGCATCATACACAAATATACGATTGATGATGCCGTCCGCGATGGTGCCGTTGTGCCGCTCTTATATGAAGGCCGCTATGTCGAGCAAAAACTCTCTGGCCCTGTTATTGATGAATGGTTTGACCGTGTATCAAAAGGACTGACAGACGAGCAGAAAGCGGACCTGAAGAAGAAATTCAGCCGCATGGCCATGCTGTCGAAGACAGAACAGGCTATTTACGCCAAGGCCGTCGATATTTCCGAACATTATAGGCAGATCTGGCAAGGTACGGGCCGGAAAGGCCAGATTGTTGCTCCATCGAAAGCCGCTGCCATCCAGATTAAAGATATTCTTGATGAAATCGGTCATGTGACAAGTGATGTCATCATCTCGCCGCCAGATGACCGTGAAAGCGACGACATTGTTGATATGAAGTCCAAAAACCGTATCCAGAATTTCTGGGACGATATGATGCGCAAATACGGTTCCGAGGAAGAGTATAATCGCCAGATTATTGAGAACTTCAAATCTTCCAATGATCCTGAGCTGTTGATCGTTGTATCAAAACTGCTGACCGGATTTGATGCACCACGCAATACTGTTTTGTATGTCTGCAAATCGCTTAAAGAACATAACCTGCTGCAGGCTATCGCGCGCGTTAATCGCCTTTTTGAGGAGAATGATAAATCAAAGCAATTTGGTTATATTATCGATTACGAAGGCTTGCTCGGTGAACTTGATAAGGCTCTTACGGCCTACAGTTCTTTTGAAGGGTATGACCAAGAAGATATCGAAGGCGTGCTGACGGACATTCGGCAAGAAATTCAGAAGCTCCCGCAATTACACCAAAACCTTTGGGATGTTTTTAAACAAGTTACCAATAAGCTGGATCATGAGCAGCTGGAGCAACATCTGGCCGATGATGCGGTGCGTGATGAGTTTTATATTCGGCTGCGGGAATTTAGCCGTTGCCTGCATATGGCGCTATCATCTGAAAAAACCTATGAAGTATATAGCCGTGAGCAGCTTGAAAAACTCAAGGCTGACTGGAAACGCTTTTCAAATTTGAAGCGATCTGTTCAGATACGCTACCAAGAAATTGTGGACATCAAGGAGTTTGAGCCAAAGATCCAGAAACTGCTGGACGATCATATCATCGCAACGCCTGCACAGATTATTGTTGAAGAGGTTAATATCAATGATCCTGCCGCTTTAGATAAGGTGTTGGCTGAGAATGATGTAACGGCTGCATCCAAGGCTGATAGAATTGCCAGCGCGACCAAGAAAACGATTACGGAGAACATGGATATCGATCCTGCTTTGTACATGGCATTTTCAAAGATGCTGGAAGATACAATACAGGCTTATCGTTTAAAGCGTATTTCTGAAACCGACTATCTGTTTAAGGTTAAGGATATTGCGAATGATGTTGCCAAAGGCAAACGTGACGATGTGCCGGAGTCTATCGCCAACAATCAGGACGCACAGGCTTTTTATGGCGCACTGCTGCCCGTTGTTACAGCAAAGAATGGTACAGGTGAGAATTCTGAACATCTGGCTGCACAAATTGCGACAGATGTCCTGAAAATTATTCAAAGCCCGAACCATTTTATTGTTCACCTTTGGCAAAACCTGGACGCGCAGAAAAAATTACAAAACGCGATAGATGACTACTTCTTTGATGTCGTCGACCCAACCTTTGGCTTAAGATTTGAGGCCAAAGAACTGGATGATATTGAGAAAAATCTCATGAACATTGCGCGGGCGAGGTTTCCATTATGACGCTTGATCTGCATAGCGTTCCTTATGGCAGTCAAACCATAAATTTCGAGCTACGGCGAGCTTCCCGCAAGACAATGGCCATTCATGTTCATCCCGACATGCGTGTCGAGGTGGTGGCCCCTCAAAAGACAGACTTAGATAAGGTGTACCAGAAGGTCAGAAAGCGTGCGAAATGGGTCAAGACGCAGCAAATATTTTTTGAACAGTTCCATCCTAAAACACCCCCACGACAGTATATTTCGGGAGAGAACCATCGTTATCTAGGGCGGCAACTCCGCCTAAAAATTAAAAGAGACGTTATCTGCGGCGTTAAAGTCTCTGCGGGCCATATTCTGGTTTCATCACATTACCCCGACAATACAAAGCTAACACGCGAACTTGTCACAGATTGGCTAAAGGCGCGCGCGCATCAGAAATTCAAGGAAAGACTTGCCATTTGCGTGCAGAGATTTCCAAAACCTGAAAAATTCATCCCGCATGGCGTGATTATTCGGCAGCTTAGCAACCGCTGGGGTTCAATGACCGGTGCAAAACGGCTTGTTTTAAACACACGGCTTATTCATGCCCCGGTTGTATGCATCGACTATGTGATTATCCATGAACTATGCCACATGCAGCACCCTGACCATTCTCCCAAATTTTGGAAGTTGCTGACAACGGTGCTGCCTGATTGGCAAAAACGAAAAAATCAACTGGAGAAATATTTGATATAATGATCAAGAAAGAATTGAAATGACATCAGCTCTTGCTCTGTACGCACGTCAAACGGAAGTCCAGGCGTTAGAAGCGTTTTGTACCAAAAGCGCTGCCCCTGTTGGCGAAACAGAGGAAGCGCGTTGCGAGCGTGCTGAAAGAATGATTCGTGGAGCTATAGATGCGTATCAGCACTTTCCTGCAGGCGTAAAACCTGGCATCAAGATTTTTGCCCAAGGCTCATATAAAAATGGCACCAACATTACGACCGACAGTGATGTGGATGTCGCAGTCTGTTGCACAAGCAGCTTCTTTACAGACTACAGTCAAGCTGGCGCTTCTGGAGATGCCTATTTTGGCAATGTCGCTGCTACTTATACTTTTCAGCTATTCCGTGCTGATGTCACGCAAGCTATTCAGAATGCCTTTGGGGCATCGGGCGCGACAGTAGGCAACAAAGCTCTGCGTATAGCTGGAAATTCCGGGCGTATCGGCGCCGATGTTGTACCCGTTTTTGAATTCCGCCAATATCAGCCGAATGGACAATATCTGTCTGGTGCTCGTTTCCATACCCGTGATGGGAAAGTTGTCACTAACTGGCCGCATCATCACCATCATTTTGGTATTGAGAAAAACAAGGTAACGGGATACCGCTACAAAAAAGTCGTCCGTATTCTCAAAACTATCCGGCGCGAACTCTCTGGGCCAGCCGCAAAGACACCCTCTTTCCTAATTGAAAGCATGGTGTGGAACGCCCCAGATCAGTGCTTCAATGACGGCATCAATTATAACGCACATTCCGCGCTTTCTATTTTGCTTGAACCATCCCTTCTAGATAATACCCAAGCAGTATTGCAATGGCTTTTCACGCAATGTAATCCAGCTGTGATGCGTGAAGTTAATATGATCAAGCCCCTGTTTAGCCCAGAACAAGCCTGGACAAACGTTGATGCAAACTCTTTCGTCTATCAAGCGGGACAAAAACTCGGGTGCTGGACATGATCGCGGAGAACAAACTCAGAGCCGTTTGCATATTGGTGGCCTGTGTTGGTATCGGCGTTGCTGTTTTCTTATTGCCGTCCACAGAAGCACCGATAGCAGTTCTGGCAAAGTGGGTCAGTCAGACAACAACTATGTCGCTTGCCCTGATTTTTGTTTTCGATAGATGGCTTTGGAAGATTATTCCTGAATGTATTCTCGGCGTTCCAAAAATTTATGGAACTTGGAAAGGAAAGCTTTATCACTCTCAGCTTACCGAGAATGGAGCAAAGCAAGAGGGGACGGTCGAACCCTTTTTTCTTTGCATCCATCAAAATTTTTGTTCGTTAACCATTCAGGCGATTTCTGAAAAATCCGATTCAGTATCAACAGTTGCTAGTCTTAAAAAAGGGCCTACCGTTTGGGAAATCATATATGCCTATGATAACGCGCCTGCTCTCCAGCATCAGACAAGCAGCCGTCGGCACCGAGGCGCAGCCACCATCCAAATTCAACCGACGGACAAGGGCCGTAAGCTAGTTGGGGAATATTGGACGGACAGGTGGTCGCAAGGCCGCATCACCCTGGAAAAAAGAAGTACGAAAATTGCGACTGATTTTTTTGCTGCCAAGAAAGCCCATTAAGCAATAGGCTTTTCGCAAATACCGCCAGTACTAGCCCTAGACTTTGTTCTCTAGAAACGATTTAATGCCGAGTGGCCTTCACACCGCCACTTCCTCATCCTAGAAACATCGCTGGAACCATTTATGCCACAGCGCCATTGGTAGGGTATGCCATTATCTTCCATGCCCTACCAAAGGTGTAAGACCATGAAAAAGCTACTTCTCGCATCCACTTTCTGCCTATTTTTGATGCCTGTTCACGCGCACGCCGCAAGCGCCCTGCAATTGGGTTGCGGGATCAATGCTGGCCAGACCCTTGGCATCGGCATTGATGCCGCACAGGGCACCACCATGAGCGTTACAATATGGGACAAAGGCTTTGAAGGCTTGCGCGGCGAAGAGCGCACAGTGACGATTACAACACCCGAAAACGGCACTACTGCCGACAAGCCGAACGATATGGGCAAAATTGAAATCAGGCCCACGGGCACCGCACCTGTTGGCAAAACAATCGTCCATTTCATCAATCTGAATTTGAAGGCGGGCGGCAGCGCAAACGGCTATGTGCAAACACCGGACGGGGTTAAGCATAATTTCAGCGGTGTCATTGCAGGTGATAAAGCCAACTGCGATTAGGCAGGCGGCGTAGCCGGCTCCGGCCCGATGACGTACCGGACTTCAAGAATTTCAACAGTTTCAAGGCCTGCGGGCGTTTGAATGCGGGCCGTGTCACCCGCCGCTTTTTTCATCAGCGCCTTGGCCACGGGCGAGAGCCAGTTGATTTTGCCTTGGGCCATATCGGCTTCATCGATGCCGACCAGCTTGACCGTCAGCTCGGTGCCGTCTTCGCGTGCGTAGGTGACTGTTGCACCGAAGAATACTTTTTCAATGCCCTGCTGGCGCCTGGGGTCGACGACCTCGATATCCTCCAGCCGTTTGGTCAGGTAACGCAGGCGCCTGTCAATTTCGCGCAGGCGCTTTTTGTTATAGAGATAATCGCCATTTTCAGACCTGTCGCCATTACCGGCCGCCCATGACACGATTTCGCAGATGCGTGGGCGTTCCTCACGCAGTAGAAACCTGAATTCCTCCTGCAAGGCGGCGTGGCCTTCGGGGGTCAGGTAGTTTTTGGTACCGGGTGGCACGACTTCCTCGATTTCGGGAAGATCGTCCAGTTCGTCGTCGGTATCGGATTCTTTGGTGAACGCTTTGCTCATGCCCTAGCCTAATACGGTCGGCCCCTAGGCTCAAGTTTAGTGCGCGCCTGATGTATCCACCTTGTGCGTTGGTTTGGGGGCCAGCCATATGGCGCTGGCGGCGAAGACAAAGATAACCGACACAGTCAGGAAGATATGGTTTGTCGACAGCATCACGGCCTGCGACTGCACAAGCTGGTTCAGTGTGGCTCTTGCAGCTTCAAGGCCTGAGGGCGACGTATCGCCCATCATGGCGGCCACTTGTGCGGGACTTTCAATGCGGCTTACCAGATCGTTCCGGAATACGGTCGTCTGGTTATCCCATTGGGTTGTTACGATAGAGGTTGCAAACGCACCCGATACAGTGCGCAAAAAGTTCATCAAGCCTGCAGCAGATGCCATTTCATCGTGCCGGACGCTGGCCATCGCCAAACCCGTGAGTGGTACGAAAAAGAACGGCATGCCGATCCCCTGAAACAGCATCGGCATCGCCACCTGCCAGTGTGTCATGTCGGTTGTGCCGAAAGAACGGATGAAGGTCATCAAGCCCATCCACACCACACCACAGAAAACGAGCCTGCGGGGGTCAACCTTCTGCGATAGCTTGGCCGCAAATGGCGCGGCCAAAACCGCAAGAACCCCAGTTGACGCCGTTGTAAGGCCAGACCATGTGGCCGTGTACCCCATATAGATCTGGAGCCATAAGGGCGTCAGCACGACTGAGCCAAAAAAAGCCCCAAAGGCTAAAGATATGGTGAGCACGGCGGATGAGAACCCCCGATGCCTGAAGATGCGCAAATCAACCACGGGGTGTTCTTGCGTAAACTCCCATATCATGAAGCTTGCAAAACCCACGGCAGCGATAACCGCCAGTACGCAGATTTCGGTCGATGCAAACCAGTCGAGTTTTTTGCCTTCATCAAGCATGTATTGCAACGCGCCCACCCACAGAACAAGCAGCAGCAAGCCCACAAAGTCGATTTTGCTATTAAGAGTTTTTGTCTCAAACGGTTTTAGTAGACGCATGGTAGCGACACCACAAATTAGCGCGATGGGAATATTGATGAAGAAAATAAATTCCCAGCCCCAGTTGTCACAGATATAGCCGCCCACGATGGGCCCCAGAATGGGCGCGACCAGCGTTGTCATGCTCCAGAGCGTCAGTGCTGTACCCTTTTTCGCAGCAGGAAATACCTGCATCAACAGCGTTTGTGACAACGGCATCAAAGGCCCACCAGCCAAGCCTTGCAAAATGCGGCCGACAACCAGCATGCCAAGGCTGGTTGAAAACCCGCATAGTAGCGAGCAGATACCAAATAAAATCATGCTGAAAGTAAACACACGTAATGTACCGAAGCGCGCGGCAAGCCAGCCCGTGAGTGGCACGGTAATGGCCTCGGCCACGGCATAAGACGTAATGACGTACGTACCCTCGTTGGGCGATACGGCAAGGCTGCCCGCGATATGCGAGACCGAGACGTTTGTGACCGTCATGTCGAGCACAACGATGAAGTTGGCAATAGCCAGCAGCATACCCGCCACCCATAACTGGGGGCCATGAAGCGGTGCAGGTTGTGCTGGGCGTGCTACGGCCTGTGCAGTCATTACTTAGTTACCTGAAATATCAATATCGGCATCCATCGACAGGCCGACCTGTAGCGGATGTTTGGCCAGTTCTTCGGCATCAAGGCTGATGCGGACAGGCAGGCGCTGGACAACCTTGATCCAGTTTCCCGTAGCATTTTGCGCAGGAATAACTGCAAAGGCGGAGCCCGTGCCGCCAGCTAGACCTACCACCTTGCCGTGATAGACGATATTGTCGCCGTACAGATCGGATGTCAGTTCAACCGGCTGGCCGATTTTGACTTTACGCAACTGCACTTCCTTGAAGTTAGCATCGACATGCATATTGGCGGTTGGCACCACTGACATAAGCGCGGCCCCTACCTGCACGCGCTGGCCCAGTTGCACCATGCGTTTGGCGACCACACCATCGACAGGAGAACGGACGATGGTGCGGTCAAGATCCACCTGCGCCTGTTCTGATGCCACGGTGGCGGCATCCAGCATGGCCTGGGCGGTTTTAAGAGCGTTGGCGGCGTTGCTGACTTCCTCACCCGAGACAGAGCCTGATTTCGCCAATGCCTCACGACGTTCGTTATCAAGCACTGCACGGTCATATTCGGCTTTGGCCTTGGCTTCAGACGCCTGCGCGCTGGCCAGCGCCAGCTTGGCATCGGTGTCATCAATCACCACCAGTACATCGCCCGCCTTTACGGCTTGTGTATCATTCGCGCTGATGGATTTGACCGTGCCGCCGGTTGAGGGCGTTATCTGTGCAATTTCAGCGCCCACATAGGCGTTGTCGGTTACCACATGTTTCGAGCCGATGAAAATATTGTAAACGGCGAACAAAACGCCCAGAACGACTACGGTCAGCCCCAGTATTTTGAAAGCTTTCGTACGGCCGGACATGGCTTTTGCAGCATCATGCGTGTGAGGGGCGGTTTCTTGTTCCATTTACATTCTCTCTTCTAATTTTGTGTGTCCGGTTGGTAGCCGCCGCCAAGCGCCTTGATGAGCGCCACATCAAGAGCAAAGCCGCGTGCCTTGATATCAGCCATGGCGCGGCGGTTGGTTATCAAGGTGTCTTCCGCCACCAAGACTTCCAGATAAGTCGAGAGCCCGCCGCGGTAACGTTGGTTGGCGACGTTATAGGCACGTTCGGCGGCATCACGCGCGACCCTGGTTTTTTTGGTACGCACATCAAGCGCTTTGAGGCTCGTAATAGCATCGGCCGTTTCATGTAAAGCCTCGATGACGGCAGCGTCGTATTGCGCGAGCGCCACGTCGTAATCAGCGCGCGCACCCTTATAGGCACCGCTTAGCGCCCCGCCTTCAAATATAGGAAGATGTATGGCGGGCCCAAACGAGCCGATGAGCGACCCGCTTTTCATGAACGTGCCCAGATCAACCGACTGGTGGCCCAGATAGGCTGTGAGGTTGATATCGGGGTAGAACCCCGCCTGCGCGACTTTAATGCGGCTTGCAGCGGCTTCAAGTTGTAGACGAGCGGCTATAAGGTCGGGCCTGCGGCCCAGCAGGTCGGACGGAATGGTTTCAGGCACACCGAAGCTATGGATATTCAAGATTTTGGGCGCTGTTATTTGCGCGGCCTTATCGGGCGTTGCCCCAACGAGTGCGACCAGCGCATTCTTTGATAACGCCACCTGTTCTTCCAAGGCTGCCACTTCAGCCTCGGCCACGGCCTTGTTGGCATTGGCCTGCTCAACACCACCTTCGTTTTCGAGGCCGTTTTTCAAACGCTCGTCAAACAGGCTGGCGGTTTTGGAACGAACGTCGAGCGTATCGTTCGCGGCATCCAGCTCAGCCTGCAGGCGGGCATAGTCAGCGTAGGCGGCTGCGATAGATGTTGTCAGCACGATACCTGCCTGTGCGGCATCGAGGGCTGCGGCATCGGCCTGCGATACGGCTGCAGCCAGAGCGTTTTTGTTTTTGCCCCAGAAATCGAATTCGTAATCGAAATTCACGGCCGCGCGAATGCTATCGTTAAAACCCTTCTGAATGGCGTTGGCCGGTGTGCCGTTATTGTAGCTTTGACGGAGCTTGGCATAGCTGCCATCGGCACTGACGGATGGAAGGCGCGAGGCACCTGCTATTTGCGCTTCGGCATCAGCCTTGGCCAGACGTGCGGAAGCTTGCGCCAACGTGGGTGATTGTTTGAGCGCATCAACCATCAGCGCATTCAATTGCGGGTCGTTATACTGTACCCACCAGTCCTGCCGGAGTGCGGGCGTGATTTTCAAAGGCGTTTTTTTAGGCGCTGCATGCAGCCACGCGGGCATGTCGAAGCGCGGCATTTTCAATGCGCCCATATCGGGGATAGCGGCGCAGCCAGTTAGAAACATGGACAACAAAGCCGCTAACCCAACTATTTTTAATCGCCCTAAAACTTCGTTCCGCATTGAAAAACCCTGATTTTGCGCCGCAATACATTTATAACTGTACCGTACGGTTTAATTATAATAAGATGATATCCGAATTGTCAACTTTGATCGTCTTATGCGAAAAACAAGGACGGAGGCGAAAGGTTTGAGAAAAAAGACCGAAGAAAAGCTGCAGCAGATTATCGAGGTCGCTGCCCGTCTTTTCATTGAAAAGGGGTTTAGCGAAACCTCCATGTCCGAAATTGCCGATAGCGTTGGCGGTTCAAAGGCCACGCTGTACAGCTATTTTCCGTCCAAATTCGAATTGTTTACGGAAGTGATGCTGCAATCGGCAGGCAAGCTTGGCGGCAAGATTTTTGATGTGCTGGACAGCCCCCTGCCCCTTCGGGAGAAATTGCAGGCATTCGGGCAGGAATACCTGACATTCGCCCTTTCGCAGCCGATGATCGACATACGTCGTACCGTGCTGGCCGAGCTGCACAAACTTGCCAACGGTCATGAAATTTACGAGCGCGGCATCAAGAAGAAGTGGGGCAGGCTTGCGACCATATTCGATGCCGCAATGGCAAAAGGCGAAATGAAGCAGGCCAATTCTTGGGTCGCGGCCATGCAGTTACGCGCGTTATTTGAAACGGACCTCATGGATTGCCGCATTCTGGGCATCAAAGACGGCGTCAGCAAAGAAGAAATTAAACAGGCAGTCGAGCGCGCGCTTGCCATGTTCTGGAACAGTTACGCGGTTTAGTCCAGCGCTCTGACGTCACCTATAAAATTATCCAGCAGTTTACTCATTGCCTGCGCCTGCGTCGCCACGTTTTGCGCGGCATCCTGCACTTGGCTTGCGGCTTGGCCCGTTTCGCTGGCAGCACGCGTTACCTCACTGGCATCGTCGGTAAACGAACCGGTGGCTGCCGCCGCCTGCTGCACGCTTGCGGCAATATCGCGGGTGGCCTGCCCCTGCCGATCTACGGATGATGTAATCTGGGTCGATATCGTGCCTATGCGCGATACCGTTTCAGCTACAACTTCAATCGTTTTGGCTGATTTGCCCGTCACTTCCTGCATGGACTGGATACGACTTGAAATTTCTTCAGTGGCCTTGGCTGTCTGGTCGGCCAGATTTTTCACTTCAGCCGCCACCACAGCGAAACCTTTACCAACCTCGCCCGCGCGCGCGGCTTCTATCGTGGCATTCAGCGCAAGCAGATTGGTTTGCGCCGCAATTTCGCCAATCAGCACCACAACTTCACCAATCTTGCGCGCCTCTTCCACAAGCGAGTGGATATTATCGCGGCTTTCCTGCGCCTGCAGAACGGCTTGCGATGCGACATCGCCTGAAATATGAACTTGCCCGCGAATATCGGTAATTGATTGCGACAAAGCAGATTCGGATGATGCAACGGTCTGCATGTTGCCATCAACCGCGCTGGCCCCATTGAGCAGCGATGTTGCCAAGCCTTGCGTCTGACGTGATGTATCGCCCATCAGACGCGCCGATGTTTCCAGCCCCGCAGCAGAATGCCCCAATGTATGAGCTACCTCGGCCATACCGCTGGCGAACCCATCAATTATAGTTTCCAGCATTTTGTGGCGCTGTTCTTTCATTTCGGTCTCTTCGCGACGGCGCACCTCTTCTGCGCGCAGCTTGATACGGCTTTCGCACAAGTCGCTTACAGCGCGGGCAATCGCACCTATTTCATCGCTACGGCTGACAGCTTTCCCTACATCGTTGCCGCTAATCGCTTCATCGCCCTGCGAGAGACGTTCAAGAATTTTTGAAAAATGCCCCAGAGGCATGGCCACACGGACAATCGATATCCAGCTGTTCCAGACCATAAACAGGAAAACAACGATACCCGACCCAAAGGCAAGGCCCGCCACCGTCAATGCGAGAACATGCATCTCGGCAAAAGCTTTGGGGTCTGCGGCCGCCTGTAGTGCCGCCATTTGTTCGTGGCGCCATGTTAAATACAGCACACCAATGCCACCCAGAGAAACGAGCGCGAGAACCATAAGCGTAGAGATGATCAGTTTTCGGCTTAGACTCATCCCTTTATTATAAGGTTTCAAATTATTCTCCATCCTTGACTTAAATCATGCGTGGAATATCGCAGTGCGGCGCGAAAACGCTTTTTGATTGACCCGATACAATCATCTTTCTATTTTACCTAACTTATAAAAACGATACACAGGGCAATTAAATGCAATTCAATCATCACGCATCCACCGTTGAAGAGCTTCTGGCCACACACCGTATTATTAATGAACAGGCGGCATCACGCAAACTGGAAGATGTCGAACGTGCCGAGCTTTCCAGAATAGAACAATCACTGGATGCGTTTTTACGCGTAGCGCATATAACACCCAACGATGCCAACATGATCGAGCAATTGATTGGCTGCGACCAAGTGCATGACCACGGCGCGCAAAATACCGATGACCTCATCAGGCTGCGTGTGGGGCAAGCAGGGGCGAATAAAATGACACTGGCCCTCGTTAACCCATACACCCGCAGCGGCGTATCGCAGGTACTGGCCGCCGTGTATATCCATGTCGATACGCGCCCTATTGCACGTCCGCAGGATATCGCAGGGCAGATCAGCGCCATACTCGATACGCCATGCGCACCGCTTACAGCCCAACCCACAGGCCTTGTGTTCTATTCCATCTCGAACATGATGGTCGCCGGCACAGACACCCCCTTACTTAAGGGCGCGGGCGCAAGGCTCATTCAGCAGATATTTCCGTTCGCCGACCGTATAGGCATACCCGAGCATGTTGTGCTTTCAACACTGTCGCCTTTGCGTACGTTGCAAAGCACCTTCGCTGATGTTGCCTTTGACGCTGCGTCAGACGATGCTATCCAGTATTTTGCCGTGAAGCATTTGCTAAGCGGTAAAAACGGCGTGCAGCGTTTTCACTTAGGCAATGGCGCCAGCATAGGCGACATCAAAATACGCCCCGGGACTGCAGGCAGCCAAGATGCCGTTGCCATGGTCAATTACATATACGACCGTAGCGAAGGTGTACGCGCACAAAACCGCAGCCTATTCCGCGCTGGCAAGCTTGTAGAACTTATGGCCCCGCATCTTGTACCCACGGCGATGCAAATAGAGGCCCATGGCCACAGAAGCGGCCTTACCCCCGCATAATCATTAAAAAAACAGCATAGAAAAAGCCGCAACCAGTTTCCCAGTTGCGGCTTTTTATAACTTTAAAAAATTACTGGGCTTTGCCTGTTAGGTATTTGTCGGCATCAATTTTTTCTGTGCCGGCGGCAGGCGCAGCTGACGATGTAGGTGCAGCGGCAGGCGCTACAGGCTCAGCCGGTGCCAAAGCAGGGTCAACCGGCAGTGTTGCTGCTGGCGCTGCGGTGGCAGGCGCTACCGTAGCCGGTGTGGCCGTTGTAGCAGCAGGTGCTGCTGTTGCAGGCGTTGTTACGGCATCAATAGGGGCTGCCGGTGTGGTTGTAGCGGCGGCGGCAGCAGCGGCTTGTGCCTTGGCTTCAGCGGCGGCGGCTTTTTTAGCCGCAGCTTCTTCCTTGGCTTTGCGTTTCGCTTCTTCCTTGGCTTTGGCTTTTGCGGCTGCTTCGGCTTTCACCTTTTTGGGGTTAGCACCCATTTTGTCTTCAGGGGATGCAACCGGCTGCATTTGGCCTTTGCCTGAAGGCGCTTCGGACGATGCTGTTTTTTCATCAACAATCGGCTTGGCTGCAACGTGTTTGTCAGCATGCTTGGCCGCTTTGCCTTTTTTGGCTTTTTTAGCGACAGGCGCTGCTGCAGCGTTGTCGTCAACTACAGGCTGCATGTGTTCAACAACGCTTGCCTCGACAGCTTCGACAGGCTGCGCGGGAATGGCAGCGGCATCGTCGATTGCTTCGAAATCGATCACGATCGGGTTCGGATACGCGAATGACGTTGCGTTGGTAGCGCCGATGCCAGCAAGGAAGCCGCCAGCTGCAGCAGGTTCCGAAGTCGGCGTTACTTCAAATTTTTTGTAGAGATTTTTGTCATCGCGGCATTCGACCTGCAGTGGCTCACCCGAGCGGTCGAGCGTCAGTTTGTCAGGGTATGTGCCAGAGTGGCGCATGGTCGAAGTTGAAAACTGGCAGAACGCTGTTGGCGCGCCCTTCACTGTCACATCGACCGTCTGGCTGCCGCCGGTCATTGCACTGCAACCGGCCAAAGCCGCCGAAGCCATTAAAGCCATACCGAGAACGTAACCATAAGCGCGCATGTGTGTCCCACCTTTTTAAAATTTGGATGGGACACAGTAGCCTTTTCAAAAAAATCGGGCAATCACGCAGCGTTTGATTTCGCAGCTTTATTCACAGTTGCCGCAAATGTCAGTGCACCTGCCGCAAAGCCTACTTTTACCGTGCTTGCGTCAAGAATTTCGCCTTTCAAAAGCTTCTCGGCCAGCGGATTCTGGACATAAGTCTGGACGACACGCTTGAGCGGGCGTGCGCCATAGGCAGGGTCATAGCCACGCTCGCCCAAAAAGGTGCGGGCTTCAGGACTGACTTCGAGCTTGATTTTGCGGTCGACCAGCAATTTTTGCAGGCGGCCCAATTGTATTTCGACAATCGCGCCCATGTGCGAGCGGTCAAGCCTGCGGAACAGCAGAATTTCATCAAGCCTGTTGAGGAACTCAGGGCGGAAGCGCGCACGCACCTCCTCCATCACGCCTTTGCGGGCTTTTTCAACATCGTCACCGTCCTTCAGATTCACCAGAAGATCGGCCCCGATATTGGATGTCATGATCAGCAGCGTGTTGGTGAAATCAACCGTACGGCCCTGCCCGTCTGTCAGGCGACCGTCATCGAGTACCTGCAGCAGCACGTTGAACACATCAGGGTGCGCTTTTTCGACCTCATCGAACAAGATCACCTGATAGGGCCTGCGGCGCACAGCTTCTGTGAGAGCACCGCCTTCATCGTAACCCACATACCCAGGAGGCGCGCCGATGAGGCGGGCCACCGAATGTTTCTCCATATACTCCGACATATCCATGCGGATCATGGCGGTGTCGTCATCAAACAGGAATTCGGCCAAGGCCTTTGTAAGCTCGGTTTTACCAACGCCGGTTGGGCCCAAGAACATGAACGAGCCGATGGGGCGGTTGGGGTCCTGCAACCCTGCCCGTGCGCGGCGCACGGCGTTCGAGACGGCATGGATTGCCGCTTCCTGCCCCACGACACGTTTGCCGAGCGATACTTCGAGGCTCAGCAATTTATCTTTCTCGCCTGCCAGCATCTTACTGACGGGAATCCCTGTCCAGCGGGACACGACTTCGGCGATGTCTTCGTCGGTCACTTCCTCGTTGATCATGGACTGTTTGGATGCGGTGCCGATGTCTTTCAGCTTTTGCTCAAGATCAGGGATAGCGCCGTAAGACAACTCACCCGCACGGGCCCAATCGCCCGAGCGTTGCGCCTTGTCGAGTTCACTGCGGGCACGGTCAAGCGCCTCGCCGATTTTCTGGGCATTCCCGAGTTTGTCTTTCTCGGCTTTCCATTGCGATGTCAGGTCAGCCGATTTCTTTTCCAAAGCAATCAGTTCTTTATCAAGCGTGACCAAGCGGTCTTTCGACGCTTCGTCTTTCTCCTTACCCAAAGCTGCCTGCTCGATTTTCAGCTGCATGACACGGCGGTCGATTTCGTCCAGTTCCTCGGGCTTCGAATCCACCTGCATGCGCAAGCGGGCCGATGCCTCATCAATCAGATCAATCGCCTTATCAGGCAGGAAGCGGTTGGTGATATAGCGGTTGGAAAGCTGCGCTGCCGCCACAATTGCCGCATCGGTAATGCGTACGCCGTGGTGTAGTTCGTACTTTTCCTTGAGGCCGCGCAGAATCGAAATGGTATCAACCACTGTTGGCTCACTGACGAACACAGGCTGGAAGCGGCGCGCGAGCGCGGCATCCTTTTCAATGTGTTTACGGTATTCATCCAGCGTGGTGGCACCCACCATATGCAATTCGCCGCGCGATAATGCGGGCTTGAGCATATTGCCAGCATCCATCGCGCCATCGGCTTTACCTGCGCCGACAAGCGTATGCATTTCATCAAGGAACAAAATGATCTCGCCTGCCGCTTCGCGGATTTCATCCATCACGGCTTTCAAGCGTTCTTCAAAGTCACCACGGAATTTGGCGCCTGCCAGAAGCGCGCCCAGATCAAGCGCCAACAGACGTTTGTTTTTAAGGCTTTCGGGCACGTCACCATGCACAATACGCAAGGCCAAGCCTTCGACAATCGCGGTCTTACCAACACCGGGTTCGCCTATCAGCACGGGGTTGTTCTTGGTGCGGCGGCTGAGCACTTGTATGGTGCGGCGGATTTCCTCATCACGCCCGATCACGGGGTCAAGCTTGCCTGAGCGTGCGACTTCGGTTAGGTCGCGCGCGTATTTTTTAAGAGCTTCGAACTGGTCTTCAGCGCCAGCCGTGTCGGCCGTGCGGCCTTTGCGACGGTCATTCACGGCCGTATTGAGGGCGTTGTCATTGATGCCGCTATCGACCAGTATTTCGGCCACAGCCGATGTACGGGCCATCAGCATGGCTTGCAACAGGCGTTCGGTCGTTACGAATTTATCGCCCGATTTTTCGGCCAGCACTTGGGCTGAATCAGCAATTTTCGCAAGATCGTTGGACAAGCGCAAACCTGCGCCGGAACCAGTAACAGACGGGAATTTGGCGAGCGCCTTATCAACGCCGTTGCGCAGTTTGAGTGGGTCCCCACCGGCCGAGCGGGTCAGTGTTTCAACAAGCCCCGTGTCGTCATCAAGCATGACGCGCAACAGGTGCTCGGGCTCGAGGCTCGGGTTATTTTTGCGGGTGGCCAGTGTTTGTGCGGCTTGAAAAAAGGCGCGCACTTTTTCAGTCATTTTATCGAAGTCCATAATGGCACTCCCATCGGTTGCGAGACCCTAGTGTATAAGCATCTCAGATTTAGTCTAACCGCCTTATTATCAAGCACGGCTTAACAGTTGGAAACATGATATAGGACTATTTTCCTTTATTCAATGATAACAATCGGCTCTTCGCGCTTTTTCTGGACGCGGCGGATAACCACAACCGCCAATCCCGCCACAATCAGCCCTGTGCCGATGAACAAATTGGCCGACAAGGGCGTGCCCAGAAACAGTATGCCGACAATAATGGCAACCACGGGCATGGCCAGCGTATAGCAGGTCACGCGCGCGACTTCGTTGCGGGATAGCAGCTTCTGCCACAGGCTATGCGTAAAGCTTACAAGAAGTACCTGATAGGCCAGCACCCCTGCCACCACATACCAGTTGGCGTGGGCGGAGGCTTCCTTCCAGCTATCAAGCCCCTCGAATATAAGCCCGCCCGCAAGCACAAACGGAAATGACACAAGGTTGATGATGGCAATGAAGGTTGGTGCATGGACCGATGATAACTGGCGCATGCGAATATAACTAAACGCGATCATGAAGGCAGACAAAATGGCCAGCACGAAACCCAGCAGGTTGCCGGCCACATCGGGTACGCCGAGCATGACGACCAAGCCGCAAGCACCAATCAACAGGCCCGTCATCGTGCGCCAGCCGAAATGCTCGCCTAGCAAAAAGCGGCCCATGAGTACCGCGAAAATAGTTTGCGATTGCAAGAGCACAGCCACGCTTGCGGAATCGAGCATTCGCAGCGCCACGAATAACAGGCCCTGATGGAACACGCCCATGAATAAGCCGACGACAGCAATTTTTTTGAAAGCTTCAAACCCCGGCCAGCGCATGAAGGGCATGAACAGTAAGGCCGTGAGGCCAAAGCGCAATGTGAGACTGAGGCTTGGACCGATTTCGCCGACGCCCAGTTTGATGACACCGAAATGCGCGCCCCATACAAGAATGACAAACAACGCATAAAGCGTATCGCGGCGGGAAAGTGACGACATAGGCCAACCATTCGGACGTTTATAAAAAAACTCCGGCCGAATGGGCCGGAGCTTGATATTTTTAGGCGGCAAATATGGCGTTTATCAGGCCGTCTCAAGAGCAGCTGATGGCTGCGTGGGCTTGAACAGGCTCGACGGCAGGCCCAGATCATCACGGCCGGCATCATCGCGGCGGTCTGAACGCGGGGCTGCGTTATGCTGCTGTTGAACCTGTTGTTGCTGGGTTTGTTGTTGAACCTGTTGCTGGTTGCCGGTTTGCACCTGCATGGCCACTTCGCCTTCATTGTTGGAGCCGTCATCGTTGATGGCGGAAGGCGGCGTCCACTGGCTGCCCATTTGTTCGGTGAAGGTGTTGATGATGCGCTGGTAGTGTTCAGCGTGCTGGAGGTAGTTTTCAGCTACGATCACATCGCCTGTGGCCGCGGCATCTTTAGCCAGCGCCAGATATTTTTCATGTACTTGCCAGGCTGTACCGCGAATGCGGACATCAGGGCCGTTTGAATCGAACACCTGCATGCGCGGTGGCACATTGCTATTGCGGCGCGGACCGTTGCTGCTGTTATTGTTATTATTGCTACGGTTGTTCTTCATGCGTCTGCTGTTGTGTCTCATGTCTCACGTCCCTGACGTTATATTTGCCCCGTGGATACTCACAAACTTATCCACATCCATTAAAGCGTATGGTGTTCGTTCACTTTTGCAAGAAAATCGTGTTTTTGCGCCATTTTAACCCTAACAGGCATATGGCACCCGTTTCTTGCGAAGCAGCGTTTTTTACAACCACGCTATTTTTCGTTTTTCGAATGTGGCGACCTTACTGCCAGCCATCAAAAATCAGCAAGGGGGTATATTGCTGATATTTCGCTTGGTGCTTATTCACGCAGGCAGACGACTCGTTCAATGCTACCCAGGTCACGCTTCATATCACTCACCTGCAGGCCGCATGCATCTGCTATTTTACGGGCATCTTCGGCTTGACCTATACCGATTTCAAAAAAGGCAGCACCGCCTTTTTTCAACAGGTTTCGAATCTGTGGAAAAAGAATACGGTACGGGTTCAGGCCGTCATCGCCACCGTCCAAAGCCAGCATCGGGTCATAGAGTCGGACATCAGCATCCAGCGCTGCAATGTCACCTGTAGGGATATAGGGCGGGTTACATGTAAGTATATCGTATTGCCCTTCAATATTTTCAAGCCAGCTGGATTTTACCAGCGTCATACGCCTGTCTAGACCGTGGCGAACCACGTTGCGGGCAGCCACTGCCAAGGCGGCATCGCTTATATCAGCCCCCAGCGCGGTTGCATGCGGGAATATACTTAGCAGTGCCAGCGCAATGCAGCCGGAACCTGTACAGAGGTCAAGGATACGCGCATCGCTTGGCCCCTGCCCTTCGATGTGGGCGCGTGCAGCATCAACCAGTGTTTCGGTATCGGGTCGCGGGTCGAGCACATCAACGCTCACTTCAAACTCAAGCCCATAAAAGCCGCGCAGACCGATGATTTTTGAAACAGGCTCGTGCGAGAGTCGGCGCTTGATGGCGGCATCCAGAATAGCGTGTTTGGCTGGCACGGGCGTATCGGGTTTTAGAATCACGTCATCCGGCGCGCAGCCAAGCGCGTGCGATAGCAGTAATTTTGCATCCATATCAGGGGTCGGTAGTCCTGCATCGCGAAACTGCTTGCGTATTTGCGCGTATAACGCACCGAGCGTCATGCCGCAGTGCCTTGAAGCGAGGCCATGCGTTCGGCCTGGTCTTCACGAATGAGCGCTTCGATAATCAGCCCCAGGTCCTGACCCGACATTACACGGTCAATAGCATATAATGTTAGGTTCACGCGGTGGTCGGTCACGCGGCCTTGCGGGAAGTTATAGGTACGGATACGTTCTGACCGGTCACCCGAGCCAATCTGGCTTTTACGGTCGGCGGCGCGTTCGTCGTGCAATTTGCCGCGCTGGGCATCAAGGATGCGGCTTTTGAGGACCATCATCGCCTTGGCTTTGTTTTTGTGTTGCGACTTGCCGTCCTGAATGGCGACAACAGTGCCTGTGGGCAAGTGGGTGATACGCACGGCTGAATCTGTCCGGTTCACGTGCTGGCCGCCGGAGCCGCTGGCACGGTAGGTATCAATGCGTAAATCGCTTTCATTGATATGCACTTCGGCTTCCTCGGCTTCGGGCAACACGGCCACGGTGGCAGCCGATGTATGCACGCGGCCCGAGGCTTCGGTATCTGGCACACGTTGCACGCGGTGCACGCCGGATTCAAATTTGAGACGCGAGAACACGTTGATGCCTTCAATAGAGACAACAACGTCTTTGACCCCGCCCAAGTCACTCTCGCTCAGCTCCATAATATCGAATGTCCAGCCATGGATGGCGGCATAACCCTTATACATGCGCACCAGATCAGCCGCGAACAGCGCCGCTTCATCGCCGCCCGTACCGGCACGAATTTCAAGAATTGCGTTGCGCGCATCGGTTTCGTCTTTGGGAAGCAGGGCTAGATGCAACGCTTTCTCAAGCTCGGGCAGTTTTTCTTTCAGCGCCTGCAATTCATCGGCGGCAATCGCCTTCATGTCAGGGTCGTTTAATAACGCCTCAAGGTCAGCGCGTTCCTGCAGCGCGTTTTTATAGACGGTTGCAGCATCAACGACTGACTGCAAATCGGCATATTCCTTAGCGTATTTCGTAAAGCTGGTGCTACTAGCGGAGGGGTCAGCCATGAGGGACGCCAATTCGCGGTGGCGGCCTAAAATACCTTCGATGTGGGATTCAAACGCCATTGGTTCAAGCCGCCGCTTCCTGCTTTTTTTCTTCCAGTTCGCGGGCCTTGGCTTCCACCAGTTTCACGATATGGGTCACAATATCTTCGTTACCGTCCTGCAGGCGATGATGTTGCAAACCGTTCAGATATACCTGATGCGTGCCACGCCCGCCGCCGGTGAGGCCGATATCGGTCATCAAGGCTTCGCCGGGGCCGTTGACGACGCAGCCAATGATACTGACGGTCATCGGCGTTGTGATATGCGCTAATGCGTCTTCCAGAATGGCCACTGTTTTAATGACGTCGAATTGCTGGCGCGCGCATGACGGGCACGAAATGACATTAACGCCGCGATGGCGTAACCCCAGTGATTTCAGAATATCGAAGCCGACTTTCACTTCCTCGACAGGGTCGGCAGAAAGCGACACGCGGATGGTATCGCCAATACCGGCCCAAAGCAGGTTGCCCATGCCGATGGCCGATTTAACGGTACCTGTGCGCAGGCCGCCCGCTTCGGTAATGCCAAGATGCAGCGGGTAGTCACACGCATCGGCTAGCAGTTGGTAGGCCGATACGGCCATGAATACATCGGATGCCTTACACGACACTTTAAAATTTAAGAAGTCGTTATCTTCCAGAATGCGAATATGGCGCATGGCGGATTCAAGCATCGCATCGGGGCATGGTTCGCCATATTTCTCGAGCAAATCACGTTCAAGCGAGCCTGCGTTGACGCCGATGCGGATGGCGCAGTTATTGTCTTTGGCGGCAGCGATCACTTCGCGCACACGCTCGGCTGAGCCGATATTGCCGGGGTTGATACGCAGGCAGGCTGCACCTGCTTTCGCGGCTTCAATGCCGCGGCGATAATGGAAGTGGATATCGGCCACGATGGGCACGTTCACACCCTTTACGATCCGGCTTAAAGCTGCCGTTGATTCTTCATCAGGGCAGGATACGCGGGCGATATCAACGCCCGCCGCTTCCATGGATTTGATTTGCGCGATGGTAGCATCTGCGTCATGCGTGAGCGTGTTCGTCATGGACTGGACACTGATAGGCGCATCGCCGCCCACGGGCACATTGCCAACCATGATCTGGCGCGACTTACGGCGCTGGACCTGACGCCAAGGCCGTATGGATGTGTGGTCGGCGCTCATTACTCGGCTGCCTTGGCTTTGTAAGCCGAAAGGCCGCTGACAGGCAGGTCGCGCACAATGCCTTTACGGCCTTCAAATACATCAACGGCCTTACCATCCCAGAAAACCTTCACGCCTTCGGCGTTGCCGGTGCTGAGCGACAAATTCTCGACATCGGGTGCTGTAAAGCTTTCGCCCTTTTTCAGGACGCGGGAAATGAGGATATTATCAGCCGTGTCGCCCGCACGCACTTCAACCCAGCTGGATTCAAGCGCCGTGACTTTGAGGCGGCCTTCGGTTTTGTCGGGCGCCGCGACTGTTTTTTCCTCTTCCATTTTGCCTTCGGCATCCTTTTTAGCTTCGGGGCGGATCTCGCCCACGGCCTCAGGCACGGCAGGCTCGGCATCCGGTGTTTTGCTGCCACCTAAAAAGAAGAACAGCATACCGATAATGGCAAGCGTGCCGACAGACGCCGCGACCATCCACCACGCAGGGCTGCGGGTTTCAGTGACTGGAATGGGGAAGTTCAAGTCGCGGTTGGCGGCGTGGCCAATGCACTGACTTTTGAACAGGTAGACGATTTTATCGGAATCGAGCTGCAGGAAATTGGCGTAAGCACGCACGAAGCCAATCGCATAAACACGGCCCGGCAGGCTGCCTACATCGCCCGCTTCAATGGCTGCGATATGCTCGGGGCGTATATTGAGGCGCGAGGCCACCATAGGGACTTCAAGATCAAACTGGATGCGCGCGCGGCGCAGAACTTCACCCACCGGCAGGTCGGTGTAGTGATCCAGTATATTCCGTTCAACCATTCTCAATTTCAGCATGGCGACTGTTATAGACTACTTATCGCTGATTTTTACAGTAAAAAGCTGCGGTTTTCCCGCGACAGTGCTTTTTGAGGTAACCTCAAGATTTTACGCAGTTTTTTCCGCCTTATCGAGCTCAAACGCTTTATGAAGAGCACGCACGGCATCTTCGGCCCTGCTTTCATGGACCAGCATGCTGATTTTGATCTCGGATGTGCTGATAACCATAATGTTAATGTTTTCTGCGGCCAAAGCCTCGAACGCCCTTAAAGCTACATCAGGGTGGGCGCGCATGCCGATCCCCACAACCGATACTTTGGCGACGGTTGCATCGGTCATGATTTTGTCGGACACGCCTTCCATCGCCTTCATAGCCTTGGCCAAGTCGCTACGCGGAACAGTGAACGTCATGTCGGTGCTAGAGCCGTCCTGCGCTACGTTCTGGACGATCATGTCGATATTGATGCCTGCTTTTGACAGGGGGCGGACCATGGCGGCCGCAAAACCGGGCATATCGCGCACGGAGGGCAATGTAATTTTTGCTTCGTCCTTCGAGCAGGACACGCCGGATACCACGAGTGCTTCTAACAAATCTTCCTCCTTCACCAACAAGGTGCCCGGCATGTCGCTGCCGATCGCGTTTTCAAGGCTGGATAGTACCTGTAATTTTATGCCGCGTTTCATCGCCAGCTCAACCGAGCGGATTTGAAGGACTTTAGCGCCCACAGACGCCAATTCCAGCATTTCTTCAAACGCGATACGGCTGATTTTGCGGGCGGTTTTATCCATACGCGGGTCTGTCGTGTAAACGCCGTCAACATCGGTGTAAATATCGCACCGGTCGGCATCAAGTGCGGCTGCCAGCGCGACGGCCGATGTATCGGACCCGCCGCGACCCAGTGTTGTAATACGCCCGTCTTCCGTAACACCCTGAAAACCGGCCACAACCGATACTTCACCAGCATCAAGGGCAGCCACCAGGGGGCCTTTGTCGATTCCCTGAATACGGGCGCGGCCATGGGCCTGCGTGCTGATAACCCCTGCCTGCCAGCCCTGCCACGAACGGGCCTTGAGGCCCTTTTTCTGGATGGCGATGGCCATAAGGCCCGCCGTCACCTGTTCGCCAGTAGCGACCACGGCATCGTATTCGCTGGCGTCATGGTCGGCATTTAGCTCGTTACACCAAGCAACAAGCTGGTTTGTAACGCCCGACATGGCCGAGACCACAACCACGCAGCGATTACCGCGCGCGACTTCACGCGCCACCTTGTCAGCCGCATTTTCAATGCGCTTCAGGTCGGCGACGGATGTACCGCCAAACTTCATGACAATTGTCGGCATTCGGTTTAAAACTTCCGGTTATGG